>Ga0181526_10004596_pt1 | contig 10658 bp, 8 predicted proteins | sample PEATcosm2014_Bin_35_FD_119750 | JGI IMG/M metagenome (GOLD analysis project Ga0181526, IMG submission 119750) | Peatland microbial communities from MTU Mesocosm Facility, Houghton, MI, USA - PEATcosm2014_Bin06_30_metaG | ecosystem: Environmental > Terrestrial > Soil > Wetlands > Peat | place...
ACGAATCCGGCCGCGGCAAACATTGCCGAGGCCTGACGCCTGCGCCTCGGGCTGCCGGTTGCGATTGTCCCCGGGGAGGAGATCCCCGTCCGCAGGACGAGCGTGTCCCTGGGGTCGTCGCGGGGAAGGTACCCCACGGTCGTGAGCCCGGGGACATCCTCGCCCGGAAGGTCCTTTGCGCTGTGCACCGCCAGGTCCCCCTCGCCCCTCAGGAGGGCCGCCTCCAGTTCATGGGTGAAGAGGCCCTTTCCCCCCTTCTGCTCAAGGGACCAGTCCGCCTGCCTGTCCCCGGTCGTGACCAGCTTCAGGAGCTCGCACTCCACCCCCATCCTCCCCTGGAGGTAGGCCGCGACGCGGCCGGCCTGGGCGAGCGCGAGCGGGCTCTTCCGGGTGGCGAGGACGAGTCTCTTTCCCATTCCCGTGCTCCCCTACGCATGTGGGCGCCCCGCCCGTCAATACGCGGCCTGGACGCCCTTAAGGTTCTTCTTGGACATCCAGGGCATCATGCCGCGAAGCCTCTGGCCGGTCTTCTCAATCCTGTGCGCGGCGCCCTTCCTGAGGAGCCGGTTGTACTTCTTGAGGCCGCCCTTGTATTCCGCGACCCACTGCCGCGTGAACTTCCCGGACTGGATCTCCCCGAGGATCTTCTTCATCTCGCGCTTCGTGGCGGCGTTGACGACGCGCGGCCCGCGCGTGATGTCGCCGTACTTTGCCGTCTCGGAGACCGAGAAGCGCATGCCCGCGATCCCGCTCTCGTACATGAGGTCGCAGATGAGCTTGAGCTCGTGGAGGCACTCGAAATAGGCCATCTCGGGCTGGTAGCCCGCCTCGACCAGAGTCTCGAAGCCAGCCAGCACAAGGGCGCTGGCCCCGCCGCAAAGTACGGCCTGCTCCCCGAAGAGGTCCGTCTCGGTCTCCTCCTTGAACGTCGTCTTGAGGACGCCGGCGCGGGTGGATCCGATACCCTTGGCCCAGGCGAGGGCCGTCGCCAGCGCCTTCCGGGAGCGGTCCTGGAAGACCGCGACCAGGGCGGGCATGCCCTTGCCCTCGACATAGAGCCTGCGGACCATGTGGCCGGGACCCTTGGGCGCCACCATGATGACGTCGATGTCCCTGTGGGGCTTGATGAGCCCGAAGTGGATCGAGAGCCCGTGGCTGAAGATGAGGGTCTTCCCCTTGGTGAGGTTCGGCAGGATGTCCTGCTTGTATACGGCCGCCTGCTTCATGTCAGGGAGCCCGACCAGGATCACGTCGGCGCGGCGGACGGCCTCGGCGGTGTCGTACACCTTGAAGCCGTGCTGCCTCGCGACCTTGCGCGACTTGGAGCCGGGGTACAGTCCGATGATGACGCTGCACCCGCTGTCCTTCAGGTTTAGGGCGTGCGCGTGGCCCTGGGAGCCGTATCCGAGCACTGCGAGCTTCTTGTTCCGGAAGACGCCGAGGTCGGCGTCCCTGTCAGTGTAGACTTTTGCGGGCATGGGAAGGGGGGCTACTTGTTGAGGGCGAGGCGCCCGGTGCGGGCGATCTCGAGGATCCCGAAGGGCTCCAGGAGCGCGAGGCACGCGCTCACCTTGTCCTCGTCGCCCGTGAGTTCAATGATGAGCGTCTCCGGGCCGAGGTTTGCGATCCTCGCGCGGAAGATCTCCTTTATCTGGAGGATCTCGGCGCGCTTCTTGGCGTCCGCACGAACCTTAACGAGGATCAGCTCGCGGGCCACGGTCTGGCCGTCCTTGAACTCCATGACCTCCACGACGTTCACGAGCTTGCGCAGCTGCTTCGTGCAGAGGTCGAGCGCCGCGGTGTCCCCGTTCAGGACGATCGTGATCCTCGAAAGAGAGGCGTCGTGGGTCGGGGCGACGTTGAGGGAGTCGATGTTGAAGCCGCGTCCGGAAATCATACCAGCCACGCGGGCGAGTACCCCGAACTTATTCTCAACAAGGACTGAGATGGTGTGGCGCATTATGTGCTGGTGAAAGGGAGCCTCTGGAGGCCGAGCCCAGTGGACGGCGGGTCCCAAGATCAACCAAGCCCGGGACAAAAAGGGAAGCATAAACGGTTGGCTGAGCGCAATCAGGGAACTTTCTGCAATGCCAGTGTCTCAAAATGACAACACCGCTCGTCTTAAACCGGGATGAGCCAAGCCGTAGCTGAAAGGAAGCAAGCCTGCCGCCGAATCCACCAAGCCCGGCGGCCCGTATGACTACAATCAAGACCAAGCCGAACACAAATCCACCTTCCCCGTTAACCGCCCGAGTGGGCCGGCCATGATCCTCGCCGTCGTCATCATTGGCCTCCTCGTCCTCCTGGTCATTGTGGACGGGGCCGACTCCTCAGGGGTGCACCCGGCAGCGCAGCCCGAGGCCGAGACCTTCCAGGCGGATGGGAAGGAGGCTGCGGCTGGCGGCCCGTGCGTCCTGGCCGTGAAGCCGGTCTCGGGGGGCAACCCATCAGACCAACGCAAACGCGCCTGGAGGCCGGCCCGGTCCGGCCAGGCCAAGGTCGCCCAGGGCTGAGGCCGCCGCCGTGAAGAGGCGCCGGCAGCGGCCGGCGCACGCTCAGGGAACGAAGACGGGGCGCACGCCTCCGCTGCTGTATGCCTTCATTACGGCCGCGATCTGCTCGTTCTCGGCCTGGTCCGTCGTCAACAGCTGGATCTGCGCTGCGCTGAGCACCGGGGTCGCATTGCTTATGATGCGGTCATCGTGCGGGGACAGCCCGGAGGTCGGGTCGGGGACATTGTAATCCGGCGGGCGCGTGGAGGTGTCCTTCCCCGCATAGTTCGCGTCGGCCATCGCCTGGATGAGGCCGTTGGTCTGCTCCGGCGTCAGCGGCATGCCGGCATCCTCAAAATCCGGGGCATAGTTGTACTGCACCTGGCTCTGGATATTCGACCTGGCCTGGAGCTGCGCCAATATCGAATCGGTGTTTGGACCCAGGATGGACGAAATCTGGTGCTGCACGTCCTGGGAGGCCTGGCTCATCGCGGCCTGCCAAGCCGGGGTCCCCGGCACAAGGCCTGCGGCCTGCGCCGCCTGCTCCGCGTCGGTGTTGCTCATCTGGCGCTCCGCCAGAAGGTTCTTCAGCTGGGACAACTGGTCCGGAGGCAGGTTCAGGTTGTTGAGCCCGCTTCCGTACATGCGGTCGACGTTGCGCCGAAACTGCTTCATGTAGATGGCGGTATATTCGGGGTGCTCCTTCAGGATGTCGCTGATGTGCACAATCCTGGTCCCGCCGCTGTCGCCGCCGGTCTGCGCCTTCTGGGATGCGGCGGCCGCGGTCAGCTGGGCGATCTGCTTGTCGGACTGGTCACGGGCCGCCTTGAGCGAGAGGACCTGGTGCTGCAGGTCGTCGATTTGCGAGTGCGCCGCGGCACCGGCCGAGTCGGCCCGGACGATTTCGGACCGCTGCCGGAAGGCAAGGACGGCCAGCGCCAGGCACCCGAGGAAGAATACGATGGCGAGCGTGGGGCTTGCGCGCTTCATGGGCCGAGAGGGAGGTTACGCGGCAGGAAAGGACAGGCGCCCGCGATTGTCGAGAGCTCAATGGCTGCGTCATGCCAAGAGTTGAGCCGGTAGCCGCCGGGCGCGAAGGGCTCGGTTGCGGCCGGATTCGAAATCTCGCCAGCCGGGTCGCCGTACCCCTTGGCCAGGGGCCGACCTTGCCAATGCGCCCGAACCCTCACTCCAATCCCATTCAGGACTTCCTCCGAAATCCGGTGAACGCAAAATCAGGGCGCGGGCTCAGCGCCGTCCGATTGGATCGGCGCCAAGCTGGCCACCGCCGCCAACAGGTCCTTCCCCGAAAAGGGCTTGGAAAGGGTTTTCGATGCGCCGAGCTTCGCGGCAAGGTCCAGATAGTCCTTTGAATTGATCCTGCCGCCGCCCGACATCGCGATGATCTTCATCGCGGGGAATTTTTTGTGCAGCTCAATTATGATCTCGATACCCTCCTTCTCGGGCATGACGAGGTCCGTGATGAGAACGTCGAACGATTCCCGCTGAGCCCGCTCCACCGCTTCCTTCCCATTGGTGGCGGTGGTCACCACGTGGCCCCCATGTTCCAGGAATCCCCTCTGCATCACGAGGAGCCCGGGGTTGTCGTCGACCAGAAGTATCTTTGTCATAGTGGCGTTTGTTGGGTGAGGGATTCCGCGTCCGGCCGCGCGTCAGATCGAAAATGTCACGGGGCTCTGGAGAACCGTCTGCAGGGCGCCGATGAGCTTCTCCCTGCTGAACGGCTTGTCCAGCATCGTGGTCACGCCGAGGTCCTTGAACGCCAGGCGATCCCGCTCGTCCACGCGCCCGCTGGAAACGATGATGCCTACCTTGGGCATCATGTGCCTGAGAACCCGCACAAAGGCCAGACCGTCCATATTGGGCATGTGCAAATCGGTGATGACTACCCTGAGGTCCGCACGCTTCTCCGCCACCTGCATCAACGCCTCGGTGCCGTCCGACGCCGTGATCACCTGGAACTTCAGGGCGGTCAGAACCGAGCGGGAGATCTTCCGCACGGAGGTATCATCGTCCACGACGAGGATCATCTCGCCGTGGGCAAGGAAGGGATTGCCCGTGGTTGTGGGCTCGGCGCGCAATGCGGAGTCTGACGTGTCCGCAGGCAGATAGATTGCAAAGGTCGAACCCTGGCCGGGAGTTGAGTAGACGCGGACAAAGCCGCCGTGGCTCTTGACGATTCCAAGGACCGTCGAGAGTCCGAGGCCGGTTCCCTTGTCGGGACCCTTCGTGCTGAAGAACGGCTCGAAGATGCGCTCGAGCACATCGGGCGGAATGCCGGTGCCGGTGTCGCGCACGCGCCACACGGCGTACCACCCCGGCTTGGCGTCCGGGAAGTTGCCCGCATAGGTCTCGTCAATCTCGGCATTTTCGGCGTCCAAGGCCAATGTGCCGCCGTTTGGCATGGCGTCGCGGGCGTTGACGCAAAGATTGAGCAGGACCTGATAGAGCTGGGTGGCGTCGCCCAGTATCGGATGGAGGGTGCTCGGGCACCGCTTTTGCAGCGTAATGTTCTTGGGGAACGTGGCCTCTATGATGTCACCGATCTGGTTGAACAGGTGGCGCGGATTGATGAGGACCTGCTCCCCCTCGATGCCCTTCGCGAACGTGAGCAGCTGCCTGACCATCCCCGCTCCGTGCCGGGCGCTCGCGTCCATGATGTCCACGGTCCCCGCCGCGTCCGGGTATTGCAGCCGGATCATCTCGACCCCCATCAGGATCGGGGCGAGCGCGTTGTTCAGGTCGTGGGCAATGCCTCCCGCCAACGTGCCTATGCTCTCCAGCCTCTGGGTCCTCAGCTTGAGCGACTCCGCCTCCCGCCGCTCGGTGACATCGCGCGCAACCTTCGCGAAGCCGCGCAGCTTGCCGGTCTTGTCGTGCAGGGCGGTGATCAGAACGCTTTCCCAGAACCGAGAGCCGTCCTTTCGGATCCGCCAGCCCTCATCCTCAAAGCGGCCCACGGCGGCGGCGGTCTCTAGCGCCTTCTGCGGCTTGCCCAGCTTGACATCCTCGGGCACGTAGAATGCCGAGAAATGCTTCCCGATGATCTCCTCATCCGAGTAGCCCTTGAACCGCTGCGCGCCGGGGTTCCAGCTGACCACTATCCCCTCCGTGTCCAGCATGATTATGGCGTAGTCCTTTACGTTCTCAACCATGAGGCGGAAGCGCTCCTCCGTGTCGCGCAGCTTTTCCGTCCGTTCGATCACTAGCTGGTCAAGGTGCGCATTAATCTCCCGCAACTTGGATTCACTTTCGGCAAGGGCCGCGGTGGCCCGATTGATCTTTGACACGTCCCGCGAGATCCCCAGGAAGCCGGCAATTCCGCCCTTTTCGTCGTGGATGAGGGCGACCGAAAGCAACGCCGGGACCCGGGAGCCATCCTTGCGGATGTAGGTCCACTCCCGGGTCTCGGACCTACCCTCCCGGCTTAGGGCGACAAAGACCTCGAAGCCAGGCTCGACTTTCCTGCCCAGTTCACGGGTCAATTCCTGCGCGCGCGCGGCGACCTCGGCCTTGTCGTGAAACAGGCTGGGGGTCGCCTTGCCCACGACCTCGGCCGCCTTATAGCCAAGCAGGTCCTCCGCGCCGCGGCTGAAGCTCGTGAGGACCCCGTCCACTGTAGTGGATATGATGGCGGAATCGACGCTGTCCAGCAGCGCCTGCTGGAAGCTGGCCTTGCGGGTAAGGTCGCTGTTCAATAGCGCCTCCTTGCGGGCGGCCATGCGGAGCTCCAGCTGGCTGACCACCTGCCGGCCCAGGGCCTCGAGGGCGTCGCGCTGCTGGGCGGTTAGGTGGCGGGGTGTGTAATCGATCACGCAGAGCGTGCCGATGGCCATTCCCTCGGGACTGACCAGCGGCGAACCGGCGTAGAAGCGGATGTTCGGCGCGCCGGTAACCAGCGGATTCGTGCGGAAGCGCTCGTCGTCGAGCGCGTTTGGCACCTCCATCAGCCCCTTTCTTTCAATTGCCTTGGAGCAGAAGGCCACGCCGCGCGGCGTCTCCGACGCCTCCAGCCCCACCTTGCTCTTGAACCACTGGCGGTCGGCGTCCACGAGCGAGATGAGGGCGATTGGCGTGCCGCAGATGTGCGCGGCGAGCCGCGTGAAGTCGTCAAACTCGGCCTCGGCGGGAGTGTCCAGGATCTCGTAGCGCCGCAGCGCCTCCATGCGCCTCTCTTCGTGATCTTTCACGCGGTCGGGCTGCATGGATGGTTCTGCCTTGGGGCTGCCTGCGAAACGGGGTGCGGCAGCAATTCTAGCTCGGTGGTAAAAATCCGGCAACGTATTTCTTGGAATCCATTCGGCTGCCCGTGCCGTTTCTCTCTCTTGGTCCGTCAACCCTCTGCAGGGCACCGGAATAGCCCGTTCAAGAGCTATGCGTGCGGGCGTTCATGCCGAACACGAGAAAGTCCAAAACCGCTGGAACGCTGAGGCGCTTCCAACGCCCCTCCCCAGACCCCAAAGCGGACCCAAAATGGTGGACGCCGAGGGACTCGAACCCCCGACCCCCTCGGTGTAAACGAGGTGCTCTAACCAACTGAGCTAGGCGTCCCCTGCAAGTCAGACGGCCGCGAGCGCGGCCCTGGGCCTGAGCAAGCCCTCGCGGACCATCAGCTCGGCGATCTGGAGGGCGTTGAGCGCGGCGCCCCTCCAGAGGTTGTCGCCGGTCACCCAGAGGGCGAGGCCGTTCGGGAGCGCCGTGTCCAGGCGGATCCGCCCGACGCCGCACCTCTCCTTGCCGCTGAAATCAAGCGGCGTCGGAAATTCCCCGTGGGCCGGGTCGTCCACGAGCTGGGCGCCGGGGAAGGAGGCCACGGCCTCGCGGGCCTCCGCGACGCTCACCGGGCGCTCGAACTCCGCGTTGATCGCTACCGAGTGGGCCCGCACCACGGGCACGCGGACGCAGGTGACGGAGACCGGCAGCTGCGGCAGGCCCATGATCTTGCGGCTCTCGAGCATCATCTTCGTCTCCTCGCCCGTGTAGCCATTGGCCCCGAAGTGGTCCACCTGGGGGATGACATTGAAGGCGATCTGGCGGGCCATTACCCTGCGCGGCAGCGGGGCCCCCTTCGCGTGCGCAACGACCTGCGCCTCGAGCTCGCGCACCGCCTCGGCCCCCGCCCCGGAGACCGACTGGTAGGTCGCCGCAATGTAGCGCCTGAGTCCAAAGCGCCGGTGGAGCGGCCAGAGGCCCATCAGTGCGACCGCCGTCGAGCAGTTCGGGCTGGCGATGATGCCCTTGTGGCTCCTGAGCGCCTCCGGGTTGATGTCGGGGATGACAAGGGGGACGTCCGGGTCCATCCGCAGGGCGGAGCTCTTGTCGATAACGAGGCAGCCCGCCTTGACTGCGTCTGGCGCGAGGGCGCGGGTCACCGGGCCACCCGCGGCAAAGAAGGCGACGTCCAGCTGGGCAAAGATCCCGGGACGGGCCTCCTCCACGGGAATGGACCGGCCCATGAACTCCAGGGTCCTGCCGGCCGAGCGCGCCGAAGCGAAGAGCCGGAGGCTGCCCACGGGGAACCGGCGCGCCTCGAGCAGGCGCAGCAACTCTTGACCGGCGGCGCCTGTGGCGCCGACGATGCCGACTGTGAAGGATGCCGTCTTTTCCATGGAAGCGTTCTGGGAACCGTTCAACAAAACCCGTTCCTCGCTGGGCATCAAGCAAACAGACCGGGTCCTGGCCGTTCGGATCAGGGCCTCCACGCTGCAGCTCTTCCGCAAGGGAAGGGTCGTAAGATCATACGTGGTATCCACTTCCAAGCGCCCCCCTTCGAATATCGCCAACTCCCTGGGCACGCCGCTCGGCCTCCACGAGGTCGCCGAGCGGATCGGGGCGGGCCAGCCGCCGGGGATGGTCTTCAAGTCCCGCGTGCCGACGGGCCGCCATTTCTCGGAGGTGGCGGCGCAGTCTCCCGGCCCGGGGAACCTGGTGACCAGCCGCATCCTCTGGCTCAGGGGGCTCGAGCCCGGTGTCAACGCGGGCGGCGACGTCGACACCTACAGGCGCTATGTCTACATCCACGGCACCCACCGCGAGGACGAGGTCGGCCGGCCGATGAGCGCCGGGTGCGTCCTCATGCGCAACGCCGACATCATCGAGCTCTTCGACGAGGTCCGGGGCGGCGACTTGGTCTGGATCGCCGCGTAGGCGCCGCGCCATGATCGGGATCATCGACGACTCCGCCACGGCCGCGCCGTCCCCCAGCCGGGCGGCGGAGCTCGCCGCCAGGGTCTTCCGCGACGGCGGCTGGCTGCAGGCGGGGCTGGGCCTCGAGCACCGGCCGGGGCAGGAGCGGATGGCGAACGCGGTCGCCGCCGCCTTCCGGGACGACGAGGCGCTGCTCTTCGAGGCGGGCACGGGGATCGGCAAGTCGCTCGCGTACCTTGTCCCGGGGATAATCCACGCCACCGACTGCGGCAGGCAGATGATAGTCTCGACCCACACGATCTCGCTCCAGGAGCAGATCGAGAGGATGGACCTGCCGCTCTGCCGGCGGCTGTTTGACTCCGAGCCCGGCCTCGTCCGCTACGCGGGGTTCGCGTCCACGGTGCTGGTCGGCAAGTCCAACTACCTCTGCACCTCCCGGCTCTCGCACGCCCTCGCCGAGCGGGCGAGCCTGTTCGACGATGCCGGCTATGCGGAGCTCCAGCGGATCGCCGACTGGGCGGACGCGACGCCGACCGGGCTGCGCCACGATCTCCAGCCGGCCCCCAGCCCGGACGTGTGGGAGTCGGTGAACGCGGACTCCTCCACCTGCTCGAGGCGCAACTGCGACTGCGAGCGCTGCTTCTACCAGCGGGCCCGCGCCCGCGTCCGCTCGGCGCAGGTGATAGTCGTGAACCACGCGCTCCTCTTCTCGCTTATCAGCGCCGGGGGAGCGAGGGCCGAGGGCGCCGGGCCGGGCGCCTCGGGCGTCCTCTTCCCGGGCGACTTCGTCGTCCTGGACGAGGCGCACACCGTGCAGGAGGTTGCCGAGGAGAACTTCGGCCTGGCCCTGGGGAGCGTGGGGGTCGAGAGGACGCTGAAGCACCTGTTCAACCCGAGGACGCGGCGCGGCCTCATGAGGAAGCGCGCCGACCCCGAATTCCGCCAGCGGGTGGCCGACGCCCTCGACGCGTCGGAGCAGTTCTTCGGGTCCGTCGCCTCGGGGCTCCTCGCGGAGCGGCCGGTTGCGCGGGTGCGCGAGCCGGGGGCGGCCGAGCCGCTCCTCGGCGAGCCGCTCGCCGCCCTGGAGCGCAGCGTCGCGAAGGCGGCCGACGGCCTCGAGGACGGGCGCGAGCGCGACGAGCTCCTGGAGCAGAAGGCGCGCCTGCGGGCGATCCGGGGCGGGATCGACGAGTGGCTCTCGCTCGCGAACAAGGGCCACGTCTACTGGGCGGAGCGGGGCGGGCGCAGGCAGACGACAGTCGCCCTGCGCAGCGCGCCCGTCGACGTCGCCCCCGAGCTGGAGCGCTGCCTCTTCGGGGCGGGGGTAGGCGTCGTCTGCACGAGCGCGACCCTCGCCGTCGCCGGGGAGATGGCCCCCTTCGCGGCCCGGGTCGGCGCCGGCGCCGCGAGGACGGGGATCGCCGCCTCGCCGTTCGACTTCGAGCGCAACATGCGGGTTTACGTCGCGGCGGACATCCCGCCGCCGTCGCAGCAGGACTCGAGGTCCTCGATCGACGCCCTTGCCGACTACGTGGGCTTCTGCTGCGGGCGCGTCCGGGGGGGATCGCTCGTCCTCTTCACGAGCTACGCCGACATGAGGGCGGTCGCCGCGATCGTCGGCCCCTTGCTCGCGCCGCTGGGGCGCCCCTTCCTGATGCAGGGGGGCGACGTCTCGAGGACCGAGCTTGCGCAGCGGATGCGCGAGGCAGGCAACGCGGTCCTCTTCGGGACCGACAGCTTCTGGACCGGGGTCGACATCCCGGGCGAGGCCCTCTCGCAGGTCGTGCTGGCCCGCCTGCCCTTCAGCCCCCCCTCGCACCCCATATCCGAGGCGAAGTCCGAGCTCATCCGCGACCGTGCGGGCGACCCGTTCAGCGAGCTCACGCTCCCGGAGGCCCTGATCAAGTTCCGCCAGGGCGCCGGCAGGCTCATCCGGACGACGACCGACCGCGGGCTCATCACCGTCCTCGACAGCCGCGTCCTGGCGAAGTCCTACGG
>Ga0181526_10004597_pt1 | contig 10655 bp, 11 predicted proteins | sample PEATcosm2014_Bin_35_FD_119750 | JGI IMG/M metagenome (GOLD analysis project Ga0181526, IMG submission 119750) | Peatland microbial communities from MTU Mesocosm Facility, Houghton, MI, USA - PEATcosm2014_Bin06_30_metaG | ecosystem: Environmental > Terrestrial > Soil > Wetlands > Peat | place...
GCATGAGCTCGAGCTCGAGCGAGGTATCGTAGACCTTGGTGAAGCCGACGTCGGTGCCGAACAGCACGACGCCGCCATTTGCCGCAAACGTCTTGAGCTGGTTGACGCCGGATTGCATAAGCCGCGCCGCGGCGGCGGGGTCGAAGACGACGGTCGTCCACAGCGACAGCGTCGGAATGAGGGCGGTCCCCTGCGATTTGAATTGAGCGAGCTGCTCGGAGGTGAAGTCGGGCTCGGTGGGAACGGTGTGGGCCATCACATCAACTCTCGCCGCGAGCACGACCTCCACGCCCGTCTTGTTCTGCGGATGGGCGAAAACCGGCTTGCCCTGGGCGTGCGCCACGTCCACCGCCGCCTTGGCGACGGCTGCGTCCATGTTCACCACCGGCTTGTTGCCCATGAATGCGCCGGTGAACAGCTTCATGCCGTCCAGACCCAGCTGGAGCTCGGCGCGCGCCATATGCGTGGCTTCGTCCGCCGTGGCGGCCTCGGGGAGCTGCACCTCGGCGGGCAGGTAGACCGGATGGCCGCCCTTCGGAAAGATGCTGCCGGCAAGAAGGATCCGGGGACCCGGGACCTCGCCGGAGTCGACGCGACGGCGCAGCGCCGACGAGTTGAACGGGTCGGAGCCGAGATCCCAGACGGTGGTGACGCCCCAGCGCGTCAGCATGGCCCGCATGTGCTCTTCCAGCGCGGCGCCGAGGCGCCGGCGGCGTTGTTCCACGCCGGCTCGGTGAAATGCACGTGACTGTTCCAGAACCCGGCGACCACGGTCTTCCCGGTACAATCGATGACGCGTGCGTCTGTCGGGACCTGGACTTCGCCGCGCGTGCCGATCGCGGAAATGGTGCCCCCGTGCGCCAGAACGACGGCATCGAGGAGCGGAGCGGCGGTGGGCGACGGGTAGACCTTGCAGCCGACGAGGGCGAGCCCCGGGATGCCTTCGGCGCTCGCCGATGCCCCGAGGCCGAGGATCAGGAGAAAGCAGAACGTGACGCGAGGAAGGTTCCGGATCATCCGCGGGGGCTCCATCATTCCGTCTTCAGGTACGCGGCATGGCAGGCGTTGCAGGCGGCGCGCAATTGGCCGATCAGGGGCTTGAAGTCGGCGGCACGCTTGGCGCGGCTGGCGCTGAAGGCGAGCTTCGAGGCAGCGCCGGCGCGCTGATAGAACTCGCCGAAATTTGTCCACACGTCGGGAGACGCGAAGGTGTCGGTCGCCGGATCGCGATCGGCTCCCGGCGTCCATTGATTGGTGTGCGCCGGAAAAAGGTGCGGGAACGCCATCAGCATGATCGAGATCACGTCGGCATGCTCCCGCGCCTCGGCCAGCTCGAGCTTTCCTTCCGGCGCCAGCATGGTCTCGATCTCGTCCATGCTCATGTCGATCGACCCCATCAGGATTTTCCGGGCGAAGATCGTGTCCTTGGCGGCCGGCTGCTCCGGCTCCCCGCCCTGCGCGGCAGCTCCCGCCAGCACGACGCCCGCCAGCACGCAGGCTCGCGCGACGCCCCGCACCCCGGTCAGGAGGAGGCGCAACGGCCCTTCCTACTCGAGCCCGGGCTTTTCCTGCTCGCGCAGGTTGGCGGTAAAGACCTCGCCGGTCGCCGCCACGGTCAGCTTCTTGAGCGTGCCACCCCGGCGCTCGGCGTCGCGCAGCGGAAAGAAATCGACCTCGACCTTATCGCCGGGCTTGACCGCGTCCCGGCGCCATCCGCCGGCACGAACCAGATTGCCGGGGCTCGTCATCTCCAACACCCACAGTTCCGGCTCCTCGCCCTCCTTCAGCGCGCCGTTGATCGACAGGCTGACATGCGGGTTGACCCAGCGCAGCTCCACGACGGTGCCGGTAATGGTCAGGGTGCGGGAAAAATCGAACATGGTCGCGGAGTGGTGCGCCGCCGCCGTCGACAGGCCGATGACCAGGCCGCAGGCCGCGATCGCACCGGCCGCCCTGAGCAACTGCAACATTCGGATCCTCCGCAAAGGGCCGCGAGTCACTTCGGCGCCACGATATTACCCCAGATGGTCTTTTCCACCGGGACGAAGATGTGATCGCCGTCCGGAGCAACGCGCTCGGCGAGATCGCCCTGCACGCAGACGCCCTCGACGATATCGAACTTGCGGGCGCGCTGGCGGAAGAAGATCCGTGTGGTCTTCCAGGGCGCGGTCAGAATCTTCGGCGCGACGATCTCGAGATCGTCGTGCAGGATGTCCTTGTCGGCGAGATGGATGCGTTCCACCACGTGCATATCGCCGTTATTCGGCAGGCCGACCGCCTCGTTCACGGCGAGCGGCACCTGCGGAAGAATGTCCACGGTGTCGACCACCAGGGTCTCGCCCTCCCAATGCCCGATCGAATGCCCATGAAAGGTCGGGTCATGGATATCGGGATGCGAGCGGCCATCGGTATAGATGCGGCGCAGCCGGTTGCCGTCGGCCTCCCCCAGCAGGGTGACGCGGCCGGGCGTGAACAGGATCTCCATCGCGTTGTGGGTGATCAGCATCCAGGACGGATGCGCCTCGGGCAGGCAGCCGGAAAAGATGAGGCGGGGCCGGCCGGCCTTCTCCTCGGCGAACATCTGCGCAACCTTGCGGGCGGCCTGCTCGTTCCACGGCGGCGGATTCGTCGCCACCTGGGCGTCCTGGTCGGTGATCTTCGGATTCCACACGCCGCTCCAGTCCGGCAGCTTGCCCAGATCCGCCCAGTCCTGGGCGGTGGGCGGCGGATTGATCACGGTCGGAGCCTTCCTGGACGGCTCAGCCGCCTGAACGCACAGCGCTGACATCGCCAAGGCCGCGAGCATGATCGCAAGCAGCGCTCCACATCGCATGGCAGGCGAGCGGATGGACATGGGTTCCTCGCAGCTCGGGTCCCGGTCTCGACGGTCGGTAGTGTTAGCGCAAAATCAGCGCACCGTGAACCCGATCAGGCGGCCGCACGCAACGACCGCCGCCCAGACCACCAGCGAGGCGGCGCCTGCCGCCTTGGCGCCCGGCGGCGTCTGCCGGGTTGCACCCCAGCGCGCGATGTCGCCGGCGCCGACGACGTGAAACAGCGCCATGTTGAGGCCGGCGCAGGCGAGCAGGACCATCTTGCCTTCAAAGAAGATATTGTGCGCGTAGGTTCTGGCGTTCGACGAGAACAGCAGGCTGCCGCTGATCGCCGCAACCACGAAGGCGCCCCAGGTGACGGGCAGCACGTCGCCCATCAGGCGGCTCGCGGCGCGATCGAGGGAGGCCACGCCGATGAGCCGCAGGTCGACGATCGCGATGGTGCCGACCACCAGGACGAGCGCCAGCACGTGGATGGATTCGATCCAGGGAAACAGGATTTCGTTCTCGCTGATCGTTTTGGCGAGCGCGGTCGACTGCAGCCACACCAGCGCCCGATCGAGCTCCATCGAAAAATCCTCTCGGTGTCTCAGGCGTAATAGGCGATCCAGCGGCCCGCGAAGATGATCGAGCACCACAGCAGCATGGACAGCACCGCGATCGCCACCGCGGTGCGGCGCTGACCGCGGCCGTGGTCGCCGAAAGCGGGGTCGCGCCGCAGCAGGCGCTGAATCAGGAGGGTGACGACCAGCACCGCCACCAGAAGCGTCATCTTGAGCTGAAACGCCGGATTCTTCAGCGAGCGCGCCGGCTCGCCGATGATCATGATGGCGCCGGTCGCCAGCAGCACGAGCAGCGGCCACCAGACGAACGGCAGGAACCGCGCCGACACGTCCCTCGGCGACTGATCGGCGGCGAGCACGCCGATCAGGCGAAGATCGATCATCAGCGCCGAGCCGGCAACCGCCGCGATGGCCAGAATGTGGACGGTCTGAACCGTCGGGATGATCCAGCTCATGACCTGGATCGTGTGGCTCAGCGAGGTCTGCTCGAGCCACGCGCACACGACGTTGATCGGCCTGGCGATCGACGGAACCATGACGCGCTGAAAATCCCCGGTTGCTCATATCGCGCCCGCACGATAGTCCGCCGACGAAGTCGCGCACAAGCCGGCCGAGCACCACGTGGCACCCGGAGCGAGAATGTGATAGATGTCCGTTCTGCGCAGGGGCTCGTGACGCCGGCGCGATGTCGGCCAGGGCTTGCGGAAAATGGCGGCGCGGCCGAAGGGGGAAGCGCTCATGGGACGACGGCAACTGGCTCTGCTCGTGGCGGCCGGCGTGCTCGCGCTGACCGCCGGGCGGACGCTCGCGCACCACTCCTTTGCGATGTTCGATCGCGACAACCAGGTCGAGCTCGAGGGCGTGGTGCAGGAATTCAGGTTCGTCAATCCGCACACCTTCATCTACCTGACGGTCAGGCAGGAGGACGGCAGCACCGTCACCTGGGGCCTCGAAGGCCAGAGCCCGAGCAACCTCGCCAGGGACGGTTGGACCAGCAGGACCCTCAAGCCCGGCGACGAGCTGCGGATGAAGATCGCTCCGCTGCGCAGCGGAGCGCCCGGCGGCGCCTGGGCGGCGGACCAGGTGAGCTTCCGCGACGGCCGTCCCCTGGAGGTCTCGCACACGGCGAGCGGATTTCCGGAATCCTCCAACGTGTCGCGATAATCTGCAGGCGAGGAGGACCGGGGTGGGCGACCGAATCCTGATCTGCGCGATCGCGCTTGCCGTGACGCTGACGCTGGCGACCGACGGCGCACGCGCGCATGACGAGTCCAAATATCCCGACTGGAGCGGGCAATGGTTTCGCATCGGCGGCATCCAGTTCGACCCGAGCAAGCCACTCGGCCGCGGCCAGCAGGCACCGCTGACGCCGGAGTATCAGGACCTGTTCGAGAAGGGCCTCGCGGATCTGGCGGCCGGCGGGCACGGCCTCAATGCCCATACCTCCTGCGTGCCCCACGGCATGCCGCGCATGATGAACGTGATCTATCCGATGGAGTTCATCATCAGGCGCGACATCACCTACATCCTGTTCGAGGACAACCTGCCGCGCCGGATCTATACCGACGGACGCGACTGGCCGGCCGAGCCCGAGCCGTCGTTTGCGGGCTATTCGATCGGCCGGTGGCTCGACCCGGGCGTCGACGGGCGATACGACCTGCTCGAGGTCGAGACCCGCCACATGAAGGGGCCGCGCACCTTCGAGGCGAGTGGGCTCCCGCTGCACGCGGACAACCAGACCGTCGTCGAGGAGCGCATCCATCTCGACAACGGCAGGCCCGACGTGCTCCACGACGAGATCACCACCATCGACCATGCGCTGACCCGTCCCTGGACGGTGACCAAGAGCTATCGTCGCGAGCGCAATCCGCGCTGGTTCCCCAACGAATGCGCCGAGGACAACCACCACATCACCATCGGCAAGGACGACTATTTCATCGGCGCCGACGGCCTCCTGATGCCCGCCAAGAAGGACCAGGCGCCACCGGATCTGCGATATTTCCATCAGTCCGGCAAGTGATCGCCCAACGGAAGCGGACGCGGAGGCGCATTCAATGACCCGACACCGCCGTGCCCTACTGGCGCTCGGCCTGCTGATGGCGGCGGCGCCGGCGTGCGCCCAGTCGACGGGCCGTGTCGACGGCGAGGCGATCTATCGCGAGCGCTGCATCGGGTGCCACGAAGGCGGCGTCGCCCGGGCGCCGGACCGCGCCGCGCTCAGACAGATGTCGCCGGACAAGGTGCTGGAGGCGCTCAGGTCCGGGAGCATGAGCGCCCAGGGTCAGGGTCTCACGGCCGGACAGCTCGACCGACTGAGCCGCTTCGTCGCCGGCGACACACCGGTCAAGGAAACCACGCTTGCGAACGGCAATTGCTCGGAGGCGTCGGGGTCGCTGGCGGATGCCCTGGCGCGGCCGCACTGGAACGGCTGGGGCGCGGACCTGTCACAGCACCGCTTCCAGCCGGCCGCGATGGCGCAGCTCGGCGCGCAGGACGTGCCCCGGCTCAAACTGAAATGGGCGTTCGGCTTTCCCGGCGCGACCCGGGCGCAGTCCCAGCCAACCGTCATGGGCGGACGGCTGTTCGTTGGCAGCCAGAGCGGCAAGGTCTATTCGCTCGATGCGAGGACCGGGTGCACGCACTGGGTGTTCGATGCGGGCTTCAGCGTGCGCACCGCGATCACCATCGGAGCGAGCAAGGATGGCTGGTCCGCGTATTTCGGCGACCAGCGCGGCAATGCGTTCGCCGTCGATGCGCTGACCGGCGCGCCGCGCTGGACAACCCGCGTCGAATCGCACCGCACCGCCATGGTGAGCGGCGCGCCGGCGCTCGCCGCCGGGGTCATCTACGTGCCGGTGTCCTCCTATGAGGAGGTGGGCGGCGCCGACCCACATTACGCGTGCTGCAGCTTTCGCGGCAGCCTGGTGGCGCTCGACGCGGAGACCGGAAGGGTGTTGTGGCAGGCCTACACCATCCCGCAGCAACCGATGCCGGTGCGGGTGAACGCGCTGGGCGTTCAGCTGTGGGGGCCGTCGGGAGCGTCGATCTGGTCGTCGCCGACCGTCGATCCCGATCATCACATGATCTACGTCACCACCGGCGACAGCTACTCCGACCCGGCGGCGGATACCTCGGACGCATTTCTGGCGTTTCGCATGGAGACCGGCGAGCTCGCATGGTGGCGCCAGATGACGGCGGGCGATGCCTACACGGTCGCCTGCGGCGGCGCCGACCGGACCAACTGCCCCGAGGCGAAGGGACCGGATCTGGATTTCGGCTCGTCGGCCATTCTGGTCGATCTGGCGGACGGCCGGCGCGCCCTGATCGCCGGCCAGAAGTCGGGGATGGTGCACGCCATCGATCCGGACCGGCAAGGCGCGATCCTCTGGCAGCGGCGCGTGGGCCGCGGCGGCGTGCTCGGCGGCGTGCAATGGGGCTCTGCGGTCGACCAGCACAACGTCTACGCGGCCGTATCCGACCTCGCGGTCCGCCCGGCGGCGGAGGGAGCTGCCGGCGCCCAGAAGGGGCTTTTCGGCGGACGCAGCTTTCTTCTGGACCCCGCCCTCGGTGGCGGCCTGTCTGCGCTCGACCTCGCGACCGGCGATGTGGTCTGGCGCACGCCCCATCCGGGCTGCGCTGACGTGCCGGGCTGCAGTCCGGCGCAGTCGGCTGCCGCCACGGCGATCCCGGGCGTGGTGTTTTCCGGCGGTCTCGACGGCCACCTGCGCGCCTACGCGGCAGCGGACGGCCGGATCATCTGGGATGTCGACACCAGGGGCGACTACGGCACGGTGAACGGGGTTGCGGCCCACGGCGGCTCGCTCGACGGACCGGGCGCCGTCATCGTCGATGGGATGCTCTATGTCAATTCGGGATACGCCAATTTCGGCACCGCTCCGGGAAACGCGCTGCTGGCTTTTTCGATCGACGGGAAGTAGTTGCTTCCCGCGGCACGTTGGTTTCTGTAGCCCGTATGGAGCGCAGCGCAATGCGGGAACGGCCGGCCCCGGATTACGCTCCGCTCCATCCGGGCTGCAGTCACGCGACGGGAAGCAGCTGACCGCCCAGGCGGAAGGCTATGATGAAATCGTCCAAGATGCCCCTGCTGGCGAAATTCATGAGTCTGATTGTCGGCGTGCTCGTCGCGTCCGCGGCGGTCGCGTTTGCCCAGGAGCCGGCGCCTCCGGCTGCAAGCGATGTCACCGTCCGCAAGGCCACCATCTGGAGCGAAGGCACGCGAATGGCGGCTCAGATCTTCGCGCCGAGCGCGGCGGTGGAGAAGAAGCTTCCCACCATCATCATGGCACATGGCTGGGGCGGCACTGCGGCCATGCTGCGCGACGATGCGCTCGCCTTCGCCAAAGCCGGCTATCTCGTCGTCGCCTTCGATTACCGCGGCTGGGGCGACAGCGACTCACGCGTGATCCTCACCGCGCCGGAGCCCGCGGAGCGCTCCGGCCATCGTTTCACCGCCGAAGTGATGGAGCTGCGCGAGATCGTCGATCCGCTGGCCGAGGCGGCCGATTGGCTCAATGCCATCCATTGGGTGCAAGCCGAGCCGCAGAGCGACCCCGGCCGCCTCGGCCTCTGGGGCACGAGCTTCGCGGGCGGGCTGGTCGTCTGGGTCGCCGGGCACGACCACCGCGTCAAGGCGGTGCACAGCCAGGTCGGCCCGCTCGACTTCCGGGGCTTCGAGCGGATCGCATATGACGAGGGCACACGGCGCGCGCGCGGCGAGCTCGGCTATCCGCAGCCGGGCGCGGTCGTAGTCGGCCATCTGCACGGCGCTCCGATCAGCGATCACTTTCTCCCCTACTCGCCGGCCGACGCGATGAGCCTGGCGCCGGACTGCGCCATTCAGCTCGTGCTCGCCGGCAATGAGGAGCTGTTCGACAACCGCACCGTCATCAGCGCCTACGACAGCTTCAAGGGCACGAAGAAGAAGATGGTCATCATCCCCGACATTACCCATTACGGCATCTACGGCACGGCCCGGCTCCAGGCGCAGACGCTCGCATTGGAGTGGTTCGATACCTATCTCAAGCCGTGAACAGCTCCGCCGCCGCGCCGAGCATGTCTGAACAGTACGGTCAAGGCGGCGCGGTGACATTTTGCAGGATCCGCAAGCCGCAGGCTTTGATGCGGCGCACGACAAGCGGACCGCGCCGAGCCTGGAGTAGCCTCGAGCCGCGCCGCGATATTGACGCCGTCTCTCAGACTATTCTCATTCTCAAACGCAATTTCGCCGAAATTTGCGTGATCACTATGCATTCACAGCAAATAGTTGTGCATCGATAGCGATTTAGGAGGAGGACGTGACAATGCGACGTTCACTCGCGATCGTAGGTGTTCTCGCCATCGGCTTTGCGGTGCCGGCTGCGGCCGACGATGTCTCTCAGGCGCTTGCGGAGTCCAGCGCCAAGCAGGTTGCCACCATAAATAAGCACGACGCAAAGGGTTGGGCCGCTCTCTTTGCTGAAGATGCCATTCTGGTGCCGGCCGGGCAGCCGATCGTAATCGGCCGAGAGAACATCGAGAAATGGGGCGAGGTGGCGGCGAAGATCTGGAATCATCTCGACGTCAAGCGCGAGCATTCCGGCAGCAACGGAAATGTTGCCTGGGATACGGGCAGCTATAAGGGAAATATCAATTTGCCAGATGGGAAGGCTGTGGACATCGGTGGGAATTACGTGTTCATCCTGCAAAAGGAAGGCTCGACTTGGTTGATGAAAGCAAACACTTGGAATATTAATCCGCCGCCGCAGTAGCCTCCAGGCCACATGTGGCGAAACCCCGAGGCCGTCACCCTCGGGGCGGCGCGGCGACGTCCGGCGGGATGCCGGCAAGCCGCATGCCTTCGCAAACCCGCTCGCGTTGCGCCAGGTAGACCTTGTTGCGGCTCGCGGTCTCGCGATCGAACTTGGCGATGGTGAAGTTGGGCAGCAGGCGCCGCGCCGCCGCGCACGCCTCCGCCGCCTCGGCGCTGTTTCCGGCGAGCGCGAATGCGGCCGCCAGGAAGACAAAGGCGATGCCGAAATTCGGGTTCATGCCGGTCGACCGGTGCAGCTCCTCCACCGCGGCGTCGAGCCGGCCGAGGAAGAGGTCGGCGAGGCCGATGAAGAGGTGCCAGGTGGCGATGGCGGGCTCGCGCGGGCTGTGCCGCATCGCGGTCGCGACGTCGGCCGCGGTCTCCTCGGCGCGGCCGAGGAAGACCTTCGTCATCCCGCCGAGGGCGTGGGACCAGACGAGATTGCGGTCGAGACCGAGGGCGAGCTCGAATTCGCGCAACGCCGCCTCCGGCGCCTGCCGCGCATAGTGCACCTGGCCGCGGCAATGATGCGCGTAAGGATGATCGGGCGCCAGCGACAGGGCCTGGTCGATCGCCGCCTCGGCGAGACCGATCTGTTCCGGCGCGTTGTCCGAGATGAAGCCCATGACATCCGTCATGTGCGTGCCGGCGAGGCCGATGAGCGCCTCGACATTGCGCTCGTCGAGGCGCAGCGCCGCCTCGAACAGCCGGCGCGCCTCGCGCGTATGGCTAGATGACGGCGCCTGGTTCCAGATCGCGCGGCCGCGCATCGTGAGGTCGACCGAGTCCATGGCGTTCGGCCGCTCGCGCTCCGCCCGGCGGCCCTCCGCGGCGACGATCTCGAGGTCGAGGCTGTGCGCCAGCCGGGCGGTGATCTCGTCCTGCATGTCGAAGAGATCGGCGCGCGGCTTGTCGAACCGCTCGGCCCACAGATGCGCGCCGGTTTCCGCGTCGACCAGCTGGGCGGTGACCCGAATGCGGCTTTCGCCGCTCTGCACCCTGCCTTCCAGCACATAGCGCACGCCGAGCTCGCGGCCGATCTGGCGGACGTCGCGCGCCCGCTCGCGATAGGCGAAAGCGGTGTTGCGCGCGATGACGAAGGCGCCGGGCAGCCGCGAGAGATCGGTCGTCAGCCCCTCCGTGATGCCGTCGACGAAATAGTCCTGCGTCCTGTCGCCGCCGAGATTGGTAAACGGCAGCACGACGATAGACTGGCGCGGCGCCGGCCGCGGTCCCTCCTTCGCGGCGACGGCCGGTGCGGCGTCGCCGGCCGGCGGCGCGATGGCGTAAACGTGGACCGGATCGGCGACGTTCTTGAGCGGACGGTCACCGAGATCGGTGAACGGCGCCGCCACCTTGCCGCGGCTCTGCTCGTAAGCGGCGCGCGACAGGCATATGCCGCCGGGCTCGGCAATCGCCTCGAGCCGCGCCGCGATGTTGACACCGTCA
>Ga0181526_10004599_pt1 | contig 10652 bp, 9 predicted proteins | sample PEATcosm2014_Bin_35_FD_119750 | JGI IMG/M metagenome (GOLD analysis project Ga0181526, IMG submission 119750) | Peatland microbial communities from MTU Mesocosm Facility, Houghton, MI, USA - PEATcosm2014_Bin06_30_metaG | ecosystem: Environmental > Terrestrial > Soil > Wetlands > Peat | place...
GGGAATTGATCGGCGCTTCGACGCCCGTGCGCGGATTGCGGCCGACGCGCCGCCGTTTGGCGCGGACAGCAAACAGGCCAAAAGATCGAAGCATGACGCATTCGCCCCGGACCAGAGTTGCGGAGATCTCTTCGAGCGTCATTTCGACGATCTCCCTCGCCTCCGCGCGTGAAATCTCCAGACACGCGGCGTGAACCGCGTCGAGAAGTTCGGCGCGCGTTACTGTGCTCCGGGCTGATGGCCGGATCCGCTCGCAGCGATCCAAGGTGTCGTGCGCTGGCGATTGGTTCATCTGGGGCGATGGATATTCAAGGAATTCCGTATCGCCATCGCCGCGCAGGCGGAGCCCCGCGCGCCAAGGGGTAGCGACCGCCGCCCGGTCCAGCGCGTAAAGTGTTCGGTCGTCATGCGGCAGTCATGCGTTCGAGCCAAACTCACGAGATGCTCCAGATCACGATAAATTTAATGTCGAATCATGACGAAATAGCACAATGAATAGTGTTTATGCCACTTATTTTTGTCGGCCATCGCGGCGCGGCGGTCTTATCGGCGTAGGAGCAACGCGAGTGCGCTGCCATTGACGAACGAACAGTTCTGTGTGCGGCGCTCGACCAGCGTTGGGGCGAAGGCGCGTTTTCTGCATGGCTTGTCGGCGCAAAATGGGCAAGGAGGCGATCCTTATGCGGGTTCTTTCGAGTGAGTTGCGCACCTTGGATGATTTGTTCGTCTATTCGCTGCACCGTGTGTACTTTGCCGAACGGCAAATCGAGACGACGTTGCCTGCCCTGATCGCCAGCGCGAGCTGCCGTTCGCTGAAAACCGACCTGGCGCAGCATCTCTTCCAAACGAAAATTCACATTCAAGGGGTGAAGAAGGTTTTTCAGATGCTGGGCATCGATCCGAGGGAGGTCGTTTGTCCCGCGTTTGTCGGGATCCTTAAAGAGGCCGATGATCTGGCTGGCGAATTCGATGACGGGACTGTGCGGGATGCAGCGCTGACTGCGGCGGCGCGCGCGATGAAGCACTATGGCATCGCACGGTATGGCTCGCTCATCGCGTGGGCGAAGCAGCTCGGACGCAACGATTGCGCAGCCTTGCTGCGGCAAAATCTCGACGATGAAAAAGCGGTTGCGACGGCGCTCATCGAAAAGCATGTCGCACTGCAGCTCGCCATTTAGGGCTTTTTCCTTAGTCAGTCGGGCATCGGCTCTCTTGAATGCGGCTAAGCCGGGGGAACATTTAGCGCGCTACAGCGCGTTGTCCGGGCTTGCCCACTGGCGCGAAAACATTGGCTACGCTCCTTGGGCTCGCTAGGGCTAGAGCTTAGCAACACGGGCGGCGATGATTTTAATCCCGCATTCTCCTGATGACATAATGATTTGAAGCGTCTGTCTCGCGATTCAGCTATTATTATGAGCATAGAGTCGAAGCGGAGGGATATCGCGATGCCTACACTCTCTTGTCCAGGCGGCAGCGCTCCTCTTTCTGGAGCGGATAAGACTGTATATTCCGCAAGTACGGCAGTTTCTGCGACAGCCGGAGCGATTGCCCAGATGAAAACGGACGCTGACAGAGATGCTGATTCCGCGGCCAACAAGTATAGCTGCCTTCCAAAAGCACCATGTAGGGAATGTCAAAAGCATGTTAGCCCAGCGGTGACCGTGCAAATTGGGATCAAGGTCAGCCATTGGTCGCTTATCAATGTGTTCAGCAGGCTTCTTGACGGAGATGCTGACTACACAGCAACGGTTGAATTCACGTGGACTTCGGTAGTGAGTTGCGATTGTCGCGACAATTAAATGCGCCGGCAAAGCATTGGGTCCATAGTGGGCATGCAATCTTAATGTTTGGATAGGTTCGATAAGAAAAATCGAGTTTACGGCAACCTCGAAGACGATCGCAGCCCTGCTCGGTCCCACTCTCGTTGCAAGCGCTATCTCGATCTTTCTCAACCTTGACGCTTGGCCGGTGGTCGACCAAGCCTTTTATAACCCGGCGCTCATCTTGGTGGCGGGTTGTCCCTTGTTCGTTGCGGGACTTGCGATTGTGCATTTTCACAATCAGTGGGCCGACGTCTGCTTCGGACGCGCCCAAACCATCCTGCTGCAACGAGAAAGGATCAAACAAGCCACAATCCGAAATCGCCGCTTGCAACACCAAAAGCAAGCCGCATAAAATCAACGGTCAGATGAGCCGCGACTATCTGAAGCGCACCTTCGAGGAAGTTGGCGGTTACGACGAGCTCGTGGTGCTGAGGGACATCCGCGTGGTCAGCTTTTGTGAGCATCACATGCTGCCGGTAATCGGTCGCGCGCACGTCGGTTACCTGCCGGCGAGCCGGGTGGTGGGCATTTCCAAGCCGGCGCGGGTGGTTCAAGGCTTCGCCCGTCGGCTGCAGATCCAAGAGAAACTCACCGCCGAGATCGCCGAAGCCATCCAGGACATTCTCGAGCCGCATGGCGTTGGTGTGGTGATCGAGGCTGAGCACAGCTGTATGACGTTACGCGGCGTCAACACGCTCGGCGCCACGCTAACCACCAGCCGCCTGCTCGGCGTGATCCGCGACGACCCCCGCACGCGCGAGGAGTTTCTTCGCCTGGCGCACGGGGCGTAGGCGCGCGCACATTTCGATAGCTTCGAGCTTCCGCACCACGTTTTTAAGGCTGTGGTGCAAAGCGATCAACATCGCGGCAATCGAGCTCTTGCTGTGCGGGGTTTGGAGTCTCCCCGGAGAGAGACCCCATGTGCAGCCTACTCCTTGCTGCCTTGAACCTTGGCGACTATGGCTTCGACTGGCTTGAACGCCTCTTTGGCGAGGTTGGAATAGAGTTCGGCGATTTTCTTGGCCTGCGCCGTGAATGCCTCGTAGGAAGCCTTGGCATATTCCGACTGGATCTGAATGGCGCTTTCGAAAGACTTGGCGCCGCGCAGTCTTTCGAGGAAAGCAGCGCCATCCTCAAAAGACTTTTTTGAATAGTCGGTCGTTTCAGCGCCGATCGTCTGGAGGCTCTTGACAAAAGAAGCTGACGAAGTAGTCGCCGACTTGATCTGTTCTTTGCTGTAGGCTTGAAATTCGTTCAAATTATTGGTCATTTAAGCTTCCTTTGCCGACGACGAGCCGAGCCCTCCGATCGAGGTGGCTGAAGGAGCGCTACCGTGCAGTGCAATATAAGTCAACTCTGTATTGCGGTGCAATCGTGCTTCGAATCGAAAGAGTGAGAACCGGCTGCACAGAAGTGCTCGGCCTTGCCGTGGAGGGGCGAAAGACGAAGATTGGCAACGCGCTTCGCCCGTTGCCGATTCCGGTTGACTGCCAGGCCTTAAGACCTCCTCGTATTTGACGGATCGCCAGGCCGGCGCTCCACCCGGCGGATCGCGTCATTGATCGCGATCGTCTCCCCATAAAGCAGGCCCTTTCGCTCGCCAGATATTCTTCGTGACCAGCACGCCGTCGGGATCGAGCGCGCCATTCACGCCCACCGCCCGGCCGACCGCATTGCTGGCGCCCAAAAGCTGAGGCGGAACGCCCGAGATGTCCACGGTCAGGATACGGCCGGTGCGCAATTGAAGAAAAATCCGGCTGCCGTCCACTTTTTGTACGATTCCCCAATATGTCGGACCAGAATTGGCGGCGACGACCTGATTTTCAAGGAGCGTTGGAGCGGCGGCGACAAGCGTCCTGCGCGGCTTGACGCCCGTTTGCGGGGAAAGCCCGAAGATTTGAAGCTGTTTGAAGCTGGCGACATAGACCATGCCATTTGCAACCGTTGGAACAATATTGGTATTGCCGTTGGTATATGTCCATGTGCCTGCCTGCCACTTGCCCAATTGCCGCAACGCCGCCGTTGAGGAGGGGGCGGCCACGGTTGCGTCGAATGCGTAAAGGCTGACAAAACATTTGGCGGGGTCTTGGTCTGGCGAGGGCGGCCATCCCGCCCCGGTCGGGTTGCACGCACTGCCTGCGCCAATTGGCCGGTCCACCGCCCAGATAATTGGCGTATTGGCGTTACTGCCGTCAGAGGAGACGGAGGTGAAGAAGCCGCCATCCTGACCGGACACCGCCAGTTGCGCGCTCGCTTCCATGGTCAGAGTGGGGGTGGCCGCCGACGTCAGCGTCCATTGGGTAACTTGTGAATCGCCGCTCGAAATGACGCGGGCCACGCCGTCCGCGCCCTTGAAATAGGAAGGGCCGCAATGGCACTCCCCGATTTTGACGGCCGCGGGCGCATCCGGGTTGTTGAACTCACCCATTTTTCCCGTTTCGCGATTGACGATGAAGAAATTGTTCCCGTTCGGATAGGAAGAATCATTCTTGCCAGCCGCCACGACCAGACGAAGACCGCCGCCAGCGCCCGGGCTGGTCTGATCGGGCAGCACCATTGCGCCGCCTGCGCCGAGATCGCCATCATCTTGGTCAAGAATCTTGGCGTTGGACGGCGTAAAATAATCGTCAACAGCGCTTAAATCCGGCGAGAGCTTGACTAAACTCTCGGCGAGATTGGTTTTCCCATTATAAGTGCCTGTCCCTGTATTGCCTGTTGTGAAAAAGAGCGAGCCATCGTCGGGATCGGCGGCGATGCCATAGCCGGACATCCACACCGAACTCAGGTAAAAGGACGTTCCTGGCGGCGATTTATTGATCAGCTCGTTGGAAGAGCTGATCGGCTTCAGGTTCGTTTGGTTCCATCCCAACACCCAGCCGCGGCTTTTGTCGGTGTCATGATCGCAATAGGAAGCAAAGCCCGCATAGATATCGCCATTCGCCTGGAGCAGCGCCGTTCTTTGGCGCTGATAGGTCTGTTCGAATGGGACAGTCGAGCCGGGTTTCAGGGTATAAGCCGGATTGAACGTCGTCGGCGAGCCCGGCAGATCTTTCAGCGTCTCTAGGTCCAGCGCGTGCAGGTGGAAGCTCGGCGTCGTACCGACCATGACATAGGCGATGACATAGAGCGTTTTCGTCCGCACATCGATGGTCGGAGTGCCATTTATGCCAACAGCCATCGCATTATTGTTGCAGTTTGGTATTTGAACAGGCGTCCCGAGATTGACTTTCTTCAGCTTCGCGCCAGTGAAGGCATCAATGGCGTAAATCGAATTGTTCTCGGTCGCGACATAGGCGACAGTATGAACGCCTTGACCCTCGATCGGTTGATTTGTAACGATCAACGGTTGCGCATCGACCTGATCATTGTCGTCATCCAGTTCGGCGGAGGCGATCAAACCGAAGGTTTTCTGGTCTACGTTCGCAGGCGTGAGCGCATGCTCTTTGGAATTCCACCCGGTGCGCTGCGCGTCATTGTGGTATGTGACGACATTCTCGCACTCAACCGTCACGATATTGGAAGAGGCGTTGATGATGTCCGACGGCGAGGCGGCGATATATTCAACGACCTGCACCTTGTCGCTCGTCTGGAACGATTCGTGCGGGATGATATCGAGCGGGACATTTCCCGGCGCCGCGCCGCCATATCCGACCACGGCGCCATTCTTCAGCAAGACGAGATTGGCGTTCAGCGTCGAGTTGGCGACAATCGCGGCGGCCTGCCCGGGGCATATCGGACCGATCAGCTTGGGCGCAGGCAATTGCGCCACCGGCGTCGCCGGCGGTGAGCTCGCGACGACATCGCAGAGCTTTTGCTGAGCGACGATCGAATCCGAATGCGTAATATCTGGCGTGACCGGAACAAAATTCGTGGCTGAAGTCGCAAATCCGGTGGCCAGCGTCGAGGAACCGCTGGACACCGTGACAGTCGATCCCGTCAGAAGTTTCTGCAAGGTGATCGTGTCGTTTCCAATGACCGGCGGATCCACGACCGGCGCCCCGATCGATGACAGTTCCGGCGGGACAATCGGCAGTGGATTCGCCGAAGCGCTGGAACTGCCGCCCTTGCAGGTCACCGATTCCCTCGCTTCTATCTTATGGCCCGCGGCAAGAGCCCTGTTCGTCACCACGGGCGCCCAGTCCGCTCCCCAGTCATTTGGGGTGAAGCCGGTTCCAAGCAATTGGTTTGGAGTTTCCGTCATATCCCAGACTTCGACCACCACGCCAGACGCCAGGCCATCGACCGGCGCGACTCTGCCGCAGGCGAAAATGTCTTTGCCGACCATGGGATGCGAAAGCGTCGCGGGCATGGCTCCGACGACCATCGGCGCCGATCGCGCGCTGGTCACGCCATTGACGTTCTGCGTCGCCGTAAGCTGGTCGCCTTTGGCCAGCGGCTTGGTGAGATGAATGGCGGCGAAAGCATTTTTGGACGTGACGGGGCCGCCGTCGGCTGTCGCCGACCCGTTGACATAGACGGTCACCGTCGCATTCGGCATAAAGGAGTTGACGAAGACATGATCGGCGCACGCGCTTACAGGCTCGACATTGGGCGGCGATAGTTTCGGTTCGTCGACATTGCCGATGCCGTAATTCGGATCAATCACCACTTTACCGGCGTTCGCTGACGCAGATAAGAAAACGCCGGTCGCAAAGACAAGAAGCGCAAGAGTTCGATAGAATCCGCCGAAGGACGGGCAGGGGCAAGGCCGCTCCGCCGGCAAGGTTCGCAACGAAGCGGCAGACGTCCTTCCTCTGCGACGGTTTGTCTTTTTTGGGGGGGCATTTTGGCAAATCGCAAATTCGACCGGCATTATCAATCTCCATGATTGGTAATCGCACGCTGAATGAATTCGCAAAACCTTACCGATGTCAGGGTCGATCTGTTTGTGACGCCCTTGATGATTCCCGAGCCCAAAGTGCGTCCCCCGCACCGAAGGCCTCGCTCAGCGCCGCCGCGCGATGCCTGCGCCGTTCGGATACCACCGAATCGAAAGCTACGACGCGAGGTTGTTTTTTTCGCTGCGGCCAGATTTTAACCGTCGCTCCCTTGACCTGGGGCTCAACAAAGACGGCGGCGCGCGAAAAGGGACGAAAAGCTGGAGGAGGCTCTTGCAGGGCGACGTCGTGACCGAAGCTCATGCGCAAGCTCCTATATTTATTTTGGAAACTTGTTTTCAGTAAAAACTTTCAAATTTCGGCAATCAAGCAATTATTAACCATGAAATGTTGTTTTTTGCAATATCGTAATCGACACTTTGGCTTCTTCCGTTTGTTTGTTGATTCGGTTAAAAGCCCTTCATCTTAAGCATGGCGGCAGATATCCTCGCGTCAGCGGGTTTTTCCCAACACCTGAACGCAGGCCTATTGAATAAATGCAAATTTTTGCTTGATTCGCCGCGCGTGTGCGCGGCCTTCGCCGAGAAGCCCCCACATGTCCGGCGCATCCTGATTGCCGCTTTTTTCGCTGCCGCGAGCGGGTGTGGAGAGAGGCTCGGTCGTTGCCCTTTTCCAAGCGCACGTGGCGGCCTGCATGGTGGCGTTGCATCTGCCTTTTTGCGGCGCGCGGAAACCCTTCTGACCCGTTCACTTCCTGTGGGGCACGGCCACGCTCGATCGTTCCGCGGATGCCAAGTCGACACATCGTCGGGTCAACGCTTAAGCATCTCGACCGTAGCTCCAGGCTCGCTGATGCGGGCCGGCGCGAGCGAATTGTGTGTTACGCGCAATGTCAAATGGCTTCTTTGAGGTGAGTGGACATTTGCGCCCCGGATCCGGCGTTGAAATTGGTACGCAGAACTGGTACACACGGGCAAAGCGGCTTACAGACAAGCTATTGATTTTATTGATATAGCTGCACGATAGGGCGAATCCCTCCCTCTCCGCCAAACCGCCGATTCTACGCTATTGTGCGAAATGGTATCCAACGCCGTCCGGCGTTGCACCAGATGCACGTGACCGACGGCGAGGAATTGGAAACTTGAGCGAATTCGTCTTTCGGGAAGTAAGCCATGAAAATTGGCCCGATTTCGCCGGCCTCTTCGAAAGCCGAGGCGGACCAAAGAGCTGCTGGTGCATGGTCTGGCGATTGACGGCTACGGAAGCTAAACAACGCGATGGCGCAAGCCGCCGGGCTGCGATGCAATCCAAGGTCGAGGCCGGCGTGCCGATCGGCATTCTCGGCTATCGTGACGGCGCCCCCATCGCCTGGTGTTCGATCGCGCCTCGGGACACCTACCGCCATCTCGGGGGCCTTGATGATTCCGAAACGCCTGAACGAGTCTGGGAGTTGGCGTGCTTCTTCGTTAAGCGAGAGTATCGCGGCCACGGGATCTCGAAAAAGTTGCTTCTGGCAGCCGTTGATCATGCCGCGCGCAATGGCGCGACCATAGTGGAAGCCTACCCCGTCGATCCGGATTCCCCGAGCTATCGCTTCATGGGCTTTGTCGAAACCTTCAGCGAAGCCGGCTTTCAGAAGGTAGGACAGGCCGGTCAACGGCGCCACGTCATGCGCTTTCCTATCCCGCCGTTGATCAGACGAAGCCGATCATAGCGCTATAGCGTAGACGTAGTGCTCATCATCGTCGGGCGTGGCCCGCCAGCGATAAGCATCGTGTGTTTCCCCATTCTCACGCCTGGCCCTCGGCCGTGCTCGGCGATGACGGACCGGTCGCACAAGCGCATGGGCGCAAAAAAAACCGGCGATCGACAGGCCGGCCGCGATGCTGTCCCTTTGTCGATTCTTCGCACCAATCAAGAAGCCCGGCTTCATCGCGCAAGGTCGGCGACTTAAGCGTGATGCTGGAACCCTAAAAGTTCATGTCGCCGTGAAGTCTCAAAGTTGAGGCAAGGCAAAGGCGGCGGCTACGCTGATGATTGCGAGGGCCAGAAGGCCAAAAATCGCGACGTTTTTGAGAATGTCCACCGTCAGCCTCCGTGTCTGGTTTCGGCGCCACTTAGGTTTACGGCATTTGTTTTGAAATAGTGTTAAGGGGGAAGTTTGTAGAGGGAGACGCCATGAGAAGACTCTGTCTATTGGTGGGCGTCGCTACCGTCGGCGCGTCGATTGGCTGTTGGAGCCCCGCCCTGGCGGGCTGGCATTACAACCGATGGGGCTGGCGGGACAGCGATTTTGAGGACGGCTTTCGGGGCCGCAGCGTGGGCATTAACCGTTTTGGACCCGCCGGCCAAACGCCGTTGAACCCGGCAGGATCGACTCCTTTCAACCCGGCAGGCTCCGCCCCATTGAACCCGGCTGGGTCAACTCCCGTCCCGCGCTGAGAGTTCTCCCGGCCACAATTCGATCGCCCGCTGCGCCAATCCGCCGCCCGGCGCAAGAGGCATAAGTCGAGCGGATCAATATGCGAGGAAGCGCCGCGCGGCGACTCGATTTTTTGCAGATGATGATTTCGCACTATCAAATAATGGGAAACATTACATATATAAAACGACACTCTCCTCTTGCGCAGTCCGCCTTCTTATTGCAACATTAATTCGTTAGCTAACATATGTATTATTACGCGAAACTATCAACTTAAGATTACCGCGAGTTGTAAATCCACTACTTCTGTCGAGAGCGGTTGTGCCAATCGCCCGCTCGCCTTTTGACGCCGTCTCGGCTGCTTGTCCGCCGCTCTCGGCAATGGAGACTCCTATGGTCGTTGGACTTGAGACGGGGCGGCCGATGATTGACGAACCGGCGCCGACCGCGCCAAAGGCGCTCCCGAAATGCTATATGCCGCCGCCGCCGGCTGATGCCGTGATCGCGATGTATGAGGCGATGACTGGCAGGGCCATGACGGACGAACGGAAGATCGCGATGCGCACCAAGTACGCAGCGCTTGAGGCCCGCAGGGTGCGGGAGGGCGCGGGTGTCTATCGCGGCGCTGCCGGGGTTTACTCGCGCTCTTTGGCCGCGCAAGACGTCGCTGGTTTCACTCCGGCTCCTCCAGCTTCCGCGACGCGCCGTCTTTCTCAGCGATGAAAATCGACGCCGGCGGCGTCAGGCTCGCTGGAAAATGCCGCGGTCGCAGCCCTTCAATTCACGGCCGTTGCTGTAGCAGACGCTTGGTCGTCTCACGCTACAGCCGTCATCCACGAGATCGAACACTTCGCCAACCAAATCGCGCAGTTCCGGCTCGCCGCCCCACTTGCATGTACCCTTGGCCAATCTCACGCGATCGCCGATTTGCAAGGGCCTCAGTCTAATTACTGGCTGGCCGCCATTGGTGAATTCAATTCCGGCGGCTTCGAGGGCGCGGCGCAAGGCGTCGATCGTCCGCGCCTGAGCGGGGAGCGGTCCGGGAGTAACAGGGCGCGCGCTGCGCGGATCTGTTCGCACTTCTGTAGTGGAAATCCTAGATCGGGCTTGGCCGATCGCCCGTGACGTGATTTCAGCAAGGAAAACTTGCGAGATAGTAGTGCGCCCAAAGCGGCTGAACGTTGTAACCCTCGCAGCTTAGCTCATTGTGGCTCGCCTGGGCCAACCAATCGACAGATTGGCTGCCTGGCGACAGAGAGACTTGATCGGTCTCGTCATAGACCAACCCACGCGAAGCCCAGATCATGCCGCCCCAATTGAACACCACCAGGCGGGGTTTCTGGTTCGCCGGGAGCGCCGCTATTTGTTTGTCGTAATACGGCCTCAATATAATAAAATGCGCAACGTCCCCGATGTGGTTGCAACATCTAATAAATCTGAATGGGTCGATTGCGACTAGAAGCAATGTGAGCGGCAGCATCAAAGCAAAGGAACACTGCCGCCATGCCCTTCTCCTTGCGGCGTACACGCTGAATACTGCAGAGCATATGCCAGCTAGCATCCATATTA
>Ga0181526_10004600_pt1 | contig 10650 bp, 6 predicted proteins | sample PEATcosm2014_Bin_35_FD_119750 | JGI IMG/M metagenome (GOLD analysis project Ga0181526, IMG submission 119750) | Peatland microbial communities from MTU Mesocosm Facility, Houghton, MI, USA - PEATcosm2014_Bin06_30_metaG | ecosystem: Environmental > Terrestrial > Soil > Wetlands > Peat | place...
AAGTTCGTGTACTGCGTCCGGCCGTGGGTGTCGTGGACGTGGTCGTCGAATCCCTCGTACTGGCCGTTGTCGTCGCTGAAGACACTGGGGTCGAGCAGGGAGTGGTACAGGGCGGTGTAGAAGATCTGCTCCTGTGTGGTGCTGCCCCCCTGGACGTCGATCCGGTCGAGCGCGGCGTTCCATGACTGCGTGGCCTTCTGCTGGACCGAGCGCAGGCTCCACCCCGGGTCCTCGGCCTCGAGGTTGGCGGCGGCGTTGGCGGTGCTGACGTAGGACAGGCCCACCTTGACGGTCACGACGCGGTTGGTGGAGGCGTCGAAGGTCACCCAGGCGCCGCACGCCACCGCGTAGGAGCCCGAGCAGGTCGACGATCCCGCGTGCAGCTTGCCTCCGCTCCACACGCCGTGGCCGGTGAAGGGTCGGCTGAACCGGGCCACGAAGTGGAGCGTGTAGGCACCCACCGAGTCGCAGAAGTACCCGCTCGTCACCGATCCGGTCACCTCGTCGGTGCCGTGGATCTGCACCGACGAGGCATGGATCCCGTTGGCACTCCCGCTCACCTTGAACAGGAGGTTCGCCGTCCTGGTCGGGGGGAAGGTGATCTGCCCGATCCCCGTCCGGGTCGTCGCCGACAGCTGGACCGTCGTGGCCGGAGCGCCCAGGCGCACCTGGTAGGACCCCGGTGCGGCGCTCTCGTCGGCGTGGGAGAACGGCTCGGTCGTCCCGGCGGGATCCCTGGGCACCGCCCCGGTGGTGGGGAGGATGGGCACGTCCCCGAAGACCGGGCAGCCGGCCCCGGAGAGATGGGTGAGGCTGAAGCCGGAGATCTTGGTGTCCGCGTCGTCGTAGCCCCCGCCCTGCTCGCGGTCGGGGGCCGTGTCCGGGCTCCACTGGATCATCCCGAAGGGGGTGGCGGCCCCGGGGAACGTGCCCACCTCGCCCGCCGTCCCGGGGTTGGACCCGGTCCCGACGAACGGGTCGACCAGGCTGGTCAGGTCGGCCGGGGCGGGTGTCGTGGCGGCGGGGGTCCCGGCGCCGGGGTCCGCGCCCGACGGACTGCTCCACGCCAGGGCGAGGGCGGCCGCGGCGCCGAGCGCCGACACGCACCGCCACAGCGTGCGTCGGGCCGTCCGTCTGGTGCCGCCCCTCCCGGTCACAGGAGCGCCACGTTATCCAGGCGCCCACGCCGGTGTCCGTGGCGCCGCCCCGACGGCGGGGTCGACCGTCCCCGGACGCTCCCGGTTACGTCCGGCCCAGCGCGGCCAGGGCGGGCACGAAGCCGAGCCCCGGCGTCCCCAGGCCGGTCATGTCGTCGTAACCGTCGGCGGTGCTGAGCACGATGTCGCGGGTGATGCAGCTCCCCGTGGCCGGGCAGTAGGTCTCGGGACCCTGGTAGTCGTCGATGCGGGTGGTGGTGACGAGGCCGCCCGACGCATCGACCGAATTGGCGTAGCTCACCTCGATCTGGGCCAGCTTGCCGCGGGGCACGATGTCGGTGATGACCGACGGGTCGTTGCTATGCAGGTCGTAGAGCAGGGGGTTCAGGAATCCGAGCGACCCCCCTGCCGCCTGGTCGGCCAGCGCCACCATCCCCGCGAACAGCGGTGCCGACAAGCTGGTCCCGCCGGTGCGGTACGCCCCGTAGTGGACGCCGTCGGCGAACTGCTGGGTGACGCCCTCGAGCAGTCCCGTCCCGGGGTCGGCGTCCATGGAGATGTCGGGCTCGACCCGCATGGGGGCGGGTCCGACCGACGCGGCATGGGCCGTGGCCATGGCCGGGGGCACCACTCCCACCTGGTAGTCGGGCTGGGTGTAGTCGTAGCTGGTGCCGCCCCCCGAACCCTCGTCGAACGATGTCGCCAGCCAGGTGTCGCGGTTGCCCGCACCACAGCCGTCGAGGCCGGTGAGCACCGCCGTGCACAGGTTGCTGGTGGCCGTCGACCATGCGATCTCCCCGACGCCGATCCCGGCCTGCAGCGTCGCGCCGCCGACGGCGGTGGCCCACGGGCTCGAGGCCGGGTAGTCCGGGGCGTCGACGCCGAGGGCGGCGAACTCGTCCCCGTTGTCGCCACTGGCGAACACGACGCTCACGCCCGTCCCCGCCGCCATGGTCAACGTGTTGTCCACGGACCTCCGGATCCCGGCATCGTCGAGCAGGTCCCCTCCGTCGTCCCCCCACGAGGCGTCGACCACGTCGGCGAGATGGTGGTCGACGACCGTCCGCAGGCTGTCGTACAGGGCGCTCAGGCAGTTCTTCGCCCCCACGTACACGATGCCCGCCCCCGGTGCCATGGCGTGCACCGCTTCGACGTCGAGGGCCTGTTCCCCGTACCACCCCCCGGCGTCGCAGCGCTTCTGGTCGTTGAACTTGCGGGCCACGACCTCGTGGAATTGCGACGGGGCGAGGACGTGGGCGGGATCGTCGACGGTGGAGTAGTGCTCGGCGTCGGAGAACAACGTCGGCGAGGCATAGGCGTCGATGACGGCGACCGTCTGCCCGGTGCCGTCGGTGCCCTTGGCGACGAGGGTCCCGATCCCGTACGCGGACCGCATCTGTGGCGGGGTGTAGCCGCACACCACGTCGGGCGGTGCGCTGCCGTAGCCACCGCCGTAGGGCGGGTCGGTGGTGTCGATCGCCTGCCCGTAGAACGAGCCGCACGGCGGGGCGTCCACCTGTCCGAGGGGCGGTCCGGTCGTCCGTGACGCGCCGGCGGCCCGGCGGCCCCCGGCGCGCCCGGAGCCGGCGACGGAACGCCGGGGCGTCGAGGGCGTTTCGTTGATCCCCACCGTGCCGGCCACGATGGCGGCCAGCGTCGACGGCACCGACACGTCACGCGTCGCCAGCCGGAGGAGGTTGCCGTCGACGACGTGGTAGTCGAGCGTCGTGTCGAAGGCCCGCTCCACCCTCGAGCTCGTGCCCGAGACATCGATGGCCAGCCGGTCGGCGGAGATCGACCCCACCCGCAACCCCTCGTGGCGCAGCCACGCCGTGACCTGGCCCACCTGTGCCGTCGTCGGCGAGAACCGTGCCTCCCACTGGGCCGGGGTCAGGAATCGGCGGTACTCGGTGCTGCCCGGGGTGGCGACCGCGGTGGCCAGGGCCTGGGCGCCCACCGGGTCCCGGGGGTTGAGCGCCACCTCGAACTGCACCGTGGTGCGGGGGCTCACCGGGCCGGCCGACGGGGTCTGGGACACATCGGGCGCGGCGGTGCCGGGGAGAAGGGCGCTCCCGGTCGGCTGCGCCCCGGCGGCCGGCTGCGCCCCGGCGTTCGGCTGCGCCCCGGCGGTGGGCGCCGTCACGCCCACGAACCCGGCGCCCGTCAGGATGCCGAGGGTGGATAGCAGGCACGCCGTCCCACGCCGACCCAATCGAGACCTCCACCCGGGCCATCACCGCCGGAGACCGGTCGCTCCGTCGGAACCGTCCGACAACGGGGACGCCAGGTTGCACCGCGACGTGACCGGGCCCAGCCGGCCTGGACCGACAGGGCCGGTGTCACGTCGTGGATCTCCCCCCCGCCGGGAGGAAGATAAACCAAGAAGGACCCGGTGTCTATCGAGGTGGCACCCTGGCCCGGCGCGTCGGACGACAGGGGCGTGGCGACGCCGGCCCCGAACGGCCGACTGTGAACGATTCGCGAACATCGCTCGGGGGCCCGTCCGCCCGGGTCCCGGCTGCCGGTCAGACTCCGGTTCCCGCCGTCAGGACACCGGCCGGGGAGAACTGCACGGCCAGCAACGGCACGCCGTGTGAGGCCAGCGCCTGCGCCAGGCCCTCGCGCCGCTCGGGGGGGCAGAAGAAGTAGACACAGCCCCCGCCGCCCGCTCCCGCCATCTTCGCCGCGTCCACTCCGTGCGAGCGTCCGATGTCGAGCAGCCGGTGCACCGCCGGAGGTGTCATGGCGGGGTGCAGATGGCGCTGGATGTCGCCGGTCGCCTGGATCAGGGCACCGAGGTCGTCGAGGGAGCCGTCGGCCAGCGCCTGCGCCGTCTCCCGGGCGATGCCCCTTATCGTCCGGAGCGCCGCCGCCGTCCGGCGGTCGCCCGCGGTGTACTGCGCCATCACCTGGTCGAGCACGTCGCCCGAGACACGCGAGTCCCCGCTGTAACACAGCACCGAGCGTTCCTCGATCGACTCGAGGAGCGCGTGGTCGAGGGACAGCGGCTGGACGTCGACGCGCTCGGAGCCGAACGCAAAGGCGTGGAACCCGCCCAGGGCGCTGGCGTATTGGTCCTGGCCGCCGTTGATGTTGCCGAGGATGACGTTCTCGACGTGCAGGGCGTCGTCCACCAGCTGCCCGGCGGTGGGAGTCTCCCCGTTCACCTGGCGCAGGGCGCTCAGCAGCGCCACCGCCAGTGCGGCCGAAGCCCCGAGGCCCGCACCACGGGGGGCATCCGAGGCTGTGGTGATGCGGACGCCCCGCTCGGGACGGACGTGGGCGACGGCTGCCTTGATCAGTCGGAGCGGCCCGCCGTGGCCGACGTCGTCGATCGATGCGAATCGCTCTTCGACACCGAGATCATGTGACGCCACCACGACGCCCGGTTCGTCGAGCACCGAGACGCACACGCGCACCCGTATGCCGAGGGAGGCGTTCACGACGAACCCTCCCTCTTCGGTCTTGAAGGGTGCGACGTCGGTGGGCGCACCGGCGAAGTCGAACCGTGTCGGCGCTGACGTCTCGATCATGGGTCCCCCACCTGGCCCGGAACGAGGGCACTGTACCGGCGCGCCCGCCCGCCGGTACCGTGGGCGCATGACCCCCCCCTCGACCCACGATGCTCAGGCCGCCCGGGCCGAGCGCTTCCGCGCCCTGCACACCGCGCACGAGCCGCTTCTCATGCCCAACGCCTGGGATATTGGCTCCGCCGTGCTCTTCGCGGCACTGGGCTTCGAGGCACTGGCCACGACGAGCGGCGGGTTCGCGGCCACCCGGGGACGCCTCGACGGTGCCATGGGCCGCGACGAGGTGCTCGACCACGTGGAGGAGCTGGCCGGCGCCACCGACGTGCCGCTGTCGGCCGACCTCGAGAACTGCTTCGCCCACGACCCCGAAGGGGTGGCGGCCACCGTCGCCGAGGCGGTCCGCCGCGGCGTGGCGGGGTGCTCGGTCGAGGACTTCAGCGGCGATCCCGACGATCCCGTCTACGAGCTGCCCCAGGCGGCCGAGCGGGTGCGGGCGGCCGCCGAGGCCGCGCACGACGGGCCCGTGCCCGTCGTCCTCACCGCCCGGGCCGAGAACTACCTGCACGGCCGGCCCGACCTCGACGACACCATCGCCCGGCTCCAGGCCTACCAGGAGGCCGGCGCCGACGTGCTGTTCGCGCCCCGGGTGGTCGATCCGGCCGACCTGACCCGGCTGCTGCGCGAGGTGGACGTCCCGGTCAGCGTCCTCGTGCTCCCGGGTGCTCCCACGGTGGGCGAGCTGGCCGAGCTGGGCGTGAGCCGGATATCGGTGGGTGGCGCCATCGCGGTGGCGGCCTACGGCGCCGCCGTCAACGCCGTGAACGAGCTGCGCGCCAGCGGCACATGCGGGTACTGGGACCTGGCCGCCGTGGCCCGGCCGGTCATCCAGTCCGCCTTCACCCCCTGATCCACCCCGACCGGAAGCGCTCGTTGGCCACCGACAGTCGGTGCTGCACCTCGGCATCGGCGTCGTCGACCTCGTCGCCGGGCACGAACCACCGGACGGCGGCGTCCATGACGTCGGGTCCGCCGCCCTCGACCCACTCGGGGGAGCCGTGGCGGTCCGACGGGACCGCCAGCTGGAAGATCTCGGCCCATTCGAGCTCGGGTGCGGCGCTGAGCCTCCATTCGATCTCGAGCCTGTCGCCGATCTCCTCGACCGTCGTCCGGTCGACGATCCGGATGTCCTCCCACGTCGCTTCGGCCATGTCCGTCACCCTTCCGCACCGGGGAGTTGCGTCCCCATGGAACATGGCTCGCACATCTGCGACGCAACCGGTAGAGCCGATGGGCCCTCGTCGGGACGGATTCGGCACGGTCTGTGTTTCAATGGCCCCGGTGGTCACTGCTCGGCCAGGATGGCTGCCATCTCCAGGACGGGATCCCGGACCACCGGCCCCGTGGTGGTGACCTCCGCCCGCACGATGGTCCCGTTGAAGGGAAAGGGGGCCGTGTACCCCTCGCCGACGGCCGGGCCCCATTCGTAACCGCAGGTGAGGCCGACACCGACGGCGTTGAAACCGGCAGGTGTGAAGCGGTCGATCACGCCTTCGGCCACCACCGTGTCGTCGACGAGCAGGGTGGCCGGGCCCCCGAGCCCGTCGTCCTTGTCGAAGGCGAACCCGAGGCGGTGCCTGCCCGGCTCCAGCACCGTGTCGGCCTGGAGGACGTGGCGCTTCTTGCCGTAGAGGTTGTGGACGTAGCGCAGCTGCCCGGCGACGAGGTGGAGCGACCAGCCACCCAGCGCCGATCCCAGGGCGAGCAGCACCCCTTCGGGCACCACGCCGTCGGGGACGTCCACGGTGACGGTGACGGCGTGGGAGCGGTTCCGGACGTTGACCGCCACCGGCTCGGGCACCTGGGCACCACCGGGGAAGTAGCGGTACGTGTCGCGGGGACGGCGGTGGTCGGGCTTCGGATGGGCGATGGCCTCGAGCGGCCGGTTGTCGAGGGGCAGGACGTCGTTGCGACGTGCCTCCTCCCACCACAGTTCGACGAGCTCCGCCACCTTGTCCGGGTGGGTGGCGGCCAGGTCGTCGGTCTCCGACACGTCCTCGGCCACGTGGTAGAGCTCCCACACGTCGTCGTCGAAGGGCGCGTTCACGCTGAGCCCGTCGTCGTACAGGGGCCCGACGGGATGGAAGGCCACCGCCTTCCACCCGTCGTGGTAGATGGCCCGGCAGCCGAACATCTCGAAGTGCTGGGTGGTGTGGCGCCCGGGTTCGGACCCGCCCCCGTCACCGAGCACGTAGGCGAAGCTGGTGCCGTCGAGGTGCGACTGGGCGATGCCGTCGATCTCCTCCGGCGCCGGCACCCCCACCAGCTCCAGCACGGTCGGGAGGATGTCGACGGCGTGGGCGAACTGGTGGCGGATGCCCCCCGCCGCGCCCCGGGCCCGCGCCGGGAAGCGCACGATACAGGGGTCGGCCACGCCACCTTCGTGCGTCTCGCGCTTCCAGCGTTTGAACGGTGTGTTGCCGGCCATGGTCCAGCCCCACGGGTAGTTGTTGTGGGTGAGGGGCCCGCCGATCTCGTCGATGCGGCGGTACATCTCCGACACCCCGGCCGGGTCGAAGTTCGTCAGCCGCACGTCGTTGATCGACCCCGCCCGCCCACCTTCGGAGCTGGCCCCGTTGTCCGACACCACCATCACCACCGTGTTGTCGGTCTCGCCCAGGTCGTCGATGAACGACAGCACCCGGCCGATGTGGGCGTCGGTGTACGACAGGTACCCGGCGAAGCACTCCATGAACCGCTGGGCCAGCGCCCGCTCCCGGTCGTCCAGGGTGTCCCAGGCCGGCACCCACGGCGGGCGCGGCGACAGCCGCGTGCCTTCGGGGACGATGCCCAGTGCCAGCTGTCGGGCGTGGGTGTGTTCGCGCCAGCGGTCCCAGCCGCCGGCGAAGCGGCCCCGGTAGCGCTCGATCCATTCGGCCGGCGCGTGGTGCGGGGAGTGGCAGGCGCCGGTGCAGAAGTAGAGGAAGAACGGCTGATCGGCGTCGACGGCGCGGAGGTCGCCCAGGAACTCGACGGCCCGGTCGGCGAGATCCGCGCTCAGGTGGTAACCCTCCTCGAAGGACCGGGGTGGGCGCACGGCGTGGTTGTCGTGGTACAGCGCCGGCATGAACTGGTGCGTCTCGCCGCCGTGGAAGCCGTACCACCGGTCGAATCCCCGTCCCAGGGGCCAGGTCGAGCGGGTGGCCGCCATGTTCGTCTCGTCCTCGGGAGTGAGGTGCCACTTCCCCACGGCGTAGGTGGCGTAGCCGTGGGCACGCAGGATCTCCGACAGGAAGCCGTTCTCCCGGGGCGGCCTGCCCCAGTACCCGGGGAAGCCGATGGCGAGGTCGGCCACCCGCCCCATGGCGCTGCGGTGGTGGTTGCGCCCCGTGAGCAGGCAGGCCCGCGTGGGCGAGCACAAGGCGGTGGTGTGGAAGTTGGCCAGTCGCACCCCGCCGGCGGCCAGCCCGTCGAGCACCGGGGTGTCCATGTCGGACCCGTAGCAGCCGAGCTGGGCGAAGCCGACGTCGTCGAGCACGACGAGCACGACGTTGGGGGCACCGTCGGGCGGTGACGGCGTGGGTGGCCACCACGGCTCGGAGTCCCGCCAGTCGCGTCCGATCCGACCGCCGAATTCGATGCGTGCCACCCGGCCACCTCCCCACGTCCGAGGCGTCAGCATGCCACCCCGTGCCGTGGACCTGCCCGGCCCGACGGGCCACGGCACCGGCTCGGCGCGCCGGCAACGGGACGCGGGACCGCCGGTGTCCTAGCGGGGGCGGGTCGGCTCCTCGGAACGGAGCTGGTCGCGCAAGACGTACTTCTTCACCTTGCCCGACGGCGTGCGGGGGAGCTCGGGCACCACCCGGAGGTCCTCGGGCCATTTCTGGCGGGCCAGGCCGGCCCCCTGCAGCTGGGCCCGCATGTCGGCCAGGACCAGGGGCGCCGATCCCTCGGTGAGCCGCACGAAGGCGCAGGCGTGCTCCCCGAGTCGTTCGTCGGGAGCCGCCACCACGGCTGCCTCGGCGACGCCGGGGATCCGCACGAGCATCTCCTCGACCTCGAGGGCGCTGATGTTCTCGCCGCCCCGGATGATGATGTCCTTCTTGCGGTCCACGATGGTCAGGTAGCCGTCCTCGTCGAGGACGCCGATGTCCCCGGTGGCGAACCAGCCGTCGGCATCGAAGTTCGCCAGGGTCAGCGCGGGGTCGGTGTACCCGATGCAGCAGTCGGGGCCACGGCTCAGGATCTCCCCCCGCGACCTGGGTGCCACGTCGCGGCCGTCCTCGTCCACGAGGCGGAGCTCGACGCCGAGCAGGGGTCGGCCGTCGGTGTAGTGGCGCTTGGCCTCGGGCTCTTCGTGGCGGCTCCCGGTGGTGGACGGGTGCTCGGTCGACCCGTAGGAGCGGATGGCCGAGATCCCGAGGGACGCCATCCGCTCGGTCACGGCGCCCGGCACGGGTGACCCGCCGAGACCGATCCGGCTCATCAGCTTCAGGTGCTCGGGCGTGCACGACGGGTCGTCGAGCAGGCTGGTCAGGAAGAAGGTGGCGCCGCTCCCGGACGCGATGCCGTCCTCGAGCATGGCGGCCAGCACGGCCGCCGGGTTCCAGACGTCGATGAGGCTGATGGGATCGCCCTTCCACACCGGGAGCAGGAGCCCGCTCAGCATCCCGATGGCGTGGCCGACGGGCGCTCCCACCAGCAGCGGTGGATTCCCCGTCTGCATGGCGGCCAGCTGCCGGATCTCGAAGCCGATGGTGCGGTGCGAGTGCACCACGCCCTTGGGGTCGGCCGTCGTCCCCGACGTGTAGGCGATGAGGGCCGGGGAGGACGGGTCGACGACCACCGGGGCGGTCAGGGGCTCGTGGTCGAGCAGCCCGTCGAACGCCACCGCCCACGGCGGGACCGGCCCGTCGCCCACCACGGCCACCGTCTCCAGCGCCGGCGCGTGGCCCCGGATCTCCTCGAGGGTGGCGATGTAGTCCTGGTGACCGAAGCGGTCGGCGGTGACGAGGGCCCGGACCCCCGTGCGCCGGAGGATGTAGCCCACCTCCTTGGGACCGTAGAAGTGGACGATGGGCGTCACCACCGCACCGAGCAGGGCGGCGGCCCAGAAGCTCACGGCCGCCTCGACCCAGTTGGGCAGCTGGAACGCCACCACGTCGCCGGCCCCGATGCCCCGTGCCCGCAGCCCACCGGCCAGTCGCCCGGCGGCGTCGAGGACGTCGGTGAACGTACCGCTCCACGGCCGCACCGACGAGCGGATCCTGACCGTGAGCTCCGGCCGCTCGGCGATGGCGCCGGCGAGCACCTGGCCCACCGTGTCGTCGCGCCAGTAGCCCGCGTCGACGTAGCGACCGGCCAGCTCCGGTGGGAGGGAGCGCAGTCCCCAGTCGGCGTGCGGGGTCACACCGTGAGCATCGGGACCACCTCGCCGATGAAGCGACGAAGCGTGTCGTCCGACGGGTAGTCGCGTAGCCACAGGATGAACTCCCGGGCGCCGGCGTCGACGAATGTCTGCGTCTTCTCCGCCACCTGCTCGACGGTGCCCACCAGGTTCTCGCCGATGTAGTCCTCGGGAGCCTGGCGCTTCCACAGGTGCCCGCCGTCCTTCTCGTCGCACCACCTGCGGAGGTCCTTCTCGGTGTCGAAGATCCGGCAGTCCGGACCGTGGGTGCGGCTGATCTCGGCGAAGGGCCGGCCGATCTCCTCGCAGTAGCCCTCGAGCAGATGCGACTTCCGGCGGAACGCCTCCACGCCGACCTGCCAGTTGGTGGCGTCGGCGTGACGCGCCGCGATGCGCAGGTTGACCCGTTCGCCGCCACCACCGATCAGGATGGGTGGGAGCTGCTGGACGGGCTTGGGGTCGCAGTAGGCGTCGCGCAGGCGGACGTGGCGCCCCTCGAGCGTCACCGTCTCCTCGCTCCACAGCCGGCGGACGGCGGAAACCGTCTCCTCCAGGG
>Ga0181526_10004601_pt1 | contig 10650 bp, 9 predicted proteins | sample PEATcosm2014_Bin_35_FD_119750 | JGI IMG/M metagenome (GOLD analysis project Ga0181526, IMG submission 119750) | Peatland microbial communities from MTU Mesocosm Facility, Houghton, MI, USA - PEATcosm2014_Bin06_30_metaG | ecosystem: Environmental > Terrestrial > Soil > Wetlands > Peat | place...
GACCGCAGTCCTACGCGCCACAGCCAGCGCCGCCTACGCAGGTGCCTGATCAGGGACCAGAGCAGTCGTATGCGCCTGAGCAGCCCGTGCCCGATGATCAGCCTGCACCACCGGCAATGGCTTACGCGCCGCCGGTGGCGTATCCCGCGCCCGTGCCTTACGCACCGGCGGCGGTGTACGCGCCTTATTATCCGAGCGTGATGCCTTATGTCGGCGTCACAATTGGTCCGCGGATTGGAGTGTACGGATTCGGGCCGAGGCCGTATGTGCGGAGTTATGGGTACGCACCGCGGGCTTATGCGCCAGCCTCGCGGCCCCACGGGTATGGATACACGGGGCGTGGCTATGTGGGCGGAGGCTATGCAACGCGAGGATCGATGATGGCGGCGCGCGGCGGAATGTCTTTCAGAGGCGGAAGAGGGCGTTAAGCGAGCGGGGCGAAGGGTGCCCCCAGAACACTGCGGCCGGAGCGGAACTCACGAGAATTGCGGTTCCGCTTCGGCTCTTTGATTTTGCGGAAAACTGTGGTGGCGCGGGAATCAACTCTGTTACGAACCGACCGGACTTGACCAGGAAATTTGCACCGTTTTTGCAGCACGTTGACTTTGCGTTGACAGTCCCGGCGCAATACTGGTCGCGTGATTCCACAAACTCGGTCAAGAGTCCCTCTAAAGCTGGCATCCGATGCTATCTCGCTGGTGGAGATTGCGCTTCCGGCGGGTTTGCCGATACAAACCGGACCTGGACAGACTGCGCAGATTCATGCCGATGTGGGGCGCTACCGGCTCCGTCTTGCTGAGACCCAGGAAGATCGCGAAGCGGCGTGCCGGCTGCGTTTCAAAGTGTTCAACATCGAATTGGGCGAAGGGCTGGATAGCTCTTACGAGACCGGGCTGGATCGGGACCGGTTCGACGCGGTTTGTGAGCACTTAATCGTTGAGGACAAAACGAGCCGGCGAGTTGTGGGAACGTACCGGATGCAGTCGGGTGAAACGGCCAAGCGAAATCTGGGTTACTACTCGGAGCAGGAGTTTCAACTTGCGCCGTATGAACCGCTGCGGGCTGGAATTCTGGAGCTCGGTCGCGCATCGATCGACCGCGAGCACCGCACGCCCGAGGTGCTGATGTTGTTGTGGCGAGGCATCGCGCAGTATGCTACCGACATGGGGCTTCGTTATTTGCTCGGTTGCTCTTCTTTGAATTCCAATGACCCGGCGGAGGGTTGGCAGATGTATCGCCAGCTTGAGAATTTCAGGGTTCCAGAGGAGTTTGAGACAAGGCCGACCGCGGCGTACGCGTGCCCTCCAGGAAGCTACGAATTCGATCAGCAGAGCGCAGACGCACAGCCGTCGCCCTGCCAGATCAATCGATTGCAGCTGGATGATCGTGCCGCGGCGACCGCGCATGCTGCGCTCAAGGTTCCCAAATTGTTGAAGACGTATCTTGCGATTGGCGCGCGCATTGCCGCGCCGCCGGCTTGGGACCGCGAATTCCGCACCATCGATTTTCTGACGCTCCTGGATTTGAATCTGCTTTCGGCGGCGGCTCGCCACCGCTTTCTGGCCCCGCTCACGCTTTGACAATGCGCCGTATGCGGCGCGCTGTGGCGCTGGCATTTGCTCTGGCAATGTGCATTGTTCGTTACTGGCTCGATCGCTTGCGCGGGCCGATGACACTGGAGCGGCGCGCTCTGTGGCTGCAGGGATCGGCGCGGGCAATTCTGAAGGTACTCGACATCAGAACGCACGTCGAAGGCGAGCCGCCGATGTGCGGGCTGGTCGTGTCAAACCATCTAAGTTATCTCGATATCATCATCAGCAGCGCGGCGATGCCGTGTTTTTTTGTCTCTAAAGTCGAGGTCGATGGCTGGCCGTTTTTCGGCAAGGCAGCGCGGTCGGGGGGAACGATTTTTCTCGACCGGTCGAGTTTGGAAAGCGCCAACGCAGTGGCCGAGCAAATGACGGAGCGGCTCAAGTTGCCGATCCCGGTGCTGCTATTCCCCGAGGGCACGAGCACGGACGGAGCGCAGGTGCTCAGGTTTCACTCGCGTCTGATCGATCCCGCAACGGCCATCGGCTCGCCAATTACAGCGGCGGCGATCCGTTACGTCATTGACGGGGGCGTGGAGGAGCGCGAGCTTTGCTGGTACGGCGATGAGGGATTCGCGACGCATTTGTGGAAGGTGCTGGGCGTGACGGGGTTCGCGGCGAAACTGCACTTCGGTGAGCCGAAGATTCATTCCGACCGGCGCGTGGCGGCGGACTGGACGCATGCCGAGATCACGGCCTGGCGCATGGCGGGTAAGCTCGAGACCGAGAGCGAAATGGCGGTGCAGTAGAGTCGCAACGGGCTTGTCAGGTGACGGGGTGGGCGGCCGATCTGGCTGCCACGAGCAGAGAATCACCAGAGATAAGCGACGATTGCGGGATCCGCGTGGATTCTGCGACCCAGCGCATGGCATTGGGCGCGAGCGTGAGCGCGGCGAGCGCCGCGGTGCGGCCCACGCTGGTGACGGCCCCGCGCGAGAGCGACGTCGCGAGGTTCATAGCGCCGGTGAGCTGGGTGCGGAGCTTGCGGTTGTACTCGGCGGCGCTTGCGCCGGCAAGAAACATTTGCGCGGCAAGAGCAGCCGAATGCAACGCGATGGAGATGCCGTCGCCGGTGAAGGAAGGAATGACTGCGGCCTGATCGCCAACGCACCAGAGGCCGCCGGACTCCCGAATGAGATAGCCATACGGAATGGGCGAGATGGCGAGGGGGCGCGGCCAGAGCGGCGTGGCGCCCAAAAGAAGCTGACGCGGCTGGCGATTTCCGCTGAGAACGAGAGAGAGAAGCTGCGGCCATCCGCCGTTGGACCGCAATACAGTGCGGCGCACGACGAGACAGACGTTGGCAAGGCCGCCTTCGATAAGCGACAAGCCCCCGTAGCCGCCGGGGAAGAGATAGAGGTCCATGCAGTCGCGCAGTGCGTGGAGCTGCGAGGGCGCCAACTGCCAAAACATTTTGAAGCCAACGAGATCGGATTGCCTTGCAGGTGAGCGGGAGAAGCCGCGGAGGTCGTGCTTGCCGGTGGCCAGGAAAACAATGGAGGCGCGGAGTGAGTCGCCATTGCTAAGCGAAGCGATCCAATGATTGCCGTCGGGGGTGAGCGATTCGACAGCCGTGCCGCGCAGGATTTGACAGCCGCTTTCTTCGGCGCGCGCGAGCAGAGCCGCGTCGAGAAGGCAGCGCGAGAGCGAGAGCGCCTGAAAGGGAAGTGGCGCGGTGATGGTTCTGCCGCCCGCGGAAAGGCGAAGCGTGCGGATGGTTGAGGCGCCAAGATCCAGAGGGTTAACGCCGGCCTGGTGGAGATAGTCGACGGCTTCGCGGCTGAGGAACTCGCCGCAGACTTTGTGGTGCGGCCCGGATTCTTTCTCGATCAGCACGACATCGCGGCCTGCGGCGACGAGGCGGAAGGCGACCATGGCGCCCGCGGGACCGCCGCCGATGACGAGATGGTCAACATTGCCGGTCTTGGCGTTGCGAGTGGGAGCGGTCATTGCGTCTTGCTCCGGCTGACGCAGAGGCGCGCGGGAAAGACGGGCTGAATGCAGATTGCACCTTGATCGAGGCTGGCTGCGGCGCATACTCGAAGCCAATCGTCCGGGACGAAGGAGCGCGCGATCGAGACTGGCCCGTCGTGCTGGACGAATCGATGAAGGCCGGCGAGTTTGGTAAAGATGCGGAGGAGATGATAGGGAACCGCGGCGCGGGAGAGATCGTTGATGAACCAGCCAAGCCGTGTGTTCGATTCCATCCATTGCACAAAGAGAATCAGGTCGGGCTCGGTGAGATGGTGCGTGAAGAGGGAGCTGACGATGAGGTCAACGGGCCTGCCGGGTCGCCAGCGAAAAACGTCAGCGGCGACCCAGCGAATGAGGCTTGTCGATGGCGTGGCCTCGGCGGCGATTGCAACGGCATCCGGGTTGAGATCGAGCCCGGTGAGCTCGACGGCAACTGCATTTGCGTGAGCCCAGCGTTCGATGCGGCGAAGGGTGTCGCCGTATCCGCAGCCGACGTCAAGGATGTGGAGCGGCTGAGCTGAACCAATGGGAGCGACTTTGCCGAGCCAATTAAGAATGGGCCGGTAGGCGAGGAACCACCGATTGAGGCGGGAAAGATCGCGGAGACAGGCGCGGAGCTCGCTGTGAGAGCAGGGCTCATCCATCAGTTCCGTCAGTTCGGCGCGATAACGGAAATCGACAGCGTCAGACGGCATGGAACATCATGGTTTCGGCGGTGACTCCTGGCCCGAAGGACATAGCGCAACCAAGCTGTCCAGAGCTGGCGCGCTCCATCAGCCGCTGCAAGACGAACATGACGGACGCCGAGGACATGTTGCCGTAGTTGAGGAGGATGTTGCGGGAGTCGGCGAGAGCTTCAGCGGGGAGAGCCAGCCCCTTCTCCGACGCGTCGAGGATGGTGCGGCCGCCGGGATGAATAGCCCAAAGATCGATCGATGAGAAATCGCGGCCCTGGGTAATTCGTGTGCCCGCTTCAGCCAGGCCGTGGCGGAGTTGGCCTGGAACCTGGCCGGAAAGGTGCATATCGAAACCCTGCTCGCCAATGCGCCAGGTGATGAGGTGATCGGTGCCAGCGAGATTCACAGCGAGAAAGCTGTCGATGGCGAGGCCGGACGGCTCGGGGGTTACGAGGTATGCGGCGCAACCATCGGCAAAGACGGTGAAGGCTAGCAGTTGCTCGAGGTCCTGGGTCTCCTGCATATGCAGGGAGCATAGCTCCAGCGAGAGGAGCAGGACTTTGGCCGCGGGTTCGGAGCGCACGATGTGGCGTGCGGCTTTGAGCGCGTTGATGGCTGCATAGCAGCCCATAAAACCGATGAAAGTACGCTCGACGGAAGGACTAAGTCCGGCGAGCTCGATGACTTCAAAGTCGATGCCGGGCGCATAAAGTCCGGTGCAGCAGGTGACGATGACGTGAGTGATGCCTTGGCGTTCTGAATCAGTGAGCGCGAGCTTCAAGAGGGCACACCGCGCGAGTTGTGGAGCGAATTGCCGAAAGGCTTCCATGCGCCGCGCAGTCGAGGGGAAGTGACCGCGCACGAACAGCGCGTCTTCGTCCTGCATTACGCCCTTATCTGTGACTATTGGTTTGAGGAAGGAGTAGCGGTGGTCGATGGCGGAGAGGCGCACCATACGGCGATAGAGATTACGTGGGGTACCTTCGGACAGGAGGCTCTCGGCGAAGGGAACAAAGGCGCCGTGCATGTCGTGCGGCGGGACCGCGGTGGCGATGCGGTTGAGATAGGCAGTCGTCATTCGATGGCGTCCGGGGCGCCTGGTCGTTCATCCTCTCTGGACAGCATATCGTGCTGAGTGTCGCGGGATCGCAATCGTCGAGTCATTCAATTGCAATCTTTGACGTTGAGAGGGGCGATTCGGCTCTATGCCGTGGGTGGGGCGGCAGTGGAATCGCGGACCACAAGACTCGTTGAGACGAGGAATTCACGCTGCAACCGCGCGTTGCCGGCATTTTCGAGTTGGTTGCAGAGAGCGTTGAAGGCGGCACGGGCGAGATCGGTGCGTGAGAGGCGGATGGTGGTGAGGGGCGGCAACGTGTACTCCGCGAAAGCGATATCGTCGAGGCCGACGACAGACAGGTCGTGGGGCATGCGGAGGCCTTGCATGTAGGCCGCACGCAGAACGCCAATAGCGGTCATGTCATTGGAACAGACGACAGCGGTGGGGCGCGCGGCGAGCTTGCTCAACTGCTCGAAGCCCGTGACACCGCCCTTGAGCGTGTGGTCGCATTCGATGACCCACTTCTTTTGAAGCGGCAAACCGAAAGATCGCACAGCGGCTAGGAAGTCGTTCTCGCGCGTAATGGCGGAGTGAAGACTATGCGGGCCGGCCAGGAATCCGATGGCCTTGTGACCAAGATCGACGAGATGACGAATGGCCTGATGAATGCCGGTGGAGTAATCGAGGAGAATCGTGCTGGCTTTGGGATCGTCGACTTTAAACTCTGCGAGCACGATAGGCACGCCGCGGTGCGTGAGCTGATCGAGCACTGGCTCTTCCTCGCCGAAGGTCATGACGGCAACGCCATCGACCTTGCGCTCGAGCATGCGGCGAGCGCATGCGGCCAATACGGCGGGATCGCTATTGGTGGAGCTAACGAGAATCTCATAGCCGTGAGAGACGGCGATCTCTTCGAAGCTCTGGATCAGTTCGGGGAAGAATGGATTGGAAATGTTCTCGACGATGATGCCGAGAATGCGGCTGCGGCCCGAGACGAGCGTCCGAGCATGGGTGTTAGGAAGATAGTTGAGTTGCTTGATTGCCTGCCAGACACGCTTGCTGAGACGTTCGCTGACCAGCGGAGAGCCGTTCATGGTTCTGGAGACCGTGGCGATGGAGACCTTGGCTACGGCTGCGACAGCACGAATGTCGGGGAGTTTGCCGGCGGTCTTCCGCTTTGGTTTGCGAGGCACCCACCAATGCTAATGCAGCAAGGCAGGGTGCAAAAGGGAAAATAATTCGATTTTCAACCGGGAATTTCGCGCGGGACAAGGGCCGGCGTCAGGCGGTTTCGGAGATGAGGAGGCGGAGGTCACGCAAGTTGTGGCCGGTGGGCCCGGTGAAGACGGTGTCGCCGATTGCGGTGAAAAGCGGACAGGCATTGAATTCCGCAAGAGACTGCTCGGGGTCGAAGCCGAAAGCGCGGGCGCGAGCTACGGTGGTGGGATCGGCGATGGCACCGGCAGATTTGGTATTGCCGTCGATGCCGTCAGAGCCGGCGCTGAAGACGGTGAGGCGTTCGCCGGGATGGTTTGCAAGCTCGAGAGCGCAAGTGAGAGCAAACTGTTGATTGCGGCCGCCCGCGCCCGGCGTGCGCGTGAGGTGGACAGTGACTTCGCCCACGGAGATGAGGCAGAGCCGGCTGTGCTGGGTTCGGAATGTGTGAAAGCGTTCAAGCAGATAGTGGGCGGCTTCGGCGTAGTCCCAGTCGTCGCAACTATTGTCGACCACGACATGATAGCCGGCTTCCCGAGCAAGCGTGCGCGCGCTCTCAACCAGGTCGTGGCTTGAGAGGAGGATCTCGAAGACCGAGTCGCGGAAGGCTGGATCTTCGCCGCTCATGCTGGCGGCCGATGTAATACGCCGAGGCCGCGTGGCATCGGTCCAGGGGAGTTTGGGCAGCAACGACTGGCGCCAGCCCTTGTTGCCGGGCGATTCGGGCAGGTCTTCGCGCTCAAAGAAAGTGCGGATGGAGGCGGGTAGTTTGGGCGCGAGTTCGTATTTGGCAAGGAGCTCACGCACCTCGGCAACGGTCGAGTGGTCTGGTGTGCTGGGGCCCGAAGAGAGCGCATCGAGCGAGCGCAGCGGGACATCGGGCAGGAGCAGGCTGACTTTAAGCGCATCCGGCGCGGCCACGGCAAGGCGACCACCCTTGACGGCGGAAAAGTGCTTGCGAAGGGTATTGACTTCGTTGATGGGCGCACCCGATGCAAGAAGTAACTGGTGGAAAGCGGCGGTTTCTTCGAGGGTGATGTGCGGGTCGAGAGGGAGATCGAAGATGGCCGAGCCGCCGCCGGAGATGAGGAAGAAGACGAGTGTATCTTTGCGGGCTTTGCGAAGAAGGGTGAGTGCGGCGCGGGCGGCGGCGAAGGAGTCCTCGTTGGGGATGGGATGGCCGCCTTCGAAATAACGGAATCGCCAATTGCGAGCAGTTGGCGGCTGGTTGGTACAACAGATGCCGCGCAGGCCCTTGCGGCGCTTCATGCGCTCGAGCAGGATCTGGAGCATGGGCCCGGCAGCCTTGCCGATGGCGATGACAAAGATGCGTTTGTACGCGGAGAGATCGATGGAAGCAGGGCCGCTGCCGTCAGGCATGAGGCGATTAAGCCTGTGTCCTTCGAAGCGCAGGCGGCGATCAAAGGCGGAAGCGATGTCGCTCGCCTTCAGGGCACCGGTGAAAATGCCAGTGGCTGTGGCGTGCATACCCTCGAGGGCAGCATCGCTGACCGGGGTCATGGCAACAGCTCCTTGTGCCCAAGCGCCTTGCCGGCGAGATATGTTCTAAAACAGTTAAATAACAAGGCAGAAATCATTTCAATACTGATTTTACGCTGAAACGGGCGCAGGCCCAACGTGCCCTCTACGGTATTCTGGCAACAATATGAACGATCCTTCGAAATTGTTTCCTTTTGACCCGATCGGGCTGACGCGCCAGTTATGCGAGATCGAATCGACGACATACCACGAGGGCGCGGTCGGCGATTTTCTTGCGGGTTTTCTTGCCGGGCGCGGATGGGAAGTGAAGAAGACTCCGGTGGCGCAGCCGGCGGACAGCATGAGTGCGGGACCGCGCTGGAACGTGTATGGAGGCCGAGCAGGCGAGACGCCGGATCTGGTTTTTTCGACGCACATGGACACCGTGCCGCCGTACATTCCGTACAGCGAAGACGCCGAATTTATGCACGGCCGCGGAGTTTCGGACGCGAAGGGAATCATTGCCGCGCAGGTGGCGGCGGCGGAATCGCTGCGCGCGGAGGGCTTTCGGATTGGATTGTTATTTATGTCCGGCGAAGAGCGCGACTCGGCGGGGGCCAAGGCCGCGAATCTGGAGCCGAAGGGAAGCCGTTATTTGATCAACGGCGAGCCGACCGATAATCGCGTGGCGCTGGCGTCAAAAGGAGCGCTGCGCGTAGTGTTTCGCGCAACGGGCAAGATGGCGCACTCGGCGTATCCGGAGCTTGGCGAGAGCGCGGTGCACAAGCTGGTGCAGGTGATGGCGAAGCTGCTCAAGCTGGAGCTGCCGGTAACAGAGGACATTGGTCCGAGCACCCTGAACATTGGGCAGATCCACGGCGGGCACGCTCCAAACGTGATCGCCGACAAGGCGGAAGCGCAGGTGCTGGTGCGGCTGGTAGGCGACTCGGCGCCAGTGAAGGCTGCCCTGCTTGAAGCGGCGAAGGGACTGGCGGAAGTGGACTTCACGCTGGAGATCCCGTTTGTGCGCCTGCGCGCGCCGGAGGGTTTGCCGACCATGGTGGCGAAGTTTACAACGGACATTCCGCAACTGAGCAACTGGGGCGAGCCGCTGCTGCTGGGGCCCGGCAGTATTCATGTGGCGCACACACCTTTCGAGAAACTGGCGAAGAAGGAATTACTGGAGGCGGTGGAATTGTACGTGAAGGTGGCGAAGCGACTGCTCGCGTAACAGGGGAGCGCCGATTATCGGGTGCGATTATTTTGCGTTCGGCGGACTGGCTGGCGATTGCTTTGTGAACTCGAACGTGCAGGTGCGGCCGACAATGCCTAGACCCTGGCCCTTGGTTCCCGTCCCCGTCGTTTCCTGAAATTGAGCTTTGATGTCGTAGCTGTAACTCTCTCCCTGGTGCGCGAACACGCCACGAGCATATTCCCGCGAGGCGACGATGCCGTTGGCGGTTAGCTTGGCGCTGCCGTCACCGGCGATAGGGCCATCGATGGACAGGTAACCGGGTTGGCCCGCTGCACCGCGCTCTCCGTGAAAGATGTTGTTCTGGATGATGCTGGGAAACTGCCAGGTGTAACCTTCCGTGTTTCCTTTGGGCGGGCAAGTGAGCTTGGTGAGCCAGTTGCCGTCGAAGCGCTCGCTGCCAAATGAAGCTGCCGGTAAGAAGATGAGTGCGATGACTAACAGGAGCCGAATCTTGCGCATGAGCTTCCCCTCCTACGGCTGGAAAGTCTAGCACTCGCAGCGGAGGGACGTCGGTGACAAGTGAATTGCGAACCGCTACTGATAGTTGCCGATGAGGACGAAAGGCGCCCAGTAATATGGATGGGCGTAGCCGAGGCTGCTGGGTGCGGATGATTGGTCTTCGGTTTCGAAGCCTCGGCCTGTGCCGCCGCCGGGCACGGCACCGCCGCCTTGGATAAAGGCGAGTTGAGCCTGGCGAAGCGCCTCAGCTTTCCCATCCGCAGGATTCCTGACCCAACGAGCGTAGAAATCGCTCATGATGTGGCTGGTGCTTAGGTCATTCACGTCCCAGAGCGTGGCCAGCACGGCTTCGGCATCTTTCTGCTGGGCGATCATGCCGAGCGAATCCATCTCGAGGCCGTTCCGCGATTTGTAATCCTTGGCTGTGCTGCAGGCCGAGAGTGTGAGCAGGCGCGTGCCGTGAAAGGCGACGGCGGAGTTCTCCATCGCGGAGAGGTTCCACTCGAATCCGCTTGGGTCGCCGGTGCTGTCGCCACCCATCATGAGAAACGGCTCGTCGCCACTGCCCGCGATGAGAACAAAGTGGCTTGCGATGTGCACGACGGAAAAGTTGTTACCGGCTCCGAGATCCGATTTGAGATTCGCCAGCGTGAACTGCTCGTCGGGCAACAACTTGCCTTGCATGGGGCCATGCGATGCGGGATCGGAGGGATCATGGACGATGGAGTCAAGCTCTGGAATCACGCCGGGTAGAGCAGGGAGGCCGTTATAGCTCTTCGATAGGCCCATGGCGAGCGCGCTTGGCGGCGTCGCGGTCTGAAGCGGGGAATCGGTCATGTGGCCGTAGCTCTCCGGCGTGAAGAGCACATTGTGGAAGCGCTCGACCAAATATTGTTTGCCGTCATAGAGCGCGCCCATGGGGACATAGCGCAAAGCATCGTC
>Ga0181526_10004603_pt1 | contig 10649 bp, 10 predicted proteins | sample PEATcosm2014_Bin_35_FD_119750 | JGI IMG/M metagenome (GOLD analysis project Ga0181526, IMG submission 119750) | Peatland microbial communities from MTU Mesocosm Facility, Houghton, MI, USA - PEATcosm2014_Bin06_30_metaG | ecosystem: Environmental > Terrestrial > Soil > Wetlands > Peat | place...
CACACGGCGCGGTAGCGGGCCTTCTTGGCGCCCGGCCGCCGCTCGTCGCGCAGGACGAGGAAGGGGTGGTTGGCCGAGGCGCCGATGGTGCGACCCCGGGCCGTGATCTCGAACACTTCCTTGTCACCCGAGCAACCGTGGGCGACGACGCGCCCGGTCGTCATCTGCTTCGAGTCCTCGTCCAGCGAGAAGACCTCGTCCCCCGCCACCAGCTCCTTGATGGGCCGCATGCCGGACGTGGTCCACACGCGCGTCGACCCCCGGAGGCACTCGTACTGGGCCGTCACCCCGGCCAGGTACTTGCGCTCGGCCTCGGGGATGCCGAGCTTCTCGTAGGTCGACTTGATGGACTCGGGCAGGGCGTCCCAGTCCTTCACCTGCCCCTCGGTGGGCTTCACGTAGTAGTAGATGTCGTCGAAGTCGAGGTCCGGCATGTTGACCGCGAACCACGGCGCCATGGGCTTGGCGTAGAAGCGCTTGAGCGCCTTGAGGCGGAAGTCGCGCATCCACTGCGGCTCCCCCTTGCGCTCCGACATCTCGCGCACGATCTCCTCGGACAGGCCCTTCTTCGGCTTGAAGACGTAGTCCTCGGCGTCGCTCCAGCCGAGCTTGTACCGGCCAAGGTCGAGATCTGTCGTGGTCATCGTCACCTCTGCCCGTCGGGCCGGCCCCGCGGGACACACGTTCCGGCCGGGTGCTCCGGGCCGCTGGGGGATTTCTCCTATCCAGATAGTAACAACCCTGGGCGGGTGGTGCGACCGGTTGGCGACCGGTCTGGGATCATCCTCCCGTGCCCTCTCCCGACCCCGGACCCCTCCCGACCGGCGCCCCGGCGCCCGGCAACCCGGCGCCCGGCAGCCCGGCGCCGCCCCGGGCGCCCCGGCGCCCCACGGTGCTCGAGGCCCACGGCGACCGACGGGTCGACGACTGGTTCTGGTTGCGCCAGCGCGACGACCCCGAGGTGCTGGCCCTGCTCCGGGCGGAGAACGGCTTCACCGAACGGCAGATGGCGCCGCTCGCCGGCCTGCGGGACACGCTGTTCGAGGAGATCAAGGCGCGCATCGTGGAGACCGACCTGAGCGTCCCGGTCCGCAAGGGGCCGTGGTGGTACTACGAGCGCACCGTCGAGGGCCTCGACTACCCGGTCCACTGCCGCCTGCCGGTGCAGGCCCCGGGTCGCGACCCCGGCACGCCGCCCGTCGCACCGGAGCCGGCCGCGCCGGGGACGGCGCCCGCCGCCCCGTGGCCCGACGAGCAGGTGCTGCTGGACGAGAACGAGCTGGCCGGGACGTCTCCCTACCTCGACGTGGCCGACATCGCCGTCAGCCCCGGGCACCGCCGCCTCGTCTACGGCACCGACACCACGGGGGACGAGCGCTTCACGCTGCGGGTGCGCGACCTCGAGCTCGGTGCCGACCTCGACGACGTCATCGAGGACGCGTCCTACGGCGTGGCGTGGTCCGACGACGAGTCGACGCTCTTCTACACCCGCCCCGACGGCGCCAACCGGCCCCACCAGCTGTGGCGCCACCGGATCGGCGCCCCCGGCGACACCGACGTCCTCGTGGTCGAGGAGCCCGACGAGCGCTTCCACCTCGGCGTGGGCCGCACCAAGGACGGGGCCTACGTCCTGGTCGAGATGCACTCGCGGGTGACCTCGGAGGTGCACGCCATCGCCTCGACCGCACCCGAGTCGGCACCCCGGGTCATCGAGCCGCGCCGTCAGGGCGTGGAGTACGGCGTCGAGCACCACGACGGGACGTTCCTGCTGCTCACCAACGACGGGGCGGAGAACTCCCGGGTGGTGGCCACCTCCGCCCTCGACCCCGGCCGCCATGACTGGCGCGAGGTGGTCCCCCACCGCCCCGACGTCCGCCTCGAGGGGCTCGACGTGTTCGCCGCCCACGTGGCGCTGTACGAGCGACGCGAGGGCGCCCCCCGCATCAGGGTCGTCGCGCTGCCGACCGGGCCGCAGCGTTGGACCGGGGAGCTGCCCGAGGGGTTCCTGGTGCCGTGCCCGGAGACCCCCTCGGCGTCGTGGGGCGGGCCCAACCCCGAGTTCGACACCACCACGTTGCGCTACGAGTACTCGTCGCTCGTGACGCCGCGCTCGGTCTACGACCTCGACATGGACAGCGGCCTGGCCGTGCTGCGCAAGCGCCAGCCCGTCCTGGGCGGCTACGACCCGGCCCGCTACAGCACCACCCGGGTGTGGGCCCTGTCCCCCGACGGCGCCCGCGTGCCCGTGTCGGTCGTGGCCCGCAGCGACCTCCGGCGCGACGGCACCGCCCCGTGCCTGCTGTACGGCTACGGCTCCTACGAGCACAGCATCGACCCCGTCTTCTCGTCGGTGCGTCTGAGCCTCCTCGACCGGGGCGTGGTGTTCGCCATCGCCCACGTCCGGGGCGGGGGCGAGCTCGGGCGGCGCTGGTACGAGGAGGGGCGCATGCTGGCCAAGCCCAACACCTTTTCGGACTTCGTGGCCTGCGCCCGCGCCCTCGTGACGGACGGCTGGACGTCGCCCGACCGGCTGGTGGCCCGGGGGGGATCGGCCGGCGGTCTGCTCATGGGCGCGGTCACCAACGTCGCCCCCGAGCTGTTCCGGGCCGTCGTGGCCGAGGTGCCGTTCGTGGACTGCCTCACCACCATCCTCGACGACACCCTGCCCCTCACCGTCATCGAGTGGGAGGAGTGGGGCAACCCGGTGGCCGACCCCCTCGTCTACGCCGTGATGAAGGCCTACGCCCCCTACGACAACGTCCGGTCCGGACCGCACCCCGAGATCCTGGTCACCGCCGGCCTCGAGGACCCGCGCGTCGGGTACTGGGAGCCGGCCAAGTGGGTCCAGAAGCTGCGCGCCGCCGATCCCGACGGGCGCGTGCTGCTCAAGGTGGAGCTCGACGCCGGGCACGCCGGGCCCTCGGGGCGCTACCAGGCCTGGCGCGACGAAGCCTTCGTCCTGTCGTTCGTCCTGGGGGCGGTGGGGATCGGGGCCTGACGGACCGCGCGGCGTCCCTCTACGGGACCTGGAAGGTCATGGTGAACGGCGACTGGAAGCCGCTCGGCAACCGGACCGGCGTGCCGTCCATGGACACGAGCACGTCGCTGGCGGCACCGAGGCGCACGGCCATGTCACCCGAGGCCGCCAACGAGCGGGACTGGCCGCCCGCCAGGGTGCCCGTCCACAGCACCTGGCCGCTGGCCGTGTCGGTGGCCAGCACCCAGCACGATCCCGAGGCGTCGAGCACCACGGTGTAGGGGGCCCGGGGGGCGCGGTACGTGGCGCCGTCGGCCGTCTCGACCGCCGGCGTCAGCAGGCTTCGGGCCGGCACCGTCGACGCGTGGCCGCCGGACGGGGCGGTGACGGGGCGACGGCCGGCGGTCGTGGTGGTCGTGGCGCGCCGCGCCGGTGGCGACGACCCCGACGTCACCGCCAACCCGATCGCCACCGCCGCCAGCACCACCACGGCCACCACGACGCCCAGGCGCGGACGGGGCCGGACGCGGGGCCGGAACGGTCCTGCCGACGAGGTGGACGGCGGACGGTGCTTCGACAGCGGACCGAGCGGCGCGTCGGAGGCCGTGCCGGCCAGGGTGTCGTCCACGAAGACCAGGGCCTCCCGACGCGCCGTCTCGATCTTGGCGGAGGTCGCCCGCCCCACCGGGCGACCGCGGCGCGGGGCCCCCGGCGCCGGGACGGCGCCGGTGGCGCGCCGGGCGTCGGGGCGGGCGGGGCCGGCGGGGCCGGCGGAACGTGGCGCCGGGGCCTCGCCGGGCCCGGGGTGGCCACGGCGTGGTGCGGCGGTGCGGGGGTGGTCGCCGGAACCGGCAGCGGGTGAGCCGGGAGCGCCACCGCGTGGCCGGCGGCGCGGGCCGGCCTTGCGCTCGGCCTCCCCTCGGCGGTCCGCCATGTGGCGCAGCGTCTCCAGGGTGTGCTGGTGCTCCTGTAACGAGTGGCGCTCGCCGGCGTCACGACGCCACAGCACACGGGCCGCGATCGCCCCGATGAGGACGATCACAGCCGCGATGAGCACCGTCGACATCGCCACCATTCAACCGAACATCCCGGCCCTTGGGTACCGCGGGCACAAGGTTGCGCCCGCGGTGCAACGGGCGGGCCGGCGCCCGGTGCGCGGCCGCCGGCCGCTCAGAACTGGGGCGAGGCGGGGAAGCTGTAGCCGGCCGGGGCGGACCGCGGCGGCGGCCGGCGGGCCAGGGCGTCGGCCACGGCGGGGGCCAGGCGCTCGGCTTTGGCCGTCTCGTGGGCGTCGGCGCGCTGGTGGAATTCCGGCATCACGGTCCGGGCGAACAGTTCGAGTGACTCGCAGATGTGCTCGTGGCGGTTCCGGCCCGCCTGGCTCACGAAGATGAGCTGGTCGACCCCGGCCGCCTCGTACCCGGCCACCAGCTCCCGCACCTGCGCCGGCGTGCCCACCGCCCCGCGCAGGGCGCCCATACCCTCCTCCATCAGCTGCGCCCCGAGCGGCTGGCCGATGCGGGCGGCCGCGTCGCGGCCGAAGCCGAAGCGGTCGCGGTTGTGCTCGAACTCCTGCCACACGTCGGTGCCACCCGGCGCGTGCGCGCCGAACACGTAGTAGTGCCCGAGCGAGTACCCGAAGAACTGGCTGCCGTCGAGGCCGCGATCCACGGCCGTGGCCTCGTCCTCGTGGCACATCAGGGGCAGGACGCAGGCCAGGTTGGGGTTGACGGCGAAGCCGGCCGGCACGCACTGCTCGGAGGCGATGGTGGCGTAGTAGTCCTCCACCCAGGCCCGGGCCTCCTCCGCCGCCACGAAGGAGAAGCTGAGCGCGCCGATGCCCTTGGTGGCCGCCAGGTGGATGGTGTCGCGCCGGCTGCACGCCACCCAGAGCGGGGGGTGGGGCCGCTGGAGCGGCTTGGGGACGACGTTGCGCGGCGGCATGCGCACGTACCGGCCGTCGACGCCGGCGAACGGCTCCTCCACCATGAGGCGCGTCACGACGTCGAGGGACTCCTCCCACTGGGCGCGCTTGGTGGCGCGCTGCACCCCGAAGCCTCCGAGCTCGGCCTCGGAGCTCGACTCCCCCGTGCCGAGCTCGGCCCGACCGTTCGAGACCAGGTCGAGGGTGGCGATCCGCTCCGCCACCCGGGCCGGATGGTTGTAGCCCACCGGGAGCTGGACGATGCCGTGCCCGAGCCGGATGCGCGAGGTGCGCTGGCTCGCCGCCGCCAGGAGGACCTCGGGTGCCGACGAGTGCGAGTACTCCTCCAGGAAATGGTGCTCGACGGCCCACGCGTAGTCGAAGCCCAGGCGATCGGCCAGCTCGATCTGCTCGAGCGACTCCTGCACCAGGCGGTGCTCGGCGCCGGGGTCCCACGGGCGCGGCAGCTGCAGCTCGTAGAAGATCCCGAAGCGCACGTGCCCGGGGCCTAGCCGCGCTCGTCGTGCTCGAGCATGGCGTCCACCAGCCGCTCGACCACGGCCCGGTCGCGCTCGGACAGCCGCCGGAGCTTCACCGCCAGCAGCGCGCCCTCCTCGGAGCTGCGGGCGCTGTCGTCGGGGACGGCCGCCAGCTGCCGGGGTCGGTGCGCCGGGCGCCCGATGCGGGCCATGACGTCCTCGACGGGGACCTCGAGGGCACCCGCCACCCGCTCGAGCACGTCGGCACTGGGGTTGGGCAACAGGCGGATGGCGCCGATGGCCTCCTTGCGCCCGGTCTCGAGGTCCCGCCACAGGGTCTCGGGGATCTTGGCCCGGCGCGCCGCGTCGCGCCGGCGCAGCCCGCGCTCCTCGCGCTGCTTGACCAGCCAGCGTCCGAACTCGACCCACTGCTGCGATTCGTCCACGTCGCCAGCGTGCCGGTTCCGGCCCCGCCCGTCCAGCCCCCCCGAGGTCGAAAAGCGCGCCGGCCCGGTGCGTCCTAGGTGCGCAGGCCGTAGCGGGGGAACTGCCCCGGGTCCATGTCGCGGCGCCGCGGGTTGGCCTGGTCGCGCCCAGACAGGACGGGATCGGCGATGCCCCAGTCGGCGCCCACCTCGGGGTCGTCCCACGCCAGTCCGAGCTCGTCGTTGGGGTTGTAGTAGCTGTCGACCAGGTACCACAGCAGGACGTCGGTGAGCGAGGCGAAGCCGTGCGCCACCCCGGGCGGGATGAACAGGCCGCGGTCCTCGTCGCCGTCGAGGTCGATCACCATGGTCACCGCCTCGGTGGGCGAGGCGACGCGCAGGTCGTGGAGCACCACCCGCATCCGGCCCCGCAGCGCGTACCAGTAGTCGGCCTGGTGGAGGTGGTAGTGCAGGCCCACCACGGCGCCGGCCGCCTTCTCGGAGCGGTTGGCCTGCACCATCTCGCGCCCCAGTGGCAACCACGAGCGGCGGTAGGTCTCGATGAAGCGTCCACGGGTGTCGCCGTGGACGTCGGGGGTCACCACCACCACGTCGGCGATGGTGTCGGACGGGGAGATGTCGGGCACGGGGGAGGAGGCTACCGCCGCCCTACGGCTCGAAGCGGCCGAAGCCCCCCCGGTAGTACAGCAGGGGCCGCCCCGGGCGCACCCCCATGTCCAGCACCCGGCCCAGCACGAGCTCGTGGTCGCCGGCGTCGTGGGCCCGCAGGAAGGCGCACTCCACCCAGGCCAGTACGCCGTCGAGGACGGGGGCCCCGTTGGCCCCCGGACGCCACCCCACCCCGGTGAACTTGTCGCCCCCCGACACGGCGAAGTCCCGGCCGAGCGCCTCCTGGTCCTCGGCCAGGATATTGACGCAGAACGTGCCGGCCGCCGCGATCCGGGGCCAGCTGGTGGAGTTCTTGCCCGGGGCCAGGGCCACGAGGGGCGGCTCCAGGGACAACGACGTGAAGGCCTGGCAGGTGAAGCCGACGGGGCCGCCGGGCTCCATGGCCGTCACGACGGTGACGCCGGTGGCGAAGTGGCCGAGCACCTCGCGGAAGCGACCGCCGTCGAAGGTGGCCGCTCCGGCCTCGGCCAGGTCGTCGCCGGCACCGGGCGCCGCCCTCTCCCCTGTCACCTCGCCCATGGCGTCACCTCGTCGTGCGCGGCGCGCTCGGGGCGGATACCGGTCACGGTCACCCGAGATCGATCTCCAGTCCTTCCTCGGCGCCCAGCACGGCGTCGAGGCGGACGGCCTCCTCCTCGGCCCGGGCCTGGGCCAGCAGGCGGTCGACGTGGTCGTCGTCGTGCATGGGGTCGTGGTGGAACAGCGCCAGGCGCCGGGCTCCGGCCGCGGCGGCCACGTGCACGGCGTAGGAGATGGTCGAGTGGCCCCACGTGGCCTTGGCCCGGTACTCCTCCTCGGTGTACTGCGCGTCGTGGATGACGAGGTCGGCGCCGTCGCACAGCTCGAGCACGGCGTCGGCCACCTCGTCGCGGTCGTCGGGGGCCTGGTGGTCGCTCACGAACGCCACCGCCGAGCCGCCCGCCTCGATGCGGAAGCCGAGGGTGGTGCCGACATGCGGCACCCGCCGGACCAGGACCTTGGCCGAACCGACGCCCACGACGTCGTCGGCCACCTCGTGGAACTCGATCTTCCCGTTGAGCTCGTGCACCTGGACCGGGAAGAACGGAGGTCGCACCATGCGGTCGATGACGTCGTGCAGGGTGCCGTCGTCCTGGGGCGGGCCGAACACGTCCATCCGGCCGCCCTCGCGCAGCAGGGGCGTGCAGAAGGGCAGGCCGATGATGTGGTCCCAGTGCAGGTGGGAGAGGAACGCCACCACCTCGAGGGCGTGCTCGCGCCCGTAGCGGTGCTCCATGGCGTGCCCGAAGGGACGCAGGCCGGTGCCGAGGTCGAGGACGATCGGCGGCTCGTCGCCCACCTGGACGGTGACGCACGCCGTGTTGCCCCCGTAGCGGACGTACTGCCCGCCGGAGCACGGGCACGAGCCCCTCACCCCGAAGAACGTGACTCGCAGCGCACGACCCCCTCTGTCTTCCCCCCGGGGACGTCCGTCGTGCGCCCCAGTGCCGGAAACCGACCCGTCGGGCACCGGCGAACCATCCGGTGCCGACATTACCCTGCGGCCATGCGACAGCGAATTGTCACCGTCGACGACGTGGAGTTCTCCTATCTGGAGTGCGGGCCCCCCGACGGGCCCCTGGCGCTGTGCCTCCACGGCTTCCCCGACACCGCCCACACGTGGCGCCACCTGCAGCCCGCGCTGGGCGACGCCGGCTTCCGCGCCGTGGCGCCGTGGATGCGCGGCTACGCCCCCACCCAGGTCCCGGCCAACGGCGCCTACCAGGTCGGCGCCCTGGCGTCCGACGCCTGCGGGCTGCACCGGGCGCTCGGCGGTGACGACCGGGCCGTGGTGGTGGGCCACGACTGGGGGGCCTTCGCCGCCTACGGCGCGGCGTCGCTCGAGCCCGACCGGTGGCGCCGGGTGGTCACCATGGCCGTGCCGCCCCTGGCCGCCTCAGCCGAGTCCTTCTTCACCTATGCCCAGCTGAAGCGCAGCTTCTACGTCTTTCTGTTCCAGCTCCCCATCGCCGAGATGGCCCTGGCGGCCGACGACGGCTCCTTCATCGCCCACCTGTGGGCCGACTGGTCGCCGGGCTACGACGCCGCCTGGGACCTGGCCCGGGTGCAGGAAGCCATCGGCGACCCCGCCAACCTGGCGGCGGCGATCGGCTACTACCGGGCGGTGTTCGACCCGGCCCTCCTCGACCCGGCCTACGAGGAGGCCCAGGCGGCCACGGCCCAGGTGCCGCGCCAGCCCACCCTGTACCTGCACGGCACGGACGACGGGGGCATCGGGCTCGACGCCATCGGCGACGTGGCGTCGGTGCTGGCGCCGGGTTCGGAGTACCTGACGGTGCCGGGCACGGGCCATTTCCTCCACCTGGAGCAGCCCGACACCGTCGGGCGTGCCGTGCTGCGCTTCCTCGGGACCTGACCGGGGCTTCCTCGGGACCTGACCGGGGCTTCCTCGGGACCTGACCGGGGCTTCCTCGGGACCTGACCGGGCTTTCAGGGGAGCTCGAGCACGCCCCCCGCGCCGCGCCGGGCCAGGCCCTCGGCCACCAGGGCGTCGGCCACGGCCCGGGCCCGGGCCGGGTCGTCGGGCCACCCGCACCGGCGCGCCACGTCGCCCCGGCGCACCGGCCCGTCCCGCAGGGCGGCCACCAGGCGCCCCCGGCCCTGGCGGTCCGATCCCTCGAAGCGCGACTGGACCGGCGCCGGCACGGCCGGGTCGGGGGTGCCGGCCGGTGCGTTGTGCCACGCGCACCGGCGCTCGAGCGGGCAGTCCCCGCACGCCGGGGCCCGGGCGGCGCACACCACGGCGCCGAGCTCCATGACCGCCTGGTTCCACTCCCAGGGGCGACCGGCGGGGACGAGCGCGTCGGCGAGGGCCTGGGCCCCCGCCGGCGCCAGCGGCGCCCCGGCCACGGCCCGGGCGAGCACCCGCCCGACGTTGACGTCGACCACCCCGTGGTGGTGCTCGAAGGCGAAGACGAGCACGGCCCGGGCCGTGTACGGCCCGATGCCGGGCAGGGCGCGCAGGGCGGCGAGATCGGCGGGGACGGCACCGGCGTGGTGGTCGACGACGGCCCGGGCGGCGCCGTGCAGGCGACGCGCCCGCCCGTTGTAGCCGAGGCCGGCCCAGGCCCGCAGCACCGCACCCGGGCCCGCCTCGGCACAGGCCCGGGGGTTGGGGAACCGGTCGAGGAAGCGGGTGTAGGGCCCGACCACGCGTGCCGCCTGGGTCTGCTGCAGCATGACCTCGCTCACCATGACGGCCCAGGGGTCGCGTGTGGCACGCCACGGCAGCGGGCGGAGCCCCGCACGGCCCCACGACAGCACGGCCCGGCGCAGCGCCCCGGGGGAGGGGCCCGGCCCCGACGGCCCCGACGACGCGGCCGGTGCGGGTGTCAGTCCCAGACGTCGCCCGCGTAGGGGCGCCGTCGCTCCGGCGCGGCGTCGCGCATCCACACCATCAGCTTGCGACGGAAGTAGCACACCTCTTCGCCGCGCTGGTTGAACCCCTTCGTCTCCACCGTGACGATGCCGCGGTCGGGCTTCGAGGAAGACGCCACCTTGTCGATGACGCGCGTCTCGGCGTAGATGGTGTCGCCGTGGAAGGTGGGGAACCGGTGCACGAGGGACTCCACCTCGAGGTTGGCGATGCACGAGCCGCTCACGTCGGGCACGCTCATGCCCAGCACGAGCGAGTAGACCAGGTTGCCGACGACGACGTTCTTCCCGTGCACCGTCTCGTGCTCGGCGAACCACTCGTTGGTGTGCAGGGGGTGGTGGTTCATGGTGATCATGCAGAACAGGTGGTCGTCGTACTCGGTGATGGTCTTGCCGGGCCAGTGCCGGTAGATGTCACCGGGCTCGAAGTCCTCGAAGGACCGGCCGAAGGGCCGTTCGTAGGTGGTCATGGCGCCGGCGTGGGGCGGGTGGTGAAGCCGAGCGCCCAGTCGGCCGCGGACTCGCCGTCGATGGACAGCCGCCACGTGTAGCGGTTGCCGGGTTCGAGCGGCAGCGGGCCGAGATTGACGGCCAGGGCCACGTCGATGGGGGTGCCGACCGGCACCGTCGAGGGCCGCACCACGTTGAACTCGCCGCGCACCTCGACCGGATGGGTGCCCTCGGGCGTGTCCACCATGACGGGCCCGCCGTCGGCGTCCTCGAGGTACAGCTCCCAGTGG
>Ga0181526_10004608_pt1 | contig 10641 bp, 9 predicted proteins | sample PEATcosm2014_Bin_35_FD_119750 | JGI IMG/M metagenome (GOLD analysis project Ga0181526, IMG submission 119750) | Peatland microbial communities from MTU Mesocosm Facility, Houghton, MI, USA - PEATcosm2014_Bin06_30_metaG | ecosystem: Environmental > Terrestrial > Soil > Wetlands > Peat | place...
TCAAAATAACGGCTCCAGATTACTCGGCTTAGCAGTCGTTACAGCCGGTGTTAGCCACGTTGGAAATACCCGTCACCGCCGAAGTCTAAAGGCCCACGCGAGGGGAGTCAAAGACAACTGGGGATAGGAGATAGGAGGGGTCGAAACTGCCCTTTGGCGCAACCCGGCGGCGATCGCCAGGGGATTTCGACGATCTTCGATGAAACGAAAATTTTGATTCTCCCTCGCTCTGCTCACTTCAGTCGTGATGACGGCGGCAGGTGGCGTTAAACGCCATTAAATATGCGAAGGGGAATATTTCACAGCGAGCGGCGCTATCTAACGGAGATTTCACAGCAATCGTCGTCGTTAAATCTGGACATTAAATTTGTCGCAACATTATATCGCTATCCTTCCTGTTTACAGTGAGTTGCAATGATCGCGCGGATCATCGAAGCGCACGACTGCTTTTCATTCCAAATTTCACGACCTCTCAATCTTGCGTGCCAGGCTGCGCGATCGCATTTCCGGGTAACAGTTTGGTAGCCCAGCCGAAGCACGAAATCTCATTGTCCGGTAAGGGCTGCCAGCTCAACCGGTCGATGCAACACCATCCAAGGCTTTGATTCGGCAACCCTTCCGCCGGAGAACCACACGATTCGCGGTACCCTGCCAAAACCTAACCAGGACAGCGTTTCTGCTGGCCTAACCCTAGCAAGCGATTTTAGCCTTTGTTGTCAATGCCAGCGGGGTTCTAGCTTAGTGTTGCGTCGACCCATTGAATCCACCGCGTTAATCAGGACTTGGACCAATCCCTCCGACCCATATCCAATTAGCCACAGTAATCTTGCCTTAATCTCGCGGGGATGCTCTGCTTAATCCATGTGGCTAAAACAGCTTGTCCACAGCGCTACATTTAACTGTGATTACGCGACTACATTTGCGTCGCTGGCGTCGAGGCTTGCGGAATTGAAGATTGACGTAGTGAAAAAAGATAAAGACAGCGGCGAAATAGTGGCACGTTGTTTGACCAGCCCAGTAAACGTAATTTTATGGCGTTGCTGGAGCGACAAACTGGTTTTTGTGGTTAAACGAGTTGATACCGCTAAGACTCACGTAAAGATTTACGCTGTTCCGAACCTATTCAGGTATAGAACCCGCAGGGACGAAGAAACGGTTGAATTGCGAGAACTGATTTCGCAATTACCCATTTAGACCGCACTGGCAGCGCCGTCGCGTTGCTGCAAAGTGATTTCGCTTTTCCGATAAACGCGTCAATCAGGAGCTGGGACCCGTACGCTACATTGTGAATTATGGAGCTGTAATAGGATGCTGCGCCGATAGACAATAGAAAAAGGGTTAACCGGAGAGTGGGATGAAATTACTGTGGCGTTTTGTAATCGCCGCTCTAGTGGGCTTCTTAGTTAGCTCCCTGATTGCCTTGTCCAGTTATTCCCTTGGTCTTTGGCTGGGCCGCAACAGCGACAATCTCTTGCGGATAATCTACTACTCGGGCCCGCTCGCAGTTCTTCTCGGAGTGGCCGCTGTTGCTCAGGCAATACGCTCAACGGGCCGAAAGTGCAGCCTGTTATTTGCTGTTATGGCAGGTACTGCTCTCGGTTTCGGCTACGCCTATTTCGTCGCCAAATTCTTGTTCGCCGTCCCTGAGTTCTTCTTTGTCCTGATGCTTTCATGTTGGGTTCCCAGTGCAATATCCGCGATGTTGGTGGCGGCCGGCGACAAACGACTATCAGTTATGGCCGGAATCGCGGTTCTTTGCCTGTCCGCTATCTTTTCGACGGAACCGACATTCAACGCATTTACTCAGAACCAGCTCTTGACTGTCGCGTTCGTTACGCCTTCCGATGCGTCTACTACTCAACTGGCGGCGTACCCCGAGACCTTGGGCTTTCACACAATTGCAGAAATTCAGACTGCACAGAATGAAGTTTTTGAAAGCCTTCGCGCTCTTGGTTACAGCGAAAACTTTCGGGTATTGAGCTTGTCTAGGCAAGGTAAGGGAAAGCATAGCCTCGCCATTCTTGTGCTACGGAGCCCCATCATAAAAGAAGTTGTCCTCCCGGAGCCGGATGGGTCAACCGTGGTCTACTTCCAACAGTCCGAAAATTGGGAGCGAAAACCTTCAGAAGTTCCTACGCTGCGTCGCGGTATCGAGCTAACGCCCCGAGGCTCCGCAGGCAACGGTGAAGCTTTGTTCGCTATACCAGACGCATCAGGCATCAGTTTGATGGGAAATATCACTGGAAAAGTTTCAGACCAACAGCGTTGAAGTTCGGACTTTGTTGGTCGGCGCAGTCATTCCGCGCCTCTGCCATTCGTGGTAAAACCTGACCGAATTTGACACCAGCCGCGCCGAGAAGAAGTGCCAAGTCCTGATTAGTCGCGTTACCGGACAAATGGATTTGACTGGAATAAGTACTTTGGATTACTTGACGCAGATACCTGTGAGCCAATCGATCGAAGTGGGAGACGCTTGAGAATTATTACGTGCGCCGAGGGTTTTTGGCTGGATTGAACTGACACGCGGTGAGGAACTGCCCGCTCACGTTCCGTTGGATCTAGGGAGTGGCACCAAAGTCACGCGATGAAGCGCCGAAATCACTTAACCATGATTCTTGGTTTTTCTTGAAACTCTGTAACGCTGTCTTGTACTGCTTTCCCAGTTCATTACTTCGATCGATTCTCTTGTTAAATTGATCCAAGATTTCAGGATTCGTGATGATAATGTGTCCTTCATTTAAATGGAAGAAGCGATGATCTTGTATGGCAAAATTATACAGATCAATTACGGAATTCACCCACACGGTTTCGGTCTCTAACAGTTTTTGACGATTAGATTCAACTTCGTCAAACTTTTCGTCGAAACCCTTCAAGAATTCTTTCTTCTCACTGTTTTGCCAGTCCAAAGCATTAATCCGACTGACAAGCCGCCCTCGAATGTCTTTCAACGCCGCTTCTTGTTTCTCCTCTGTGCTAAGAATCCCTTCAAGTTGCACAATGATTTGCCGAGCCTCTTCTTCGTCTAGGTATGACTGAGGCGTATACAGGTTTGGAATATTCAGTTTATCTACTTCGGCTGTATAGATTTTATTTTGTGAAATTATATCTTGGAAATACTCTCTCAGAGCGGTTCTCGCTGCATCGTTTGGATCTTTGACGGGCGCGAGTCCAGCCGCCTCCTTCAAGATAAGAGGCATATCTGCTTTTGTCAGCTTTGGCTTGGCGTGACTAACGTTAAACAAATTGGCGATGAGCACCCAAGTGGCTAACGCTGCTATTTTTCGGGCTGCCGAAGCGTTTCGATTTTTCCATCTATAGTAAACAAGCACTACTACACTTGGGATGAGGGCGCTCCCGAGCGTATACCCGAATGCTAAAGCCCAATCATCGTCTCGCCGCATCCAGTACGCGGTGAACGCAATAAAAACGATTACTAAGTAAGCGACGGCGCTTACTGTCGTCAACACCTTCCAAACGGGTCTCGTGGGAGTTAAATAGGGGACCGAAGGATTCAGGATCGCTGATGACGTGGGACCACTATCAGCTAATCGCTCAACTCTTGTGTTGCCTAATGCAGTGGCACTTCCACACTGCGGACAATACCGTGCGTCCGGTTTAATTTCAGTTCCGCATCTTCCACAGAACATTTGTTTCCACCTGCGTTTCGTTAGGATGGATTTGGTTGAATTGAAACATTCTAAAGATTAGATCCGAAAGTGGCCTTAACTCGTCTTGATTTCCTGAAATAGGACCACCAGAGAATTACTCCGATGAGCCCCTGAAATCCAGCCCCGAGGCCGTTCGATGGCGCTGATTGGTGCGCGACGTCATTTAGATTTGTCGAAAGCGAGCCCACGACGGACAGACAAGAAATCACTAGGGTGACGATGAAGTAAGCTTTGACCAACTTCAGCGCGTAGGGGCTAATGCGCCACACGACGACGCCAGTTATGATCTTGAAAACAGCCAGCATTAAATCAAGCGCCACGGTGACAGAATCGTTTGGATTCTGAGCTATTTCGGCTATGTTGACTAGAGGGCCCACAAGCGTGACAGTCACGCAGAAAAACAAGAGCCAACCACCGATCCCTCGGAGTTCCGCAGAACCATCCCCGGCGATAACGGGCTGCATCGCTCGGTCGCTGATCTCTTTCTTCGTCACAGACGCTGGGGCAGTTTCGAGCGCCACCGCAGGGGTGTGTCTAAGTATTGTTGAGCCGGATTGGAGTGGTGTGCCGCAAGAGCTGCAGAACGAATAATCATCTGGATTCTGGGCGCCACATTTTGCACAAACACCCGGAATGAACTCAGACGTAATTTTAGGCGATGCCATGATCTCCACCGAAACGGCCTGCGGCTGCGTGGAGGTCCCAGTGTGACTACCACACCTAACACAGAATTTTGCAATCGCGGGAAGTTCGCAAGCGCAGTTAGAGCAGAACATACTCGCAAGACCTCGATGCTAGCGCAGATCGTGTATCTAGACTCTGGCCGTCGAAAGCGCTATTGTTGCTCCACTCAGCCGTGATCTTCTGCATAAATTGCGGTGCACAAAATGAACCAGACGCCGTGTTTTGCTTATCCTGCGGGCAGGTACTCTATCATGACGTCACCGATGCGACTCCAAAAAAAGAAAGCAGCTGGCGTTCCCGGCTCCTGGTCTTGGCATTGGTGCTTGCCATATCAGTAGTTGTATTAATAAGTAGTGTTTTCGTAAAGGCTCCAAACGCAAGGAAGGATAATTCTCCCGGCGATTTTAAGCAATCACCCCCAGTAGTCGCTCCCGTCACCGACAAGGCCGTGCTGACAATCGTCGGGACCGACGGTGCAGGTACTCCGATGAAGCAGGGCAGTGGGTTCATCTTAACCCCCGACGGCCTCGCCGCCAGTAATTACCACGTTTTGAGAGGAGCGTCTCACGCTGTCGCCGAATGCTGCGATGGGCGTACCTTCGAAGTTCGTGCAGTAGAGGGTGCGGACTTTGACAAAGATCTTGTGGTATTCCAGCTCTACGAAGGTGACAGCCAAGACAAACCTCGAAATCTGCCGCATGTGCTTCTCGGAACTTCACAAGATTCAAAGGTGGGAGACAGGATTATCACAATAGGAAGTCCTGAAGGACTTGAGAACACGATGAGCGACGGAATTTTGAGCGCCATCCGTGAATTCGACACGATTCGCCTACTGCAAATCACGGCACCTATTTCACCCGGTTCTTCTGGAGGACCCGTCTTCAACTCAACCGGCCAGGTCATCGGAATTACTACTTTTCAATTTACGAAAGGCCAGAATCTCAATTTCGCCATAGCAGCAGAACATCTTCGCCCGCTCTTCAATCAAAATTTAAACGCATCACTATCAGAGCTCGATTCCCGGGCTAGCCCAACACCACGCAGGCAATCAAGAGTTGCCTCTTCCGAAAATGTTGAGCAACAACCAGCGACGAATGCAAAAGCCATTACAGCACTTAACGGTCAGTTCGGTGGAGTTGTTCACAACCTTTCGGTTGACGTGTCGGCGCAATTCGGGATGGTGGTGATTGAGTCTGAGGGTGCCTTGTCCGGTTGCATGGGTGTGAGACAGCCCCTCTTCGGAAGCGGCCCATTATCGGGAATTGTGGACGGTCCGGAAGTGACATTTGTCGTCGAAAGCGCGATCGGAACGATCACATTCCACGGTCACAGAGACGGGCCCGAAATAAATGGGACCTATACGGTTGAACACCAGAATTCTGCGACGGAGGAAGGTACTTTTACGTTGCGCAGGATAAAGTCGAAAGAGCCAATTACTAAAATCGATGTAGCTAAATGCCCCACCGATGCGGAAATGAATCAGTAGTGTCTAAACACGATGTTACACAGGCCAATGGGTTAGCTTAAGCTTCGCTCGATTCCCACGTTACAATATGACTCCGACCAGCCTCGCAAGAGTTTCCCAGTGCCGTGGATGTGGGACGCGTTCGCCAGAACGAATGTCGACTGCGTACGGTATCGAAATACCGAGTTTCGACGTCAAGACGGAAAGCGTTATTTGACGTAGTCGAGGCTGAATCTCGGCTAGATAACATTTCTCGTCAAGCCACGACGGAAGATTAGATGCCTTCCAAGCGAGGAAGGCGGCACGGTGGCGAAGCTGCGTCTCGGATCCTCGAGTCTGCGACACTTCGCTTTGCGCGGCAATACGCGCTCGTGGTGCGGCGATAGAAAACGTAGCGTTCCTGCTCGGTCGCAATTCAACCGTCAGAAGGATCGCAAGACTTCATTGCACGGTCCTTGTCCGGGCTACTACCATTAAGAGGAACAATCGGCACTGAAGCGGAAACGTTCCGAGAAGAATAGGTCTACCAGAATAGGAGCACACCAACATGGCTTTGGCGAAGTTTAAGGGAATCGCCCAGCGAGAAAGTCAGGAAAACCCCCAATGGCAATTGAGAGGCGCCCGCCAACATCAACCAAACTCAACCAAAAAGCCTCGAACGATCGTGCCGCCTCCACAATCGGTACGAATAATGGAGCGGTACGTCGCCGGAGACAGCATTCGAGAAATTGCGCGCAAGGAACGGAGAGACCGCGCGACAGTCACTAAAATTGTTCGCTCGGACGAGATGAGCGCTGTCGTTCAGAAAATGCGCGAAAGATATTACGGACTGGGATTCGACGCCTTGGATGCTGTCCAGCACACCCTGCGAGTGCGGAAAGACGGTGGGCTCGGTCGTCAGGTTCTCACCGATATTGGAGTGATCCCATCACCAGAAGAAAGATATGCAATCGCCAGTCAACCTGACAAAGCTACGCTGACTCCGTTTGAAATCGCAGTGGCCGAAGATGAAAACGGTCAAATAAATCGAGTTGCATATGGAATGGCTTGCGCCATCGAGGAAAGCGCGCGGTGTTTTGGTACTCCATTGCCGACCGCCGCGGAGCATCACCACCTTCAAAGAGTTGCCAAGGTCGCTGACGAAATTGCGGGAGGGCGCTTTTCCGAAATTTGCATGAACGATAGCACCGAGGAGAAACGAATACGCCAACTAGCGGAGAGGATGGTGAAGCGTGAAGAAGCTCGGCCATTCCTACCTGCATCTCGTCCTCAGCGGGCACTTCCGCCTAAGAAACAGACAGTAATGGCTCGGCAATCAAGCAGCAGAGACTAGGATTAACCCAGAATCCCACCGCCGGGCTTTAGCCATTGCCTAGACCGAAGCGTAGGTATTCGCTGCCTCCCGATCGGCAGCGATGGCCGCAGCAACCGCCAGCCGCGCGCAGCGGTATTCCATCAAGCGACGGGAGCGAGAAACCCGTCAAGGTAATCTTTGCAAACCGCGCAGGCTCGTGTGCTGCAGGGTTGAGGAGGTCAACTGAAGTTTGCCGGTTTTATTGTCCCATTTCGATAAAATCTCAAGGGCATCCTGCAACTTATTTTTGTCGAAAACGACTTCTCGGTAGTGCATTTCCTGGGCCTCGACAAGTGCATTTAGGTCCCATCGCCTCTTGAGAATGTATTCAATCAAGCGATGCCCGATGAAAAGATTAAAGTTTGTCGCAGTACGAATCGCTTTTACAAAGCAAATCTCCGGAAAGGGATTGTCTTCGTGGTTGATATCCAAAGTCCTCTGCAGTACCGCATCGGAAAATCCATTCTCGACTACGAGCCGCGCCTTATGCTTGCCTGGGACGATTTCGACTGCAATTGCCTCGACATTCAGAAAGGCATGCGTTGTCAGGTCTTTGATTTGAGCCGAATCTTTTTGCTTTATTGAAAAGGTTTCATGCAGAGGCCAAATGTCGACGATCGCATCACGGTGCCTGAACCGCAATCCGCCGAAACTCGTCCGGTACGCCTTCGAAAGATAACTAAATTCTGTTTCTAACTCGTCCCGACTCACGTCGCAAAAAACGATATCGAAGTCTCTTGGCTTTCGAGCTCCGCGGCTCAGTGCGAGATCGCGAAGGGCACCACCAACCAAAAATGCCGTCCATCTCCGTCGTGCTGATTTGCGAGCAATGCCCCGGACTACGTCCCAATTGGCACCCTGACAATCGGGCCCCGGTCTATGCTCCTCTCCTACCAAACGAGCAATACATTTCAGCAAATACTCAGTGACTTTAACGCGTCGGTCTTCACTTGTCTTATTCATTTGTCAAATCTTTATGCAGTTCGCACGCAAATGTGTCAGTCATACCGGCGACGTAATCCGTGATTAATTGCAACTTGTGGTATGTCTGATGTTCCGGATCAAGCTTTATTCTCTTTTCAAAGACGCGGCGATAATTGTCCGAGATGAGTTGGTAGATTTTATCTGGGTACCGCTTGGTGCCGGCAGGAATTTTATCAGGCGATATATCTTTGACTGCTTCCCACAGAACATCCATTAATTCATGAATGACATGCCTACCGCGGATTTCCAGTTTAAGGATATTGGATGCCTTGTAGAGATTTCCTCGGGCGTACCGCTTGCATGCCTCGATCAAAGGGCGTGCTTCGCTGTCATCGTCTAGTATTAGCTCTTTTCTGTACTCTCCATCCATTATCGAGTCGTAGTGCTTACGGAACAATTCCTTTGCGGCGATCGCAAACTCACTGATTGCCGATATTCTGAAAAGTTGAACCATTGCCTCATCTTTTGCAGATCGAGTAAAACCACTCAAATCTGCCTTGTCGACTGCCTTCATCACCTTAGTATAGGCTGAACTGCCCGAGCAGTTTTTTTGCAGATACTCCGCGAGTTCTTGCCAGTCCAATACCTTTCGCTTTACACCATCTTCTAAGTCTACAACGGAATAAACCAAGTCATCCGCCGCCTCGACCAAAAATGCCAGTGGATGTCGACAGCCGTCCGAGCGCGTTTCTGACGCGGCGATAGCAACGATTTCTCGTTCCGACCAGAAAAATCCCGGTTTAGAGTGCGTGTGGTCAGAACCCAACTTGTCTGAAGCCGGAAGATATTTCCGAGCTGCAGAGAAGGTGCCACACGTGTAATTCAATCCGAAATCGTCAATCAAGAGACATAGATTTGAAATAATTCGCAGGGTGTGGGCGTTACCTTCAAACCGAAGAAAGTCAAAACGCTGCTGTTCGTTGAGGTCGTCTAGGAATTTGGGCGATTTTTCGATTTTGCCTTCGAACCAAGTTGCGATCGCCAATTCTCCTGCATGACCAAATGGAGGATTGCCCAGGTCATGTATTAAACCGCATGTTGCGGCAACTAAGGGGATCGCATTGCGTAATTGTGGTTCCAAGCTCTCAAGGTCGGGAATCGCACGAGTTAGCTGAGAGGCAATATCTTCGGCTACGCTCGATACCTCTATAGAATGTGTCAGTCTCGTGCGCACATAGTCGCCGGGCTCCAGCGGAAACACTTGCGCTTTCTGTTTCAGGCGACGAAAAGGAGCTGAATAGATCGTTCTCCCGTAGTCTCTTTCCCACTCAGTTCTCTCCTCTTTTTCCAACCTTACAGAGTCAGGTCCCCGCTGGAGCTTCCTCATTCGCTCCGTAGATAACAAGTAAAACCAATCGAGGCGTGTCATGGTGGCGAAATCGTACTCTTACGGAACCGCGCGTGCAACGTGTAGGTACCGGGCTGGAACAAATGAGGGGTACCTGGTGGTTTCCGCCTAAGTAATCCCAGCCGCCGAGGTTTAGCCATTGCCTAGGCCGCAGCGTAGGTATTCACCGCCTCGTGCTCGGCTGCGTCGGCTCCAGCGGGCGCCATCCACGTCTAGCGGCATGCCATCAACCGGTTCACCTTCCGAAAATTAAGTCCACACTGCGAGCGGCAGGAAGCCAAGACTTAATGACTTCCGATCGCCCACCGTTGCAAACCCTTTAAGAGTTTCCCTAACAGATTCAAGCGAACAAGGCGTTTGGAATCACTCAAACTTTACTCACGCGCGTCAAACCCATCAATCTGTATAGACTAAATTAGACGGAGAGAGATATCACCAGCAGTCGTCATCATTTTCGGCAATGCGGAAATATCCCCCAAAATAATCCAGATTCTCGCTGAGCATTTGCGTTTACGCATCCGCGCACATGCGCATCAGCGTATTCGCATCGTAAGCCGGAGGCGAGCGTCAAAACCGGCGGGCGAAGGCACTTTTACCCCAGACCCTGACGCCACGATGGCCACGGCTGCCGCCAATTGGGCCATGTGGCATGCCAAAAACGCGCCGGAACGGGAAAGAAATGTCCCAAGTGATTGAGTGCAGAGCTTTCGTTATCAGCACCGCAGAGTCAACTCCGAGTCAAGAGGCCGATAGACCATTAAACAGTCACCCAGCGCGCGTTTTTATTGCGAGACATAAAAGTGATTTTGCGCTTCAACCTGTTGCGATTGACAGCGATGGCGCTCGCACAATCCCAAGAAACGAACTCGGCGCGGAGGTCGCCGCGCACTACGATTCTGGTCTGACGGACTATGTTTAGATGAGCGCATGTTCTCCGCCAGAAGAAACCTGCCTTCCGTCTGGCGAGGATATACTTCGCGCAACCGAGGCTAGAAAGATTCGGACGAAGCTTCTGGCAGGAGAGGGGGACCGACGGGACTCAACGGAATACTTACTTGATCTTTATCGGAATGCGACCAACGTGAACTGCTGTATAGGCGAGTCGAATTCGATCCGTGACGATTGGGGCAAACTTGGA
>Ga0181526_10004610_pt1 | contig 10638 bp, 7 predicted proteins | sample PEATcosm2014_Bin_35_FD_119750 | JGI IMG/M metagenome (GOLD analysis project Ga0181526, IMG submission 119750) | Peatland microbial communities from MTU Mesocosm Facility, Houghton, MI, USA - PEATcosm2014_Bin06_30_metaG | ecosystem: Environmental > Terrestrial > Soil > Wetlands > Peat | place...
ATGCAGGAGTCGCCGCAGGCCAAGGCCGCGCAGGATGCGCTGCGCGGGGAATTCGCGGGCAAGCAGAAGGAACTGCAGGGGGCTCAGGCTGCGCTCAAGAGCAAGGAAGATTCCCTGCAAAAGGACGGCGCCACGATGACGGTCGACCAGCGCACCAAGCTCGAGCGGGAGCTGCGCGATGGCAACCGCGAGCTGCAGCAGAAGGTGCAGGAATACCAGGACGACTTCAACGCGCGCCAGAACGAGGAGCTCTCCAAGCTGCAGAAGTCGCTGGTCGAGGAAGTGCAGAGCTACGCCCAGGGCGAGAAGTTCGATCTCGTGCTGGCCGACGGGGTGATCTTCGCCGCCCCCGTACTCGACATCACTCCCCAGGTGCTCGCCGCCCTGCAGGCACACGGTGTGCGTCCGGCGGCCGGCAGCGGCTCGAGCGGCGGCACGGCGCCGAAGCCTGCGACGCCACCGAAGGGCAAGTAGCGCCGCAGCGCCGGCGCCCACCCTAAAGCGCGCACGAACACGATGAGCGTGGCGCTTGCAGAGCTCGCGGTGCGTTTTGGCTGCGAACTGCGCGGCGATCCCGACGTGCGGGTCGGGTCCGTGGCCGCACTCAGCGGGGCCGGCCCCGGAGATTTAAGCTTCCTGGCCAATCCGAAGCTCAGCGCGCAGCTCGCGCACACGCGCGCCTCGGCCGTCGTGCTCGATGCGCGCAGCGCCGCCGCCTGTCCGTGCGCGGTGCTGATCGGCGCCAATCCACACGCGCTGTTCGCGCGCATCGCCGCGGTGCTGCACCCCGAGGCGCCCCTGCGCCCCGGCGTCCATCCCACCGCCGTGGTCTTGCCCCAAACGCAGATCGATCCGAGCGCCGAGATCGGGCCCCATGCTGTGATCGGTGCGGGCGCGCAGATTGGCCCGCGCTGCCTGATCGGGCCGGCGAGCCTGATCGGCCCCGAGGTGCGCATCGGGGCGGACTGCCGGCTGTTCGCGCGCGTCACGCTCGGCGAGCGCGTCACGCTCGGCGAGCGCGTGCTCATCCATCCGGGCGCGGTGCTCGGGGCCGACGGCTTCGGCTATGCGCGCGAGGGCGCGCGCTGGCTCAAGGTGCCGCAGGTCGGCACGGTACGCATCGGGGATGACGTCGAGATCGGTGCCAACACGACCATCGACCGCGGTGCCATCGACGACACCGTGATCGCCGAGGGCGTCAAGCTCGACAATCAGATCCAGCTCGGACACAACGTCCAGATCGGCGCGCACACGGCCATTGCCGCCTGCACCGGCATCTCCGGCAGCACGCGCATCGGGGCGCGCTGCATGATCGGCGGGCAGTGCGGCTTCGCGGGCCACATCACGATCTGCGACGACGTCGTGATCACCGGCATGGCGATGGTGTCCGGCTCGATCAGCAAGCCGGGCGTGTACTCGAGCGGCATCCCGATCGAGACCTCGCGGCGCTGGCGGCGGATCGTCGCGCGCCTGAAGCTGATGGCGGACCGCGATGCGCCGGCGACGGCAACGGCTGCGACAACGGCTGCGACAACGGCTGCGGCTACGGCTGCGGCTTCCGAGAGCGATCACCCACAGGAACTGGACGATGACTGAACCGACCGTGCTCGACATCAACGGCATCATGCTGCGGCTGCCGCACCGCTACCCCTTCCTGCTGGTGGACCGCGTGCTCGCCTGCGAGCGCGGCCAGAGCATCCGCGCGCTCAAGAACATCACTTACAACGAGCCGTACTTCACCGGCCATTTCCCGCATCGACCGATCATGCCCGGCGTGATCATCATCGAGGCGCTGGCGCAGGTGGCGGGCCTGCTGGCCTTCCTGTCGGCCGATGAGCTGCCCGATGACACGACGCGCTTCTACTTCGTGGGCATCGACAAGGCGCGCTTTCGCAAGCCCGTCGAGCCCGGTGATCAGCTGATCCTCGAGGCGCGCTTCGAGCGCAACGTCAAAGGCATCTGGCGCCTGGCGACGAAAGCCGAGGTCGGCGGCCAGGAGGTGGCGCACGCCCACATCATGATTGCCCCGGATCTCAAGCGCGACATCGCCCCGCAGGCACTCGGGGAGCTGCCGTGATCGATCCGACCGCAATCGTGTCCGCCGAGGCGCGACTCGCGGCGGACGTCGAGGTCGGTCCCTACACGGTGATCGGCGCGGATGTGGAGATCGGGCCGCGCTGCTGGATCGGGCCGCACGTGGTCATCAATGGCCAGACGCGCATCGGCGCGGACAACAAGATCTACCAGTTCTCCTCGATCGGCGCGAATCCGCAGGACAAGAAATACGGCGGCGGGGCGACGCGGCTGGAGATCGGCGATCGCAATGTGTTTCGCGAGTTCTGCACCATCAATCGCGGCGCGACGCCCGATCACGGTCTGACGCGCATCGGCGACGACAACCTCTTTATGGCGTACACGCACGTGGCGCACGACTGCACGCTCGGCAACAACATCGTCATGGTCAACTACGCCGGCCTTGCCGGTCACGTCGACCTCGGCGACTGGGTGATCTTGAGCGGCTACACCGGCGTGCACCAGTTCTGCAAGATCGGCGCGCATGCCTTCACCGCCGCGCTGTCGGGCGTCACGCGCGACGTGCCGCCCTACATCATGGCCGTGGGCCAGCCGGCCGTGCCGCACTCGATCAACAGCGAGGGTCTGCGGCGCCGTGGCTTCTCGCCCGAGCAGATTCGCAATCTGCGCAACGCCTATCGAATTCTCTACCGCAGCGATCAGACGCTCGCGGCCGCGGTCGAGCAGCTCGCGGCGCTGGCGCCGACCCAGCCCGAGCTCAAGCCGCTGGTCGAATTCATCGCCGCCTCGGAACGCAGCCTGATCCGCTGATGCCCCCGCAGGCCCCGAGCCTCCGCGTCGCCATCGTCGCCGGCGAGAGCTCCGGGGATGCGCTGGGTGCGGCGCTGATCGAGGCGCTGCGGGCGCGCGCGCCCGATCTTGCGGTGGTCGGCGTCGCGGGACCTGCGATGCGTGCCGCGGGCTGCGAGCCGCTTGCCGATGCGCACCAGCTCAGCGTCATGGGACTCACCGAGGTGCTGCCGCACCTGCCGCGTCTGCTGCGGCTGCGCGCGCGGCTGGCACGCGAGATCGCAGCGCGCGCGCCGGATGTCTTCGTCGGCGTCGACTACCAGCAGTTCAACCTCGGGCTGGCGCTGCGCCTGAAGGCGCAGGGAATCGCGACGGTGCAGTACGTCAGCCCGCAGGTGTGGGCCTGGCGGCAGGGACGGGTGCGCACCATCGGGCGCGCCTTCGACCTGGTGCTGTGCCTTTTGCCGTTCGAGCCGGATTTCTACCGCGAGCATGCGGTCGCGGCGCGATTCGTCGGACATCCTCTGGCCGATCAGATCCCGATGCAGCCGGATCGTGCCGCGGCGCGCGCGGCGCTGGGGCTCGATGCGCACGCAATCGTGCTCGCGCTGCTGCCGGGCAGCCGCCTGGGCGAGGTCGAGCGCCTGGCGGTGCCGTTCCTGCGCGCAGCGGCGCTGCTGGCGGCGCGCCGCCCGGGGCTCGTGGTCGTCGCGCCGATGGCGGCGTCGGCCGTGCGTGGCGCCTTCGAGCGCGCGCGCTCCGCTGTCGGCGCCGCACCGCCGCTGCTGCGCGTGCTCGATGGCCAGTCGCGCACGGCGCTCACCGCCGCGGATGTGGCGCTGATCGCCTCGGGCACCGCGACGCTCGAGTCGCTGCTGTGCCGTTGCCCGATGGTCGTCGCGTACCGCTTCGGTCGCATGACGGCGCTGCTGGTGCGCGCCTTGCGGCTGGTTCGGCTGCCGTATTTCGCGCTGCCGAACCTGCTGGCGGGCGAGGCGCTGGCGCCCGAGTTCCTGCAGGAGGCGGTGCGGCCGGCGCCGATGGCGGACGCGCTCGAGCGGCTGCTCGCCGATGCGCCGCGCCGCGAGTACCTGCAGAGCCGCTTCGAGGCCATTCACGCATCGTTGCGCCAGCAAGGGGCAGCACTGGCGGCGGAAGCTGTGATTCAATGCGCGCGCGAGCGCCGCGCGCGGACTGGCGGCGGCGAGTGAGGGGAGGGCTTTCGAGATTGCGCGCACTGATTGCGGGAGTGGATGAGGCCGGTCGTGGCCCGCTCGCCGGCCCGGTCGTGGCCGCTGCGGTGATCCTCGATCCGAAGCGGCCGATTCGTGGCCTGCGCGATTCCAAGCAGCTTCCAGCCCACGAGCGCACGCGACTGGCGCAGCGTATCCGCGAGCGCGCGCTGGCGGTCGCGATCGCCGAAGCCGACCATCACGAGATCGATCTGTTCAACATCCTGCAGGCCACCCTGCTGGCCATGAAGTGGGCGCTGCTCGATCTGCCGACGCGCCCCAGCGAGATCATGATTGACGGCAACTGTGCGCCGCAATTGTATGATTGTTTTGGGGATTGCAAAGTGACTACGATTGTCAGCGGTGATGCGCTCGTACCCTGCATCAGTGCCGCCTCGATCATCGCCAAGACGCATCGCGATGCGCTGATGCGCCGGCTCGATCAGGACCATCCCGGCTACGGGCTCGCGATGCATTTCGGCTACGGTACGCGCGCACACCTCTCGGCGCTGGTGCGCCTGGGGCCATCGCCGATTCATCGGCGCAGTTTCAATCCGCTGCGCAGCTGGCTCAGTGGTGAGCTGCCCATGGGCAGCCTCGAGGGCCTGAGCGAGGCGGAAGGCTTGCCTCCGGGTGCACCGCTCTGCGAATCTCACGATCCGGTCGAGTTCGATTGAGGGCATGGGGCTTCCGATGACGGCGAAGTTCGTGCACTTGCGGCTGCACACCGAGTACTCGCTCATCGACAGCGTGGTGCGCGTGCCCGAACTGATCGAGGCGGTGGCCGATGCGGGCATGCCCGCGGTCGCCGTCACCGATCAATGCAATCTCTTTGCCATGGTGAAGTTCTACGGCGCCGCGCTCGCGCGCGGCGTGCAGCCGATCATCGGCGTCGACCTGCTGCTGCGCGAAGCGGAGGAAAAGCAGGGCGGCGCCTCGCGCCTGACGCTGCTGTGCCAGAACGCCGTGGGCTACCGCAATCTCGCGCAGCTGGTGAGCCGCGCGTACCTGACGGGGCAGGGCAGCGACGGCGTGCCGCTGGTGGACCGGCACTGGCTCAATCGCGACAACACCGCCGGACTGATCGCGCTGTCCGGTGCCGCCGAGGGCGATGTCGGCCGCGCGCTGGTGCGTCAGCGCGAGCTCGCCGCGCAGCTGCTGCTCGACTACTGGCTCGGGCTGTTCGAGGACCGCTTCTACATCGAGCTGCAGCGGCTGGGCCGCCCCGATGAGGCGCAGTACCTGCACGCCGCGACGCACCTGGCGGCGCGCAGCGGCGTGCCGATCGTGGCCACCAACGACGTGCGATTCCTGAACCCCAAGGAATTCGACGCGCACGAGGCGCGCGTGTGCATTCACGACGGCGCGCAGCTCGCCGATCCGGCGCGGCCGCGGCGCTATCAGCGCCTGCAGTACCTGCGCACACCCGCGGAGATGTCCGCGCTGTTCGCCGACCTGCCCGAGGCGCTCGCCAATTCGGTCGAGATCGCGCGCCGCTGCAGCCTGCGCCTGACACTCGGCCAGGCGCGCCTGCCGGACTATCCGGTGCCGGCCGGCACGACGCCCACCGAGTACCTGCGCAGCCAGAGCGAGCGCGGACTGATGGGGCGGCTCGAGAGCCTTGCGATGCCGGCCGACTCGGTGCCGCGCTACCGCGCGCGGCTCGAGGCCGAGCTCGACGTGATCTGCCAGATGGGTTTTGCCGGCTACTTCCTGATCGTCGCCGACTTCATCCGCTGGGCGCGCGAGAACGGCGTGCCCGTCGGGCCCGGACGCGGCTCGGGCGCGGGCTCGCTGGTGGCCTACGCGCTGCGCATCACCGATATCGAGCCGCTGCGCTACGATCTGCTGTTCGAGCGCTTCCTGAATCCCGAGCGCGTCTCGATGCCCGACTTCGACGTCGACTTCTGCATGGAGGGGCGCGACCGCGTCATCGACTACGTGGCGGGCAAGTACGGCCATGACCGCGTCTCGCAGATCATCACGTACGGCACCATGGCGGCCAAGGCGGTGGTGCGCGATGTCGGGCGCGTGCTCGGGCATCCCTACGGGGCGGTCGATCGCATCGCCAAGCTCATTCCCTTCGAGCTCGGCATCACGCTCGACGATGCCATTGCCAAGGAGCCCGAGCTCAAGCGGCTCTACCGCGAGGACGAGGAGGTGCGCAACCTGCTCGATCTCGCCAGGGCGCTCGAGGGACTGACGCGAAACGCCGGCAAGCACGCGGGCGGGGTCGTGATCGCGCCCTCCGTGCTCACCGACTTCACGCCGCTCTACTGCGAGCCTGGCGGCGGCAATGTCATTACCCAGTTCGACAAGGACGACGTCGAGGCCGCCGGACTCGTCAAGTTCGACTTCCTGGGCCTGCGCACGCTGACCGTGCTCGACTGGGCCATGGCCACCGTGAATGCCGGGCGCGCGCGGGCCGGGGAGGCGCCGCTCGAGCTCGGCACGCTGCCGATGGACGATGCCGCCACCTTCGCGCTGCTGAAGACCTGTGCGACCACGGCGGTGTTCCAGCTCGAATCGCGCGGCATGAAGGACCTCGTGCGGCGGCTGCGCCCGGACTGCTTCGAGGACATCATTGCGCTGGTGGCGCTGTTCCGACCCGGCCCGCTGCAGTCGGGCATGGTCGATGACTTCATCAACCGCAAGCACAGCGGCGGCACAGCCGCCATCGACTACCTGCACCCGGACCTCAAGAGCGTCATGGCGCCGACCTATGGCGTGATCCTCTACCAGGAGCAGGTCATGCAGATCGCGCAGATCTTGGCCGGCTACACGCTCGGCGGCGCGGACCTGCTGCGACGTGCGATGGGCAAGAAGAAGCCCGAGGAGATGGCCAAGCAGCGCTCGGTGTTCATCGAGGGGGCGCGCGCGCGCCGTGTCGATGAGCGCCAGGCCGCGCACATCTTCGATCTGATGGAAAAATTCGCCGGCTACGGCTTCAACAAGTCGCATTCGGCCGCCTACGCGCTGCTCTCCTATCAGACCGCGTACCTGAAGGCACATTACCCGGCCGCGTTCATGGCCGCGGTGCTGTCGGCCGACATGGACCACACCGACAAGATCGTGACGCTCATCGATGAGTGCGCGCATATCGGCCTCACCGTGATGCCGCCCGACATCAACGGCTCGAGCTACGCCTTCGCGATGGCCGATGAGCGCACGATCCGCTACGGCCTCGGCGCCATCAAGGGCGTGGGCCGATCGGCGGTGGAGGCGATGGTCGAGGAGCGCGCGCTGCGCGGGCCGTTCCGCACGCTGACCGATCTGTGCCAGCGCGTGGATCTGTCACGCGTGAACCGGCGTGTGTTCGAGGCGCTGATCCGCTCGGGCAGTCTCGATGGATTGCATGCCAACCGAGCCCAGCTCATGGCCGGACTCGATGAGGCGCTGCGCTCCGGGGAGCAGAGCGCGCGCAGCGATGCCACCGGGCAGGTCGACATCTTCGGGCTGGCAGCGCCGCCGGCACCGCAGGCGCAGGCGCCCGGGGCCGCGCCGGAGTGGAGCGCCACGCAGCGGCTGGCCGGTGAGCGTGAGACGCTCGGCCTGTACCTGACCGGCCATCCGATTGCCCCCTACGAGCAGGACCTGCGCAATTTCGCCTCCGGCCGCATCGCCGATTTCGCGCTCGAGCGTCCCTCGGGGCCGATCGATCCGGCGCGCGCGTACATGGATGCGCGCAGCGTCACGCTCGCTGGACTCATTCTCGAGGTGCGGCGCCGCGGACCTCGCGTGAGCTTCATGCTCGATGACCGCAGCGGCCGCATGGAGGTGACGCTGTTCGAGGAGGTCTACCAGCGGTACCGCGAGCTCATCGTCAAGGATGCGCTGGTGCAGGTCGAGGGCGCCCTGCGCTTCGATGAATTCAGCGATGCCTGGCGGCTCGCCGGCAAGCAGATCACGGCCCTCGAAGCGGTGCGCGAACGCCTCGCGCGCACGCTGCTGCTGTGCTGGCCGCAGGTGCCGCAGCCGCAGCTGCTCGAGCGGCTGCAGGCGCTGCTTGCGGCCCACCGCGGCGGGCAGTGCGCCGTGCTGCTGCGCTATTGCTGCCCGGCGGCGAGCGGCACCCTCGCCCTGGGAGCGGACTGGAAGGTGCGAGCGACCCGGGAGCTGCTCGAGCAGCTCGAAAGCCTGCTCGGCAGCGATGCCGCGCAGCTGCGCTACACGGTGGAGACGGCTGCCAGCGAAGCGGTCGGCTGATGAGTTGCGATCCGCCGCCGGGCCTCGTAGGCTTCGGGCCGGCATCTATCCGAGAGCGATAACAGCGCCGATGGCCGTCAGCTTTCTCGATTTTGAGCAACCGATCGCCGAACTTGAAGCCAAGATCGAGGAGCTCGGCCACGTGACCTCCGACTCGGAAGTCAACATCGCGGACGAGATCGCGCGGCTGCGGGCCAAGAGCCGCGCGCTGACGCGCTCGATCTTCTCCAATCTCACGCCCTGGCAGATCACGCAGCTCGCGCGCCACCCGCAGCGCCCCTACACGCTCGACTACGTGGCCTCGGTATTCACCGATTTCCACGAGCTGCACGGCGATCGCATGTACGCGGACGACATGGCCATCGTCGGCGGCCCCGCACGGCTGGACGGCCACCCGGTCATGGTGATCGGTCATCAGAAGGGCCGCGACACCAAGGAGCGCGTGCGGCGCAACTACGGCATGCCCAAGCCCGAGGGCTATCGCAAGGCGCTGCGGCTGATGCGAATGGCCGAGCGCTTCGGGCTGCCGCTGATCACGCTGATCGACACGCCGGGCGCCTATCCGGGCGTGGGCTCCGAGGAGCGCGGACAGAGCGAGGCGATCGCGCGCAACCTGTTCGAAATGTCTTCGCTGAAGGTGCCGATCGTGTCGATCGTGATCGGCGAGGGCGGCTCGGGCGGCGCGCTCGCCATCGGTGTCTGCGACCGGCTGCTGATGCTGCAATTCAGCACCTATTCGGTGATCTCGCCCGAAGGCTGCGCCTCGATCCTCTGGAAGAGCGCCGACAAGAAGGAGGTCGCAGCCGACGCGTTGAATCTGACTGCCGAGCGCCTGAGCGCGCTCGGCCTCGTGGATGAGGTGCTCGCCGAACCGCTCGGCGGCGCCCATCGCGACCCGGTCGCCATCAGCGCCACGCTTCGAAACGCCATCGTGCGGCACCTGCGCGAACTCACGGGCATGCCCACGGACCTGCTGCTCGAGCAGCGTCAGACGCGCATTTCCTCCTTCGGCGTCTACAGCGAGGGCGCTCCTTGAGTCGAGGCGGGAGGGCGGAGCCCGCCCGCCCGCCGCCACCCGTCGCCGAGCCGCCGCCGCCGCGACGCTTCACGGCGCGCTGGCTGGCCGCGCGGCTGCGCGCACTCGACGGTTCCCTGCGCGGCGCGCGACTGTGCGTCGCCTTCTCCGGTGGTCTGGACTCGACCGTGCTGCTGGCGGCACTGGCCTCGCTGCGTGCGCGCGAAGGCTATGTGCTGCGGGCGCTGCACGTCGATCACGGCTTGCACCCGCAATCGGCGCGTTGGGCGGCCGCGGCGCGCGCGCAGGCGCGACGGCTGGCAGTGCCCTGCCGCGTGCTGCGCGTGCAGGTCCGCCAGCAGCGCGGCGAGTCGCTCGAGGGGCTGGCGCGCGAAGCGCGCTACGCGGCGCTCCGCGCGCAGCTCGCCGCGGGCGAGCGGCTGCTCACGGCGCACCATCAGGACGATCAGCTCGAGACCGTGCTGCTGGCGCTGATCCGCGGCAGCGGCGTGCGCGGGCTCGCGGCGATGAATGCGCGCGGCGCGATCGCGCACACGAGGCTGCTGCGTCCGCTGCTGCCGGTGTCGCGCGCGCAGCTCGAGCGCTTCGCGCGCGCGCATGCGCTCGCCTGGAGCGAGGATCTCAGCAATCTCGATGAGCGCTTCGATCGCAATTACCTGCGGCGGCGCGTGCTGCCGCTGCTGCGAGAGCGCTGGCCGGCGGTGGCGGCGACCGCCAGCCGCAGCGCGGCGCTGCTGGCCGAGGCACAGCGCCTGCTCGAGGGCGTCGCGCGCCGCGCGCTCGAGCCGGCCGCCGACGGCGCGGCGCTGCGCGTGAGCGCGCTGCGCGCGCTGGCGCCCGCGGAGCGCCGCAACGCGCTGCAATGCTGGCTGGCCGCGCGCGCGCTTGCGCCACCCGATTACCGCCGGCTGCGCGAGATCGCAGGTCCCCTGATCGAGGCGCGTGCGGACGCGACACCGTGCGTGCGCTGGCACGGAGGCGAGGTGCGTCGCCACGGCGACCATTTGTATGCTCTGCCGCCCGTGCCGGCAGCGCCGCCGCGCGCGCTCGCGCGCTGGGACTGGAAGCGCAGCGGCTGGCTCGCGCTCGGGCCGGGCGAGGCGCTCGGAGTGGTCAGCGACCACCACGGCGATGTGGATCTGGCGAGGCTGCCCTGTCCGCTCGGCGTGGTGTTTCGCGATGGCGGGGAGCGGCTGCAGGAGGCTCACGGCCGCATGGCGCTGAAAGACCTGTTGCAGGCGCGCGGCATCGCGCCCTGGGAGCGGCAGCGCGTGCCGCTGCTGCGGCGGGGCACGCGCATCGTCGCGGTTGCGGATCTGTGGCTGGATCCGGCGTTTCGAG
>Ga0181526_10004611_pt1 | contig 10636 bp, 10 predicted proteins | sample PEATcosm2014_Bin_35_FD_119750 | JGI IMG/M metagenome (GOLD analysis project Ga0181526, IMG submission 119750) | Peatland microbial communities from MTU Mesocosm Facility, Houghton, MI, USA - PEATcosm2014_Bin06_30_metaG | ecosystem: Environmental > Terrestrial > Soil > Wetlands > Peat | place...
CGCCGCTGGCCGCGGCGGATGCGTCGCGGCTTGGGAGAGGTGGCAGAGTGGTCGAATGCACCGCACTCGAAATGCGGCATAGGCGCAAGCCTATCGGGGGTTCGAATCCCTCCCTCTCCGCCAGCCATCAAAAAACATCAGCAAAGCTCGTAGTTTACTGATATTACGAGGGTTCAAGCCGCCCGATTGGTACACACGGGTGGTACACATGGCCCTTGCGATGGCGCGTCCCTGGAAACATCCGCAGACTGGCATCTATTGGCTGCGCAAACGCGTTCCGGACGATTTGCGGGCGGCCGTCGGCAAGCTCGAGGAGAAATTCAGCCTCAGGACGCGCGATCCGGCGGAAGCCAAGCGCCGCCACGTCGAAGCCCTGGTCGCCCTGGAGGAACGGTGGGGCAACCTGCGCGCGCTGGTGCGAAAACTCGACGGTGCGGAGCTTCACGGCGTTTCCCTCGCCGCATACAGTTGGTGCGTTGGGCTAAAGGGGCCGCCGGGCATCATTTGGGACAGCGATGCCGCGAGTCATTTGTGGGACGACGAGGTCTATGATGTCCATCGTCCCTTTGACTTATTGTCCGACGCGGCCACTGCGCGGTCCGTGGCCAAGACCGTTCACCGGAGCTGGTGCCAAGCACGGGCGAAAGGGTATCTCGCGGACCATGGTCTCAAGGTCGACGACGAAGACGAGGCGAAAATCGCAAAGGCCATTGGCGCGGGCGCGCAACAGGCCGTGCTGTCCCTGAAACGGCAGGCCAATGGCGATTTCAGCTTAAGTGCGCCGGCCCCGCAGGCTTCGTCATTCCAAAATCCGGTCCCGGACGCGCGCCAGCATGAGAAATTCGCGTTCCAGAGCTTGCTTCAGGGTTGGGCGGCGGAAAAGCAACCGACCCAGAAGACGCTTTATAGTTGGACGCGGGTTGTCGATCAGCTTGCCGCATTCGTCGGTCATGCCGATGCGGTCCGCATTACGCCGGAAGACCTTTTGCGGTGGAAGACTTCGCTGCTCGAGGCGGGGCTGCGGACGAAGACCATCAGGGATTCCAAGATTGCGCCGCTACGGGCGATCCTGCAGTGGGGCGTCGACAATCGGAAGCTTGCCGCCAATCCCGCAGCGCGGATCGTCATCGACGTACGCTCGAGGATGACGGAGCGCATCCGCGGCTTCACGGAGGAGGAAGCCGGCTTGATCCTCCAGCATGCAGCACGAGAGCAAGATCCCGTCCGGCGCTGGGTGCCGCTGCTCTGCGCCTATTCAGGGGCTCGCCTTTCGGAGGTCTGCCAGCTCAGGGTCAAGGACATATTTCAACAAGGCGAAATCTGGTGCATGAAGTTCGATCCCGAAGCGGGCTCGCTCAAGAACGAGAATTCCGAGCGGGCGGTGCCGCTGCATCCCGCGATCGTCGCAAGCGGCTTCTTGAAATTCGTCAAAGCCATCGGGACCGGGCCAGTCTTCGCGAACCTCGCGGCGGATCGATTCGGCAACAGGGGCGGCAACGGCACCAAGGTGCTCGGCAAATGGGTTCGCGGGCTCGGCCTCACGGACGAACGGCTATCGCCAAGCCATTCTTGGCGACATCGGTTCAAAACCTTGGGCAGGCAGTTCGGGCTTGCGCCCGATATCGTCAACGCCATTACGGGACATCATCGAAAGACGGTGGCGGACAGCTACGGGGAATTTCCAGTGGAAGCGCTGTCCCGAGAGTTGCTGAAAATTCCGACGCTTGCATTCTGACGTGGGCGCGGAGTTCGTCGGCGGTATAAATATGAAGTGTCGGAAATTGGGCGGAGAGAGATGAGGTTGCGTCAAAAGCAGTGGAAGCGGAAATCGCTGGAATACTCAACTGTTGAATCTGTTCCATTTGGAAGTTTCCTTCTGGTGCTATCCGAAAAGGGCCTTCAGGCGGGGAAGGCGAGGCGCTGGAAAGGAAACGGCGGTTAAGGCGCGCCTTGGTAGCCTGTGGTGCTGACAGAGGGCGTGGAGCCTCCGTAGAGGCTAATTTTAACAATCTTACGGAAGCCTCCGGATCGGCCACAGTCAATGACTGGCGAGTTTCCAAAGCGGCGGTAACTTGAATGCCGGGATTCTTTGCGCGAATGCTCAGGCCTCTGACGACACGGCGGAGTGTCGATGCTCCGGCACATAGGCGGGTGCTGAGGCGGAACAGGGCGGCAATCTACCGCTCCTCAGACCCGCGAGAAATGCGGCGATTCTCCGGTTACGATCGGACCACATTTTCGCTGCGGCAACATTTGGGGCAACGGCGATTGCACGTTGATTCAAGGTCCCTTCAGCAGCAAGCCCGCGACGTAGCGCCGCGCCATGCCCAGCTGTGCACCGCCCAGCCTGCCGACCACCGTCGCGCCCCGGCCGTGCTGGCGCAGGATTTTGCCGGGCCGGTGGCCCGACTCAAGCGTGGAAAGCTTGGCGCTAGCGGAAAAATTTAATGATGATCTCAGGCGGAGAGTGCTCGATAGCCCTCCGAATCTCTTCGACAGCGTTGGCCAGTTTGTGCGTGTCGATATTTATTCCTACGCCACAACCCGGACAGGTCATGTGCTTCTCCACTTTGAGTTGGGCTATCGTCTGTTTGAGGTCATTTCCGCAGCGTGGGCATTGAAACTCAATCTCGGCCGCGTCAACGTCAGTCATTTAGGGAGTGCCTCCTAAAAAGAGGACGCCCTTCTCCAGCTAATAGGGAAGAGCACGAATAACAATGTCATTCGTCATCGCATCCGTGACGGCCCGGCTACGAGCCTTTGAGCACCAAGCCCGGACCGGGTGGAAAGCCAGCGGGAGACACTCCATATTGAAGACATGGAAAAATCGACCAACGTTCCTGTCATGAAGGCCCGTGAGCTTAAGGATGGCTCCGGGTGGTATGTGCTTTTTGAATGGCCAAATGGCAGGACGCGGCAGATGGACGGGTTTCGAACTGAACTGGAAGCCGAAACTTGGATTCAAGAGGAATCGGAAGTCTGGCTAAAGAAGAACCCTCATGGGAGCCGCGATGCCTAAAGCGCCGAAACGCCCTGCGACACAAATCAGGAGCATGTTTCTGCGAACTCAAGCCGACTTCTGGTGGCTTAAGGCGCCTGCCCAAGATCAGAATAGCGCCAAATCTTAGCGGAATGCATTATCCTGTCCGCGCCGCTTTTTCCCGTCGGGCAGCCGAGCATCTGGCGTCCAGTTCTCGGCGCAGATCAGCGTCAGCCAAAGGATAGGAATTGCCGCTAAGCTCGTGCCCTTCCCTCATGGAACTCTCGATTGAGACCCAACCAGAAAACCGGCCTGAGTTCGCGAGCTCGCGCGCTCGCCCGATCATGTTTTGCCGCTCCGCAAGTTTACCCATTCGCTGCTCCTTCCTTTGGTTGCGACAATAGCACCGTTTGCTGTCGGGCTGTTGAGAACAAATTGCTAGCGATTCTGGCTAAGACCCCTTCAGCAGCGAGCCGACGACGAGTCCGACCACGACCAGCGCGCCGACCGATTGAAGGCGAGGCCGTCGATCGACCGGAGAAAGGCATCGCGATGGTTTTTCAGACCTTCGCGCGGCTTTGTCACGTTCGTCGGTTTCACTTGTCAATAGCGCGGGGCGTTTGCAGCGCGCATGTCTAAATTTCAATGCCTTGGGGAGCTGGTGGCCCAGCCAAATCGGCTTGAAAATCGCCTATTCTTGGCCAATGTCACAATGCCCCTGCAAGCTTTCGTCTGGTGTCGCAACCTGCGCGAAAGCAGGCGAAATCAGCGCGAGAAATACGGCAATGATCCGGAACATGTCCGCCCCGCGGGTTCTCAAACGTAGCATAGGACAATCTCGGCAGAGGCCGGGGTCAAGTGGTGTAGGGCAAAGATCGCGAGTCCATCCCTCCAACGGCGTGAGCATCCCGAAACGGGTTGTTCAACCGGGGCCGGGCGCGATCAAGGATACACTTCAGTTCGATAGCCAATGTTCATCGCCCTCCGTAGGGCCAATCTTCGAAGGGATCAATCACAGTGGCCAAAGCCGAACTCGGCGTAAAGCGCCGATGCCTGAACTGCAACGCGCCCTTTTTCGATCTCAATCGCGTGCCGATCGTCTGTCCCAAGTGTCACGCCGTTTTTCAAGTTGTGGAGATGGCGCACTCGCCGGCGAGGCGAGCGCCTATACGCCGAGCCGATCCGGTCATAGCTGATCTGGTCTTGCCGGTGGGCGAGGAGACAGGCGAGGAGAGTACCATCCCACCGATTGAGGAAGACGACGAAATGGAAGAGGTCGAAGAGATCATAGAAATCGAACGCGATGACAAGGCTCCAGGCTCATAACCCGTAGCGGACGGATACGGCCGCAGCGAGAAGCGAGCCCCGCAAATTGCGCGGGGCTCGGGAATTCAAAAGAACGAAAGGCTTTCGCACTTGCGCTCGTCCACCAGGGCGGCGAGGCGTTCGAGCTGGATGCTGGATATCTCTTCGGTGAGGAAACAGACGACGTTTCCGCAACCGCCTCGAAGGCCTTTGGACTTGCGCCACTTTCGTGGAGAGACTTTGTCTCAGCTTGCCGCCCGTTTTTCGAACTGGATTGGGCTGAGAAAATCGAGCGCCGAATGGCGCCTGACGGGATTGTAGAAGGCGTCGATATAGCGAGCAATCGCGTTCTCAGCTTGATCACGTGTGTAGAAGACGGTGCGCCAGGCGAGTTTCCCTTTCAGGTCAGGAAACTCTCCACTTTTTCGGAGCAAGTCCAGTATGATGGGCGCGATCATCTCGTTTTGGTGGGCGGCTTGGATCGGAATCGGCAAATAGCCTTGGCGTAAGTCCAATTTTCGGCTTTGTATGCCTTTCGGCCGGGACGGCTCCGGTCTTGACGGGACTGCAGCTTGGCCCACGACGTCCTCATCAGTTATTCCGTCACCGACAAGGGCGCGGCCGACGCCGTTTGCCACCGGCTAGAGGGAGCGCGCATTCGCTGCTCGATCGCTCCGCGCGATGTCGGCTTCGGCAAGGACGGCTGAAGGTCACTGACGGCAAGCCCAATGGCGACGTAACAATGCCGTTGGCGCGGCTCTCCTCAAACTGCGTTATGGTCAGCAACGAAACTGTCAGGCGGGTCGGCATCGAGCGGTGTCAATCGAGGATCGAAGCGGAACCGCGTCGCGCAGTAGGGACAGAGGATCGCGTCCGCCTCGCCCATATTGATGTAGACGTGCGGGTGGTCCTACGGTGGGGACTCGCCGATGCACATGAATTCCCTCACCCCGATGCAGATCTCCGGAACGCCGCGGTCGTTCTTGAACTTCGGATAACTGCTGCCGGACATCGAGTCACGTCGTTGTGATTGGTGGGAATCGGGACAATCCGCTGGCCCGCTTAGGGTTCGGGTTGGTTTCGGTGAGCATGATGTCCTCGTTGTTAGTTGTCGCCCGCACTGCCCCAGCAAGCGAAGATGGCATTCAGCTCGGCGGCGTGAAACGTCCTCGCGTCCTGACCGTCCGGATCGCCCGCGAACCGGCCGAGACGTCGGGCGCAATCGAAGAACCCAGGCCCCGGCAGGCCGCCACGCGTCTTGCTGATGGCGAGCGCGGCGATGAACGGGCGGTCCGCCGCCGCGTCCTCCTCCATCAGGCGCTCCAGGGCTTCCGTCACCCGATGGATCGAATGGGGTGGCGATATCTGAAGAGCGTTCGCCAGCTCCTGGTAGGTAATGAGGGTTCGGCGCGTCGCGACGCTTTCGAGAAATGCACGCTCCCTTGCATGCGTTGGCACCCGATTCTCCCTCCCGAATGTTCGGCATTGCCCCCAACGATGCCGCCGCCTCGGTTAGCCTCCCGCGCGGGTGGGCCGGAATCGCATAATATTCCAATCTCGAACGCGTGACGCCGGCGTCGCGTAAACCCGAAAGTCGGTTTCAAAGGGTGGGACTAGTCTGGCTTCCTTTCGTCGATCATCCGCGAAAAAGTACGAAATAGATCACGTAGAGCCAGCTCAGAATTCCATGGATGATCGCCCATAGGATCGAGTGGTTCGCCGAATATGAAATCGTGATGGCCAGCGCCGAGCCGAAGCCAATACCATACTTAGCCCCTTCGACGCGGATCCCATAGTAGCGGTTTCCGTTAATTCTTTAGGCCGCCGCCGCAATCTGAGGAGCACTCGCGCCCGGCAATGACCGAGCTTGTCGACCGCGCCCTTTCGCTGCCGTCCACTTGCCGTCTCTGTTTTTGGCGCGGCCGCGCTTTTTCAACGCCTGCAGCGCAAAGGATACGGTGCGATTGTTGATTTCCCGGCCAGTGGCCTTGATGCGCTCGGCGATCTCGGCCGCCAGGAGTGGGCCATGCTGGCCGAGGACCTCAGTGATCGCGGCGCCGATGGTTTGACGCGGCTGCGTCTGACTGCTCGCCGCCTTCTGGCTCTTTGGTTTTGGCGCTGACTTTTGCTTTGCCTTTGGCCCTGGCTTCCGTTTCGCCTTTGGCGCCGCCGCCGTTTTTGTCTGTCGCGCTGAAATCCTGTCGAGAGCCTGGAGCTCGCGCTCGGCGATGCGAAGGTCGGCGATCCGCGCCTCCAGTTCCGCGATCTTCGCGTGGATTTGTTCGACTGCAATGGGCATGATGCATTTCCTTATGTTGATCGGGGGACGGGCAGACTCCAGTTCGATTGCGCCAAGAGTTTCGATTTGGCGGAGATGGCCAATGCTGGAAACCCTGAAATAGCGCTCGCCTTCTTTTATTCAATGTATGATTCGTTCTTGCTTTAGCAACCCTTACGAATCGGCTACTGACACAATTTACTGTTCAAATCTAGTGGGCGATCTAGATCAGCAGCTTTCATGCACAACAACGTCCGATGAGATGTGGAGTTCCAGCTGCGCGATAACGCGCCATCCCAAGCCCTATGTCATGTCGACTCTACCTTCAATATGGGCTGGGCCACCGCCCTGCGCCGTCGTGCAAACATTCATCGTCGCCGCATCGCGCGGCGGCTAATCATGCACCCCAAGATCCAATTCATCGGAAGAAGTCGCACGTCCCATCGCACGATAGCAGTATCCGGAAAGCACTGAACTTCTCCCTATTCATGACCCCGCCATGGCGGACGCCGGTGGCCAAGGCGCGGTGTTGCAAGCCTCTTGGAAGCGGCGTTTGATGTCATTCGCCAGTCGACTACGAGCAAAGGCATGGCATCTTGAAATCCGCCGCCCCCGCCGTTCAGTCTCGTGAAACGCTCGTCGGCTCCGTCGAGCGGGTGACATTCCACAATGAGGAAAATGGCTTCGCGGTCCTGAAGGTGAAGGCGCGCGGGCGGCGCGATCTTGTCGCCGTCGTCGGCCATGCGGCTTTCATCTCGGCCGGCGAATTCATCCACGCCGTCGGCGTCTGGTTCACCGATCGCACGCATGGCCTGCAATTCAAGGCCGATACGCTCAAGACGACCCCGCCGACGACGGCTGAGGGTATCGAGAAATACCTCGGCTCCGGCATGGTGCGCGGCATCGGTCCGACGCTCGCCAAACGGATCGTCGGCGCCTTTGGCGAAGCGACATTCGAAATCATCGAGGCCGCCCCCGAAAAACTGAGGGAGGTCCCCGGCATCGGCGAGTTCCGCGCCGGCAAGATCGCCGCCGGCTGGGCCGAGCAGAAGGCCGTGCGCGACATCATGGTGTTCCTGCACTCCAACGGCGTCGGCACGTCGCGGGCGGTGCGCATCTTCAAGACCTATGGCCATGACGCCATTCAGGTGATGACCGAGGATCCCTATCGGCTCGCCCGCGACATCAAAGGCGTCGGCTTTCGGACGGCCGACGCGATCGCCATGAAGATGGGCATGACGAAGGAGGCGCCGCAGCGCGTTCGGGCCGGGATCTCGTTCGCACTGCAGGAGGCGACCGACGAGGGCCATTGCGGACTTCCGGTCGAGCCCCTCGTCGAACTCGCGACCAAACTCCTCGAAGTCGACAAGACGATCGTAAGAGCGGCGCTGGATCATGAGCTGACCCATGATGAGATCGTCGCGGATGCGATCGGCGGCGAGCCCTGTATTTTTCTGCGCGGCCTCTATCTCGCCGAACAGGGCGTCGCCGACCGGCTTCTCTCTTTGGCTCAGGGCTCCCCGCCCTGGCCGGCGATCGACGCCGACAAGGCCGTTCCCTGGGTCGAGAAAAAGACCGGCAAGACGCTCGCCGCCTCGCAACGCGCCGCGCTTCAGATGGCGCTCGGCGCCAAGGTCGCGGTCGTCACTGGCGGTCCCGGCGTCGGCAAAACGACGCTGCTTGACGCCATCCTGCGCATCCTCGCCGCCAAGGGCGTCAAAATCCTGCTCGGCGCTCCGACCGGACGTGCGGCGAAGCGAATGACCGAGCAGACCGGCATCGAAGCGAAAACCATCCATCGCCTGCTCGAGATTGATCCCATCCATGGCGGCTTCAGGCGCAATGCGGAGAATCCGCTGGAATGCGACCTGCTCGTCATCGACGAGACGAGCATGGTGGATATTTCGCTGATGTTCGCCGTCATGAAGGCGGTCCCGCCAAAAGCCGCCCTTTTGCTCGTCGGCGACGTCGACCAGCTGCCCTCGGTCGGGCCCGGCCAGATCCTCTCCGACATCATCAATTCCGGCGCCGTGCCGGTCGCCCGATTGACCGAAGTGTTTCGCCAGGCCGCGCAGAGCCGCATCATCGTCAACGCCCACCGGATCAATCGCGGCGAAATGCCCGAATGGCCGAAGCGCGGCGAGGATTCGGATTTCTGGTTCGTGGACGCCAAAGACCCCGAAGACGGCGCCGCCAAGGTCGTCAAGCTCGTGCGCGACCGCATTCCGCGCCGTTTTGGCCTCGACCCAATCCGCGACATCCAGGTTTTGTGTCCGATGCAACGCGGCGCTCTGGGCGCGCGTTCGCTCAATGCCGATCTTCAGAAGGCGCTCAATCCAAACCCGTCCGCCCGCATCGAAAAGTTCGGCTCGGTCTTCGCGCCCGGCGACAAAATCATGCAGACCGAGAATGATTACGATCGCGACGTCTTCAACGGTGATCTTGGGACCGTGCTGCGCATCGACGAGAACGAAGGTCTTCTCGTCGCCGGCTTCGACGGCCGCGAGGTCGAATATCCTTTTGGCGAGCTCGATGCGCTGCTTCCCGCCTATGCGATGACGATCCACAAGTCGCAAGGCTCCGAATACCCGGCCGTCGTCGTCACCCTTGCGACGCAGCATTACACGATGCTGGCCAGAAACCTCGTCTACACCGCCGTCACGCGCGGCAAGCGCCTCGTCGTCATCGTCGGCCAGCGCCGGGCGATGCCGATCGCCGTGCGGAGCGGCGCGGGGCGGCGTCGCTGGACGAAACTGGGAGAGTGGATGAAGGCGCCGCCAAGGACGTGACACACGCGGTCCATTGCCGTGGAGTCGCATTGCGCCAGAAGCGCATTGATGCACCTGACTTTCGCAACGTTAAAGAGCTTGATCTTACTGGTCTGAAACAACGGTAGACCGATGTCGGCGATCCTCGAAACTAACAGATTGTCTTCCAGCGTCGCCTTCTCTCCTTGAATTGTCCGGCTCGCGGCTACTGTACGAAACGTCCGCGAAAGGGCGCCGTCAGCCGGCGGTCACAGTTGTTCGTAGCTTCAGCGGCGAATCGATCATGCTGAGAGTTTCAAAAGTGCTTCCGGTTCCGCGGATGGTGACAGAGCCGAAGTCGAAGATACGTCCGAGCAGCGTTTGATCAACGTCGACGCTTTCAACCTTCTGCAGATTCATTTCTAGTGTGGCCCGGCGGATAAAACCGCGCTTCAAGATGATGCGGCGATCGGTGACGGCGATTTCGGTCGTCGAGCGACGAAACCACGCCGGAATGAAGGCGCCGATGGCGGCTATGGCGGAGACGATTGCGATGAACCAGAAAAACTCCTCGGTTTCGCGATGATTGGCGCCGACGATCAGAACTGCCGCCGCGCAAACGGCGAGTAGAATCGACGGAGTGTAAATAGTCCGGCTCACGTTTGTGCGGTAGCGGACGTTCTCGCCAGGCTCGAGGACGCTATCGACATAGTTCATTAGCGGCGCCCTCACAGAGGTTCGACGGCAAAACGCGGGGAGCCGCCAGGGTTTCTCTGTGATCCTAGCATCGCCGGCCCATGCGCGTCAGCAATTCCCGCTGGAGCGAGCTTGGCGCGCGCTCGGCTTCGGCCGCTCGATCGGCGCGCCGTTTACAAGGCGCCCGTCAGTCAGCTGTGCGTGACGGCGGCTTGGCGTCGAGCCTTTGGAGCAGCGTGAGGAATTCGGCGGGCATGCCCTGGGCGGGCGGCTCTCGGAAGATCGCCCGCAGGCCCTCGCGGAGCACGGCGGGCAACGTCGGCTTGGGTGGGAGTTTGTTCGCCGGCGTCACTAATCGCGGCGGAACGTTCGGCGTGGTTTGTCCGGGCGCGCGAGATGGCGTCGTCCAGATGATGGAGAAGGTGGGACTGCGCCGGGCGTGACCCACGATCTGGCGCGCCTGCAATCGGTGATCGTCAGCGGAGCGCCGAGCACGCCCGAGACATTCTAGACCCTATGATTGCTGGGCCTGAGGGTGGCCCGTCATCCGATATGCAACGGTGCGAGGGTTAAGCCGGCTGGCCGGCGCAGAGCCTCATGCATAGGAGACGGGCCTCGTGGAACATACCC
>Ga0181526_10004613_pt1 | contig 10633 bp, 9 predicted proteins | sample PEATcosm2014_Bin_35_FD_119750 | JGI IMG/M metagenome (GOLD analysis project Ga0181526, IMG submission 119750) | Peatland microbial communities from MTU Mesocosm Facility, Houghton, MI, USA - PEATcosm2014_Bin06_30_metaG | ecosystem: Environmental > Terrestrial > Soil > Wetlands > Peat | place...
AGGAGAAGATGGCCGGAACCGGCCTGGAGATGGTGGCTGCGGGCGGCGGAAGCGGCAGTTCCCTTCCGGGGTCCGATGGCGAAGTGAATGGGGAGATTTCTCAAACGGCGTTGGCGAGCATCGTGCCGGGTTCCGCAGTGAGCGCGCAACTCATTCGCGGAGACCTGGAGATTTCTGCGACGTGCACCGTCACCTACGTCGATCCGAAACAATTGCTGGCGTGCGGCCACCCTATTCTGCAAGCGGGCCCCGTGTCGATGCCGATGACGGCGACCGATGTGGTCGCCACGCTGGCGTCCCCCTTGAATGCATTCAAGATTGTGAACACCGGGGAGACGATCGGAGCGTTTACGCAGGATCGCGATGCGGCCATCCGGGGCGTTCTGGGGGCAAAGGCGCACATGATCCCAGTGCATGTCGCCGTGCATGGAGCGCAACGAGACAGGAAGCTGAATTTTGAAGTCCTCGATCTGCCTGCTTTGACTCCGCAAGCGGTGATGGTCTCGTTGTACGACGCGCTGCTCGAAACAAACGAGAGCACCGCGGATACGAGCTATCACGTGAAAGGAAGTATCGACCTGGATGGCTACCCGCCTTCGCCTCTCGACCTGTGGGCTCCCGGTGGGAATGGATTGCCTGCACCGCTTGCGGCCGCACTATTGACGGGCGAGAGTTTTGCCAAGCTTTATTCGAATGGCACGCGCCAGGGAACGGTGCACTCGATCCGCCTCAGCGTGGAAGAGATTCCGCGCAACATGCAGGTGATGTTGGAGACGGCGCGCGTGGTCTCCGGAGATATTGTGCACGCGGGGGATTCGATTATGGTGGAAGCGACGCTGCACCCGTGGCAGCAGCCGGCACGCAATGTCAGAATTCCGGTAAGAATCCCAGCGCGACTGGGAGCGGGGAATCTACGCATCCTGGTCTCGGATGCAGGGACGCTGGACCGGACGATGGACCAACCTCGACTCTCGCCACGCCCGACCGATTTGGAAACGGCGCTGGCGCAGGCAAGACGGCTGCATCCAGCCGATCAGGTTTACGTGAGCCTGTTGGCGCCGGAGACGCAAGCCAACATGCAAGGACAGACTCTTTCGGGATTGCCGTTGTCGATGGCGAATGCGCTTGAGACTCTACATGCCGGGCAAGACGTCACCATGAACGGAGAATCGGCCTTGGTGGCAGGCCAGGCATCGGCTGGTGGAGTTCTGAGCGGGTTCCAAATCCTGAATCTGCACATTGAGAGCGGCGGCGGTTTAAACTAAGGCCCGGCATACAGGAAATCATTCTCCTGCGTTTCGGGCGATCTCCGGAGTTTCGGGTTCGCTCACCCTTATTACGGCGGTTCCAACTGCACAACCGCTTTAGCCCCGAACGAGGAATGCGGAACGACGATGAGTCTCATTCAAGGACTTGCAGCGCACGCGGCGGGAGCCGAACTTTTGCCTTTTCGCTATGACCCAGGTGAATTGGGCCCGCAGGAAGTCGAAATCGGAGTCTCTCATTGCGGCATCTGTCATAGCGATTTGCATTTGATCGCGAACGATTGGGGAATCAGCCAGTATCCCTTCATTCCCGGACATGAAGTCATCGGCGCGATTACCGCGGTCGGCGCCGACGTGCGTTCGTTGACGGTGGGCCAGCGCGTTGGCCTCGGTTGGCAATCGAACTCCTGCGGTCAGTGCGAGTGGTGCATGAAGGGAATGGAAAATCTCTGCGCAGCCTCGGAGGCGACGTGCGTCCACCGCCATGGCGGCTATGCCCAGCGAGTGCGCGCGAACGTGCGGTTTGTGGTGCCGATTCCGAGCGCCCTGCCAAGCGAACAGGCGGCGCCGCTGCTTTGCGGAGGCATCACGGTCTACAATCCGATGCGCACGCATTGCATCAATCCCTCGTCGCGCGTCGGCGTGGTTGGGATTGGCGGCCTGGGACACATGGCCATTCAATTTGCACGCGTCTTCGGCGCAGAAGTGACGGCATTTTCCTCCTCGATGGCAAAGGAAGAAGAGGCGCGGGAGCTGGGCGCAAGTCACTTTGTGAATTCGCGCGAGACCAAGGCCATGCGCGAAGTGACCGGATCGCTCGACCTGATTTTGAGCACCGTGAATGCCAATGAGGAATGGAACACCTACATCCAGGCGCTGCGCCCAACCGGAACGTTGTGCATGGTAGGCATACCGCCATCACCCATGGCGGTGCAGGCGCTCCCGCTCATCGCGGGCATTCGCTCCATCACGGGAAATCCCACGGGAAGCCCATCGCGGCTGCGCGAGATGCTGGAAGTTGCCGCGCGCCATGGCGTACAGGCGAAGACCGAGCGCTTTGCGATGGCAGCGGCAAACGAAGCCATCGAAAAAGTGAAGAAGAATAAGGTGCGCTATCGCGCCGTCCTGGCCAACTGATCGGCACGACAGTTTCCGCGTTTGGGTTCTGACACCAGCACATAGATGATCGAGCTCCCGCTCTTCGCAGGTTGGAAAAGCAAGAGCGATTTCAATTGGGCGCATGGGACGCGCGATGGATGGCCCTGGTTGCTGAATTAGAGGACGCTCTAAGCAGTCGCGACAGGTTGGGGTTTGCGATGTTTCAATCCATCGGCAATCCGCGAAAGAAGATCGGCGGGATGGACGGGTTTGGTGAGCAACACAAATTGATGACCTTCTCGATTGGCCGCGGCAAGTAAGTCAGCGGTCGAAGCCTGCCCCGAGAAAAGAATGATCTTGCAATCGGGGAAGATGCGCTTCACGGTGATGGCCAAATCAATGCCGCTCATCCCGGGTAGAACCACGTCGGTGATGAGCATTTCCGGAGGCATCAGCAGCGCGGTTTCGAGGGCGCTGTCTCCGTCGTACGCGGTGACGGCTGCATATCCACTGCGCGAGAGAATCTCTGCCAGTGTATCGGCGATGCTGCTTTCATCGTCTACCACCATCACGACGGGGCGATAGACTTCGTTCTTTGTTTTAGATCCGAGGGAAGGAACTTCATGGATGGGAACTGTGGGGAAAGTGTTCCGTTTGTTCACAGCAGTTTCACCTCTGCAGATACCCTAGCAAGGTTTCGATGATACGGGTTAAATCTTTGCGAAAAGAGGGGTTTGCGCAGATATAGGGTTTTGCGAGTTTTACGTGGTGAGTTGATCTGGCGATGAATGTTGCGGGATTTTGCTCTGTTGAGTATGCTAACGACCAAAGGATAGTTTTACGTGAGTTTAGATATACGTTAGGGTCAGGTTTGTAGGGCGGCGAGGTGACGAGGAGTATGGGAACTAGAGAAATGGCGACCAAGACGAAATCGGGCAACCTTCCGATGAACTTCAGTTCGATCGAGCAGGAGGATGTTCCCAGGGGCCGCGACGGAAAGCACAAGCAGATTGTCACCCAACTCTTGAGCGACATCGATCAGTTGCAGGCTGGGCGAGCCCTCAAGATTCCCCTTTCCTTTCTTCCCGATTCCAAGGAAAACATCCGGTCGGCGCTCAATCGCGCGGCGCGCCAAAGAGGGCTCGATGTTTCGACGTCAAGCGACGCGGAACATTTGTATGTCTGGAAGACCGAGAAGGATTCCTGACCCGCGCGGCTGGTACAGACTCAACCTCGTCGACATTCATGAACGGAGTGTGCATCGATAAATGGTTGTGGGCGGCCCGTTTCTTCAAGACACGGGCGCTTGCGTCGCGAGCCTGCGACCTGGGACGTGTTCGATCGAACGGTACCGAGGCCAAGCCTGCGCGCGAAGTTCGGGTGCGCGACATGCTCCAGGTACGAAACGAAGGCGGCGAGTTTGAGATCGAGGTCCTGCAACTGAGCGAGATGCGGGGCCCTGCGGCGGTGGCCCAGGGGCTTTATCGCGAGACCGGTGCCAGCAAAGAGGCGCGGATGAAGTTGGCAGAGGAGCGAAAGGCGATGCAGCAGTACGCACCTGTTCCGGAGCGGCGACCGAGCAAGCGCGATCGTCGCAGAATCATTCAGTTTCGCAGCGGCGCGTAACAGCTTTGCCTCCCTAATTCGATCTTTGCAGCGGCCTGCGCCCCCGACGCATCTTAGGCACCCAACGCGTGCGGTCTAGTAGACTCAACGGCAGCATGGTTGTTTCTTTCCGCTCCATTCGCCTGTCTTCCCTAGCCTCCATCCTGGCTGCCCCGGTCGCATTGCTAGCTGTGAGCGGCGCGCCGTACGCCAATGCCCAGGGCACGCATTTGTGGACGCAATCGCGATTCGAAGAATTTGAAAAGGGTACTCCCCAGGGTGTTGCGATTGGGAGCGATGGCCGTTTGCACGAGGGACCGGCTCTGAAAGAAATTCTCACGACGCCTTCGACGTTCGTTTGGTCGGTTGCCACCGACAAGAACGGCGCCGCCTATCTGGGCACCGGTTCTCCTGCTGCTGTCTTGCGGACCGGACCGAATCAGGGCGACAAGCCATTCACGCTTTTTGAGAGCAAGGACCTGAACGTGCAGGTGGTGCGGCTGGGACCCGATGGAGCTCTTTATGTAGCGACTCTGCCGAGCGGAAAGGTCTACAGGCTGGACGCAGCAGCCACGACGAAGATCGACGAGCAGAAGGCAACGGTGGTCTTCGATGCGTCAAAGGTTGAGACCGCAAAAGCAGGAAACGGAAGTTCGGAGCCGAAGACTGACGATTCGTCGCCAAGCGAAAAGGCTGACGCAAAATCCCACTACATCTGGGATATGACATTCGACTCGACGGGGCGGCTCTACATCGCGACCGGTGGCCCCGCAGCCGTGTTCCGCGTGGATCCGGCAAAGCCAACTGAAAAGCCTGAAGAATTCTTCAAGAGCGATGAGCAGCACATTCGCTCGCTGGCGTGGGATGCGAAGGGAAATCTCATTGCGGGCTCCGATGGCAGCGGACTCGTGTACCGCATCAATCGCGAAGGCAACGGCTACGTGCTTTTCGAAGCGCCACGTCGCGAGATTACGTCTGTCGCCGTCGGCCGGGATGGCACTATCTACGCGGCAAGCGTGGGCGACAAGAGCCACAATCCTTTACCGCCGCTGCCGGTGCAAGGCATTGGTTCGATCACGATCACCATTGTGCAGCCGGGTTCGGTGCAGGCCGCGAATGCCAGCGCCTCGGTGCCCGAAGGAACTGACATCTATGCATTGACCGATGGGCAGGCGCCGCGCAAGCTGTGGTCGAGCAAAGACGACATTGTCTACGCACTGGCCGCACAGCCAGAGGGATTGCTGGCACTGAGCGGCAATCGCGGACACATTTTCCGCATTGAGCCAAATGGGGACTACGCGGATGTGGCGCACCTGGAAGCGCAGCAAGGACTGAGCCTCGCGCACGGGTCGGGCTCGGAATTTTTGATAGGAACCGGCAACACCGGCAAGCTCTTTATTCTAGGTGCGGCGGAGAAGCACGAATATGCAAGCGATGTGCTGGACGCTGGTGCGATGGCCCGTTTCGGACGGATCGAGGTTGAACCGGGATCGAGCGGCTATTCGCTGTGGACACGCTCAGGGAACGTGGAGCAGCCGGTGCGTGGATGGAGCGATTGGGAGCCTCTGAAGGATGGCGCCGTGGCTTCGCCGGCGGGGCGGTTTCTGCAGTGGAAAGCAATCCTGAATCAAGATGGAATCCTGGGTGGTGTCGGCGTGAATTATCTGCCGGTGAATGCTGCCCCGGTAGTGGATGACCTGGTGGTTGTTCCTGGCGCGCGACTGAATACGCAGAACCAGGTCGCAAATCAGCAAACGGTCAGCATTGCCCTGCCCTCAGCAAACCAGGGCGCAACGGTCACTTTCGATGCGGGAGCCAATGGACCACTGCAGGCGACGAAAGACCGCACTGCAATCACGGTGCGCTGGGCCGCGCACGATGACAATGGCGACGACCTGAGCTACTCCCTGTATCTGCGCGGAGACGGCGAACATGTCTGGCGGCTGCTGAAAGACGATTTGACCGATAAGGCATACAGCTTTGACGCGACGCTGATTCCCGATGGCGGCTACCAGGTGAAGGTAGTGGCTTCCGACGCCCCGTCGCACACGCCAGGCGACGCATTGACCGGCGAAAAGGTGGGGGATCGATTTGAAGTGGATACAACACCGCCGGTAGTGCGTGCACTGGCCGCGGCGGAAGAGCCTGCCCAATGCGCGCAGGCAAAATGTCCCAAGCCAGTGCACGTGACGTTCGAGGCTGAGGATGCATTCTCCCCGATTGCGCATGCCGAGTATTCGCTGGATGCGGGCGCGTGGAAGTTCATTGCGCCCGTCGGCGAGCTCTCCGACTCGAAACACGAGCACTACGAATTCAGCGTTCCGGCATCGGTGTTCGAAGGCAAGGCTGGCGAGCACCTGCTGACCGTGCGCGTCTATGACAGATATGAGAACGTCGGCGTGGCGAAGACGGTATTCGGTACATCCGAAAAGTAAGGCGTGCAGTCGCGATGCGATTTGAATTTTTTGTGGCGGCGCGGTACCTGAGAGCCAAGCGGCGACAGGCTGTAGTGGGCGTGGTCACGACGATTTCGATTGCCGGTGTGGCGGCGGGCGTAGCCGCACTCATCATCGCGCTGGCCATCACCAACGGCATGCGCCGCGATTTGCAGGACAGGCTGGTGGACTCGAGCGCGCACGTGCAGCTTATGCGCGTGAAAGCCGATGGAATCAAAGATTGGCAGCCATTGCTGGAGCGATTGCGCGGGCTTCCTCATGTGACTGCGGCCTCGCCGGGCATTTACGAGCAGGTGATGGTGGCGTATAAGGCGCGCGACTCAGGCGCACTCATCGAGGGCATTCTGCCCGACCAGGAGAAGACGGTCAGCAGCCTTCTGTCCACAGCGACGCCGGGAGCCGTGCGTGCGCTGGAGCCGCAAGCGGAGCCAAAGACGGGTGGCGCTTCGGATCCCCCTATTCTATTGGGCAAGGATCTTGCGGACTCGATCGGTGCGATGGTGGGCGATACAGTGACGCTGATCAGCCCCCAAGGCGATCTGACACCGATGGGCGTGATTCCGCTTTTCCGTCGCTTTCGCCTTGTGGGGACATATCACTCGGGCTTCTACCAATACGACGCGCAGATGGGATTTATGCGGCTGGCCGATGCACAACGGCTGTTCGATGAACCTGATCTGCTGTCGGTGATCAGCTTCAAGGTGGACAACATGAATCGCGCGCCGGAGATTGGCCGCAGCATCGAGGAGGCTGCGGGGCCTGGATTCATGACCAACAACTGGATGGAGCAGAACCGCGAGTTGTTTCGCGCATTGCGACTGGAACAGTATGTGACATTCATTGTGATCGCTTTGATTGTGATCGTGGCCGCGCTCAATATTCTGATCGCGCTGACCATGATGGTGATGGAGAAGACACGCGATATCGCGGTGCTGATGAGTTTTGGTGTGGAGCCCACCCAGGTGCGCAATATTTTTCTGATGCAGGGATTTTTGATCAGCATTGTCGGGACCGCTCTGGGGCTGGTGCTTGGATACGTCGCCGCCTGGGCTGGCGGGTATTACCACATCCCTCTTTCGCCCGATGTCTATTCGATTGACACGTTGCCTTTCGCGCCACGCCCGCTCGATGGCGTGATTGTCTCCGCTGTGTCGATAGGCATTTCGCTGTTGGCGACGCTGTATCCATCGTTCGCGGCATCGCACGTGCTTCCGGCTGAGGCGCTGCGCTACGAATAAGTCCTGCTGCTTGACCTACGGCGTGAGAGGCAACAGCATTTCGTACTCCGTGATTGCCGGGTCGTTGGGATAAGGCCCGGTTTTGCCGCTCATGCGAAATCCCAGGCGCTCGTAAAAGCGAATCGCGTTGTCGTTGACGCTCGTGACCATCAGCTTCAACTCGCGCATCTTGCGCGACGCTGCCCACAATCGCAGGCCTTCGATCAGCGCGGTTCCGACTCCGGCGCGGCGCCAGGCAGGATCGACCCACATGGATATGACATGCGCACGTTGGGGATCCTGTTCGTCGGTGTAGCAGGCAACCAGACCGCATGCATTCTCTCTGTCGAATGCGAGGTAGCCGATCGAGCCATCGTCGTTCCAGCGACGCGAGCGCAGGAGCCAGTCCTCTTCGGACAGCTGCGATTCTTTTGCGTAGGTACTGCCGAATGCGGTCGGATCGCTTTGCAGCGCGCGCAGGCGAATCGTCTTGAAGACAAGTGCGCTGGCAGGTGTAATTCGTCCAAGCGTGATCATGGGAAGGCGCTATTGCGGAGTGATCACGCCGCCGACGGCGTGGCGTCGAGGAAGAACAATTCCGCGATGGTCCACTGCCATTGCATGGAGCGGACTTTCGGAGCGGTTCTGAGGCAGTTCGGGACGGTCGATAAGCGCACCACCACAGGCCGGGCACCAGTCGGCTTTCGTTTCCTTCGCAAGCACGGCGTGGCATTGGCTGCAGATGCGTTCCATACTAAAAGTCTACCGGATTGGCGCAGACCCTCCGCTCAAGCCGCTGACTTGAACTGCCGTGCGATTCCCTTCCCCCATTCACGTATTGCCATCCAATCACGAATATCCGAAGGCGGAATCTTGTTCATCGGATTCATGGGCAGCCAGCGTGCGAGGCTGAATGGAAACGGGAGTGTCTCCACATCCCACTTGCCGCCGAAGACCTGAACCTCGACGGGATGAAGCCAGGCGTGCCGCGCGAGTTCGATGTCTGCCATCTTCCGGGCCGCCTCGAAGTCGGCGGGCTCGGTGCGTGTCGGCCCGAGGACAAAGCACCAGGGGCGCAAGGATGAGATCTCCGCTCGATGAGAGGTAAGGAACTTGTGAAATTCCTTCGGGAAGCGACCCATGTAGAGCGGTGCGCCAAGAAGCACAGCGCTCTTTCCGGCAAGCGAAGTTACCTTGTTCACGGGCAGCACTTCGACGTCGAGGCCGGCTTCGCGCAAGGCGGTTCCGATAGCATTCGCGACCTCGCCCGTTGATCCGCTGCGCGTGGCGTAAGCGATCAGGATGGAGGCTGGCATATGTATCCCTCCCGTTGGCGCGATTGTGCGCCCAGACAGCGACTAGGGTTGTGCCAACGATCACACTTTGGTGTGCATCGAGGCTCGGGCGCGCCTCGGTGCCGGCGCGACTCTCCCGGTACACTTGAAGATATGCTCCGCCCTGTGCGCCTGGTGGCAATCGACATCGACGGCACCCTTCTGCCCACGTTTTCCCAGGCCATCAGCCCGCGTAACGCGAAGGCTTTGAAGGTTGCGCAGGATTCCGGAATCGTAGTGGCGATTGCGACGGGAAGGCGGACGGCCTACACGGCGCCGTTGTTCGAAGGACTTGGGCTGCGAGCGGATACCCCTCTGATTACGTCGAATGGAGCAGTGACGCGTACGTTGGGCGGCGAACCGGTGGACCGGAGCCAACTGGACGCGCGTGTGGCACGCGGCCTTTGCGGATTGCTGCGGAAGTTCGGCGCCATGGTGTTTACATTCGACAGAATAGGCCGGGGAGAATTAGTGCTGGAAGACCTGGACCAGGCCCACGGACGGATTTCGCTCTGGGTGGAGGCGAATCGAGACGGCATCGAAGTGGTGAAACCGCTCGAAAAAGCGCTGGTAGACGGTGACAATCCAATTCAGGGCATGGTGGCCGGTGGTATAGGCCCGATGAAGAAGGCGGAAAAGGCGTTGAAGGCCAGCGTCTGGGCCGCATCGTGCGAATGCATGCGGACCGAATATCCGGCGCGGGACCTTGCGATTCTAGACCTGCTGCCTCCGGGGGTTTCAAAGGGATGGGCGCTGGAACGGCTGGCGCGGCGGCTGGGCATCGATCAGAAAGAGACGATGGCAATCGGCGATAACTGGAACGACGTGGATATGCTGGAGTGGGCCGGACAGAGCGTGATGATGGGGAATGCAGCAAAGGACTTGCGCAGCATGGCCAAAATGCGCGGATGGAAGCAGACGCAACCGAACGATGACGACGGTGTGGCCATGGTGCTGGAGGCTGCAGTGGCGCGACGGAGCCAGGTGAACGAGCGTCCCAAACATTGGGCCACCACCGCGCGGAGTTGAATTTGCATCGAAGCTTGCCACTCGCGATCGTGCTAGCTGCCTTGGCAGCAGCGACTACGCCTGTCGATGGGGCCGAACACGTGACGCTGAGCAATGGTTTTGCGATGGAGTGCAATCACCATGCGCAAGTGGAAGGCAAGGTTCGGCTCTATTTAAGTTCAGGCGAGAGCAGCTACATTGAAATGCGGCCGGATGAGGTCCTGGGCATCGAGCAGGTGCCGGACCCCATGCCGCAGGCAGCTGCCGCGGAGAATGGACAGCCGCCGGTAGAGGAAAAGCTGAGCCCTGCGGATTTGCATGAGATGCTTTCGGAGGCCGGCCAGGAACACAATCTCGATGGAGATTTGCTGGCCAGCGTGGTGAAGGCTGAGAGCGGTGGCAATACTCGCGCCGTAAGCCGAGCCGGAGCCCGCGGCCTGATGCAACTGATGCCGTCGACGGCGAGCGATCTGGGTGTGCAGGACAGTTTCAAGCCGGGAGAGAATGTGCGCGGGGGTTCAACGTATCTGGACGCGCTTCTTACCCGGTATCACGAGAATCTCGCGCTCGCATTGGCCGCATACAATGCGGGGCCGGCAGCCGTCGACAAGTATCACGGAATGCCGCCTTATCATGAAACGCGCGTGTAC
>Ga0181526_10004614_pt1 | contig 10632 bp, 10 predicted proteins | sample PEATcosm2014_Bin_35_FD_119750 | JGI IMG/M metagenome (GOLD analysis project Ga0181526, IMG submission 119750) | Peatland microbial communities from MTU Mesocosm Facility, Houghton, MI, USA - PEATcosm2014_Bin06_30_metaG | ecosystem: Environmental > Terrestrial > Soil > Wetlands > Peat | place...
CCAGCAGCTTGTTAAGCCCAGCAGCTTGTTGAGGCCGGCGATTGCTGAGTCCACCGGTTGTTCTGGGGTCGTTCAGGCGGAGCGGAGCTCCGCGTGGGAATCGTCGCGACATCGCGCCACCCATCCGGTGGGGACCACGGTGACCGTCATTCGCCTGCCGCAGTGGGGGCAGAACCGCGGTGGGTCCAGAGCTCGACCACATCCGGGGCAGTCGGTCGTGGGTCGCCCGCAGCCGGTGCAATGAGTCCCGGTGTGAGTCCCGGTGTGAGTCCCGGTGTGAGTCCCGGTGTGAGTCCCGGTGTGAGTCCCAGTGTGAGCTCCAAGGTCAGCTCCGCTGCCCCGGGGTGAGTTTGGGGTTCCGGGCACGGGGCGGGGTGGGAGTGGTCTCCGGTCGGCGGTGTCAGATGGCCGCGGTGAGGGCGCCGATCGGCATACGAAGATCCTCGAGCATCTGGAAGTCCTCGTCGGCGGAGCGGCCGAGCGTCGTCAGGTAGTTCCCGACGATCAGGGCATTGATGCCGGCCGTCATGCCGATGGCCTGCAGGTCGCGCAGCGTCACCTCGCGCCCGCCGGCGTAGCGCAGGATCACCGATGGCAGCGCGAGGCGGAACAGCGCGATCCAGCGGATGGCGTCCCAGGCACCGAGGATCGGACGGTCGCCCAGGGGTGTCCCGGGCCGAGGATTGAGGAAGTTGATCGGGACCTCGGTCGGGTCGAGCTCCTGGAGCTGGGCCAGCAACTCGACGCGCTGGTCGTCCGACTCGCCCACGTTGATGAGCGCACCGCAGCACAGCTCCATCCCGTGCGCCTTGACGAGCCGGCACGTCTCCGCCCGCTCGTCCCACGAGTGGGTCGAGACGATGGAAGGGAAGTACGACCGGGCGGTCTCGACGTTGTGGTTGTACCGGTGCACCCCGCCCTCGGCCAGGCGACGCGCCTGGTCCTCGGTCAGGATGCCGGCGCTCACTGCGACGTTGAGCCCGGTCTCGTCGTGGATGAGGGGGACGAGCTCGAGGATCCGCTGGATGGTGCGCTCGTCAGGCCCGCGGACGGCGAGAACGATGCAGAACTCCGACGCACCGAGGTCGGCGGTCTCGCGGGCGGCGGCCAGGACCTCGTGTCGGTCCAGGAACGGCGTGGCCTTCACCGGCGTGTCGAAGCGCGATGACTGCGAGCAGAAATGGCAGTCCTCGGGGCAGCCGCCGGTCTTGGCCGACAGGATCCCCTCGATCTCGACCTCCGGCCCGCACCACGCGAGGCGCACCTGGTGGGCGAGCGAGGCCAACGCCATCACGGCACCGTCGGGTAGCGCGGCGAGTGCGGCCAGTTCGTCCCTGGTGAGAGTCCGGCGATCGTCGAGGAGGGCGTGCTCGGCGGCGGCGATGACGGCCCGCTCCGCCCCACTCAGGGCGACCTGGGGAGGGGGCGGTGGGCTGCCCTGGGGGCTGCCCTGGGGATATCCCGGGGTGTCGCCGTCGGATCGGGGCGGCGAAGAGGTCGATGATGCGGCGTTGCGGAAGCTGACGTGGCTCGTGGTGGTCACGGCGCCCACGGTAGTGGCAGGGTGGGGGCCGCCGGTAGCTGAGCCGGCGGCAGGGAGGAGCGGTCATGGCCTGGGATTTCTCGACGGAGCCCGAGTTCGAGGAGAAGTTGGAATGGATGCGTGGCTTCGTGCGGGAGGAGGTCTTCCCCCTCGAGACGCTGGACCTCACCTACGACCAGTTGCTCCAGGTGATGCGGCCCCTCCAGGAGCAGGTCAAGGCCGAGGGCCTGTGGGCGGCGCACCTGCCGCCCTCGTTGGGCGGGATGGGGTTCGGGCAGGTGAAGTTGGGGCTGATGCACGAGATCCTCGGGCAGTCGCCGCTGGGCCCGGTGGTGTTCGGCAACAATGCACCGGACTCGGGCAATGCGGAGTTGCTGGCGGTGGGTATCGAGGAGACGGGGGATGAGGTGCAGCGGGAGCGGTGGCTTCAGCCGCTGTTGGATGGTGAGCTGCGATCCGCCTTCTCCATGACCGAGCCCGACACCGCTGGATCCGATCCGACGCTGTTGACGACGTCCGCCGTGCGGGACGGCGACGAGTGGGTGATCAACGGGCACAAGTGGTTCACGACCAACGGATCCGTGGCGGACTTCCTGATCGTGATGGCGGTGACCAATCCAGACGTCCATCCGTACCAGGGGTCGTCCATGATCATCGTCCCGGTCGAGACGCCCGGGGTGGACATCATCCGGGACGTGGCGACGATGGAAGATCCGCACACCCCGTACGGGCGCTTCGGGAACCACGCCGAGATCGAGTACGTGGATGTGCGGGTGCCGGCCGGGAATCTCGTCGGCCGAGAGGGCTCGGGGTTCGCGCTGGCACAGCACCGGCTGGGCCCAGGCCGGATCCATCACTGCATGCGCTGGCTCGGGCAGTCCCGCCGCGCCTTCGACATGCTGTGCGAGCGCGCGGTGTCGCGCTACGCACACGGCTCGACGCTGGCGGAGAAGCAGACCATCCAGAACTGGGTGGCGGACTCGATGGCCGAGATGGCGGCTGCCCGGCTCATGACGTTGCAGGCCGCCTGGAAGATGGATCAGGAAGGGGCGGCGGCGGCCAGGATCGAGATCGCCATGATCAAGTACTTCGGGGCGAAGGTGCTCTACGACGTCATCGACCGCTCCATCCAGGTGCACGGGGCGCTCGGCTTCTCGTGCGACCTGCCGCTCGAGTCGATGTACCGGGCGGCCCGGGCGGCCCGGCTCTACGACGGCCCCGACGAGGTGCACCGCCAGACGGTGGCCCGACGGGTGCTGAAGGGGTACGTGGCGCACGAGGTGCCGACCGAGCACATCCCGACGCGGCGGGCGGAGGCGCAACGACGCTTCGCCGACCTGCTCGACGACCTGACCGTCGACGCGTAACCGATGACGGGGGTGCTTGGCGGGGGAGGCCGGGTGCGGCGGCAGCGGACGGTGTGGTGCGTGGGGCTCGGTTTGACGGGGCTGGTGGTGATGGCGGGGTGCGGCACCACATCCAGGGCGGACTCCACGTCGGCCACCACGTCGGCGCCGACCTCGACGTCCACGTCGGCCGCGAGGTCCCATCCAGTGACGAGGTCGAGCTCGAGCTCGCCGCCTGGTTCGACGACGCCGTCGGCCCCGACATCGACACCGACATCGACATCGCGCAGAGCCGCACCGCAGGCCTCGATCACGGCGACGCTGCCGGTCGTGCCCTGCCCGACGTCCTTCGCCGTCACACCTTCACCGACGGTGGTGCCGCTTCCCACCTCGGAGGTGGTGAGCGTGCCCGCCGGCGACGCAGCGGGGCTGGCCGTCTTCAGCGACGACGCCGGCTTCATGATGCTGGTGGGTCCCGCCACCTGGACGTGCCACGGGTTGTACGGAGCGGACGGCAGTGGGGGGCTGTTGATCTCGCCTGGCGGGGAATCCGTCCCATCCGACCCCGATCCGGGATGGCACCTCTCCACATCGTCGTCTGAGGAGGCGATCGTCGGCTACGAGACCGGGGCGAGCCCGGTGCAAGGGGCGGCGCTGGCGTGCCCGTTGTTCCCGTCGGCGGCGGCGGCGACGAGGCAGGATCTCGGTGAGGGCTGTGCCGTGGCGCCTCCCTCGCAGGAATCCACCACCCCCTCGGGGAGCAACGTGGTGTTCGAGGACCCGGTCGGCGTCGCCGGGGACGGCATTCCGTCGGGCGGCTTGAACCCGGCGAACGGAGTGATGCTCTACCTGCCCGCACAGGGGAGGTCCAGTGCGTATCTCGCCACGTGCACGTTGCCAGAGGCCCAGCACGACGTGTGCACTGCGGTGCTCGACCACTTCGTGGCGCAGTACGGCTGAGCCGACCCCTCCTTCGTCCTGGTTCGTAGCGTCCGACGGCATCCGGCGTCCGGCGTCCGGCGTCCGGCGTCCGGCGTCCGGCGTCCGGCGTCGTTTTCGGCTATTCGGGAGAGTGGCTGACCGCCTCGACGTTGTTCCCGTCCGGATCGCGCACGAACGCCCCGTAGTAGTCGGCGTGGTACTCGGGCCAGAGCCGGGGCTCGTAGAGCACATCGGCTCCCGCTTCCCGGGCCGCTTCGAAGAAGGCCCGTACCGCGGCCCGGTCGGCTGCGGCGAACGCGATGTGCGTCTCGCGGAAGCCTTCACCCGTCTGCTGTTGCCCTATCCAGAACGTCGGTCGGGGAGGAATGCCGTATCCAATGGCGGGGCCGAATTCCATGACCCGCTCGCCGCCAAGGGGCGCGAGGACGGCGTCGTAGAAGGCTGCGCTCTTGGCGAAGTCGGCGCACTGAATGGAGATGTGATCGAGCATGGGAAGAGTCTGCCAGCTGGATGCAATCGCCCGCGTCCCGGATCTGCACCGTGCTTCTATGGGGTGCCGGGGCTTGAACCAGCACGTATAGTCATCGCATCCCGGATCAGCGGTCGCGGCTACGGGCGGAGGCCTCGCAGCAGGGACTGGCACATGCGGTCGTATCCAGCGGTCTGGTCCTCGACGAATCCGATGCCGAGCAGTTCGAGGGAAACCCAGCCGTGGATGGAGGCCCAGATGAGCTGCGCCGTCTCGGCGGGGGAGGAGTCGACGATGACGTTGGCGGCCATTGCCCGTTCCACGGCGGCCACGAGGCTGTCGAAAGCCCGGGCGGCGATCTCGAGGGCGGCGACGCTCGGTACGAACCCGGGGACGGGCCGCAGGAACATCACCTGGTACACCATCGGATGGGCCAGAGCGAGGGCGCGGTAGCGACGCCCGGCCTCACGGAGCGCCTTGTAGGGATCGGGGATGTCTCCAATGGTGGCCATCGCTTCCCCGAGCCGTTCGAAGCCCTGGATGAAGAGTGCATCGATGATCCCGAACTTGGAATCGAAGTGGTTGTACACGCCCATCGGCGCGACGTGGGCGGCGGCGGCGATCCGGCGGACCGACAGGCCGTCGGGGCCCTCGGTCTCGAGTATCTGGGCGGCCGAGGCGAGCAGTGCCGCCTCCATCCCGGCGCTGGGAGTCCTGGTCCGCCGGTTTTCTGTCACACCTCTCGCGTACTGAAGAACATCGTGCTATAACTTTAGCACACTGTTCTACAACCAGGGTGTCTCGCCATCCCCCCGATCCAAAGGAGCCATCCACCATGCCTGGACCCTTGCCCGAGCTCACGGATGTCACGACCGCCGCCAAGATTCCGGCGGCGCAGGGCGGCGGTGCACCCGACGTCTCCGCACCCAAGGACCGCCGCTGGATAGTGCTGGCCGTCCTGTGCCTCTCGGTCTTCCTGGTCGTGGTCGACAACACCATCGTCAACGTCGCCCTGCCGACCCTGAACCGGACGCTGGGAGCATCCATCACCTCGCTCCAGTGGATCGTCGACGCCTACAGCCTGGCCTTCGCCGGCCTGCTCCTCGCTGGCGGCGGAATCGGGGACCGTCTGGGGCGCAAGGGCACGATGCAGACGGGTCTCGTCTTCTTCGGTCTCTTCTCCGCCGCGGCCGCCTGGTCGCACACGACGGGAGGGCTCATCACCACCAGGGCACTGATGGGTGTGGCGGCCGCGTTCATCTTCCCGGCGAGCCTGGCCATCTTGACCAGCGTGTTCTCCGACCCGTCCGAGCGGCAGAAGGCCCTCGGCATCTGGGGGGCGACGTCGGGCATCGCGGTGGCGTTCGGGCCGATCACGGGTGGGGCGCTGCTCGAGCACTTCTGGTACGGATCGATCTTCCTCGTCAACGTGCCCATCGTCATGATCACCTTCATTGCCGGAGGCTTCCTGATCCCCAAGCTGCCCAAGGTGGCCCAACACTCCTTCGACTTCCGGGGCGTGGTGCTGTCGACGGTGGGTGTCACCGCCCTCGTTTTGGCCATCATCGAGGGGCCCCAGTGGGGTTGGGCCTCGGCTGGCACGTTGGCGTGTTTCGCGACGTCGGCCGTGCTGCTGACCGTCTTCACGGTGCTGGAGCTGCGCACGGAGGGCCCCCTGCTCGACGTCCGGGTCTTCAGGATCCCGCGTTTCACCGGAGGCGCACTGTCCATCTCGGTCGCGTTCTTCTGCCTCTTCGGCTTCATCTTCTTGATCACGCAGTACTTCCAGTTCGTCAAGGGCTACTCGACGCTCTCGGCCGGCGTGCACACGCTGCCGTTCGCCATCGTGGCGGCCATCGCCACGCCGATCGCCGCCGTGGTGGCGCTCAAGGTGGGCACGCGGCTCGTCGTGACGGCCGGGCTGTTGCTCATGGGTGGCGGTCTCGTGGTGGCGGCGTTCAACTCGCAGGCGAACACCTCCTACTTCGGACCCATCATCCTGGCCATGGTGCTCCTGGCCCTTGGATTGTCGTCCATCACCGCCCCGACCGCCGAGGCGGTGATGGGATCGGTGGCCGACGACCAGCGGGGAGCCGCCGCGGGGGTCAACAACACGACGAGGGAGCTCGGCGGAACGCTCGGTGTCGCGGTCTTCGGCTCCTTCTTCGCCTCGTCCTTCGCCCCCAGGATCACCAGCGCCTTCCGCTCGCTGCCCATCCCGGCAGGACCGAAGGCCGAAGCCCACCAATCCATGGCGGCGGCGCTGGTCGTGGCGGCCCACGCGCCCCGTGCGGCGCAGCCCGCCCTGCAGTCCATCGCCTTCACGGCGTTCCACAGCGGCCTGCAGGTGGCGTGTATCGCCGGCGCCGGCGTCGCTGTGGTCGGCGCCCTGGTTGCGTTGAAGCTGTTGCCTGGACGCGGCGCCGCCGAGGTGGAGGTGGCCCAGGATCTTGCGGCATGCCCGGGTGATCTGACGCTCGCGACAGCCTGAGGCCGGGACGGGCCGGGCCGGACCCGGACCCGGACCCGGACCCGGACGAGTCCTATCCGAACACCAGCGGGGCGTGCCGCACGCCGGCGATGACCGGGCTGGCGGTTCGCTCGACCGGTCCTGCCGGCTCCAGCGATTCGAAGCGGTCCAGGAGCTGGTCCAGCACGACGCGGGCCTCCAGGCGAGCGAGCGCCGCCCCGAGGCAGAAGTGGGGCCCGAAGCCGAAGGCGACGTGTGGATTGGGGTGACGGTCGATGCGGAACTGGTCGGCGTCGTCGCCGAAGACGGCCTCGTCTCGGTTGGCGGACGCGTAGACGAGCAAGACGGGGTCCCCCTCGGCGACCGCCTGTCCCCGGATGGTGGTGGGAGCGGTCGCCGTCCGCATGAACGAGATGACCGGCGTCGTCCAGCGCAGCAGCTCCTCGACGGCACTCGGGATCAACGTTCGGTCGGCGCGCAGAGCGGCCCACTGGTCAGGTCGCTCGGAGAGGGCGACCAGGCCGCCCGAGATCAGATTCCTGGTGGTCTCGTTCCCGGCCACCAGCAGCTGGATCAGGAACATCGCCAGCTCGGCCTCACTGAGACGATCGCCGCCGCCACCGTCGCCACCATCGCCCCCAACATTGGCCAGCACCGACACCAGGTCATCGGCCGGCGCCGACCGCCGCGCCTCGGCGACCGCGATCAGGTACTCCCACATCTCGATCTGCAGGAGCCCGCGCTCTTCCTCCGACCGCTCGCTCTCCCCGGGGATCACCGCCTCGGACCACTCGAAGAAGCGGGGCCACTGCGAGCCGTCCACCCCGAGCAATTCGCAGATCACCTGGAGCGGGAAGGGGACGGAGAGCTCCTGCACGACGTCGAGCGCCACCCCCGCCTGGATGGGGTCGATCAGAGCCCTCGCCTTCGCCGTCACCCCCGCCTCCATCAGCCGCACCATCGACGGCTTGAACCCGGGCTGGACCAGCCGCCGGTAGCGGGTGTGCTGCGGCGGATCTGTGTGCATCATCGTGGGCGGGGCGTCGTACGTCGTCCCGATCTCGTCGATCAGGATCCCCCGCGACGAGCAGAACCCCACCGGGTCGGCCCCGATGGAGGACACCTCCGGATGCGTCGTGACGGCCCAGAAGCCGCCGCCCTCCCGGTCGACCCAGCACACGGGCGCACTCCGTCGCAGTTCGGCATACAGCTCGAACGGGTCGCCGCCCGAGTACAGGGACGGATCGGTGAGGCGGCCTGCATCGGCCGTGGCGGCGGGTTCGGCTGTCATCGGACTCGAACGCTCATGTGCTCAGACGATGATGCCGTTGGGGCGCGGGTCGCCCTGCGCCTCGAGAAGCGCGTAGTAGGCCTCGAGGGTGCCGGGCCCGTCGGAGACCGACTCAACCGATCCGTCCGCAGCCAGGTTCAGCAGCGCCCCCTCGATGATGAAGCACACGTCCGTGTCCTCGGTGTTGTCCTCGGGCACGTGCAGCGTGTGCACCGAGTTGGCCGGCTCGTACAGGTAGGAGCCGGCCGTCACGTAGAAGTCGTACTCGAGATAGTGCCACCGCCCCGCCGAGGTGAAGGCATCCACCGATCCAGTGTGGCGGTGGGTCTGCAGCTGCACCCCCGGCTGGAAGCGGTTGAGGATGACCCACGTGCCGTGCTGGGAGTCGAAGCGCACGACCTTCAGCAGCACGCCCGTCCCGGTGTCGGCCCACGGCGCGTCCTCTTCGCCGACCAGTCGGACGGCGTCGGCCGGATGGGCGGGTGTGGTGATCGACATGGGATGGGCTCCTTTTGCTCGTGCTCGTGTTCGGATTGGTTCGTGGGGATCGGTTGGATGGGGCGGGATCGGTTGGATCAGTTCGGCAGGGGAGCGAGCGTATCGAGGTCGAGGGCGGCCTCGAGGGCCGCGGCGGTGCGCAGGACGACGAGGTCACCGTGCTGGGGGCCCACGAGTTGCAGGCCGATCGGCAGGCCGTCGCGGCTCAGGGCGACCGGCACGGTGGCCGCCGGTGACCGGGTCATGTTGAACGGGTAGGTGAACTGCACCCAGTTGGCGGTGGTCTCCCCGTTGACCGAGCTCGTCATCTCGTCGGCGAACGGTGCCACCCCCGAGCACGTCGGCGTCACCAGGATCCGGGACGTGTGGAAGATCTCGACGAGGCGCAGGTTCATGAGGTGGAAGCGGTCGAGGATGTTCAGCAACTGCTCGGCGGTGGTCGACTGCGCCGCATCGAGCAGGTAGCGCAGGACCGGGTGGACCTCCTCCCACCTCGGGTGCCCCATCAGCGGTCGCAGTGTGCGCAAGGTGCAGGCCCCCGTCAAGGTGAGGAAATCACCGACGGGGTCGGCATCAAAAACGGACTCCAGCACGACGACGTCGGCGCCGAGTGACTCGAGCACGCCGACCGCCCGCTCGCAGGCGGTCGCCACCTCGGCGTCCACGGTGGCGTAGCCGAGCGTCGGCGCGTAGGCGATGCGGACTGGCACGTGCGGGTCGTCGAGGGCGGCGAGCCAGGAGGCCTCGGGGCGGGGGAGGGAGCGCAGGTCGGTGGGGTCGGGGCCGACGGTCACGTCGAGGGCGCGGGCGACGTCGGCGATGCGCCGGGCCATGGGTCCGTTGGTCGAGAGGTCGATCCAGCCGGGCGGGTTGGGGCCGCCGGCGGGGACGCGGCCGAGGCTCGGCTTCATACCCGAGAGGCCGCAACAGGCCGAGGGGATCCGGATGGATCCGCCACCGTCGGATCCGGTGGCGAGCGGGACCATGCCGGCCGCCAGCGCCGCTGCGGCGCCGCCCGAGGAACCGCCGGGGCCTCGGGATGGGTCGAACGGGTTCAGCGAGGGGCCGAAGACGGAGTTGGTCGTGTTCCCCATCCAGCCGAACTCGGGCGTGTTGGTCTTGCCGACGATGACGCATCCAGCCGCCCGCATTCGGGCGACGAAGGGGTCGTCGGCGGTGGCCGGCGGGTCGTCGGCGTGGAGCGCCGATCCATAGGTGGTCGTGTAGCCCACCGCGCTCTGGAGGTCCTTGATGCCGATGGGGATCCCTGCGAGCGGGCCCGGGTCGCCGCCGTCCGCGATCCGGGCGTCGATGGCGGCGGCCTCATTGAGGGCACGCTCGTCGTCGACGGCGACGAAGGCGTGGTACAGCGGGTCGAGCCTCCGGATCCGATCCAGGGCGGCCTGGGTCAGCTCCCGGGCGCTGACCTCCTTGGTGCGCACCGACCGAGCGAGCTCGGCGAGCGGGGTGGTGCGGAAGTCGATCTCTGCCATCGGTGCTCCCTCTCCCTATCCACGTGTTCCGATTGGTCCCGATTGGTCCCGGTTGTCGAGCTTGATCCGAATCGCCGGGTCCGATCCCTCCCCGTCCCTCCCGCCTCGCCCGACCCTGTCCCGCCCCGCCCCGGCCTTTCGTGCCGTTCGGATGGGGCCAGCGGGAGCCCGCGAGGGCCGACCCTCTATCCGGCCGACGGCGAGAGACCCGCCACCGCCTCCGCCAGGTCGACACCGATGGGAATCACCATGGGGGCGGGGATGGTGACGCCGTGGTCGACATATCGCTGCACGTGCGCACGGCACTCGGATACGGATCCGTGCACCACCAACTCGTCGACCACCTCGTCGGGGATGGCCTCGAGCGCCCCCTTGCGGTCGCCGGCGGCCCAGGCGTCCCACATGGGCTGGAGGGCGGGGCCCCGACCGAGCCAGCGGTGGAACTCGGCGTAGGCGTGGACGTTGAGGTAGGCGGTGATCATCCTCCGGCCGATCGTCCGGGCCACGCCCGCATCCTCCGTGACGATGACGAAGATCCGGGCGACGATCTCCCGGGGCGCCCCCTCGGCCGCCTTCTCGA
>Ga0181526_10004619_pt1 | contig 10629 bp, 6 predicted proteins | sample PEATcosm2014_Bin_35_FD_119750 | JGI IMG/M metagenome (GOLD analysis project Ga0181526, IMG submission 119750) | Peatland microbial communities from MTU Mesocosm Facility, Houghton, MI, USA - PEATcosm2014_Bin06_30_metaG | ecosystem: Environmental > Terrestrial > Soil > Wetlands > Peat | place...
GAGCAACGCAGCTATGGAGTCGATTCCCCGAGAACCACTGCGCGGTGTTGATCGCACTGAGAGTCGATACAATTGGCGCATTTTGAAAGATAGCGGTCTGGAGCCATGTTGCAGCGATTGCAAAGCTGGTGGAACCAGGTTCTGTGGCAGATCGGACATTCATGCCAGCAGTGTATGTATGTGGGCGATCTCTTCTTAAGAGTAATCGAACTGGAGATTTCTGATTTCTCGCGAGCTTGGTTCTTCATTCAGAACCTTATTTCAGACGGTTGACTTTGGGCGCACAGACAACGCGTTGTTAGTAGTACCTCTGTGCGCCCGGTTATTGTGCCTGCATCCATAGTGGCCGAGGCAATGCCTTTTCTCTGTGACCTGGGACACGCCACCTTGCGCCATGCTAGCAGAAGCACCGTAATCCAGGATGCAACTAGACAGAAACTCCGTTTGCGAAAAGACGCGATTCCATCTCTGCTGCGCGGTCAGGAGTAAATCAATCATTAGCCGACTGCGTCGACACACTTCGACTTCCGCGGGTGGGAATTTTATATTCGAGTGAATATGTTCAAGTCGTTATAAGAGTACTGCCACTTGGCATCCTCTGGAATCGCTCCCCCATGTGTCTTTGCTTCCGCCGGCGATCAGGCTGCAACCGAGAACCAGAGACGAGAGAGACCGAGAGTGTCCTCTAAAAGAACCCTGTTTTTCCTGTTCCTGACCTTCGCATGATTACTCACGCTTCCGCGGAACGGACACGCGGTCGATGATTGGTTGCCGATTGATCCCGCCGAACCCAAGATGACCAGCGAGCCGAACGCGCCGGGCGCCCAGGCCACTTTGCGGGGGCTCTCTCCATCTAGGCTTGCTCGAAGCGACACACTCCTGACCGTGTGATGCCGGTCACAGAAGCGCTCTCTGCAGATGCGACAATGTAGTTTAAGACTGCTGACAGAACGCGGAGCTCTTTCCGTGAGAGACCCCGGTCATGATGTGGCTCGTAAGACTTGCGCTGAACCGCCCTTATACGTTTATAGTGGCGTCCATACTGATTCTAATCCTTAGCGTCGTAGCCGTTGTCCGCACCCCGACTGACATCTTCCCCGACATTAGCATCCCCGTTGTCAGCGTAGTGTGGGGTTACACAGGTCTGGCTCCCGAAGAGATGGAACGACGCATGGTTACCCTTTCTGAGCGAGGCATCACCACCACCGTCAACGATATCGAGCATATCGAGTCCCAGTCCTATTACGGTATCGGCGTTGTCAAGATCTTCTTTCAGCAGGGTACAGACATCAACGGAGCTGTTGCCCAGACAACCGCGATTGCCCAGGCAGGTCTCAGGTCCATGCCGCCCGGCACCACACCGCCGTTGGTCATCGCTTACACCGCCTCCAGTGTGCCTATTTTGCAGTTGGGTTTGAGCAGTCAAAGTCTCTCCGAGGGACAGCTCTTCGACTTGGGCGTCAATTTTCTTCGTGTCCAACTCGCCGACATTGAGGGGGCGGCCATCCCGACTCCCTTTGGGGGGAAACCGCGGCAGGTCAGCGTTGATCTCGATCCTAGCGCGATGACGGCGCTAGGAGTCTCTGGGGCTGATGTAGTGAATGCCGTAAGCGCCCAGAATCTGATATTGCCGCAGGGCACGATCAAACTTGGTGCACGCGAATATGACGTCGCGCTCAACAGCAGTCCGGTGCAAGTGTCGGAACTGAACGATCTGCCGATCAAAATGGTGAACGGCAGTATGGTTTACATTCGCGATGTCGCGCACGTTCATGATGGCTTCCAGTTCCAAACCAACATCGTCCACGTGGACGGTCATCGCTCTGCCCTGCTGAGTGTCTTCAAGACCGGCAAGGCCTCTACCCTAGATATCGTTTCGCGCGTTTACGCGGAGCTGCCCCGAATTCAAGCGGGGCTTCCACCAGCATTGAAAATCAATCCCATCGCTGACCAGTCTCTTTTCGTACGTGGAGCAATCAAGGGAGTGCTTCGGGAAGCCATTGTCGCGGCGCTTTTAACCGCCTTGATGATTCTGATTTTTCTGGGCAGCTGGCGGATGACCTTTGTGGTATCGATCTCGATTCCGCTTGCCATCCTAACCTCGTTGCTAACGTTTACTTCTCTTGGCGAGACTATCAACCTCATGACTTTGGGCGGCCTTGCCCTCGCGGTTGGGATTCTGGTCGACGACGCTACGGTTGAAGTCGAAAACACCAATCGCCTCCTGCCGGAAGGCCGATCCTTACGCGAGACCATTCTCACCAGCGCCAGTCAGATTGCCACTCCGGCCTTGGTGGCTACCCTCGCGATCTGCATCGTTTTTGTACCTATCATGTTCCTGACGGGAATTCCCGGTTTTCTTTTTCGGCCGCTTGCCGAAGCCGTGGCCTTTGCCATGCTCGCCTCCTACCTGCTTTCCCGTACGCTCGTTCCAACGATGATGTTCTACTTTTATCGAGCGGAACGGCTGTTGCAGGCGAAGAAACGAAATCAGCCGCATCGGGCACCCGGCGCATTCCGCCGTTTTCACGAAAGGTTCGAAGACGGTTTCCATGGGTTCCGAGAGCGATACGGTCTCTTGCTGGAATGGAGTCTGCATCACCGGATGTTGTTCGGGACGGTGTTTCTTGGGTTCTGCGTTGCTAGCCTGGCGCTGGTTCCTCTGCTCGGATCAGATTTGTTTCCCTATGTTGATGCCGGTCAGATCCGGTTGCATTTGCGGGCCCCGACGGGATTGCGGATTGAAGAGACTTCGGCGCTTTGCCAACGCGTCGAGGGGGCGATTCGTGAAGAGATACAGCGCAACGAACTGAACACGATTCTGGACAATGTAGGAATGCCGTACAGCGGCATCAACTTGACCTACAGCAACAGCGGAGTCATCGGGACGTCGGATGCGGAGATTCTGGTCTCGCTGAACCCCGGGCATCGTCCCTCGCCGGAGTACATCCGCGATCTTCGCCGAAGCCTGCCGAAAGAATTCCCTGGCACGCAATTCTTCTTCCAACCTGCTGACATTGTCGGCCAGATTCTGAATTTCGGGCTTCCATCGCCCATCGATATTCAGCTCGTTGGCGCGGACATGATGGGAAATTTCAAAGTCGCCAATGAGATGGTCTCGCGCATCCGTCAGATTCCTGGGGCGGCTGACGTGCACATTCAGCAAGCGCTGGACGAGCCTGTGGTCAGAGTGGATGTGGACAGGACCAAGGCTCAGGAGATGGGCTTTACCCAGGCGAACGTGGCCAGTGATGCGCTCGTGGCGGTTACGAACAGCTTCCAGACTGCACCCAGTTTCTGGTTGAGCCCACAGGGCGTGAGTTATTCCGTGGTGACCCAAACGCCTCAATTCCGCATGGACACCCTTGGCGATTTCCGAAACATCCCCGTTTCTGGTGGCAACGTTCCACAACCCCAGGTGCTGGGCAATCTGGCGAATATTCACCGCGGGCAAGCACCGGCCGTGGTCAGCCATTACGACATCCAGCGCGTGATTGATATCTACGCTGCGGGCCAGGGCAAAGACTTGGGTGGCATTGCCTCAGACGTGCGCAAGGTCATGGACGAATACCGAGGGAAATTGCCTCGCGGAAGCTTCATGGTTGAGCGCGGCCAGGTGGAAACCATGCAGGCGGCTTTTCGTGGCTTGGGATTCGGCATCCTGTTTGCCATAATTCTGGTATACCTGCTGATGGTGGTGAACTTCCAGTCCTGGATGGATCCCTTCATCATCATCACCGCTCTCCCCGCGGCTTTGGCCGGAATTGTCTGGATGCTCTTCATCACCAGGACAACGCTCAACGTTCCCTCTTTGATGGGCGCGATCATGTGCATCGGTGTAGCCACCTCGAACAGCATTTTGCTGGTGACCTTTGCGACCGGAGAACTCAGGGAAGGCAAGAATTCAATGGACGCGGCGTTGCAGGCCGGTCTTGTGCGGTTACGCCCCGTTATCATGACCGCGCTAGCCATGATTATCGGGATGGTGCCCATGGCGATGGGGATTGGTGAAGGTGCGGAGCAAAATGCCCCTCTCGGACGCGCCGTCATCGGCGGTCTATTGATCGCGACGATCGCGACCCTCTTTTTCGTCCCGGTGGTATTTAGCTATCTGCACCACACGGGATATCACCGGCTGGCTACGGAAGAAGGAGAGTCAGAGCTTGGGCAGTAAGTAAAAGGTGAAGGACGGCCCAATGTGGACGACTTGTAAGAGAGCAAAAGGGAGTAGGTGAGCGATGGCGAGCGTCATCCCAAATGAAGAAGAGAGCTCAGTGGATCTGGCGAACGATTCCACAAAATCCTCCAATCCAAAGCGTGGGTCGAGGGCGGGCAAGAGTATCGCGACTTTGGCCATCTTGGCAGCGGCCTTCTTTGCTATCGCCTTGCTCTTTGGACTGGGTCATCAGCGCGCCGTCCGCGCCGGTCTTGCCGCTGATGCGCGCGATCAGGCCCGGACACCAGTTAGCGTGACTCATCCGCAGTTGAACTCCTCGCAACTCAGCGTCACGTTTCCCGCGAATATTCAGGCGTACATCGAGACTCCCATTTACGCCCGCACCAACGGTTATATTAGGCGCTGGTTGGTGGATATCGGAGCCCGCGTGAACCGTGGCGAACTTCTTGCGGAAATCGAAACCCCGGAATTGGATCAGCAGCTGCGGCAGGCGGAAGCGGCGCAAGCTCAGGCTCAGGCTAACTTGGATCTTGCTCGCACTACCGCTGCCCGCTATCAGGACCTGCTGAAAAACGACGCCGTCTCGAAACAGGATACGGATCAAGCCATGGGCACGCTCCATGCCCTTGAAGCTAACGTCAAAGCTGCGATTGCAAACGTCGATCAGTTGAAAGAAATGCAGTCCTTCGAAAAAGTCACGGCCCCTTTCGCCGGCACAATTACGGCGCGGTATATCGATACGGGCGCTTTGATCGCCTCTGGCACCAACACTATTCTGTTCCGATTGGCGGACACATCCACGTTGCGCGTTTACGCCAACGTACCCGAGGCCAATAGCAAGGATATTGCCCCCGGTGTTTCTGTCGATCTGGAAACTCCGGAAGTGCACGGAAATAAATTCAGTGGCCAGGTTGTCCGCACAGCGGGGGCGATTGACCCTGCTTCCCGCACTCTGCTTACCGAGATCAAGGTACCCAATCCAAAACTCATTTTGGTTCCCGGAGAATTCGGGGAGGTCACCTTCCATCTCCATAACGGCAAGCCCACACTGATCATTCCTGCAAGCACTGTGCTTTTCCGCGCACAGGGCACTCAGGTGGCGCTCGTCCAAAATGATGGGAGCGTTCACATTCAGAATATCCAGATCGGCCGCGATTTCGGCAACAGCGTCGAGGTGCTCTCCGGTATTACGCCGGCGGATTCTGTCATCGAGAATCCCTCTGACTCAATTACCGATGGCAGTTTGGTTTCCGTGCAACAGCCGCGAGCCGAATAAGTGCCATTCTGCAACCGCTAAATGCGGACTAATCTCGCCGCAACCGGTGGATGAGTCCCCTCGCGCGGCCCAACCGTCACAGCGGTGGGCTCAACCTGGTGATATTAAATAAAGTGGTAAGGCTAGTGGCCCACTCAAGGAGGGCCGATATGCCAAACGCCGTGGCACCTTTGGGTCGTGAAATAAAATCGGTTCTGATTGCCACTGATTTCTCGGAAGCATCTCAAAAGCCTCTACGCCATGCGCTCGCTATTGCCCGTCACTATGGGGCCAAATTTTATTTGGCGCATGTGGTCTCTCATATCGGATACACAATCGCGGGACCGGAGTCGTTGCAATTAACAACTGAAAAGACACGGAAAGATGCACAAGAACTGGAGCACGAGCTGCTCGAAAGTAGGGCGCTTGCGGGTCTGAATTACGAGTTTATCGTTCGAGAGGGCAGTGTCTGGGAACAATTGGAGCTTGTCATCCGGGACAAGCAAGTGGACCTGGTGGTGGTCGGTACACACGGTCGAGGAGGTCTAGGGAAGCTGCTGCTCGGGTCCATAGCGGAAAAGATCTTTCGTCATGCAGATTGCTTTGTCGTGACCGTGGGTCCCGGTTCTTATGAGGATTCTCTGGTCGAGAAAACTAAGGCCGTTCGCCCCTTTTTGTTTGCTACGAATTTCGGACCGGCCTCCTTGCATGCCTTGCCCTACGCTATCTCGTTCGCCAATCATTTCGGCGCAAGACTCGTTGCGCTCCATATTCTTCCTGCCGCCCCGATCCCGGAGAGTTTTCATTGGTCCAGCACGGGCAATCTCCTGCAGATGCGAGATCAAGCACGCATGGCTAGCCTAAAGCGACTCGAGGAACTGACTTTGCAGAACGGTCCGATGGCAGCCAAGCCTGAATTTATGGTTAAGTTCGGGATCCCTGGCGAACAGATCTTGCAAGCCTCTCACGATCTCAAAGCCGATCTCATCGTTTTGGGATTGAAGCATCACACGCATATTGAGACGGAGTCCCATATGCCGTGGGCGATTGCTTACAAAGTCGTGTGTGGTGCACGCTGCCCGGTCTTGACAATAAGGAATTGACCCAGACTTTTCACGCAGAAGTTCGTTGGTGCACCGCAACTATCCAGCCGTCCATCGTCAATCGCGCTTAGCTTGCATCCTCAAGCGACACACTTGTTAGTGATAGGGTGACGCTCACAAAACAGGTCTGACCCGACGGTTCTTCTCGTTTAATCTATTGAGAACTGGGTGTCGCCCTCACGCCATGGCCTTTTCACTTCATAGAAGCGCCTCGGTTACCCCCACACTGCCACCAGGCGCAACGCCAGCGATCTGGCGCATCGGCATTCGAATCGGCTTTGTCCTCGCACTTTTGGCCGCTTGGGCTTTGATATATTCCTTCGAAACGGCCCCAGCCACTCGGCACGACCGTGCTCATTCGCTGCTGCCAGGAACCCCCCCGTGGCTCATTGCTCTTGAGTGCTCATTCCTATTGCTTCCGTTCTTGACAGCGTTTGTCCTGCTCTTCCAGACACGCAGGCAAACACTGATGGCCACTGGATCCGGAATTGCCCTCGGGATTTTCGGATTGTTTCTCCTGGTTTCGCCTTTTGCTTTCTTGTCAATGTTTATGCTTCTCGGCCTTTCCGCCAACCAAATGTCCGGCGCGTCTGATCCGGGATTGTCACACGCACTTTTGGCGCTTCTCGCACTCATTCTGATCAGCGGCTGGATCGTTTGGTGCGCTTTCTGGAACGGCAAGAGTCAGTGGATACCTTTCGCCATCGCGGCTTGTGCCACAGTGGTCTATCTCTCGGCAGGCCAAAGAAGCCTACGATTGACCGAAGATCGCGTCGAACAAAAGCAGCAACGCGCCGCTGAAGCGTTCAACGTTTCCTCTTTGAAAACAAATTATGATGCCCACCGCGCCCTTGCTCTTCTCACCGGCTGCCTCATTGAGTACCACGCCGCCCATCCCAACGCTGGCTTCCCTGCGTCTCCCGGCGCGTTGCCGCGCGACCTCCAGCTTCCCAACGGAACCGCTTGCGATTCCAGCCTCGTTAATCCCGGCGCGGTCGCGGACTACGCACTCACCTACACTCCTCAGCAGGACCCTTCCAGCGCAAGCTTCAACGATTTCCGTTTGCTCGCCATGCCTCTCAAGAAGGGTCTTCCGCGTGTTGACCCCATGGCCGTTGACAGCCGCGGGAGAATCTTCACTTACATAGGATGGTCCGTCACAGATCGGCAACCGGATTTTACACCCCAGCTCGTTGAGACTCCCGATGACCTGTTTGCATCAAAAGTGCTTCTCCTCCGCGGTGCAGTTCGATTCTTCATGCAAAAAAACGGTGGTACCCCTCCCGTATCGCTCTCGAATTTGAGTTGGAATCCAGATAACAACGCCACCAGCGATCCCGATGTCACGCGTGTGGGCCCCTATCAGCTGAACTATATTCCTCCCACCCCAGCCAACCCGACCCGATACACTCTCTCCGCTCTCTGCCAAAGCTACGGGGATACCTGCATACGCAGCTTCCTTCTCGATCAGGATGACGAAACGCACCAAACTTCCCAGCCGCGTCCGGCCACCTCCGAAGATCCTCTGATTCCCAACTGCGAAAGGTTTGCCCAGACTTGTCGCGACATCAATTGGCCACTACCATAGGCTGACCTATATTTAGCCAAGCGGGTTCGTACAGCGTGGCGATCACTAGCGAACCTAACGGCGTTTGGATTGAGCTACAACGTTGCTACTGGCTCTGTAATTACAGCTACCGGCTTTTTCCGACGCGATCATCTGCGCCACCGGTTTGCCAGTACTTGTTGAAACCGACATAGTCAGAGGGGAGATTCGCCAGGATCGTGCGACGAAGCTCCAGCATGTCGATGCTTCCGATACGTTTGTAGAGAATTTTTCCGCTGGGATCGATCAGGACGGTGTAGGGAACCGCGGATTCCCACGTGGGGTCGAATGCTTTCTGCAGGCCCGCCGTATCGTCGGAAGCAAAGAGCAGGTTGCGGCTCGTTGCGTGCTTTTTCTCCAGCATTTTCAGCGCGCTGTTCTTCTCGTCGGGCATATTGGCAGACACGGTAACCAAGTCAAAATCGCGCACCTTATACATCTGGTAGGTGTCCTGGAAGTCGGAGAATTCGTCGATGCACGAGCCGCACCAGGTGGCCCAGAAGCTCACCAACAGCATGTGTTTGGCGGGATTGCTTCGGAGTTTCTTCAGGTCTTCGGCTGTGGCCATCTCTACCGTCACAGGTTGCTCTTCGATCTTGCGCAGCGCTTCGACGCGCGACGCTGCCTTCTCCTGCCATTTTGTGGAGCAGCCAAACACGCCGGTACGCGTTACTTCCACTTCGCGACCGGCCAGTAATGCATCGATCGCGTTGCGCGCATCGTTCGTTTTCACCTGCTCGATTCGGTAACTGTTGTCGATGCGGCCTTCGTAGCGCAGCTTGCGGTCTTTATCGAAAATAAAAATGTGTCGCGTGGCTTGCGGACCGTAAGCGCGCGTTACTGATTGTGTTTCACCGTCATACAAGTAAGGATAGCGCAGGTGCTTGTACTCGACGCGAATCTTCATTTCTTCGAGGGAGTCGCTGATATCAGAAGAATCCAGTTCATCGATGCGAATGGCCTTGGGGTCGTTGGGCTGGATCGCCACCACCGCCACGCCGCGGTCCCCGTAGTCGTCCGCCAGTTGCTGGATGCGCTGTTCGTACATTTGCGAGATAGGGCAATGGTTGCATGCAAACACGATGGCGAGTACTGGGCTGGCAGCGTAATCGCTGAGATGGTGGATTTTTCCGTCCACTCCGGGCAAGGCAAAATCCGGCGCTTGAGATCCCAATGGCAGGATCGGATGCACTGTCTCTGCAACCACTGGGAAAGTCAGCAATAAAAGTAATATCGCGCGCCACATTTGGTTGGAACCTCCAGGCCCTGGTATGCGAACGATTCGCCGCCCACCGTTGCCAGCGCCAAATTCAATTTTACGCTCAACGAGCCGCGGAAGTGGCGCCGGCGGTCACAGCACCTTCCCGCATATCGCCAGACTGGTTTGGAAGCGGCCGGGGCGTCACGTCGGCATCGACAAGCCCCATGGCCCACTTGATAGCTTCCAGGTACATTTTTTGAATCCGCGGATCATCCCAGTTCTGTTCCACGTGCCCCAGCGTGGAGTAGTAGACCCGACCCTTGCCATACTGTTTGGCCCAAGTCACGGCAAAGTCGTGGTCCTTGCGGTGAACCCGAGGATTGTTCAGGTCCAGTTTGCTGGCGTCTAGCCGCATCAACACGCGCACCTTGTCCCGCGAAAAATCCTTCATTTGATAAATTTCATCACGCAAGACAAACGATTTGGGCCATTGCTGCATGCCCGGGAAATTTGCGTCTTCGACAATGATGGGCGCATCAAAAGTGCCCCAGGGGTGCTCGTCGAAATAACCGCCGATCATCTCGCCGTATTCGGGCCAGTTAGTAAAGGTGATGGTCGCGCTGTGCACGCCAACAAATCCCTTGCCATCGTCATGGACGAAGGAAAGAAACGCGGCTTTCTGCTCGTCGTTCATCTCCAATTCGCCGCCGGTGTAGAAGAGCACGGCGTCGAAATCGTTCAGGTTCTTGGCGTTGAATTCCAATTTTTTCTTGGTGAGCACTTCCGTGTCGGTGCGGATGGTGGTGTCCCACAGGCCGGATTCGCGGCCCAGGCGCTCGATGGTGGCCATGGCATGGGAAACTGCGTCATGCCGGTAACCCTTTTCTTCGCCAATCACCAGCAAATGCTTTTTCGGATGCACCTCGGTCTGCGCGAAGCAACGAGCGCCAATCGCGACGGCAACAACAAATATTGCCATGCGTAGAATTTTCATTAGTAGCCGTCCCTCATCCCTGTCCTTTACTTCTTTCTTCCCAGCCAGAGTATCGCGTTTTCGAACAGCTTGTTTTGGATGGCATTTCCAAAAACGTTTTCACCGTGACCTTGGTTCATGTAGACCATCCTGTATTTCGTGTTGGTCCACACGATCGGCAGGTCGCCGGTAGTGATCACATCCTTAACCCCTATGGGATAGTTGGAGGGATCGAGCGTCACCAGCACACGCACGTTCTTATTGAGCCGTGGGCTCGGTTTCCACTGGTACCACTCGTTCGACGGGGCCTCGTA
>Ga0181526_10004621_pt1 | contig 10626 bp, 7 predicted proteins | sample PEATcosm2014_Bin_35_FD_119750 | JGI IMG/M metagenome (GOLD analysis project Ga0181526, IMG submission 119750) | Peatland microbial communities from MTU Mesocosm Facility, Houghton, MI, USA - PEATcosm2014_Bin06_30_metaG | ecosystem: Environmental > Terrestrial > Soil > Wetlands > Peat | place...
ATTCTCTTCGTAGCGCGGGCGCTGGTACTCCATTCCGTATTTCTCGGTGAATCCCTCGATCTGGCCGTGGCCGAACATTGGCAGCCCCGGCAGCGTCGCCATCATTGTGGCCACGCCAAAGCACTTGTCGCCCTTGCCAAACTGGTCGATCGCCGTGCGCTCGTCGGGATTGCTCATGAAGTTGACATAGCGCTTCATGATATCCGGATCGAACTCCAGCGTTTTCTTGATCACCGAGCGGTACTTGGCGTTGTCCTCGTCGCGCAGCATCACCATAAAGGCGCTGTTGTAGACGCGGTGCATCCCAAGCGTGCGGACGAAGTAGCCCTCCATCAGCCAGAAGGCCTCGGCCAGCAGCAGCGTGCCCGGAACCTCGGCCGCCACGCGATCCACCACCTCGCGCCAAAACTCATGAGGCATTCGGCTGTTGAACTCGGCCTGGCTCATGCCATATTCGGCGCGCGACGGAATGGCGCCGCTCGTGCCGGGACCGGGGAACCAAAGACGATGAAAATGCCTCTTGGCCAGCGTCATGGCGGCATCGAAGCGAATCACCGGAAACAACCGCGCCACGTGCAGAATCGTCTGAATCACCTGTTCGCGCACCGCTGGGTTCAGGTAATCGAGCTGGGCCGTGTCGTTCCATGGGAAGCTGGTGCCGTCGTTGCCGTGATAGATGTAGCGGGTCTCGCCGCTTGAGCGGTCGCGACGCTGGAAGACCACCGCTGCGTCGGACTGCTCGTAGTAGTGATCTTCGATCTTGATCTCGACGCGGCCGTCCTGCGAAAGGTCGGGACCGTTGTAGCTGTAAACCGGATAAGGCGGTTCGGGCCGCGAAATGAACCATTCGGGGTGCTCGACCACCCATGGCGAATCGATGCCCATGTGATTGGGCACCATGTCGCTGGCCAGCCGGATACCATATTTGTAGGCCCGGTCGCGCAGATTCACATAGGCCGCCTCGCCGCCCAGGTCTTCGGCAATCGCGTAGTCGAAGATTGAATAAGCCGAGGCCACGGCATCCGAGTTGCCGCAGAGCTGCTTGATGGTCTTCGACGCGCGGCTGCGCTCCCAGATGCCGATCAGCCACAGCGAGTTCAGCCCGCGGCGCGCCAGCGTCGCCAGTTCCTCGTCGGGGATCTCATCCAGGCGCTTGATCCAGCGGCCATATTGCCGGCTCATCTGCGCCATCCATACATAAGTGCTCTTGGCGATCAGCACCGCGGTGGGCATCCAGGCCTGGTCGGGCGAGAACTTCTCGTACTCGTGCGCGGGGTCGCCGAACTCCGGCACCTGGGCTGTACTTACCACTCCGGGCCACTGCTGCCGGCCGCTCTCTCGGCGCCGCCGTGCCGATTCATCGGGGGGATTGAACTGTTTCCAGATCGCCAATTCTTCCTCGCGTAAAACTTCACCGGCTATGAGCAGGAAGCGCTCCAGGCTGTCGCCGATCAAAGGCTTCCACAGTTTTCGGATAAGGGCAAGCTGATCGCTGAGCGAGCGCGGCGCTCCCAGCGCCGGTGCACGCAGCAACTCCAACAGATTCATTGGCTTGGCGTCAGGTAGGGGGATGAGCGGGCGCGTGGCAAAATACTCCGGAAGCTGCCTCGTCACCTTGCGGTATACGGTCCGCTCGACCAGGCTCCTCTCTTCGAAGAGCTCCTTGAAAGGATCAAACGCCTCATTGCGGTTTGCTGTCCAGAGAAGGATCAGTTCTTCAAATGCGACGGCCTCGTGCGGCGTTCCGTCGGTCTGTCCCGAGAGCCATTCGAGCGGTGTCTTCTCCCCGCGCATGACCGTCATACCGGGAAACTGCTCGACAAAGGCTAGCAGCAGCTTTTCCACCGCGTCTGCGCCGACTTTGCCGGCAAACCACTCCAGGGCGCCGGTCATCACCTGGGGATCGAACTGCTCGCGGTAGCGCGCCATCAGAACGTGGCTGGCCTCGTCGATCAGGCCCATGGCATAGAGCTTCCCGGCATGAACCACCCGCTCCGGGTGCCTCTCCACGTCGCGAACCGTATTCATCCGCTGAGCAAACTCGCGGCAGGCGGCCAGATTGGCGAAAACGACGTTCCCCGAGTATGAGAACAACGACTCCGCGAACTGGTACCGGTCACGCGCCTTCCGGGAAATATGGAATTCCATCATAAAAAAATCGAACTCCCAAACTCAACAATAGTTGTCATCCTGAGCGAAGCGCAGCGGAGTCGAAGGACCTGCTTTTGCTCTTCGCCGGGGTGCTCCACCCTCACCGCGTCGATATCTCTGCGAGCGGGGTGGGATTCAGGGCACAAACAAGGCCAAAAGATAAAGGTACATCAACGAGGTCTAGAACGTTGGAACCTGCGATTTGACCACGCGGCTGGAGATTCCGCCGCATCCTCAATCCAGCGCCTTATGGAAGCGCAGAATTGCCGTAGTCAGCAGCAGAACTCCCAGGCCTGCCATCGCCGCCATCTGAGGCCACAGAATCTCCATTCCCACGCCCTTCAGATACGTCCCTCGAACCACAATCAAAAAATACCGCAGCGGAATCGCATAACTCATTAGCTGCATCCACTGCGGCATCGTGCTGATGGGAAAACCAAAGCCCGAAAATGTGATCGCCGGCATGATGAAAAAGAACGCTGTCACCATCGCCTGCTGCTGCGTTGATGAAACGGTCGAGATCAGCAGGCCAACGCCCAGCATGCACAAGATAAAGAGGATCGCCCCTATCGCCAGCACCCAGACATGCCCGCGAAACGGCACCTGAAACCACAGCGATCCCACTACGGAGATCAGCGTCACGTCAAAGATACCGATCAGAAAGAACGGCAGCGTCTTGCCCAGGATGAACTCGACCGGGCGAATGGGCGTGACCATGATCTGCTCGAGCGTGCCGATCTCGCGCTCGCGCACCACGGCGAATGCGGTCAGTGTAATCACCAATACCAGAGTCAGGCTGCCGATGATTCCCGGCACAAAGAACCAGCGGCTCTTCAGGTCCGGGTTGTACCAGGGCCGCGGCGCAAGCTCAACCGACGGCATCACTTCGATGAGCTGCGGCGCAATGCGGTAGATGCGATCCCTCTGGACCTCCTGCGCGAAGCCCAGAGCAATCTGCGAGATGTAGCCCGAGGCGATCAGAGCGGTGTTCGAGTTAGTCGCATCCACAATCACCTGTAACGGCGCTGTCTGGCCCTTGCGCAGCTTCTGCGCAAAGCCGGCGTCAATCTCCAGGCCTGCCGTGACCTTGCCCTGCTCGATCAGATCGCCAAGCTGGCGCGAGTCCGTAACTTGCCTTTGCACCTCGAAGTACGGGCTCGAAGTAAAGCGCGAGACCAACTCGCGGCTCTCCTGCGAGTGATCCAAATCGAGCACGGCGGTTGGCACATGGCGAATCTCGTAGTTCGCCGCATAGCCAAAGACCATCATCTGAATGATGGGCGGACCAATGAGGATGAAGCGCGTCCGCTTGTCGCGGAAGACCTGAATGAACTCCTTGATCAACATTTGCTTCAGTCGCCCAAACACTCGTGTCTCCTTAGCCGCGAACTTGCCAACTTGCCATCACCGCAAAGCGGTGGCCAACTCGCCGTCTTTGTCGGCGAATCTAAAAACTCCTCTTCCCCTTAATCGAACAGAATCATCGATCCATGATCGGTTCTGGATTTGCCGAGTTTTTCCCCCCGTTGGTGCACAATCACATTACAGCATGTTTTAAAAACGCCGCATCGTGTCAGATGCACGACTTCAGTCGTGCAGAAAAGAGCCGTAAAACTGGAGATTCTAGCCCCTGCGGAATTCCATCCACAATCTGCCAAACCACTCTTGAAACAGTCTCTGGTCGAACAAGCCAGGTATTGGGGACACTCTTCACTGAAAGAAAGGTACCCCCTCCCCCCATCTATATTTTCAAGACCTTGCGGAGAATTATCCCGTTCTGTGAATGACTCCATCATTCCAGCCTCTTGTGAAAGCTGCGAGTCGCCAGCAGCGTCAGCACAAATGCAAAAACAGCCAGTGGAACGAGCTCCGCCAACAGCATGGACGCGGGCGTCCCTTTCAGAAAGATCTTCTTCAGTACCGAAACGTAGTAGCGCGCGGGCAGAATCCGGGTAATCCACTGGAGCGGAACCGGCATCTGCTCGATCGAAAAGAGGAATCCAGACAATAAAAACGCCGGAAGAAATGTAATTAGCAGCGCAATCTGGCTGGCTGCAAATTGACTCTTTGTCAGCACTGAGATGAAGAACCCCAGCGAGAGAACCACCACCATAAACAGAGCCGAAGCAGCCATCAGCGTAACCCACGAGCCGCGAAACGGCACCTGAAACCAATAGATTGCGATGAGCGCAGCAATCGTCGTATCGAACATGCCGAGCACAAAATAGGGCGCCAGCTTGCCGAGCATGATTTCCATCGCGCTTACCGGCGTCGAGATCAACTGCTCCATGGTCCCGCGCTCCCACTCGCGCGCAATGGTCAGCGAGGTAAGAAATGCGCCGATGACCGACATCACCAAGGCCAGAATGCCGGGAATGATGAAGGCGCTGCTTTCCAGATCTTCGTTGTACCAGGTGCGAGTCTCGACGCTCATCGCAACCGGCTGCATCGCGAGGCCGCGCTGCCTGAGCCAGTCGATTTGAATCTGCCCCGAGTAACTCTGGACCACGGCCTGGGAGTAGCCAATCAGCACATTGGCCGTATTGTCGTCTGACGCATCGACCAGCGCCTGCACCTCGACGGGCCGGCCATCGCGCAGCCGCTGCGAAAAGTCCCAGGGAATCACAATGCCCATCTTGGCGTGGCCGTCGTCAAGGGCGCGCGATAACTCCGGATAACTATTAACCACTCGGGCAATCTGAAAGTATCTGCTCGATTGAAAGTGTTTCAACAGATCCTGGCTCTGCTGGCTGCCGTCCTGATCGAAGACATAGACGGGCAGTCCTTTGAGATCGAGATTGACGCCGTAGCCGAAGAGCAACACCAATACCACAGGCATAAGGACGACAATGATAAGGCTGCGCGTGTCGCGCAGAATCTGCACGAGTTCTTTTCTCGCAATGGCCAGCAGGCGGGTCAGGCTCATGGCTTGCCGTCCTTTGCCGCCTCGCGGCCCGTGGTGAGTGAGACGAAGACATCTTCGAGGCTGGGGCGAATCATTTCCAGGTGGCTTACCACAATATTGCGTTGGGCCAGGTAACGCTGGAGCTCTGGCACCGACAGTCTTGCATCCGCAACCACCAGATGCATTGCATTGCCGAAGACCGCCGCATCCACCACGCCGGGCGCCGATTGCAATGCCTCCACCGCAAGGCCCAGCGGAGCGCATTCCATCAACAGCAGCTCGCCTTTCATCGAGTCCCGCTTCAATTCAGAGGGCGTGCCGAGCGCAACAATCCGGCCGCGAAAGATCAGCGCCAGGCGATTGCAATACTCGGCCTCCTCCATATAATGGGTAGTCACAAAGACAGTAACTCCCTCCTCCGCCATCTGATGAATCAGCTCCCAGAACTGACGCCGTGTAATAGGATCGACGCCCGAGGTCGGCTCGTCGAGAAAGATAACCGGAGGCTTGTGCAGAACAGCGCAACCGAGAGCAAGCCGTTGCTTCCAGCCACCAGGCAGCGTACCCGTAATAAGATTCTCCTGCCCCTTGAGGTTAGCCATCGCAAGCGCCCATTCGATCCGGCCTCGTAACTCCTTCGACGGCACGCTGTAAAGTCCCGCGAAGAGGCGCAAGTTCTCGATTACGGTTAGGTCGTTATATAAGGAGAATTTCTGCGACATATAACCGATATTCTGGCGCACCACTTCGGGCTCACGGCTTACGTCGAAGCCAGCGACCAGCGCTCGGCCGGAGGTGGGTTTGAGCAGTCCGCACAACATGCGAATTGTGGTCGACTTTCCCGCGCCGTTCGGACCGAGAAAGCCGAAGACCTCGCCTTTGCGAACCTCCAGATTGATCCGGTCCACAGCGATAAAGCTGCCGAAACGCTTGACCAGACTCGCAACCTCAACCGAGTTAGCCGAATCAGTCATGCGAAGTTACCCCGGTTTCGACTGCGTCTACGAACAGATCTTCGATAGAAGGCGCAACCTGAAGAACCGCATCGAAGGGAATGTCGGCGCGCATGAGCCGGGCCTCGAACTCTGGAATTCGGCGGGCTGCATCGTCGACCACGATGTGCACGCCGTCGCCTGTCAGCAGCAGGCTTGAAATTCCCTCTGCGTCTTCCAGTTCGCTGCGTAATAAACGCGGCTCTGGCGAGGTAATCGACAAGACGCCCTTGCCCAATCCTGCCTTGAGGTTGGTCGGTGCATCACAGAAGAGAAGCTTGCCTTGATGCAGCAACGCCACGCGATGACAGCGCTCGGCCTCGTCGAGATAAGCCGTCGATGTGAGGATCGCGACGCCATCTGCGACCAGTTCATAAAGGATGCGCCAGAAATCTCGCCGCGAAACCGGATCGACGCCAGTCGTCGGCTCATCAAGCAGGATTACCTTGGGCCGATGAATGAGGGCGCATACAAGTCCGAGCTTTTGCTTCATGCCGCCGGACAGTTTTCCGGCGAGCCGCTCGCGAAACTCGCTCATGCCCGCTGCAACCAATAACTGCTCGGAGCGCATGGTGCGCTCAGCTTTCTTAACTCCAAAAATATCAGCATAAAAGCGAATGTTCTCATCGACAGTTAAATCTTCATAGAGCCCAAAGCGCTGCGGCATATAACTGAGCGCATGCTTGGCGCCTTCCGGATCGCGCGCCACGTCGAAGCCGGCGACCGTTGCCCTGCCGGAATCGAGAGACATGATTCCCGCCAGCATGCGCAAGGTCGTCGTCTTTCCCGCCCCGTCGGGGCCGACCAGGCCGAAGATCTCTCCGGCGCGCACGTCAAATCTCAGGTCGTCGACGGCGCGCACGCCGGGGAAGTTCTTCGTCAGCCCCTCAGCCACAATCGCGAGTTGGATCGGGCTCGTCATTGTCTAGCTGCTGCAAGTTCGACATGCGCGTCGGCAGGCATGCCCGGCTTGAGCTCATGATCCGAATTGTCAATGTCGATCTTGATCCGGTAAACGAGTGTAACCCGCTCCTTGGTTGTCTGCACGCTCTTGGGTGTGAACTCGGCAGTCGATGAGATGAAGGAGATTCGCCCATGGTATTGCTTGCCGGGATAAGTGTCGGTAGTTACAACCACCTCTTGGCCCCAGGTGATGCGGCCCAGGTCAGTCTCGGCGATGTAAGCTCGCAGCCAAATGTGATCCAGGTCTGCCAGCGTAACAACGGGCGAACCGGGGGACACGACCTCTCCTAACTCTGCCTGGCGCACTGTAACTACGCCTTCTGAAGGAGCGCGCAACACCGTATAACTCAAGTTAACTTGCGAAAGGCCGAGATTGGCATTGGCCTCGCTCAGATTGGCCTGAGCGATCGATATGTCCTCTTTGCGGCTGCCCTCGACGGCCTCGTTGTATCGTTGTTGAGTTGCGTCGAAGATTGCATCGGCTCGCTTGAGCGCAGTTGCCGCCTGATCGCGCTCCTGCGCCGAGACTTCATCCTTCGCGAAAAGGCGCTGGGCGCGATCGTTGTCAAGCTTCTTCTGCTCCAGATCGGCCTCGGCGTCAATCATGTTTTGCTGTGCAGCCTTAACTTCTTGCTGCCGCGTTCCTGCCACCGTAAGCGCGAGACTTGATTCATGCACTTTTACGTTATCCTCGTCGATGCGGACCCGCTGCTTGTAATCGGCGTCGTCAATCCGCGCCAGCAGGGAGCCTTGCGTCACTTGCTGGCCCTCTTCGACAGGCAATTCCATGATGCGCCCGGCTACCTTGAAGCCGACAAGGCTCTCGTGCGCCTCGATGTTGCCGGAGAGCGTTAGCTCGTTGACGGGCGAAGGCTTCTTAGCCAGCCGAGGATAGATGTACAGCACCGCCGCAATGGCCGCGGCGAACAAGATCAAGATAGGAATGACTCGCTTCATCGCTTCAAACCTCGTTTGCAGGTCTCTCGATTACTGATTACCATCTACGCCGTTTTTGGGTTCCCCCGTGAATGCAAGGATGTTCTTCTCCGTATTCCCCATTGCGCGGGCGAGTGCGTACTTTGCATCCACGTGAACGGAGACGGCGAGAATATAGTTCTCCTGGGCGCGCGCCAGTTCATCCTGTGCAGTAACCACCTCGACATTGTTGGCCGTGCCTTGTTGAAAGCGATCCTGCGCGAGTTGTAACTCTCGCTTCGCCAATTCCAGTCCCTCGCTCGCCACGGTCACCTGTGCGGCGGCGGAGTCAAGATTCAGCAGCGCCTCGCGGAGGTCTTCTTCTATGCCACGACGCAAATCTGCAATCTGATCGTCGATGCGCTTCACGCGGCTGGCCAGTTCCTCGGCCTCTCCATTGCGGTCGCGGTCGAAAAGGGTGAAGTCGAGCTGGCCTTGCACCAGGCCCGTGGTCTGAACGCCGCCGATGCTGCGCCCAATCTCGCCGATGTTCCCGTTAAGGCTCAGCTTCGGATAAGAGCGTGCACGGTTGGCGCTCTGTTGCACAACCAGGCTCTCGCGTTGGCTTAAGAGTGAGAGATAATCCGCGCGAGCAAGCAGCGCCGGCACTAGCGCATCAATTTCCGGCTGACGCAACGGAATGAAGCTAAGCGGGCCGGATAGCTCCAGCAGTGTTCCGGGGTCCATTCCCATGTTGCGCGCCAACTCAAGCATCGATTGCCTGGTTTGGTTCTCGGCAATCAGCAGCGCCTGCCGGTCGTTGGCGAGTTGAACTTCGGCGCGGAGCACGTCCACTCCAGTTGCCGTCCCGGCATCGTGCTTGTCTTTGGCCAGCTTCAACAAAGTGCTTGAGTCGGTTACCCGAGACTGTGCCGCATCGGCGCGCGCTGTCGCCGACTGTGCGTTCAAATAGAGTGCGGCGATGGCGCGCACGATGATGTCACGTGCATCGCGCTCGTCCATTCTGCCAGCATCGAGAGCGCGCTCGCTAGCCTTCAATTCGCGATAGCTTTGCAGATCAACCACATTCTGCTGCGCATAAATGCGGAAGTCATAGTTGGAGAACGGTCCTACAACCCTAGGAAAACCCGGGGCAGAGATCCCAAAGGCCTGTAAGTCGCGGTTTTGCAAATTCGCGTATACCTGGGCACTGAAGCGCGGCAAGAGTGCAGCCGACAAGCGACGCATGCGCGTGCCTTCCGCTTCCTCGACCCGCGTGCCGGAAACCAGCACACTTAGGTTGGCCTTCAGCCCCTTCCGGATCGCGTCCTGCAGTGTGAGCTGGACAGGTGCCGGCTGTGGGGACAAGGTCTGAGCGCTTGAATCTAGCTTCAGCGTCAGGCATGCCAGCAACAAAAGGATGGCGCTACGCAAATCGAATTTCATGATTTCTGCTCTTTTCCGGAGATGGCGATCGATCTCCAGAAATGTTGAAAGCTATCTTCCATCCAACCACTGAGCGCAGGCTGCTCGTGCAATGACCAGAAGAGCACCGTGCCCATGAATGTTTGCAGAACTTGAATGGCCACCTTTTCCTTCTTCAGACGCGGGTCGATCTCCCCGCGCTTTTGCCCGTCGGCCACCACCGCTGCGATCATCCTGCGGCCCTCCTGCATGTTGCGCGCGATCAGATCGCGCACCCCCTCGCTGGCCAGAAAGGAGGAGATTAAAGCGCGTGCGAGATCCGGGCTTCTCCCTGGTTCTTCGGCAGCACGCAAAAACAAGCGGTGCAGGACGGAACGAATCGGCAGTTTGCCCTCCGACGCCAAAGCCAGTGCTTCAGTGACCTTCCCTAGTTGAATCTCAGCCATCACGCCCAGCACGTGATCCTTGCTCTCAAAGTAGTTGAAAAAAGTGCCCTTGCCCACGTCCGCCGCCTCAGTGATGTCTTCCACTGTGACGCCTGTAAAGCCGCGTTCGGCAAACAGTTGCAGGGCGCACCGGAAGAGCTTCAGGCGCGTCTCGGCGGCGCGACGCTGACGGCGGCCCGCAGTTTGCGCAGAGACAAGGCCGGTGGCTGGTGGCGTCTGCAGCGGTGTAACCGGTTGATGACTTTGACCACGACTCATCTCCGGTTGATGGACAGTTCTGACCATAGGTCATATATAGTGCGATGGAGGCGCTTTGTCAAGAGGATGTGCTTCCATGCCGGGCCATCTTGAAGAGCCGGCCTCGACCGCATTGTTAGCAACTCTGATGGGGAGTTTTTAAAACTCGACTCGGCCACGAGGGGCGGAGACCGCTGGCAGGTCTGATTTCACTCTGCGTTTGGTTCGGTGAGGACAACGAGAGGGGCGAGCGAAGCCAGGCTGCTTTGAGCTAAACGCACCGACCGCAGCGCGACGATGACCTAACGGCAACGCATCCGGTGCGCTCGTAACGCGCGCTCTCCCGATTCTGACGGTTCCGGAAAGGCGACCGCCAAGCCGCCAGATGTTCGTTGGTTAACTGTTTACTTTTCCGGCCCGAATGAGTGAGACATTTGGTTCGATTGAAACGTCTCACAAGCATGAAGAGAACCGAAGCACATAAGCTTCCGCGGGTTGTGTTGAATGAGCGTCGTCGTCGCGCCGTGAAGTTGCGCTTGAGCGGCGCGACGATCGCCGAGACTGTGGCGCAGTGCGAGTTGGGTCGATCAGC
>Ga0181526_10004626_pt1 | contig 10624 bp, 9 predicted proteins | sample PEATcosm2014_Bin_35_FD_119750 | JGI IMG/M metagenome (GOLD analysis project Ga0181526, IMG submission 119750) | Peatland microbial communities from MTU Mesocosm Facility, Houghton, MI, USA - PEATcosm2014_Bin06_30_metaG | ecosystem: Environmental > Terrestrial > Soil > Wetlands > Peat | place...
AAGGTCGGCGACACGAGCGGCGGTGCGATAGTCTCTTGGCCAGCACTGGATATAGTTCTTATAGCCAGTGTGCTGCTGGCAAGCATAATCGAGTTCCTCCTTCAGTAACTCCAACAGACATGCGTGTCTTTCCTCCGGCACCTGAGAATAAGGAGGCATCGAGAGAAGACGGTCTATTTTGTCTTCAAATGGTGGCATGAAAGCTCTTTGTCTAAATGGGAAGTGAGGAAAGCGCTATTTTCCCTGCAGGAGTCTTGGGTAATTCAGAAACCAACCGAATGGAATCGACCGCCCAATGGGCTGGAAGGTGGCGGCGAACTTCTTCTATCCCAATTGTCGCTCCCTGATCCGGCACGATGAAGAGTACCAGCGCCTCGCCCGCTTCCGGATGCTCGGTGGCGCGGGCAACACATTCGTAAACTCCTGGAATCGCTGAGACCTTTGTTTCTACTTCAGGAAAACTGACGCGCGTTCCGCGCATTTTGAGAAATGCCCCTTTGCGCCCCTCGATCCACAGGTGACCCTCTTCATCTTGACGAGCCAGGTCTCGGGTTCGCAGCCAACCGCCAGAAAAAACGCGACGCGATTCCTCCGGATCGTTCAGATAGCCGGAGCATATGGATGGTCCCGCTACCAACAGTTCGCCTGTCTGCCCCGCGGGCAAATCTTTTCCTTCGTCATCCACGATTCGAACCGTCAAGTTGTCCAGAGGTCGGCCCACGCTCCCTGGTTTCTCCTCCCAGCATTCAGGTTCCAAACATGATATCCGGGCAGTTGCCTCGGTCTGTCCATACATCACGTAGAACCTGACCCGCGGAAAGGCCGCCCGCATCTCATTGATTTTCTGGGGAGCCAGGCTCCCTCCAGCCTGGAGAAAACGCCTCAGACTGGGCATGGCGGTCCGGCGAAGATTCGACCTTCGAAGAAGCACGTTATAGACGGTCGGCACGCCAGCGAATGTAGTGCAATCCCATTGAGCCATAGCTTGCAGCACTTTATCGGGAAACATAAATCGGCGATCAAACACCACGCCACCGCCCTGATACAAATGCGTATGCAGCAGGCTCGCGCCGAAGCAGTAACTCACGGGGAGAATCAGCATGGCCCTGTCGTCGCTGGCCAATTGTTGACTGCGAATGATGGCCTCGGTATTGGCGATCAGGTTCCCGTGGGTAACCATGACGAAACGAGGAACTCCGGTGGAGCCAGAGGTGGCCATCAGCGCCGCTAGATCCGAGGCTGCGCACGCGGCAGGCGGCATGACTGCTACGCTCTCCGTAGCCAAGTCACCCTGCAGGCATATAATGGACCCTTCTTTAGTCCATTCGCCGCGAAGACCTGCTTCTGTCCAGACGGCCTTCGCGCCCGTGGCCTTCAGCAGCGCCGCGCCTGAATCTCTCACCGCGCGATCTTCCACCGGGACCGCCACAAGGCCTGCGTAGATGGCTCCCAAGTAAACCAAGGCGCAGGAGAGGGACAGAGAACAACCGATCAGCACGCGATCGCCTTCGCTTAAACCGGCCGATCGCAGTGAGGCACCATACGCCGCGATCAGGCGCGCCAACTCCTGCGGTGAGATGGTCACCCCGGTGGCTGCATCGATGAGATGCGAACAGGGCCCTAGGCGCTTGGCCAATCGCCCGGCAAAATTCCATTCCGCAGTGGCTGACACGTTACACTTTCTTCGAAAGCTTGGCCTCAATGATGCGAACGATCGAGCGAACATTCTCCATTTCCATCAAATCATCCACATCGAGGCTGATCCCGAAAACCTCTTCCAAGCTGCCGCCGAGAGACAAATGCCCCACAGAATCCCACCCGGGGATGTCATCGGCAGTGGTCTCCATCGTCACTGATTGCGGATCGATGTCAAAGGCGCCTTTGAAGGCCTCCCGGACTTTAGTTAAGACGTATTCCGTATCGCTCATTGGGTCTCCTGATAGATTGGTTTAAATATACACATCCGCATGCTTGCCATTGGGCGATAGCGCACGGGGGTGTTCTTGAGATACACCGCTTCCTGCGTGCCTCATAAAACGACACGATCAGAAAAGCTTCACCGTGGACTGGGCAGGCTCCATTCTAGCAATACCTATGGCCTGGTCTACTTAAGCCATGATCCCGGTACCACCATCGATTACTAGGGTATGCCCAACGATTCCCGCGGACGCATCAGAGCAGAGGAATTGGGCCCCGTAGGCAACCTCTTCGGCGGTGACCAAGCTTCCTGCCGGTGTGCGTCGGATGGTTTCTGCGATGCGCTCTTCGCTATTCGGAAGTGCCTTCCAGACATCCGTGAGAACCGCTCCGGCCGTTAAGATGTTGACCCGGATGCCGCGGGGCGCCAGTTCGACGGCGAGATGGCGCGCAAGCGCTTCGAGCGCGCCCTTAGATGAGCCTACCAACGAGTAGGACGGCATAACCCGCAAGGCCCCCCAGGAGCTGACGGCCACGATGTTGGACCCTTTTGAAAAACGCGGTAGACAAAGCTTGATTAGCTTGAAAAATGCGCCGACATTCAGGTCAAAGGTCCAGTCGAAATGGCGCTCGGTGAGTTCTTCTATGGGACGATGCACACCGGTTGCGGCACAATGGACCAAACCTGAAAGATGCGGACCCTGCTCTTCGATCGAGCGGTCAAGTTTTTCCAGGCCTTCTTTACTGGTCAGATCCGCGCGAGACACCGCAATCGCCAAACCCTCTTCTGCAGCGATCAGCTTCAGTTGTTCGGCAGACTTTTCATTCCGAAGATAGTTCGCGATTACCGTGGCACCAGCGCGCGCGAAACGGAGTGAAATGGCCTGGCCAATGCCGCGGGTGCCCCCGGTAACCAAAAACGTTTTCCCCGACAACGAAAAATGATCATTTGCGCTTGCGGTCATGCGGAGTCAGCTCCCTTTTTCAAGAAAGATTGCACCGAGACTTTATTGGCTTCGCAAATCACGCGTCTGCCCTGCCATTCCTCGGAGTAGTTTGCTCCTGCTTCCGCAGGACAAATGTTTCATAAGTTCTTGACTGCGGACCATCGATCAATGCCGGTGTTTTTGCGATTTCGCGTGGTTATGTCCGGGTTCGGCCAATCCGCCAGGTTTTCGTCGCTGGATCGTATTGTCGAATTATCCTTGCGGGCAATCCAGCAACCAAGGAGTAATCCGGGATGCTTCGCGTGACTACTGAATTGGCCGCGACAACACAATTTCGGCCTATGGTCAGTTCTCCCTTTGGGCAGAGGATGGCCGCTCCGTGGGCGATCCAGGTTCCTGAGCCAATTCGTATTCTGCCGCCTTCCGTTATGCCCTGCTTAACAATCGGTATCGTAATATCTTCGTATGCGTGATTGTGGTCTACGATCAGGACCGACTGCGCGATGAGCACATCGCGCTCTATGTAGATTTGGTTTTTGGCAGAAATAATGCTGTCCGTGCCTATGTGGCAATTTTCCTCAATCACAATCGCGGGGTCCCCGGTGCGGCTCTCGTCAGCGACATTGAGCCAGGCACCTTTTCTTAAGGACACGAAATCACCAATACTGATTCTGGTCGCCTGTCGTCGGTTAATATGGCTCGCGAAATGAAGGGACATTCTGCGTCCTTTCGAGGCAAATGGATAGACCAGGCTGACCCATATGCTATGCAGTTTCGTAAGTCCCCGTGGCAAAAATTGCAATGGGTCCTCACAGAAACAGTTTGGGTGATTTTCGGAACGAGACACGTTAATACTCCTTTAGAGTCAATTTCGAGAGATCAGACGACAGCAACTGCTCGTCGGCTGTCAGGGCGCATGGACGTTAGATTCGACAGCGCTGTTGCGCCACGGGGACATTCATAGGGGCTGCCGATTCTGGTGTAGTTATCCTGCAAAATCGATCTTGTGCCCTGGTTTGAATGCGCCAGTCCCATGTCACGTGGGGGACAGATTACATACTCAGGATATTATCTAAAAACGCGCAGAAGGCGCGCGGCGTAACAATCATAGAGACCGCTCCCGAAGACTCCTAATCGAAGAATCAAATACGAGACTCTCCGCCTGCCTGCCGCTTCACTTGGCGCCCGGCTGAGTCTGCACCCCTGGCCCGCTGGCAGGCCTCAACGATCTTCCCTCCCCCGTACCATACCCGGCATTTGCGATAAAACCTATGCTGGGAATTGATAGTGAGAACCCACTCGAGGGTGGTCAAGCAAGTCCTGCCAAGGATCTTCAGTGTCTGCCAAGCGCCCAGCCCTCTGCCAGTGGCCCGAACCGAACCGCGCCCAAACTCAAACCACCAAGCCAGAAAAAACTCTTTTCGTACCCTGCGTTCGTGTATCTCATGGTACACGATTGCTGAGGGCACGTAACACAAACGCTCTCCTGCCGTCATCAAGCGACGGCCAAATTCCGTGTCCTCAGAACGCATTTCGCTGTTAGGCCGGGGGCCTAAGTCGGTCCGGAAATATCCGTGCTTGCAGAACATTTCCTTGCGAAAAGCCATATTAGCCCCATAGGGAGGGTCAGTGAACTCACAAGATTTATCGCCCAGATTGCAATAAGCACAAAGTGCACCGATGAGACTCAGAGGGCCTTCGAGGGCTAGCCAGTCTGGAGGCACAAAACCGGGCTCGGGAAGAATGCGTCCACCCGAGCCTGCCCATTGGCCGTCCTGGAGTACGAAAGTTAGATTTTGGAGCCACTCCGGTTCAACTATTACGTCGTCGTCGACAAAAGCAAGGATATTTCCCCGAGCTTCTCGGATTCCCGTGTTGAGCGCGTATGATTTTCCTTGCTGCGGTTCAAAAAGATATCGGAAGCGCCCGGGATATCGCAGGCAAATGTCTCTGACGACTGCTTCGGTCTGATCGCTCGAATTGTTGTTTACGACCAACACATCCCATTCGGTGGCTTCGGGAAGAATAGAGAGGGCGAGGCTTTCCAGTGCTCTCGCCAAGCTCTGACAACGATTGTATGTGCACACAATTGCGGTGATCTTCATTTCAGAGACGAGTTCCTGCACAACGTGCTTGATAACTGTTGATTTTTCGTCATTTGAGCCAGGGCTGCGATGCAAGCATCCACCATCAAAGAGCTCTCCGTTGATTATGCCGGGTCTAGTCAGCAACCGCTCGCGCGGTTCTGCTTAATCTTCAAGAAGGCTGGCACGCATAGTGCATAAGCAATTACACAGGCGCCCGCACTCAGAGCAATGTTGGGGAGCGGTTTGGTCGCCAGCCCGAAAAAGTGAGCCCCAAGACCGAACCCCAGAAGGCCCCCGGATACGAGCAGGGTCGGCACAAATGCCCTACCGTAGCGAAGCAAATCGAGGCCGGTGATCCCACGCGTGCGCAAAACTTGAAGGAGATAGCTCACACTAATGGCAAGCAGCGCAGAGACCTGGCCTCCAATCATGCCCAGCAACTTGCAGGCGGGGTAAATCGCAATAATCATGATGACCGCAGAAGCCGCGACCGCACGGCGATGCAACTCCGGACGGCCTAAACCGCTAAAGACACAGGTCATGACAACGTTCAACACATTCAAGAACACGGCGACGGCAGCAACTGACATCGGGCCAGCACCTGCAACATATCGGGACCCATACGCTATCAAAAGAAGGGAATGTCCGCACAAATAAATGACAACAACGCTCGGAAGTCCCAACAAAATAAGCCAGGATGTTACCTCTATGATGATGCGGTTAACACGTTCCTTATCCTCCTGGACGTGGGCCACGGCGGGGAAGAGAGTTTGCGCTAGCATGGCGGTCAGGAAAACGGAAGGAGTTTGCACCAGGGCCACTGACATCGTGTACAGCCCTAATTGTGTTGCAGAGTAGAGCCTACCCAATACGAAGATGTCCGTCCTTGAGAAGACAAGGTTTAGAAAAGAAAGTCCAAATGCCGCCCTTGAATATTTATAGAGTTCCCGCGCAGCATCCCAGTCCCACCCGAGCGATGGTAAACCTGGACACAAAATATAGGACAGGAGACAGCGGAAGACATTTTCGCTGCAATAGCCTATGGCCAGGGCCCAGACCCCGCCTATGGTAAAACTGAGAATCACAGTCAGAACGACCCCGCAGATGGCGCCCACATTGCTGATTGCCATCCAACGGCTGAATCTCATCTCCTTCTGGAGGAGAATCGAACGAGGACTCATGGCGCCGTCGAACAATGTACCCAAAAGGGTGACTCGAAGCAGCGCAGACAGTTCCGCGTTTCCATAGAAATGAGCAACCCACGGGGCCATGGCAAAAATAATGAGATACGCGCTGAGTGCCCGGCCCATTCCCATCCACCAACCAGCGTTGAGGTACGCCTTCTCGCCTCCTCTCGGGTTTTGAACGACTGCCGCTCTCAGCCCTACTTCCGTCAAGGCGCCGACAATGGCTGCAGAAGACAGGACAATCGCCATAGCTCCAAAGGCGCTCGGCGCCAGAAGTCTTGTCAACAACATATTGCGGGCGAATCGGCTAGACTGCTCAGCGACGCTTCCGCCGCCCATGAACATCGCTCCCCTTGTGGCCTTTGCTCGGAGCGTGCCAGCGCGCAGCAGTCGGTCAAAGGTCACCTTGACACGGTCTTGGATTCCCGCAAAATTCATTCCTGTCCTCTAGCTTTGACCATAGGTGGTCAGTGTCCCCGCAAAATGGTTTTTTCCAAGGGTGATGGTGCGAGTAGCCCTCGGCATGACAGTCTTTCATCCAACGTCGTCAGGACTCTGGCTTTTCCCCTGGTTTTCTTGTAGGTAACTGAGAATTCGCTGGAACGAGTCAAATTTGGCGGGATCATCCTCCTCAATGCTGATACCGAACTCCTCTTCGATGACCGTGAGAAGAGTAACAACCGCTACGGAATCCCAACTCTTCACCGTAGCCGTACTGGCATGAAGGATCTCCTCGCCCGACAGCTCGGGGAACACTGCGCAGAAGCAATTCGCTAAGCGTTTTTGTTGTTCATCCATTTGTAGTTTCCTGAAGACGTCGGAATGCTTCGGACTGGGTTGCTAGAGCTCGCCTGGAAATTGTGCACTTCGGGGAAGGCGCCACACCCAGTATATCCTTCAGGAACTGCGACAGAGGGCTATTCCTGTCTGTCGGCGAGTAGTCGAGCTCTATTTCGTCGACGTCGAATTTTGCGAACATTTCTTCGAGACAGCGATGCTCAATGCGCCTAGAAAAAGCTCTGCAGCTCATGACCCACATATCCACACTCAGTTGCTTGCTCCGGCGGCCTGCTACTACCGCGATTTTTCCTAAGGGCCCGAATTTGTCCTTGTAGGACACGAGCATCAAAAAGCTTGTCGGATCGAGAAAATACTTGTACCAGGACGCCTCGGTGTATCTTTTCCCATTGAGGTTGAACTGGTTGGTTTTATTTACGAGTTCTAGAGCCCGAGGGTCGAGAGGCGATTTGTTGAAATCAAAGCTCACGTCGGCTTCGATCTGCTCAAGAAATCTGGTTGGCGCCGCTTTCCCGGCTTCGTAGACCGGAAGGCCTGAATGAGAACTTCTTATGCTCTTGAGACGGATTGCGTCCTCTTGGGAGAGGGAGCTTTTTCCAAACAGATCGCGCAAACGGAACACGAGTTCGTAGATAGCCGCACTGTCTTTCGTTGGAAACTGTACGCATTCGATCTCAGGGTGCGACGCTTTAACTTCGGCCAGTTCGAGAGAGCTATCGTCAACAAAGACCACGGAATCTGGCCCCACATTCCACGTTTTCAGGATGCGGGCGACCGACTCCGATTTTGGACCCCAATTCACCTCCATGGGAAAAATCGAGTTTGCGGAAAGAGCCAAGTCTTTTCTGTTAAAGACTTCCTGAACTAGCGAAGGTTCGTTCTTGCTGGCAACCGCAAGTAGCACTCCTTCATTGGAAAGACCGTTGAGCAAACCCTGGTAGAAGGCATGCATCTGGCTGTGATGGTCTAGGTCCCACGAGATTCCGTCAATCCCGACTTCCCCGAGAATGCCTCTCCACAGTGTGTCATCCAAATCTGTGATGAGTCCCTTCTTGGGAGCTGGCGTCCGCATGAGGCGCGCCAGCAGGCCAGCGAGAGCCGAGGCATGCCCCAGTTTGTAAGGAAATCCAGAGAGCAGCTCGGATTTGACATCCAACCGTTCCCGCAAAGGGCTGACCAAGTCGGCACGCTGAGGGCTGAGAATTCGTACTTGAGAACATTGCGAAACCTGGGACGCGACGGACTGAACCAACGCTTTGAGGTCCATCTCAAATGAACTCGCTTGCCAACCGGGCACAAAAGAGATCGGAGGTAGCGGCAACGTGGGCAGGCACAGTACAACGGGCATTCGTTGGCACGTTTTTTCTATTGTCGCCTGAACTTGCAGAGCGCAGGCTCTCGCGTTCGACAGGATATCGATGCAAGCTGACGCGGACCACGCGGCAACAGTTCGAAGTCCCAGCCGGGAATCGAGGTCACTCCATTCCATCAACACAATGCCACAGTCTGTGTCTGCGTTTGCAAGTCGGTTCAGGTTACCAAGAAAATCTCCATACAGCCCTGGTTGAATCTCAATTCTGTGATTGAGGTAGAGCAGGGAGAGCTCCGCCGCCAAGAATGTCTTAAGGTGGAGGGGGTTCATTCCTGTCGCGAGAAAACAGGAGAACGATTCACCCCTCCGTTGTTTCACACTTTGCAGAATGTTCAGGGCTTCAACTAGTTTCATTTTCTGTCCGCTAGGGAAAATTTCTAATGAGTCATCATCGTCCGGAGAAAAGAGCAGATTCGATTCCTTAAAATGGGATGTCTAATTAATGAGGCTCGACCATCCATGGTGCAACAGGTTCGTGCCGACTCGGAACTAAAGTACCAAACCTCTTAGAAGTTGAAGAAGTCCGAGCAATCTCCCCCACCTGAGTGTGCCTTGGCAACTGTGCGCTTGGGGCAAAGGCTCAGGAGGCGTGCCCGCCAGTCCCAACAGGTCTTGTTTTGGGGGTTATTCTCCTGGCGAAACCTGGCGCGAGCCAAGTCAATGCCCACTTGACGGTCGTCCCGAGCGCAACCTTATACTTCACAGCTCTGGAGGCAGCCAGACGAGCCTCATCGTAGCGCCCGTTTTCCAAATACCAGTTCGCCCAATGCGAGTGCAGTGCTCCTAAATTCCGCTTGATTGTCCTCCGCAGATCTGCAGGCACTATGTCGTTCATGCTCAGCCATTTCTCGAGCATGTGTTGCTGCTGTTGAAATTGCACCTCTACCTTATCCCATGGCCGAATTGCCGAACCGGGAGGAGAGGGCGATCTATCCGTTCGAATAAGTTGCTTGTTCACATAGGCAACCGATGTTATGAGGGCCAGGCGAAAATGGAAATCACGATCCTCCACAAAGGAGATATCCTGACTGAATCCGCCGATTCGTCTAGCTAGGTCAGCCCGGACTAGCAAACTCGAGACCCAAAAGCCGGAGAAGGATTCTGCCAGTGATTTTAGTGCCTCTCGATCGATTCCCATCGTCTGCTTATAGTTTTTCCCGTGTAATTGAAAACTGCTAATGTCCATTCCCGAGCTATTCACCAAACGCGCGTCCGTGAAGCAGACACCGCACTCGTTCTTGAACTGTTCAAGTGCTTGCATCTGACATTCCAATTTTTCAGGATCCCAGGAATCATCCGAATCCAAGAATGCGATATATTCTCCCCGAGCTTTTGAAATTCCTTTATTTCGCGCAGCGCTTGCACCCTGATTTGGCTGGCTAAAGAAAAACATTTCATGATAACCATCTGTTCTCTCATGGATAAATCGCTGAATTGCCTCCCCCGAGCCATCTGTGGAACCGTCATCCACAACGAGAATCTCTAAATTGGAATACGTCTGAGCAAGAACGCTTTCGATGGCTGCGATTGTCGGTTGCGTTCGATTGTAAGTAGGGATGACAACGGATACGAGTGGTTCGCAGTTCATGAATTCTTTTTCACGCCCATCAGTAATCCGAGTGCTCCAGGAAGCGTCTTCGCAAACGGCCTGAGGTCCAGGATGAGATTTCCCTGTAAGAAGATGATTTTTCGAATAACCGCATTCGCGCCACAGCACAGCGGTCTGCCGCAGGAGCCTGCACCTCGAGTTAACCTTTCTCACTCACCGCAAGATGCTCACCCCCGCCAACCCAAATTCCCTTCACAGTGTCGAATTTTCTGGCCAGTCTCGCCGGATTACCTACGATCACAGAGTACGGTGGAAAGCTTCTTGTAACCAAGGCATTGGCCGCCACAACACTGTTGCGACCGATCACCAGGTCGCCTTGGCCACAAACGATTGCTGCACCATGGCCGATCCAGCATCCCTGCTCGATTCGAATTGTACCTCCGGGAGTGGAACCCTGCGCTTGAATCGGCTTGCCAATGTCTTCATAGGCATGGTTGTGATCCATAATGAGTGCGCAGGCCGAAACCATGACGTCGCGCTCCAAATGAATATTATTCTTGGCGGAAACAACTGCTTGGGCGTTGATAACGCAATGGTCATCAATGATGATCTTGATCCCGCCATCGGGTTTCGATCGATCGACCGTGTTGAGCCACGCATAATTTCTGATAATTACGAAGCTTCCAAGCTTGATCCCCGGAGCCACTCGCCTGGATAACACAATCGTTGGATGGATAGACAGGTTGCTTCCTACGGATGCGAATGGA
>Ga0181526_10004627_pt1 | contig 10623 bp, 7 predicted proteins | sample PEATcosm2014_Bin_35_FD_119750 | JGI IMG/M metagenome (GOLD analysis project Ga0181526, IMG submission 119750) | Peatland microbial communities from MTU Mesocosm Facility, Houghton, MI, USA - PEATcosm2014_Bin06_30_metaG | ecosystem: Environmental > Terrestrial > Soil > Wetlands > Peat | place...
AGGCCTGGCCGACGGCATTACACAAGGCGGCGCCGGCCCCGACGAGTTCCGAACTGCTCCACTCTGGGGCGTCGGACAACGCGTCTTCTTCCTCCATGATGGACGCACATCTAACCTGGTTGACGCCATCAAGGCTCACCGAAGCCACGGCAGCGAGGCTAATAAGGTCATCGAACACTTCAATAGACTAACCGTTCAGGAGCAACAAGAAATCATCGATTTTCTGCGCTCACTGTAAGCCAGATGCTGTCGAAAACATTGCCAAATTGTGCCCTCGCTGCCTGACTCCGTTCGTGGGAGATCGCCCGAGGCTCTGGCTATGAAGTTCGCAGACAAGCGACAAAGAACTGCACATTGCGTTTGCAATGTCGGGAAGTTTCGACTTCCGAGAAGACCTACCCACCGCGTAAGGAAATAGCTCCTGGGTTGTTGTCGGCAACTCTCCCATAATCCAACTACTTCGGCAGGGGAAAACCCTTCATGCAGACAACCGTGCGGTCTGCTTCCTCGGGGCTGGCGTGGGTGAAGCCGAGGTTGGCTGTGCAGAGAGCATCTCCTTTCCAAACCAAGCTCGTGTTGTTGTCCAATGGAGCGTTCTGCTTAGTGGCTATCAGGATGCGCTGCGAACCGTCAGGCGAAAGGACCCAGATCTGGTTTAGCAAAATCTCCGATACGTAGATGTTGCCTTTGGCGTCCAACTCGATCCCATCGAATGCTGAGAATCCGTACGGCAACGGCACGGGTTCGCCGGCCGTCCCATCGTCCTTAATCGGGATCCTGAGCACCAGGGGGTCGCCGTCGGTAACGGCATAGATGTTCTTCCCTTGCCGATCGAGCACGAGATCGTTTACGCCTAGGGGGAATCCCGAATAAGGTTTGGCAGACCAATTAAGCAGGGGATGTGCCGACCACAGATCCACCTTTTTCCCATCGGGAGAGATTTTCCAAATTCCGGAGTAAGTGAGATCCGTCATGTACACATTGCCGCTCGAGTCGATCGCAACATCGTCCGGATAGCAAAATGGCCAACCCTCCGCCTTTGTCGCGAGGGGCGTTACCTTCCGGGTTTTAGCGTCGATCTTATAAACGCCAGACTGGGTCACCGTCGCGTCCCGGCAAGCGGGGTGGAACGGATTTGCCAGGTCCTTCCTAAAGTCATGTTTCGAGTGGCCCGTATATGCGACGTAAATGTTGCCGGACTGGTCAAGATCGAGTCCGATCAGGTCTCCCTTTCCGCTTTCCTCTTTCGACGGCACCCACGCGATGTGATCGTAGGTGCCGTCCTCGTTGAGCCTGACGACCTCCCCGATATGCATTAGTGTCGCGTAGAGGTTACCATGCGAATCGACTCCAAGACCCTCAGGCGTGTCGGGGAGTTTGGCCATAATCCAAGCCTTGAACTGTGCCGCTGCGGGCGGAGGAGCGGCGCTGAAAAACAAGGCGCAGGCAATTAACCAGAAGTGAATCCTCAGACCTTCTTTCTTGTGCGGCCCCGATTGGACCATATTTGTGCCTTCTCTTAATCATCCCCCATTTGAGGCCTTGACCTCCCCAGCCTGTCGACAATGTATCTGAAGCTACAGCAAGCTAGAAGGGGCCACGTCATCATCTGAATCCGGACCACAAGGCGATCACTCCCGGTTGGTCGGCAAACCTTTCCTTTAATAGGACAAGATTAGGGAAGAGTTGCCCGTAACTCGGTTCCCATAATAATGCCGATCGCCGGACGAGTGAACGGTCACTTCTCCGAGTCGCGAATGAGAACCACATCGGCCTCGCGGTGGCCGCGAATGATGGCGAGTTGTTTGCCATCGAAGGAGAAGTCGAAGTCGCGAATGAACTCGGATTTGAAATCGGTCAATTGCTTGCCGGGCGATCCGTCGAGATTCTGCAGCCAGAGATTATCCGTCTGACCGTCACGCACCGGATAAATAATGCCCTTGCTATCCCGCGTGAATAAAATCGGCCCATCGCCAAACATCACGCCATACTCAGCGCGCGGCCGTTCAAACTCAAGTAGCCGGATCGTCTGACCAAAATCCGGGGACAACAGCCCCAGCTTTTCCTTTGGGTCCGCCACATGCGCGGTGATCATCGCCACCATCTTTCCATCCGGAGAAACCGCGTTGCGCCCGAAGTCCGGGAAGCCAGGGAACTGTTGCGAAGCGCCGCTCTCCAACGCAACTCTGTCTAGCTTCGAGTCCGCATCCGCGTAGAACACATCCTTGGAGTCGGCCGAGCAAGTCGGCATGTAGTCGAACTTCCCGCTCGTGAGTTCCTTCACGTTTCCGCCATCCGCATCCGCCCGATAAATATGCGCCTCGATTTTGCTCGATGCCAATGCCATAAAGACGAGGTGCCCGTCGGGGCAGGAATGCGCGAACCCAGGGAAACGGATCTGCGAAAATAACGGGGCTTTTGCGCCCGAGTCTGGATTGAGCAGCGTCACCCCCGTGTTAGCAACGGACATCAGCAGCTGACCATCGCGGGTCCAGCCGACTTCATAACTCGGCGAACCCTCCATCGCAAGTTGCCGGGCCTGCACACTGGTGGCACCGGCAGGCATCACGTAGGCATTGTTGTGCGTCAGCCTCTCCACTGCCGCCACCGTGTGGCCGTCAGCGGCCAGGCTGAGATCGATATAAGAGTTGGTATCGCGCGTCACCGCTGAAACCTTGCCCGACGGATACGCTACATGCACTATCTGAACCTGGCTGGAGAAAACGGGCACGCCCAACGCCAGCAACCCACTGCCATCGGGCAGCCAGACCTGCTTTGAAAAGTACAGGTCCTTCGAAAGCAGGAAATCATTGCGCTTCCCGCTCTCTGCGCCGAACGCGGCCATTCCGCCAAGCGCATCCCCCGGCTGCGAAAGCGCCATCACGATGGTCTTGCCATTCGGCGACCATGCCAGATCGAATTGCACTTCATTCAATGGTCCAGTGGCGATGATCTTTTCATCACTCCCTTCTGCCGATCGGACAATGATTCGGTACTCCCCGACCTTCGGATTGTTCGCGAGGAGGTAGGCGAACTTCTTGCCGTCCGGCGAGAGCGTGATGTTGGAATCAATGTCGGTCACGAGCTTCTGCGGCGTTCCGCCCAGCACCGGTGCGCGATACAGATATTTCAGCGAGTGGCTGCCGGGTTCGAAGCGAACGAAATACAAGTAGTTCCCGTCCGGCGAAAAACGCAGCCCCACATATTCGAATGGACCCGGAGCGACGACCTGAGTAGTGCTGTTCGTGGGAATGTTCTGCAGCAACAAGCTCTGCTGGCCGCCTTCATCCATCACGTGCAACAGATATTTGCCGTCGGGCGAAATAGCAACCAGGGTGGCCTTGCCGCTCTGGGTCGCTTTGCTGACGGAAAAGTTTTGGAACGGAGCCGGCTTGCTGCGCGAGAACAATGCGTAGATTCCGTACGCGGCCGCCACAACCAGCAGGAGCGCGGCCACACTGCCAATGCCGAGTCCCAGCTTGTGTTGCTTTGCGACCGCGACTACGGCGGAGCTGCTTGCGTGCGTAGTCGGAATTGCCGGCGAAGAGCCCGCCGCCTCTGAAATCGTGACCGGAATTTGGCGACTGGAATCGGTGTCTCGCTTCAGGCGCATCAACTCGGAACGCATCTCCTTGGCGCTCTGATAACGCAGCTCACAGTCTTTTTCGAGCGCGCGGTTGATGATGTCTTCCAGCCTGGGCGGCAGGTCCGGGTTGAGACGAGTCGCGGGCACCGGGGCCTTCTCAAGAATGGCGTTGAAGATGACGGCGGAGGTTTCCCCGCGAAAGGGCAGCGTGCCGGTAGCCATCTCATAGAGCACGGCGCCGAAAGAGAACAGGTCGCTGCGGCCGTCGAGTTCCTTGCCCCGGGTCTGTTCCGGCGACATATAGGCAACGGTGCCGAGAGTGGAACCAGGGCTGGTGAGATGCGGATCATCCAGCGTTCCCGTCATGGTCTTCGCGGACCCGATCTGACTGGAAGAGGAGTTGGCCAAGGTTACTTTGGCGAGACCGAAGTCGAGAATCTTGGCGTGTCCGCGATCAGTGACGAAAAGGTTGGCCGGCTTAATGTCGCGGTGGACGATGCCTTTAATGTGGGCCCTGTCGAGGCCGTCGGCGATTTCAATGGCGAGGGAGAGAATGGTCTCGGTTTCCAGCGGACGGCCGCCGATCTTGTGTTTCAGCGTGACGCCTTCGAGGAACTCCATGGCAATGAAGGCCTGGCCGTCCTCTTCGCCGATGTCGTGGATAGTGCAGATGCTGGGATGGTTCAGCGCGGATGCCGCCTGCGCTTCGCGCTGAAAACGCGCAAGGGTCTGCGGGTCGCGGGCAACATCTTCGGGCAGAAACTTAAGAGCGACGAATCGGTGCAGGCGTGTGTCTTGAGCTTTGTAAACCACGCCCATGCCACCTCCGCCAAGTTTCTCGACGATTTGATAGTGGGAGATGATCCGGTCGATCATGCGCGAGGTGTCTGCTTTCGCAGTCGATTCATCTTATGGACGAGGAGGTCCTGAGTCAATCAAAGGGCTGGGCAGGTACTGTGCGTGCCTCAGTCTTGGATTCTGCGCTCCGTGGGAGTGCTGAAGGATGTGCACTCGAAGTCGCCGGGCGTACAACGAATCCGCGGTAGTAGGCAATCCGGGTTATCCAAACGGGCTTCGGGGAAGTCAGCGACCGCAGGGTTCCGGGACGTTTGTCGGCTAGCCTTACCTTGGGATTACTTCACGTTAGCCCGTCATCCGGGTACTCGCTCAAGACTCAGAGGCGCGGACAACTGGAGGGCTTACCGCCGTCTCTCCGCAAGAATCACAAGTAGGTCAGCCACCAATCATGCCGACGGAGTTTGAGTCGCGCAAACCAAAGGCATGCCGGATAGAGAAGCAGCAGTACCACAATCCAGACCGCATACACCGTCCACAGCGGGAACCCATAGTCAACCGGAAAAATTTGCCTCGAGCTTCCCATCGAGGGCGGCGCAATCAGCAGGAATGACTTTGCACCGTAACGCACGAAGTTCATGCCAATCTCAATCAGATGAGCCAAAAGCAAGTGCGCCCCGTAGTAGAAGAACGGCACACGCCCGAAAATAATCAGCGGATTGGTGAAATGAAAGTGAAATTGTTCCAGCCACGCCATGACGACCATTGCCGGGCCGAGTGTCATCAACAAAAAGTCGAGTGAAGGCGGATATTTTCCGACATTAAGAAAAGAGAGCACCGTGAAAACTGGCGACGATTGATGACCCCAACGTAGGGGATCACCATAGTTATTAACGGCGCGCACCACAACGAATGCCGTGGCAAGAGCCAGTCCCATACGCATCAGAAAACTCCGCCGGCGATGCGCATCCCAATCAAAGACCGTCCCGAGGCAATAGCCACCAGCCATCACCCCGATCCAGGGCAGTACCGGATATGCGGTCACGAAGTTGATTCCATGGAAGGCGAAAACATTTTGCTGGTGCAGGATGTCCCAAATCCACGCCGCACGCCCGAGGCGCTCGGCCGAGACATGATCGAGTAGATTGTGCAGGGCGATAATCGCGATGCTCACCGCCGCAATAACGCGCATCGGAAGATAAATCAGCCCGGCAAGCCCGATCATGGAAATCCCAATCGCCCAAAGGATGATCAGGATCACAGGATTCGCCGTGAAGCTTATCTGCGAAAAAAAGATCAGCCGCAGTATCGTGACCTCAAGGACAATCAGCCAAATACCACGACTAATCAGCAGCCGCGACAGTTCACCTTTCGAGTGATGGCCGCGGGTAATCCAGAAATATGCGCCCAGGCCGGCTGTGACCATGAAAACCGGCGCGCAAAAATGCGTGATCCAGCGGGTAAAAAAGATAGCTGGAGTCGTGCGCGTCAGGTCAGTCGGCAAGAACTGCTGCGCACTTTGGGCCACGTAGTCGCGAATGTGATCGATCGCCATCAACATCATGATGGCCCCGCGCAGAGCATCCACCGCCTGAATGCGAGGCGCCGGTACAGACTGGGCGGGAATCGCGGAAGCAGCCATGATTTCGCAATTTTATCCTTTATGCCAGCAAGCGATTGGCGATTCTTGGAACAACCGCATCCTGTTGGGGTCAGAATTTAGCAACATCGTACCAGGCGTGTTCACTCCGATGGTGGAGAAGCACTCGCACCCGATTCGCTGTCACCGGCCATATAGTCGGCAATGCGGAAGTGATCCAGAAGCTTGTCAGTTGCAAGCAGTTGTTGGCCGGCGATCTTGTGGGTTTGGTTGGTCAGAAACGGGCTTCGGGGAGATCTCTGGATGATGTCCTCGAAGAAGACTCCTCGGTACCCATCCCTAGTGAGTTCCGTTTGCGAATTTCGCAAGCAACTTCAATTCGCGCGATTCGGCGTTGGATTTCCTCGACTGTGTCGTCGGTCAAATTTGGTCGGAGGTCATCGAATCGAATAACCACCATCGACGCGAATCGTGGTACCCGTCACAAAATCCGAGGCTCGTGAAGCTAGATATACAGCAGTTCCAGCAATTTCCTCGGACTGTCCCCATCGGCCGGCTGGAGTACGCGAAAGAATTTCGTCATTGAGCGGCATTGTCTTTACAGGGGCGGTCATGTCGGTCTCAATCCACCCTGGCGCAATCGCGTTGACTTGGATGTTGTACGGTGCAAGTTCAATGGCCATGGACTTGGTCAACTGGATGATTGCGCCTTTCGCTGCGCTGTATGAGGGGATCAGCCCAGATCCGAAGAAGGAGTACATACTGCCAATATTGATAATCTTTCCTCCTTGATGACTCATCATCGATTGGGCGGCAAGCTTCGAGAGAAGGAAAACCGCATTGAGTTGAGTCTCGATCACATTGTCCCAATCCTCAGGCTTCTCGTGCAAAATACCGCCGCTCAGCGACACGTTCCCGGCGTTATTGACCAGGATGCTGATGCTACCAAGTTCGCTCGCGACCCTGCTAAGCGCTGGCTCCAATGCGGCACGATGGGTTAGATCGATCTTCACCGCAATCGACGGAACGCCGATAGCCTTGAGTTCCGAGAGCACATGCTGGTTCTTCTCGTCATTTCGTCCAAAGATTGCGACGGAAGCACCAGCTTCGGCCAGACCAAGCGCAATGCCGCGACCAATCCCACCGTTACCACCAGTCACCACACCCACCCTGCCGGCTAGGTCAAAGAGCGCAGGTATCTTCAATCGACTTTCCTCATTTCAAGTTTCGGTAACGGAATCTGCTCTGGAAACCGGTTCTTAGTGAAGCACGAGCGGCCGCCCCCAGGGGAAGTCACTGAAGCTTATTGTAGTGGCCTTCCATAGACAAGTCTTTCGGCGTGCTGGCACAGCCTGCGTCAATCGGAGTGTGCGTCAAATTGCGAGTAAGAGTTGATTGTGCCGCTTTTCGGATGGCAAGTGCGGCCACACGAGAGCGATTCCTGTAATGCTGGATTCTGGGCGGTTGCGGGCAACTCTTCCCTAATCTTGTCCTATTAAAGCATTCGATCGTGCCTTCGGAACGATCACTGGTACCAGAAACTTGTATGAAGCTACGCGCGGGTGCACTCTGGCTCAAGGATCAGGTTCGGCAAGCTAAGGCCGACTTCCCACTGGTGCTTGTTGATTGAGCCCGCATTAAAGCATGGCTCCGGTACTGGCGATCACTGACATGGTGGCAAGAGCCCTTCGAGACGACAGGCTCTTTTGACCCCGATGGAGAGATTTCTCAACCTTATCGTCACCGGGCCGAAGCGGATCCCATTTTCCTCCTGGGAGGAAGAACCGGAATGAAAGCAGACAGGCGGTGGCATACACGCAAAGAGAAGAAAGAATGGGCGCGACGGTTGCAGTCCAACGACCCGGGGCTGGACGTGATTCACCCCCAGGCCGCAGGGATTGACGTAGGCAACGCTTCCCATTATGTGGCAGTGCGTCCTGATCGAGATGAGGAACCGGTACGCCAGTTCGAGTGTTTCACGGCCGATCTGCATCGACTGGCGGACTGGCTGAAGAGTTGTGGAGTGAGGACCGTCGCGATGCAGTCGACAGGGGTCTACTGGATTCCCCTGTACGACATTCTGGAAGAACGCGGTTTTGAGGTGTACTTGGTCAACGCGCGCCACACGAAGAATCTGCCTGGGCGCAAAAGCGATGTGCAGGAGTGTCAGTGGTTGCTGAAGCTGCACACTTACGGATTGTTAAACAACTCTTTTCAGCCGGCAAGCCAGCTCCGGGTGTTACGGACGTATTGGCGGCAACGCGCCGAACATGTGCAAGCGGCGGCGAGTTGCATTCAGCGGATGCAGAAAGCCCTGACGCAGATGAATGTGCAGTTGGCCAATGTGATCAGCGACCTGGGCGGGTTGACCGGGCAGTTGATTGTACGCGCCATCGTGCGCGGGGAACGGGATCCCCAGAAATTGGCTGCACTTAGAGACCGGCGCATACAGGCCAGCCCGGAGGAGGTGGCTAAGAGCCTGGAGGGTAACTGGCGACCGGAGTTGCTGTTCTTGGTGAAACAAGAAGTGGACACCTACGACACTTACCAGAAACGCATTGCCGAGTGTGATGAGCAATTGCAACAGCAGCTTGCCAGTCTTGCTAGCGTGGCGCCAGGAGTAGCGACCCCACCGGTGACACAACTGCAAGGAGACGAGCAGCCAAAAAAATCAAAGGCTAAACGCAGGAAGCTGGCCAAGAATGCGCCGCAATTCAACCTGCAGCAAGAGCTGCAGCGGGTTGCTGGAGTGGATCTAACGCGGATCGATAGCATCGACGTCATGGTCGCGCAAACGATCTTGGCCGAAGTCGGGCTTGATATGGGTCGCTGGGAAACAGAAGGGAACTTCGTTTCATGGTTGGGATTATGCCCAGACAATCGCATCACCGGCAACAAGGTAGTAGGGCGAGGGACACGCCATGTGGTAAACCGTGCAGCCACGTCCCTGCGCATGGCCGCCAACGCGCTACTGCGTAGCCAGACCTACCTTGGCGCCCAATACCGTGGTTTGCGCACCAAACTGGGAGCCCCGAAGGCCATCACGGCCATGGCCCATCGGATCGCCCGACTCGTCTATCGGATGTTGAAGTACGGTCAACGATATGTCGACAAAGGAGCGGAGTACTACGAACAGAGGTTTCGGAACCAACAGCTCCAGTTCTTACGCAAGAAAGCGGCCCAACTCGGTTTCCAGTTAACAGAGCACGAAGCCCGGACTGCTTGATCCAGAGATCTGCGGCGGATTAAGTTTCTGGAGAGAGGGGATGTCAAGTGAAAAACACTTCTCCCTGGCGGAGCGCCAGAAATATTTTCCGGCATCCAGCCCCCCCACCACACTGCCGACACCTCTGTTTTAGCAACTGCTCGACCGTTTAGGCCCGTCGCGGAGCGGCCCCATAAGCCGCGGAGCGATGGGCCCTCGATGCTTCTTCCATCTTGGGGTTTCATGTTCGCTGGCATGACGGCGCCAATTCGGTTCTCTGAAACTCACAAGCTAACCTGGTTGCAGAGTTGCCAGTCGGGTCGGAGGAGGCGCGCTGTCGCGCTAGCCTCCGTCCGCCGCTCAAACTGTACGTGCCGATTTCCGGCATACAGCTTTCACGAAGACGCACGTGAACGGTAGTGAGAACCAAGCGAGGGTATCAGAGAGATAAGGTTCACCAAGCCAAACTCTTCATACAGCGTCACCTTGGGCAACTGTATCCAACCCCGGGTCCGCCACCGGCAGAAACGGTGCGACCAAATTCGCCGCACGATCCAGCCGTCGAGTTTGTGGAAGAGCGTTCGCACGTGGGCTCGTTTGTAATACTCGGCCCAACCTCGCAGGGTCGGATTCAGTTCTTCTATCAGCTCCGCTGTCTTCCGCTGGGCACTGCGTCGCGTCAACATCCGCACCCGATCCCGGAAACGTCGGATTGATTTCCGTGCGGGATATGCGATCAGCCCTTTTGGGTTCCATCGCTGAATCATGCCGCGGGGAATCTTACTGTTCCCGCTGGTTCGCACGATTCGGTATCCCAGAAAATCAAATCCCTGCTGGATGTGCACAATCCGCGTCTTCTGCGGATTCAACCGCACACCCAACCGTCCCAGTATCCGAGTTGCAACTGCTAACGCTGCACGCGCCTCAGCCACCGACTTACAAGTAATCACCCAATCGTCGGCGAACCGCGTCAGCTGATATCCTTTGCGTCGCATCTCCTGGTCAAACGGCGTCAGAAGAATGTTACCGAGCCATGGAGAAGCTACTCCGCCTTGTGGGGTCCCTCGCTCGCTGGGAAAGAGCTTCCCTTGACCGTAGCTTCCCGCTTTGAGCATCGCCTTAATCAGACGTAGCACTCGGCTGTCGGCTACTCGTTGGGCGACCAGTGTGAGTAGCTTCTCGTGGTCCACAGACCCAAAAAAATCTTTCAAGTCTCCGTCCACGATCCACTCCCCTCCACCGTCGATTTCTTTCCACACCTTGCGCATGGCATCCTTCGTCGATCGCCCTCGCCGATATCCGAAGCTGGCATCATCGAATAGCGGCTTCCGAGTAGAGGAGTCCCCGGTGGGCAGTAGGTGTTCTTTGGCTGTTTCCGCCGTTTCCAGCTTCGTGCCCGTGTAAGTTCACCGTGGCTCCCCGGATTCTCCCCCCTCA
>Ga0181526_10004629_pt1 | contig 10621 bp, 8 predicted proteins | sample PEATcosm2014_Bin_35_FD_119750 | JGI IMG/M metagenome (GOLD analysis project Ga0181526, IMG submission 119750) | Peatland microbial communities from MTU Mesocosm Facility, Houghton, MI, USA - PEATcosm2014_Bin06_30_metaG | ecosystem: Environmental > Terrestrial > Soil > Wetlands > Peat | place...
CAGACTGAGGAAGGCCGAGAGTAACGGCTGGTAGGTGATTTACGCGGCTGAAAGTGGCAAGGCGGAGAATTTGCCGCTCAGCCCATGCGGCCGACCGCAGAAAGAACAAAAAGACCTGGCCAACGCCGAACCCTCCAAATCCAATTAATTCATGTTGGGGACTAGACGACCATGATAGCCAATTTGCAGAACTTGACGCACACAACTCTCAAAAATGGCCGTGTTGAACTACTTCTGGTCCCATGGATTCATCCTGCCACTGACGCACAAGCCTTTCGTAAAGCCTTGAATATCAGGAAAAAGGCCGCATTTTTGGGATTTAGCCGAGGAATGTGGCAGTATGGTTTGTAGGTTTAGCAAACCCGCGAAATAGACCGCTCAACCCGAGACGAATAGGAACCACCATCTGTGGACAGAAGCACCCACGATTTTGATACCCGGCGAACGTTGAAAAATGTCTGTCCCCTTTTCACGATGGCGTAAATATATAGATGTAGATGATGGCCGAGGACATAAAGTTGTTGCGGGAGTATGCGCGGGGCAATTCCGAGGAGGCATTTGCCGCCCTCGTTTCGCGCCATGTCAATCTTGTTTATTCAGTGTCATTGCGGCAGGTGGGCGACCCGCATTTGGCTGAGGAAATCACGCAGGCGGTTTTCATTATCCTGGCGCGCAAAGCGGAGTCTCTTGGACCGAAGACCGTTTTGCCCGCATGGCTTTGCCGGACGGCGCGTTACACCAGCGCCAATGCGCTGACCATTCAACGGCGGCGCCAACGCCGTGAACAGGAGGCTTGCATGCAATCCGTTTCGAACGAACCCGAACCTGAATCCGATGGATGGAGCCAAATTGCACCGTTGCTGGAAACGGCGCTGGCCCAACTTGGCCGGCAGGACCATGACGCCATCGTTCTTCGCTTTTTCAACGGCAAAAGTTTCAAAGAAGTGGGCGCGGCCATGGGCGCCAGTGAGGACGCGGCCAAAAAAAGAGTCACCCGCACGCTGGAGAAAATGCGGCAGTTTTTTACAAAAAGGGGAATCGTGGTTTCCGCAACAGGATTGGCGGGAGCGATCTCGGCAAATTCCGTCCAAGCCGCGCCGGTGGCCTTGGCCAAAACGATTTCCGCTGTGGCGCTCGCCAAGAGCGGGGCGGCTTCCGCTTCAACCTTAACCCTCGCGAAAGGAGGGCTGAAAGTGATGGCCTGGGCCAAAGCAAAGACCGTTGTTATCACCTCGGCGGCGCTTCTTTTTGCCGTCGGCAGCACGAGTTTTATCACAATCAATTCCTATCACGCCATCCGGGAGGCTTTTTATCCGAACATTGCAGGCACTTGGGAAGGCGTCGCGCACCTCGGCAAAGACCACGGTGGTGCGGGCATAAACGACGGCGAGGCGGCCCAGACCCGCGTCGTATTAAAGCTTTTCAAAACCAACGGCGTTTACCGGGCAACGACGGACTGGATCGACCTGGGCAAAAAAGACGTCCCCATGGGCGCTGTTACTTACGACTATCCGAATTTGGCGATCCAACGCGATGTGCTCAGTCGGGAAACCTGGAATCTAAAGGTCCATCCGCACGCGACGGAACTGCTTTGGGACAATTATATTAATTTTATTCAACCTGACCCTGTGGTGTTCACGCGCACGACGACGCCGGATACGATTCCTGAACCTTTGACGGAAAGCGATTTCGCGCCAGGGACCGGCTCCGATTTGCAGGGCTATTGGGAGGGAGAAATAGGCACCGGCACGGACGCAATGCCCGTGGATTTAAAAATTGCCCGCCAAAGCGATGGAACCTATCGCGCCGAAGGCGACAGCCCCATGCAGGGCATTCAAGGCGTGCCTGTAACTGTATCGTATAATCCACCCCTGGTTAAATTCGGACCGGCCGACGGCGCGGGAGTGTTCCAGGGCCAATTGAACGATTCCGGCACAGAAATATCAGGTTCCTGGACGCAAAATGGTCAATCGCTCCCGGCCATTGTCAAACGCGCTGATTATCAGGCCGAACACGCGCACGATGCCGATAAAGATTATGCATTCGTTTCGGAGAATGATTTGCAGGGACACTGGAGAGGGTCTTGGATTGAGCCCATCGGAAATCTCAAGGTGCCCATCCGCGTGGCGCTCGACATTGCGAAACTGCCGGATGGACACTATTCCGCCACACTGGCAAATCTGGATCAATTCGGAGTGGAAGCGCCTGTTCCCACCTCGAATTTTGAATACTCGCCGCCGAACCTGCACATGGAATGGAAATGGACGGGCGGAGCGTATGATGGAAGGCTGGAAAACGGCAGGATCGTCGGCACCTGGCTGGAAAGCGGAGGAAGCTTTCCGCTGGTATTTGAAAGAGAGAACTAATTTAGTCGAATCACCCGAAATTCAAGCAAGAAGCAAAATGGCAAATCGCGTTCAATTCCTCATTGGTGTCCTTGTGCTGATAGCTGGGGCCAGCCTGGCGGCTGAAACCAACGATGGCGTGGTTTTGTCACGGGGTCAGTCGCTGGCATGGATTCGGACAAGCGCGGATAAGACGCACTTCGTTTGCGACGGGACTGACAATTCTTTTGTGCCGTGGGGATTCAACTATGACCACGATGAAGCGGGCCGGCTCCTGGAAGATTATTGGGCCGGCGATTGGGCAAAGGTCGCGGATGATTTCCACGAGATGAAAAGTCTGGGCGCAAACGTGGTGCGCATTCATCTCCAGTTGTGCCGCTTCATGAAGTCGCCCGGGCAACCCGATGAGATAAACCTCGCTCGTTTGGGCAAGCTGGCGCGGTTGGCGAAAGAGACCGGACTTTACCTGGATGTGACCGGGCTTGGCTGTTACCACAAGGATGATGTCCCAGCATGGTATGATGCCATGGACGAATCCGCCCGCTGGAAGGTCCAGGCGCGCTTTTGGCGCGCGGTTGCGGAGATCTGCAAAGACAGTCCGGCGATTTTTTGCTACGACTTGATGAACGAGCCTGTCGCCTCCGGCGACCGTAAGGGCGACTGGTTCCCTGGCCAACCGCTGGGTGGATCATATTTTGTGCAACGGCTAACGACCGACATGCGTGGCCGCACGGATCGGGAGATTGCCAAAGAATGGATTGCGGAGTTGTCCGCCGCCATCCGGGCAGTTGATAAGCGGCACATGGTTACCGTCGGTTTGGTTCCGTGGGAAGAGACTTTTGGCCCCGGAGCCAAGTCCGCGTTTCGCGATCCGGACGTATCCGTGGCACTCGATTTTTTGTGCGTTCATTATTATCCGAGAAGCGGAAAACTGGACGACGACCTGGCCATACTCAAACTCTATGACATAGGCAAACCACTGGTCATCGAAGAAATCTTTCCACTTTCGGCTGACGTTGAAACAACGGAGGATTTCATCCGCCGGTCACGGATGGATGCCAATGGCTGGATCAGCTTTTATTGGGGCACGACTCCCGAGAAATATGACCAGGAACCGGGTATCAAAGCCGCCCTGACTGGCCGTTGGTTGCGTCCTTTCTGTGCGCTCCACGCAGAAATGCTGGGCGGTCCAGTTTCTCCGACACACCGGACGCATTCCCCGCCGCCACCCAACGGAGTTCGCAATTGATTTCCTTTATGGCATTCGAAAAAGAACAATCACATAAGTGTTCGCTCATGGCGGCGTTGTTATTCGGTCTTATCTGGATTGCCTTTTTGCCGGTTGTGCTGGTCGTCTGGAGCGCTTACGTCGCCCACTGGGTTTTATCGAGTCGCAAGCTCGGAGTCTCGGCTACGGCGCTGGGCCCAATGTCAACGCGGTGGATGCAACATCAACTCGGGCTAAGACGGGATGACGCCTGCGCCAAGTTAATCAAGGTACTGCCGAACCATTGCTACGCTGGATTGTATGCTGCGGCGTTTCCCGTGTTGGTGGGCCATTGGTTGACCGGATTCGTTCCAAAGATGCTCCGCTATCCCTATGAAGGAATTCCGCCTGTCCGGCATCAAACCGCTGTGCGGTCCACGTTTGGTGACGCTGCGATTGAAAAATATCTGCCGGGCGTCGAACAAATTGTCGAGCTGGGTGCGGGTTACAACACGCGAACCGTACAACTGCAACACGACCAGCGAATTCGCTGTTTCGAAGTTGACTTGGCCGGCACCCAACAACTCAAGCTCAAGCTCTTGCATCAATGTGGAGTGGACACAAGCGGCGTCACATTCGTCTCTGCCAATTTTTTAACCGACGATTGGCTCGATAATCTGGTCAGGGCCGGATTTAATCCAACCAAACCCACGATTTTTCTTTGGGAAGGCGTGACCTACTACTTGAGCCGCGAGGCGATGGAAAAAACCTTTCGTACAATTGCCATGAGCGCGCCAGGAAGCGTGGTGGTGTTCGATTACGCCACCGATGCTGTCATCAAGATGCATCGCAAACCCCTCGGTCGCTTGCACACAGCCGTTCTGAAAGCGGTCCGTGAATCCCAGACGTTTTGGATTTCTAGCGAGCCGCCTGTGAAGGATACCCTGGCCACTCTCATGAATACGTACGGTTTATCGTTGCGCGACCACCTGAGTTGGGGCCACGAAACCAGGCGCAAATATTCGTTCGGCGGACTCGCTGCTGCTGCAGTCTTAAGCCCAAAAGTCACTGACTGTAGAAAAGACATCACTAAAGAAATGCTGTGAATGCTCAAACTAACCGGTGGGTAATGGCAACGGCCATCGCCGCCCTGATTCTTGGGGCCATACTTTCGCGCACGATTGAGCCGGGCGTCCGCGTCCAAAAAGTGACGCTCGCCGAAGAGACGCCTGCCCTTAAATTCATAACGGCAGGCCCGGGACCGCATCCCGTGGCACTGCTCGCCCACGGATACGCTGGCTCGAAAGAGACGCTCTTTCGCTACGGGGAGGCGCTCGCCGCCGCCGGATTTATTTGCTACAGCGTGGACCTTCCGGGGCACGGAGCGTCGCCGCGGACATATACTTTTATGCAAGTCGTGCATACGTTGGAGGCGGTCGCACGCGAGGTCGGGCCGGTGGATGTTTTTGCCGGTCACTCGTTGGGTGGCTCTACGGGAGGCGAGGCAGTGCGGGAAGGGGGAATGAAGCCGGGGCTTTTCATTGCCATTGGTGGAGGGCCGGCCCTGGGTGATCACGCCCCACCGTTGCTTCTCCTGGCAGGCCAGTTCGAAGAAGGCCCCCTGGCATTGCTGAAAACGCGAAAAGATGCGCGTTTGGTGATTTCTCCCTGGTCCGATCATCTGTTTGAAATGTGGGATCCTCTGCTTGTGAATGCAGCCGTGGAGGCCGCATGCGCCGCAGTGCATAAGACGCCACCGACGCTTCCCACTGCGTGGCGCTGGCGGCTTCTTGGCGCGGTGCTGACAATCCTGGCTGCAGGAAAGCTGGCAAGTTGTTTAACAGATTTGTTTCCGCAATTGGATCGATTCCGTGGACTGTTTATCAGTGTCTTCATTGCTGTCGCCTTCATGCTCACCGTCGGCGGCCGTTGGCTCGATGCGACACCACACCTGCGGTTCTTTCCCAAGCAGGGTGTCGCCGTGGCCGTGATTTTACTCCTGGCGATGGTTGCCGGCAGGCTGCGCATTCCGCGATGGAGCTTCGCCGCGCTTGGTGTCTTGGTGATGATGATTGCGGTATGCTGGTTCAAGGCGAGTGGAAGTCATGCTGCGGCCCTATTTCTGATTTTTACTCTGGCCTTCACGCCTGTCCTGATTGCGGGAACAGCCATCCACTGGATTGCGGCCCAACGCGGATCCCGGTTGCAGGGCGACATCGCCGTGGCCATCGTCCTGGGTTGTGCCATTTTTCAATGGCTCGAATTCCCGCGAACGGCTACTGAAGCGCCGACACCGCATATAGCAATCAAGCTGGATGCAAAGCTTCTTGACGCCTGTGTGGGCCAATATGAATTTCCGCCGGACAACCGATTTTTGGTTGGAGTGAAGCGGACGATCTGGCGGCAGGGTGATCAACTGAGTGGAGAAACCACGGTGATGAATAAGAGTTGGGATACTTTCGAAGTTTATCCAGAATCGGAAACGAATTTTTTCTTCAAGACCTCGTGGTCGAGAGTTGACATTGCGGCGACGGGCGGCACCAGTTCGCAAGGATTAACCTTCATCAAAAATGACAGAGGTGAAGTGACGGCGGTCATTTTCCGCCGTGGTCAAGGATTACCCGATAGCGAAGGGAAGAAAATAAAATGAAAACTGCCACACGAGTCTTTTGCGCTGCGGCGGAGGATTTCACCAATGCCATCCATGCATTCCTGCAACAGCGCGTCGAAGTTGAAAAGCGGGATGTCGGCATCGTGGTCGGAATTGTGGACGAGCGCGGAAGCAGAGTGGTCAGTTGTGGAAAAATGGATAACGGCTCAGTTGAGGAAGTCAATGGCGACACCCTGTTCGAGATCGGTTCCATAACGAAGACATTTACCGCGCTGTTGCTGCAAGACATGATCGAACGCGGGGAGATGAAACTGGATGATCCCGTCGCAGAGTATTTGCCCAAGTCGGTCAGGATGCCAACCCGCAACGGCAAGGAGATCACCCTGTTCCACTTGGTGACGCACACTTCCGGGCTGCCCCGCAACCCAGAAAACCTTGACCCAAAACGTGCGGATAATCCCCTTGCTGAGTATACCGCCGAGAAATTGAACGCCTGCCTGTCCGGCTGCAAATTGACCCGTCAACCGGGAGCGAAGTTCGAATATTCCAACCTTGGATCAGGCTTGCTCGGTCATGTCATCGCCCTGAAAGCCGGGACGGACTACGAATCGCTCGTGGCGGATCGGATTTGCCGGCCATTGAAAATGGAGAGCACGCGAATCACGCTGACGCCCGAACTGAAAGCCCGCATTGCAACCGGACACAATCAATTTGGCTACGCGGTATCGAACATGGATTTTCAAAGTCAGGTCGGCTGCGGCGGGCTACGCTCAACGGCCAATGACCTGCTGAAATATGTGGCCGCCAACACCGGCCTGGCGCCGTCCAGTCTCACCACGCTCATGGAAAAGACGCACCTGGTTCGCTTTCAATCCGTGATTCCGCCCGTGAACGTCGCTTTGGCATGGGGCGTCGGTCTTGACCCGCAGGGAAGGAAAATCGTCTCGCATGGTGGCGCCACCTACGGCTACCGCGCCTTTGCTGGTTTCGACAAAACGCGGCGGCGCGGCGTGGTGGTTTTGTCAAATTCTTCATACGAAGGCGTTGGCCCTGACTCCATAGGCATGCTCTTGCTCGAAAGTGAATGGCAGTCAAACCGGCGGCCAAAGGCGACAAGCGTCAGCAACCAGGTTTATGATTCGTATGTGGGGCAATACCGGCTTTCACCGAATTTCAATCTGGGAATACTCATAATGCGACTCATTCTCCGCAACGCGCCCAATGCATTCATTTGGATTCCAGCCGGCATCTGCCTTGCGGTGATATTTGTTTTCTTCTGGTGGGTTGCCAATTGGATCGTCTTGGGTTGCGCGGCCCTTTTTGGCGGGCTTTTGGCGGCTCTCAGTGTGCTGGTGTTGAGTTGGGTGGTTTGCTGGCGTTTTCAACCCGCCATCGGCATTCGTCGCGAAGGGGATCGGATTTTTGCCCAAGCCACAAGATTATGGCGCATCACTTTGAAACTATTGCCGTCTATCTATGGCGTCAACGTCAAGCTTTCCCCGGGTTCCGCTGCATCATTGTCGCCTGTCACTTTTGAATTATTGCCGGAATCGGAAACCCATTTTTTTGAAAGGATGAGCGGCATACCCTTGACCTTTTGTCGCGATGCCCGTGGCCAGGTGAGCCGTTTAACCGCGCATATCCTCGGCGGTGAGCTTTCCTTTAATAAAGCCTCCAATCAGCCGCCAAAAGCTCCCGAACCATCCAAACCACGTGGCATCATCAAACTGGACACAACACTTTACGATGCCTGTGCCGGCCAATACGAATTTGCGCCGGACGCCGCGTTTCCCATTGGAATTAAGCTGACAATTTGGCGACAGGGAGATCAGTTGGTCGGGCGAGCCTTGGGCAAGAACGGCGGCGGAGGCGATTTCGAGATTTATCCCGAATCGGAAACGAATTTCTTTCTCAAAATCAATGGCGCGCAATTGACATTCATTAAGAATGATAAAGGCGAAGCGACGGCGGTAATCCACCATATCGCGGGATTGCCAGATTGCGAAGGGAAGAAACTTAAAAACCGATCCGAATGATTATACCATGAGCGCACGCATTAATCGGTGGATAATCGCAGCAGCCATCGCCTTCTTCGTCGCGGGGATTTTGCTCTCACATCGGATTGAACCTGGTGTCTATGTCAAGACGGTGACACTTGCTGGAAACACTCCTGCGCTTGAATTCCTCCCGGCTGGACCTGGTCCGCATCCTGTCGCGCTGCTTGCCCACGGTTTCACCGGTTCGAAAATGTCGCTCTTTTGTTACGGTGAGGCGCTTGCGGCTGCGGGATTTAAGTGCTTCGCTGTTGACCTTCCCGGACATGGGGCGTCGCCGCAGCGGCAATTTTCTCTTACCGAGGCCGTGCGCACGGTAGTGGAAGTCGCACGTGCAGTCGGGCCGGTGGATGTTTTCCTTGGTCACTCAATGGGTGCGTACGCAGGAAGCGGGGCCTTGCGTGACGGTGACCTGAAGCTAAGACTTTTTATTGCTGTGGGTTCCCTTCCTGACTTGGGCAAGCACGGTCCACCGCTAGTTCTTCTGGCCGGGCGATTCGATGAAGTCTATCCGCCCGCTTTGCTGTAGAAGCGGACGGATGCGCGTCTGGTGCTCTCTCCATGGTCAGAGCATGCGTTCGAGACTTGGGATCCAGTGCTCGTCAATGCGGCTGTCAATGCCGCATGTGCAGCGGTGGGCAGGACGCCACCACCTCTTCCAACATGCTGGCGTTGGCGTCTCCTCGGCATGGGGCTCGGCATATTGGGCGCGCTTGGCCTTGCACTTTGTTTGCCCAAGCTACCTCCCCGATGGGCATGGACGCGTGGCCCGCTTGTCTCGGCCATTTTTATCGCCGCCTTTGTTATCACCACCTGGAAATGGATTCATTTGGCGCCGCACCCACGGCTCTTCCCTTTGCAGATCACCGGGATGGTTGTCACTTTGATCGTGCTGATGGGCGCCAGCAGAATTCACCTTCCCCGGTGGATATTATTCGGGCTTGCCGTCCTGGTCGTCGCAATCGGCTGCGTAATCTTCGGTTACCCTTATTCGGCGTTTTTCATAATGATGGTATTGCTCGTGGCGCTGATTCTACTTGTGGGAACGATTCTCGGCGTGATCGCCACCCACCGCGGGTCACGGCTCGATGGCAACATCGCCATAGCCATAGTTGTGGGTTGTAGCCTCTGTCTATTCCATCGCCCGTCATACCACCTTGCCATGCCACCGCGCGTCCTCATCAAGTTGGACACGAGACTTTTAGATGCCTATGTTGGTCAATATGAATTTGCGCCGGACGCCGCGTTTCCCTCGGGGATGAAGCTGACGATCCGACGCCAGGGAGATCAATTGATTGCACAGGCCCAAGGAAGAAACGTTTTTCGAGACGCATTCCATATTTATCCCGAGTCGGAGACCAATTTCATCGCTACGTTTAATGATGCGCAATTTACCTTCATCAAGAATGACGAAGGAGAAGTGACAGGGGTAATCCACCATCTGGAGTGGCTGCCGGATATCGTGGGAAAGAAATTTAACAATTGATCAGAATGATTTTGGCCAACCTGCTTTTATGAAGAAAGTCCTGATAACCGTCGCCTGTACCATCAGGGATGTTTTGGGGATCAATGTCGGGCACTATTACAATGGCCTCCAGGTGTTAATCTCCCGTCTCGGCAAACTCGTCGGGAGAAATACCGGACGCTTTGCGTTTAATTACACAGATGCAGGAGGGCATCGGCTTCGAACTTTAATTTCGGGTTGTGCAGAACCCACCGTGGTATTCGAGTCGGGAGGATACCCGGCGAGCGGGTGCCCCCTGGAGGAGTGGAGACGCGTGCAGCCGGAAGTGAGCAGGTTCGCGGCCACGGTCGCCTATGACCGGGCGGGCATTGGACTCTCCGCGCCCGGCCCAAAACCGCGGGATGCGCGGCAAATTGCCCGCGAACTCCGCACCGCGCTTCGAAATGCGCGCGCGCCGGCGCCCTATGTTCTGGTGGGGCACTCGTTTGGCGGGCCGCTGGTCCGTGTCTTTGCCGGCATGTTCCCGGCGGAGGTCTGCGGCATGGTACTGGTGGACCCGACGCAGGAGGAATTTATCAACTGGCACGGGCTTCGCGCGCCGCACTCGAGCGATGAGGAGTGGCGGGAAATTCAGACCTGCCTGGCTCAGGCGCACGACAGCCCGGTGCCGGAAGGCATTCCGGTCGTGCTCATCACCGCCATGGGGTTTCGCCTGCTTTCCGTGTTTCCGGCCAGAAAACAAAGGAAACAACTTGAGGACTTCCAACCAATGTGGCTTAAGTTCCATACCGAGTGGTTGGACAAGCTGCCGAATGGACGTAAGCGGTAAAGGAGCGTCCCCCTGTTGATCAGCGGGTGGCGGTGGTAAAAATGGGGCCATGAAGACATCCAATGGTTCGTTTCTCCGCCGCCGGGCTCCACGCCTCGACGCCGCCCGGC
>Ga0181526_10004632_pt1 | contig 10619 bp, 9 predicted proteins | sample PEATcosm2014_Bin_35_FD_119750 | JGI IMG/M metagenome (GOLD analysis project Ga0181526, IMG submission 119750) | Peatland microbial communities from MTU Mesocosm Facility, Houghton, MI, USA - PEATcosm2014_Bin06_30_metaG | ecosystem: Environmental > Terrestrial > Soil > Wetlands > Peat | place...
ATTTCTTTACGCGGGTGATCTGGCAGGAAAGCCGTTTTCGCGCCGACGTAGTCGGGCCTGTGACCCGCAGCGGTGAGCGCGCACTCGGCATCGCCCAATTCATGCCGGGCACTGCCGCCGAGCGCAACTTGCTTGAGCCTTTCAATCCCGCCGAAGCGTTGCCAAAATCCGGCGAGTTTCTGGCTGAGTTGCGCGTCCAGTTCGGCAATCTCGGGCTCGCCGCTGCCGCCTATAATGCCGGTCCACAGCGCGTACGCGACTTCCTCGCCGGCTCACGCGACCTGCCGGCGGAGACTCGCAACTACGTATTGGCGATAACAGGACATCCCATCGAGGATTGGACAACCCCAGTCACGAAGGGGCCCAGTGACGCAAATTCCAGCGAGCGGCACGCCGAGAATACTGGAACGAATTGCCGTGATCTCCTGGCCCAGCTTGAGCGAGCGTCCAATTCAGTTCTCGTGGGCTGGCAGCAGCGCAACGTCCCGAGCTGGTGTAAAGGCCTTCGCCACCCCGACCTCAGTGTGTGTGGGCCAGTTCACTTGGCTGCACTGGTGATAAGGCCAGCCAGCGCAACGGGCCAACAACATAGCCACGTCCACCTTCCCCGCGCCTCGTCCCGGCTAGAAGTCTCGCGGTGAGCGACGTCGCTCAACGTTAGCGAAATGGGGTGAGGTGCAAATTGGAAGGTATGAATTTAGCGATCTTGGCAGCTGATACATAAAATCCCGCATAGCCATCCATATATCCGCGGATGCGCACGTTCTCCAACTGGTAGTGAAATTTCTGGACCATTCCGCTGATGATGCCCAAGAGGCATTTGCGCTCCGCATCAAATAAGCCCGATCCAGAATCTTTTGGACTATCGATGAGAGCATCGAATCGTTGTCGGAGTTGAGGGATAATTGATAGCGGCGATATAATGCGAGCGCGGATCGTTCCTTCTGGAAGAACGTCGACAACTTCTGTACCAACACTTGGCGACCCGATGCAAAGAGGATTGCGTCTGAGCCGCAAACGGATAGGCAGCTTGGTTTCGTCCACAGACAGTAGCGCCAAATCCGTAGTTTCGAACGAGCCTTCCTTGATAACTTTGGCCGGCAGATCTTGACCGGCGATGAGCACCCGCGGGTGCGTGAAGAATGGCCAGTGTCCGACCACGTGCGCTGCGGTGATCACGATGCCTTGGCCAAGATAGATGCCGTACCCGGTAAATTGCTTTTCAAACGGTGGAGTTTTCACGACATTGACGGCGTATATCCGCAAATCATCATCAGTCGACTGCGCACGCACCGACACCGTTAGGAGGCTTGCTATTACAATGGCCGATGCAAAATACGGAGCTTGACGCATAGATCCCCGCGTTCAAATTTTTTTGGCGCAATTCCGAAGTCTAGCAATATTCGTCGCCCCGACAACCATCTTGAAGTGGCCACCGTCTCGTTTTGAGTCTGTGATCAATGTCCAGCCTAGCGCCGGAATCTCGTCCAGATTTTGTCTTCAGCGAGCAGAAAGGCAAGACCGACGCCAATACTTACGCTGAGCGCATCAACGAGAAAATCGCTGAACCGGGCGTGACGGCCTGGTATCAACAGCTGGATTAGCTCGATGGCGGCAGAAAATGCGATCAATCCCAAGATTTGGACCAAGTACCGACTATAGCCAAGTCCGAATGCCAAGCCAGCAGCCAAGAATATGGCCGCGTGCTCGAAGTTGTGGGGCGCAGGTGTGACTGGACGATTTTCTGCTGGGACTACTGACAAAACCACTATGGCAACGAGCAAGAGCCAAGCCACAATCCGAAATAGTCTTCGCATCGCCTCCGCCTGCAATCTCAAAGCTAACCTAACATAGAGCCCTTGCCGCCTCGTTTACAATGCTTGACGAACACCTTCGGACTTTGCCCAGTGCCTAGTATGTCGAGAAGGAGCCATCGTTTGCTAGGCGGCTGCGCGATGCCGCGTAACGTTTGCGCGAATCCTTTAGGGAATTTTCTGCAACCGTTTCACACTCTAGATCGAAGGGCAGTCCCGGTCCCCTATTCCGCGTCCGTCATTTTATTTTGCGGTTCTTTTGAGTGCCGATTAGTAATGAAATTCTGGGCCCGCAGTGTGCCTGAACTCGATAGTGATCCATAGTACCGGCGAGCTCTAGGCAGCGGCGCGAAACGTACCTTCTTGAAATTGGACTCCGATCTCCATTGGACTGCGCCAAACTATTTGACAAAATCGGAGGGTCCGTGCCGCGTCGAAGGATAGATCGAAGCTATCCGGAGTGCACGCGGTGCTAACCAGCACGAGGCGAGCTCCATGCGCGGAGATGTCCCGCACAACGCAGTCGGCGGTGTAAGCGCGTCCAAAAAGTCTGGCCGCTTTGAACACTCGGGTGCGATGAATACGTCGTCGTTCCTGCATGTCGCCATAGTCGCCGCAACAAATTGACTAAAAACCAACGTTCAGTCCACTAAAATGTTAATTTATTTAAACCATTCCGATGAAACGAGCGGGGGGATTGAGTGTTGTCGCATACAAATGGCAAGGTAGATTGATATGCGTGACATTAGGGATCGCAAACGGAGCCTTACGGCACGAGCCGCGTGTGACACGCAGCAAGCGATGCGTTAGGTCTCAGCCAGCGACAAGCGAGCCGCCTGGAATCTCATCATGACTGAGCATTCAGTGCTCGCGGGTCGGCAATTCATTTTTTTTATGTAAGACCGCCATTGGACCATTCTTTTCGCGCTCGCGATAAAAGCGAATAATTTCCCGTGCCGTCTCGGGCCTCAGCCGTTCAAAGCATGCAAGGCAATAGCCAATCTCGGTTTCGAGAATGATGCGCTTGTCCGCACGCAGCATTAAGATCGCCTTGACGGTGGGCCATGATAGGCCAATGGCCCGCACCAAAGCCAACAACCCGTCGGATCTACGCCCAGTCATCAATCTATCTACATATGATATCGATAGATCGGACATGGCAGCCAGTGCCGACGTCAACTCGGCAAATGCTCCGGTCACGGCAAGCTTTCTCAATTTAACATCGTCGAGTTGATCCGTGCCCGCTGCCGAGTGCTCTGGATCCGGTGCAACGCGATCTGTCGGCGGCGTCAGAACTTCCAATTCTATGCGACTGGAAATTTCCTCGACGACTTCGTGAATCTCCCGGGAAAGCTCTGGATGAACGGCCTGTAATTTCTTACGGACAGATAGGGATGCCCTTGCAAGCAATTGGCGGAATAGATGGGGTGGTATCTCGGTCCGCTCTCCGATCCGCACCGCTAATACATCGTCGTCCTCGGTTCGCCGCACGAGGATTGAAAAGCCGGCATCGGACAGCCTTGCACCGCGGTTTCCCACTGTGCTCATCAAGACCTGTTGGTCGCCGCGTTCGACCAGCACATCTGTAACCGCCTCGCTCAGCTGAAGTCGCTGCGAGATTGCGAGCATATGACCTTGCCCTTTGATCCTGGCATTCTCGACAAGATCTGAGTCGTTAAGACGCGGCGACTGACTCAATACCGGTGCGGCCACCTCGATTGCGTCGTCGAACGCGAGGGCTCGAATCGTTCGAGGAGGTGCGTTCGGGATTGGCGCCAGGCGAATTGAAAGCAGTGCTCTAGCAGAGACCTCGATCTCGGCAGCAAGCCGCACTATGACGTCGTCGAAGAGCGCGACTTCTTCGTCTGAGAGTTGGGTTGCGCCAGCGAGAAAGAGATCGGTTACTCGCCTCAACATTTCGGCGCGGCGGCCGTTTGATCCATTCGCGACGGCGATTTCAATTTCGCTGATAAATTTTAAATCGGCGTTCATCGACGGGACCGGCGCGCTCGAGCCAATCCGGAAAAGCATGTCAGCGGCAGACCATATCGGCTAAGACCGCTTGCCCGACGAACAAGCGCGGCAGCTGAAACGAACCCACTTTTCGGCGATCTGATCACAGTCGGCCCCCAATGACAGCCTCTCCCCAACGAGTAAACATAAGGTTTACAATTAGTGACTGTTTGCGCGGCCAACTCTAATCCGGTGCCTCCCTAGTTGACGCCCCTCATGCGAAGCCGGGTTTCCGAAGTTATGTCGTGCTTTGCCGCGTCGGCACTGGCGCAGGCTGCGCACCGCACTGCTGGCCGTGTTTGACTACCTGCCCGGTGGTCCAAATCGTACCAGAGCCGGCTAGGCCCTTCAGTGGCCACGCCAGGCCGAACAATGAGGTTCCTAGAAAGGCCCCCCGGCTCGGCCTCGCTCCGTTTCTCTCACGCTGCCCCCCGCACCAGGAAGGCCCTGTCGTCTTCCATGATTGTCCCGGCATCCGAGGCGCCAACGAAGGGGCGGCGCCTCCGCCCGTCCCTCAAGCCGCTGACCAGGCCAAATCAGGGTGGCTCGCGCCCATCCGGTGGAGTGCCTTACAGCTCGCCAATCAGTCCTCAGTCGTCGGCGTCACCACCATCCGCCGGCCAGAACTCGCCGAAAACGAGACCAAGTTCACCCGAGTCAATGATCAGGCGATCCGCCGAACACTTGAGGCCGCGGGGGGTCGAATTCATCGATGCCAATGGCGGGGGACCGCGGGCCCGGCTTTCGCCCAACGTTTTATCGATGAGGCTGCAAACAAGGTGCCCTAAAACGGGAACGCAAGAAGCCTATCGCGCTTGGCTTTTTTCACGACCATCGTCAGGTCGAGATTTCGACAACTCGTTGGTGTGGCCCAAACCGTGCTGAACAGCTGATCGACGGAGTTTCGGCACGTAATATTTGCCGATTTGGACCATCGGGCGCGGCTTGACGAGAATGGACACCAGGCGCTCGCGCAACGCTCCGGGAGAGGTCGGCTTGCATAGGAACTCGTGAACGCCCAGGCGGATTGCTTCGTTCACACGCGAGCGATCAGCGCCAGCCGTGAGCAGGATCATTGGCAGGTCAGGCTTCGGAAACACGCCCGGCGATCGAACGATTCGTATGATATCATGGCCATTCACCAAAGGCATTTCCCAATCCAGGATCGCGACATCGGGATTGGCAGTGCGAATGATATCGAGCGCGACAACACCGTCCGCGGCCTCGTATATCGACTTCGCCCCAATATTCATCAACATCATACGCGTGAGCTTCCGCGCGTGCTGATTTTGATCCGCCACAACAATGTTGAGACGTTCGATGAGTTTTTGAATTTCCTTGGCGGACATGTCGTGAGGGCGCACTCAACATCGATGACTGCCCTTTTTAATCAATGGAAGCTGTTACTTTAATGAATCATTCCGCTCAATTTTTCTCGACCTTGCCCCTCTGATTGACATGATGCCTAAGGCTGCAAGCCAGCCGGCACCGGCGGCGCTTCGTGTATCAGGGTAATGGTTACGCGGCGGTTCGGCGCCAGGGAGCGGTCCTCCGGGAACAGCGGATCGGTGTCGGCTTTGCCGGCCACCTTGTAGATGTTGGCGGAGGGATAACCCTCCTCTTCCAGGATTTGGCGCACCGTATTGGCCCGGTCGATCGAAAGATTCCACGGCCCATAGTCCGAAGGCGGCGGCGTCGGCGAGGCGGATGTGTGGCCGGTTATGGAAATCCGGTACGGCGCCGCCTTGAGCGGCTCGGCTATCTTCCGAATGAGCTTCCGCGTGCTTTCGTACGGCTCCCTGGACCCTTCTGGAAACATCGATCTGCCATCTTGGTCGACGATGTTAATATCGAGCCCTTCCATGCGCTCTTCAATCATGATGTGCTTGGAAGCCTCCGTCAGTTCAGGCATGGCCTGCAACGCTTGGCGCAACGATGCCGCCGCGAGAGCAAAGGCTTTGTCATCCGACAAGCCCGACCCCTTTTCGTCCGGCGTCGGCGTGATCGAGGAGTTCATCGACCTCGAAAACGGGCTTCCAGCTCGCGGGTCTGTATGACCCGAAGTTGCCCACGAGAGACCGAAATCTATTCTGATATGACTGCCACGTTCCTAGGCTAAGAGCTGCGACGCCAAAGACGAATACGAATGCGAATCCCCAGCGCGCTATCCTTCGAAGTCTTCTCGTCCTTTTTACACGCGCTCTCATAGTCGGTGATGCTTTGTCACGCGCTTCATGCTGATGCTGAAACGAGGTCCGTCGATCAACACTCTTTCAAAAATTGGTGCTTGTCTTCTAGTAGAGACCACTCGTGGTATCCGGGAGGTGTTTGAGCTTATCCTGCCAAATCGACGCCCCAGATCTTGCAAAGTGATGTGGCGCGACGATGCAAGATTGGAAGTTCACTTTCGGCAGATTTAGTCTGATCGCCGCGCGATTGGAACATCATCTCCGAGCGACGCGAGCCGCGGCCAGTCCTCATTGTCCGGCGCACTACCGGACCGTGGACCGCCGACTTAGCGAATCTGCAAGCCGACCCGGGCCAGCAACTCGATCCGAACAAGGATGCGCAGACCGGCCTGGTGGCCTCGCCGTGATGGCAATCCTGAAGTTGGTGCCCACAGCATTCAACTGACCAAGCGCGAATAAAATCTTAGTGCTTTTGATTTGCATTTTGCAATGATTCAAGGTCGTCCAGTTTTGTTTTTGCCGCTTTGAGACCCTGATCGGCAGCTTTGCGAAACCACGCGGTGGCTTGAGCATCGTCCTGCGGAACGCCTCGACCATTCTCGTATGCAAGACCGAGGCTGTACCGAGCGTCCGCGAGTCCCTGTTCAGCGGCTTTGCGATACCAAGCTACGGCTTGCTGATCGTCTTGGGCAACGCCCTTACCATTCGCGTACATTGCGCCGAGATTGTATTGCGCGAACGCATATCCCTGGTCAGCAGCTTTGCGGAACCATGCCACGGCTAGCTGATCGTCATGGGGGACGCCATCACCGTTCTGATACATGAAACCGAGCCTATCTTGCGATGGCGCGTATCCCAGATCGGCAGCTTTGCGGAACCATGCCACCGCCTGCGCGGCGTCTATAGGAACGCCGTCTCCGTTCAGGTATATAAAGCCGAGCCTGTCTTGCGCGGGCGCATATCCCTGATCAGCAGCTTTGCGGAACCATGCGACGGCTTGTAAATCGTCTTTGGGGACTCCATCGCCATTCTGGTACATAAAACCTAGCTTGTTTTGCGCAACTGCATATCCCTGATCTGCAGCCTTACGGAACCAGGCGGCGGCTTGCTGTTCGTCCATGAGAACGCCCCGACCGTCCAAGTAAGCGTGACCGAGCGCGTCTTGCGCAGCTGCGTATCCCTGATCAGCTGCTTTGCGCGCCCAAAAGACGTACTGCTGATCGTCTCTGGGAACGCCTATCCCACGCGCGTACAGCAAACCTAGCGCCAGCTGCGCCGCCGCATAGTTTTGATCAGCAGCCCTGCGGTATTGCTGGGCCGCATTTGTAAGTTTATTGGCTTTTTCATATGCCCGACCGAGTTGATAGGCCAGACGCATGCTGCTCGGATATTTTCGCACCGCATCCTCGCACGCGGGGAAAGCCAGAGCGATATTCAGGTTTGCAAAGTCTACACCCGTGGCATTGCGCTGAGGATCAAGCGCATCCGCGGCATGTGTATCGCAATCCGTGACGACGTCTTGCGCAAATGCACTCGTACCTAAAACGAATTGCAGAAAGCCAAAAAATGCGAGCCATAGCGGCATCGCCTTCTCCAAAGGTTTCGTTATTTTCGCTTGTAAAGTATCGAAACAGTGATGTGAAGTTCAGTCAAGGCATCGTCGCGGTGAACCAATACAGACCGTTCTTTGCAAGCGTTTCAGATTTGAGCTAGAGATTATCCGAGCTCTGATGAGCGACATCGATCCCCGATGCCCCATTGTGACAGCGTCTATAAAGTAGAATCGAAATGGATCAGAGCGCGGAGGGTGACGTGGTGCCTTCGCGCGGCGTCGATGCGCGGTGCGCATCCGGCGTCGGCGTGAGCGCGAATTGCTTGACGCCGGTTTGATCGAGCACGAACAGCGGAACCGTCCGACGCATCTCTCTGTCCTCGACAAGCGTCAGCCAGCGATTGTCGAGAATGATCCAGTCTCCGTTGAGACGGGTGGCAACGACGGCGTGATCCTCGCCGAACGCGAGATCACGTACAACGACAAGCCTTACATCTTCTGCGGCGATACCCGCTTGTATGAGCGCAACATATTTGGCGATAGCATAATCCTCGCAGTCACCGCGACCTGTGGTAAACGTTTCCAACGGACTGCTCCACCGATCGATCACACCCCACTGGGCGAGATCGCTCATAGGGCGGATCGCCAGATTGATCGCACGGTTGATGATTCCGATGCGGGCGCGACCGGTCTGCGCTCTGCCTTGGGCAATGATAGCCATGAATTTCCGCGCTGCCGCTGGACACAGTTCCGCGCTCGCCCGGCATCGCGATAGTATGTTACTCTCAGCTTGGATATTGGCCTCGACGCCGTTCCATTTCGACAGAATCCCTCCGCTCGCCAGCGGTACCGTGTCTAAACCGAACGGTTCGGCCAAGACCGGTGCCTTGATGGCATTTTCGGCCGCAGCGGGTGATTTAATAGACGGTCCTGCGGCATCGAGCGCCGCGACTTTTACCTGCGTCTGGGAATCTTGTATCTGATCTGAAGTCTGATCCGAACCCTGGCCTGGGATCTGACCCTGTCCCTGGTCGTGCGTCGTTTCGATGGCGACAGACGCTGCCGGCGCATTGCTATCGGCGAATGCTTCGGTCTCGCGGCTGGAGAACACCGGCGATACGAGAAAGAATACAGCAACGCCGCATGCCGCAACGCGACAGAACATTTTGACGTCCCTGAACGCCCGGATGCGGCGCTTGAGTGCGCTCTGCCGGTTTTTTGTTCGGGGACGTCATAATCCTGCGGGCGCTGCAGGCCGGTTAAGGCGACAACCTTCCGGGTGAATGATCGAGAACAGCGTGCTGAAAGCACTGCGCCATTGCTAACAATTTTATTGATCGTGTTTTCACATGACGAGCAGATGATATATTGTCCAATTATAACCAATAAGATACACTATAAAATTTGGTAATAATATAAAATTTGGTAATAATATAAAATTTGGTAATAAAATGAAATTCGATTGCACAGGTGATTGCGTAATCAGTGCAGGAATGTGACGCTCGACGCAATTTGGTGGAATTGGCTAATGGTCGTCGAGATATCCGTAGCGTCGTGGTGGGCGGGATCGAACATGATCTCGGGGACAATATGTTCCGGGGCAAACGTCGACAGTTGCGCGATGTGTTGTACGTTGCTGGATCCGAAGACCGTCGCATGGCCATCGGAATTATGGACGTTATCGTTGCCGAGATTGGGATGGAAGACGAAGTTGTCTGCGCTGACCGCCGACGTGAATGGCGACGGCGTCACAATGGCCGGAACATTGGTATGGTCTCCGCCGAGCGGAGTAACGTGGTCCCCACCAAGCGCAGGTGAACCGGGCGTCGCAGTGCTAGAATGATCGCCGCCGCTGAGCATGAGCATGTCTGTGGCGGATGACTCGGTGCTCTGACCGCTCGTCAGCACATTCAGGAGCGATGAAAGCGCTGCGTGGGTGAAGCCACCGTTCGATTCATGCTCGATTTGGCCACTTGCGTCCGCCAAGGTTGAAATCCCGCCCGCGAAGTCCGTCGACGAAACGATATCGTGTTCGCCGCCATGTGCGGACGGACTCATTGATGGAACAAGAGTCTTGTCATCGCCAAAGGGAGACGAGGACGAATCGGTCGAAAGTGAGAGTTGGCCGCTGCCGAAGCTATGTGCATTTTCGGCGACCGTGCCCGCTCCGGACGTCGCGCTCATCAGATAGCCTGCCGACCCCTTCGAAGAGGCCAGATCTGTCGAAAACGCCAGCTGATCAATGCCCAGGCTCAATCCATGATCGAAACCGGAGCCTGCGGTGGTCGTCGCACTCGATGCGTGGTCGGACGAGCCCGCCGATGGCGGATCGTAGATGTATGTTTTGCCGCCCGATGATGTAACGACCAGAGCACCGCTGAAATCATCGAACGTAAGTTTAACGACATCGCCCTGCGCGTCCAAGAGCGTCAAAATCTGATTGCCCCCGCTGAATTGCACCAAATAAAACTTATCCGTGAAGCCGAGCAATTCCACCCCGTCAGAATTAGCGGCGTCAGCAGCGGTTCCGGAAAATCCTGAAATCTGGCCGGAGAAATGCTCCGCATTGCCGAGAATGAGCTCGCCGTAACCCTTGCCGCCGTCGAGGCTGTTGTCGAAAGTGACATTCACGTTAGAGGCGGCGTCGAATTCGAGCGTACCGTGCTGGATTGTGGCCGTGCCGCCCCCACTGACCGCGCCATGGATGTCGAGCACACCGTCGGAGCCGACAAAGAGCAGGCCGTTATGGTTGTTGACAGCGCCCGCGATGGTCAGCGACGCCGCGACCGCACCGCCACCGACCTCGATCTCGCCCGTATTAGTCAAGGTGCCGGAAATGTTGATCGTACTGGTGCCGCTGGTGACGTCGAGCACGCTGCCGCTATTGATCGTCATCGTGCCGCCGCCTTGGATCGCCGTGCCGCCGTCCAGCGTCAGCACGCCAGACGCTACATAAATGCCGGCGTTGGCCCCGGTGCCGGTGTTGTCATCGTCCACCACCACGCCGTTCAGCGTCGCGCCGGTCCCGGCCGTGTCAGTTATTTGAAGCTG
>Ga0181526_10004635_pt1 | contig 10616 bp, 8 predicted proteins | sample PEATcosm2014_Bin_35_FD_119750 | JGI IMG/M metagenome (GOLD analysis project Ga0181526, IMG submission 119750) | Peatland microbial communities from MTU Mesocosm Facility, Houghton, MI, USA - PEATcosm2014_Bin06_30_metaG | ecosystem: Environmental > Terrestrial > Soil > Wetlands > Peat | place...
CGCAGCGTGGGCTGCACCAAGGCGCCGGGCGGATGACCGACGAAGCGCGCGTAATTGGCGCGGTCGCTTTGCAGCGTGCCTTCGTCCACCTGGCGTTGCGCGGTGGCGGCGGCGAGCCGCGCCTCGGCTTGCGCCACGTCGGTGCGGGTCAAGATGCCGACGCGGAATTGCGCGCGCGTCTGGTCCAAGGTCTTCGACAGCACGTCTTCGCTCAGCTTGTCCAGTTCCACCACCGATTGGTCGCGCACCACGTCGAGATAGGCCGAGATCACGTTGAACAGCACCGAACCCTCGGTGGCGATCAGATGGGCGCGCTCGGCCTTGACCGAATCCTCGGCCTGGGCGGTCTTGGCCACGGTCTGTCCGCCCTGATAGATCGGCTGGGTCACGAGCAGGTTGAGCGTGCGCGGATCGGTCATGCCTTCCGACAACACCGAGGTGGTGGGCGGCGTGGCCTCGAATTTCTCCCGTCCCGCGGTGGCGGCGAACGCGACCGTCGGCCGCCAGCCGCCCAGCGCCTGGCTCACGCCCTCGTCAACCGCGCGCAGATTGGCGCGCTCGGCCAGGATCTGCGGATTGGTGTTGTAGGTCTCGACCAGCGCGTCCTCGAGCGTTTGGGCGCGGGCTTCCAACGAATACAGGGCGGCGGAAAAGCCCAGGGCAAGAACCAGAACGCGGCGCATGACGGCAATCCCCTCGCCCTGGCCTCAGAACGCGAAGCCCGGCGCCGGTGAAAAGCCCGGCAGATAGGGTGTGCCGGAATCGAACACCGCGCGGCGGCCGAGCGCTCCGCCCTGGCGGGTCAGCACCGTGGCCTGGCCGACCAAGGCGCCGCGCGCGCGCAAAACGGCGACCAGCCGCCCGCCTTCGGCGAGCTGGCCGGACAGGGCGGGCGGAATCTCGACGGCGGCGCCGTCGAGCAAGATCACGTCATAGGGCGCGCCCGGCTTGTGGCCCTGCTCATGCGGGCCTTCGACCACGGTGGCATTGGCGAGATGCAAGGAAGCGAGATTGGCGCGGGCCTGTTTCGCGAGTTCGGGATCGGCTTCGACCGCCACCACGCTTTGCGCCATCAGCGCCACCGCGGCCACGGCATAGCCGGTGGCCGCGCCGATCACCAGCGCCTTGTCCTTGGGCCCGATCGACGCCAGCTGGACCAGCCGCGCCAGCACCAGCGGTTCCATCAGGAAGCGGCCCGGCTTCAACGGGATGTCCTCGTCGACATAGGCGTTGTCATGCAAGCCCGCGGGCACGAAACGCTCGCGCGGCAACTCGATGAAGGCCGCCAGCACGCCGGGATGCGTCACCGTGTTGGTGCGCAACTGGCTTTCGACCATGGCGAGTCGGGCGGCGCGGAAGTCATTGACATTCATGTGAGGAACCATCCGTAACCGTCTGATTTAGTACAAGAACTCCATATTAGACTCGGGACGGGCAAAGACCAAGCCCCTAATCCTTAATTTTCCTGGGGGCGGCCCGGGGATTGGCCGCCGCCGCCTTGCCTAGGTCAGCCGCCAGGGCCTATATCTCGGGGCCCTTCCGGCCTGGCCGGGAGAACCGCCTTTGGCCGGATGGCAGAGTGGCTATGCAGAGGACTGCAAATCCTCGTACAGCGGTTCGATTCCGCTTCCGGCCTCCACCCTTGCCCGCTTGAACCCGTTAACGGGCGGTATGTTATGGTGCGCCCTATTCGGGGGTAGCTCAGCGGTAGAGCAGCGGACTGTTAATCCGCTGGTCGTCGGTTCGATCCCGACCCCCCGAGCCATCATCATAAGAAAGGGGCGGTTCCCAAGACCGCCCCTTTTGATTGAGACCTGGATAAGCGCGCTACGCGGCCGTCATTGCGAGGCCGCCCAGTTTTCAAATATCGGGGCGGTCGAAGCAATCCAGCCTCGCCCGCATCATCCCTGGATTGCTTCGCCTGACGGCTCGCAATGACAACAAGAAAGGCCCGCGCTCTTTGGGTTTTCAGGCGCGGGCCGGGAAGAGCCGCTTGATCCGCGCCGAAATCCCGTGGCGCAACCGCTCGCGCCACACCACGCCTTGGCTTTCGACCCAATTCAACTGGATGACGCGGCGCGGGCCGCTGGCCGGGTAATGGCCGTGCCAGGAATGCGGCGTCACCAGGAAGGCCAGCAGCGTGCCGGAAGCCGGCGGCACCTCGGCCACCATGTCGTCGAGGCCCTTGTTCGAGCGCAGCAGGCGCAACCGCCCGCCCGGCGATTCCCATGCCTCGTTCATGTAGATCAGCACGGTGATGATTTTCGAGCGCGTATCGGTGTGGATCTGCCAGTCGCCCATCCGCGCCTGGCCGCGCACCGTCACCATGGTCGGCTTGCCGGCGAGATCGACGGAAAACTTGCGCGCGAAAGCCTCGCGCATCGCCTCGCCCTGGATTTCGGCGAGAAAACGGGCGAAGACCGGCCCGTAGTGGAGATCGCCGGCGGGAAAGCTGCCGGGCCGGTCGATTTTGGGATAATCGGCGGAAATCGCGCGACGCGCGGCTTCGGGCAGGAAGCCCGGCACGATCACATAGGGAAAGGGATCGGTCGCCAGCTTCGCGTGCGCGAAGGCGGTGAGATCGACGAAAGACGGGCCGCCGCGGGCGCTGTTCTCGGCTAGGGAATCCATGCGCGCATCATAGCCGCGCCGCCCGGCCCTGCCAATGCGTCAAGCCGCCCGCTTGACATGGATCATGGCGATATCCCGCCCCGGGTGAGAGGGTGTTAACAGGTGTTGGGCGGCGGAGTTCGGGCCGATGAGGGCAGGTGGAATGATCTTGGCGGGCGCGGCGCTGGCCGTGCTGGCCGCCTGCACGGGCGAACGCGCCTCCGACCTGGCCGCGCCCGGCGTCGAGCAGGACATCAGCGCCGCGCGCAATTCCGGACCGACCTCCACGGCCGACACCAGCGCCGATCTGCTGCGCAATCCCGCGCCGCCGGCCCCGTTACCGCCGCCCGCCGTTCCGACGGTATCGCCGCCCGCCACCACCGTGCCGGAGACGCACGCCGAGCCGGGCCCCGGCAATGTCGGGGTTGGACGCCGCTTCGCCCAGAACAATTGCCGGCCCTGTCACGTGGTGCAGGCGAATGAAGGATCGGCGGTCCGCTTCGCCAATGCGCCGGACTTTTTCGCCATCGCCGGCATGCCCAGCACCACCAGCTTCAGCCTCAATGTCTGGCTGCGCAACCCGCATCCGACCATGCCGAGCCTGATCCTGTCGCGCCAGGAAGCGGCCGACGTCGTGGCCTATATCCTGAGCCTGCGCGGCGTGCATTAATCGCATCAAGCGCGCGCTGGAGTTTGCGCGCGTGCTTCCCGTACACTGCCCGCCCATGGCCAAGAGCAAAACCGGCAAAGCCGCGGTTCGGATCATCAGCCGCAAGCGGGGATTCCGCGGCTTCTTCCGCGTCGATGTCTATCGCCTGCGCCACCGCCTGTTCGGCGGCGGCTGGAGCGTCCCCATCGAGCGCGAAATCTACGAGCGCGGCAACACCGCCGGCGTGCTGCTTTACGATCCCAGGCGCGACGAGGTCGTGCTGGTCGAACAGTTCCGGCTGCCTTCGCTGCTTTCCGGATTCTCGGGCTGGGAGCTGGAGATGGTCGCCGGCATCTTCGGCCCCAAGGATCGCAACCCCGCCGCCGTTGTTACACGTGAAACCAAGGAGGAAACCGGCCTCGCCATCATCGGCCGGCCGATCAGGATTCACCGGGTCATGCCATCGCCCGGCGGCCTGAGCGAGATTTTCCACATCTTCTGCGCGCGCGTCGATGCCAGCCATGCCGCCGGCATCCACGGCCTCAAAGCCGAGCACGAGGACATCAAGGTGGTGGTGAAAAGCTTCCGCCAGGCGATGCGGTTGGTGAAATCCGGCCGCATCCACAACGGCACCAGCGTGCTGGCGCTGTATTGGCTCGCGGCCAACCGCGCCAAGCTGCGCCGCCGCTGGCGCTAAGCCCGGCGTCCCCTTATAGTCTCCCCTCTTTCGGCCCAACAAAAAGCCGCCCATGCAGGTTCGCAACGGTTTCATCGAGACCATCGGCAACACCCCGCTCATCCGCCTGAGACGCGCCTCGGAGATGACCGGCTGCGAGATCTTGGGCAAGGCCGAATTCCTCAATCCCGGCGGCTCGGTCAAGGACCGCGCCGCGCTCTACATCGTCAAGGACGCGGAGGAACGCGGGCTCCTAAAGCCCGGTGGCGTGATCGTCGAGGGCACCGCCGGCAACACCGGCATCGGCCTCGCTCTGGTGGGCAACGCGCTCGGCTACAAAAGCGTCATCGTCATGCCCGAGACCCAAAGCCAGGAAAAGAAGGACATGCTGCATCTGTGCGGCGCCGATCTGCGCCTGGTGCCGGCCGTGCCCTATGCCGATCCGCGCAACTATGTGCGCTATTCCGAGACGCTGGCGAAGGAGGTGGCGGCCGCCAGCCCACGCGGCGCGATCTGGGCCAACCAGTTCGACAACCTCGCCAACCGCCGCGCGCACATCGAAACCACCGGACCCGAGATCTGGAGCCAGACCGACGGCAAGGTCGACGCCTTCGTCTGCTCGGTCGGCACCGGCGGCACGCTGGCCGGCGTCGCCATCGCGCTCAAGAAATTCAATCCCAAGGTGAAGATCTTCCTCGCCGACCCGATGGGCTCGGCGATTTATTCCTGGTATGAGCGCCACGAATTGAAATCCACCGGCGATTCCATCACCGAAGGCATCGGCCAGAGCCGCATCACCAAGAACCTCGAAGGCGCGCCCTTGGACGGCTGGTTCCAGGTGACCGACGCGGAGATGCTGCCAACGCTGTTCGATTTGGTGACCGAGGAAGGGCTGATCCTGGGCGGCTCGACCGGCATCAACATCCTCGGCGCCATGAAGGCGGCCAAGCAAATGGGCCGCGGCCACACCATCGTCACCATCCTGGCCGATTACGGCACGCGTTATCAGTCGAAGCTGTTCAATCCGGCTTTCCTGCGCGGGAAAAACCTGCCGGTGCCCGGCTGGCTCGACGGCAAATGACTGGCATCGCCGCAATGCGTGCTTCGACAGGCTCAGCATGAGGAAAGTTGGAGATGGCATTAAGAAAAATTCCTCACCCTGAGCTTGTCGAAGGGCGCAACGGCCTTCATCCAGGACGCCTTTAATGAACTACGCCCATCCCGAGGCGCTGGTTTCGACCGCGTGGTTGGCCGCCCATCTCGCCGACAAGAATTTGCGCGTGGTGGACGCCAGTTTCACCCTGCCCGGCGTCAAGCCCACCGGCCACGAGCTTTACCTGAAGCGCCACATCCAAGGCGCGGTGTTCTTCGACATCGACGCCGTTTCCGACCCGCGCAATCCGCTCCCGCACATGCTGCCCGACGAACAGACCTTCGGCCAGATGATGGGCCAGCTCGGGCTGGGCGACCGGCACAAGATCGTGGTCTATGATTCGATGGGGCTGGCGACATCGCCGCGCGCGTGGTGGAGCCTCAGGGCCTATGGTCACAAGGACGTGGCGGTGCTGAACGGCGGCATGCCCAAATGGCTGGCCGAGAACCGTCCCGTCACATCGGAGATTTCCCACTATCCCGCCGCGGCTTTCACCGCCCGGCTGTTCAAGCCGGGCTTGCGCGACAAGGCTCAGATGCTCGCCAATCTCAAGACCAAGCGCGAACAGGTGATCGACGCGCGCAGCGCCGCGCGTTTTGCCGGAACCGCGCCCGAGCCGCGCGCCGGATTGCGCGGCGGGCATATCCCGGGCAGCCTCAGCCTGCCCTCGGACCAGCTCAGCGATCCCAAGACCAAGGAGGTGTTGCCGGCCGACGATCTCGCGGCGAAATTCCGCGCCGCCGGGCTCGACCCGCAAAGGCCGGTGACGGCGAGCTGCGGCTCGGGCGTGACCGCCTGCGCGCTCGCCTTCGGCCTGCATTTGCTCGGCTGGAACGAAGCCGCGATCTATGACGGCTCGTGGTCGGAATGGGGCCTGCCCGGCGACACGCCGGTGGAGACCGGCACCCGCTAAATTCCTTCCGGCGCCGGCGGCAAGGCCGGCTTCGCCTCGACCGCCTCGGCGTGGTGATCGGCCGCGATCAGCATGTAGACCGCCGGCACCACGAACAGCGTGAACAGCGTGCCGATGAATATTCCGGTCGAGATCACCAGCCCCATGTCGAAGCGCGATATCGCGCCCGCGCCCGAAGCGGTGAGCAGCGGCGTCACGCCCAGCACCATCGCCGCCGTGGTCATCAGGATGGGGCGCAGCCGGATGGAGGCCGCCTCTTCGATGGCATCGCGCTTGGTCTTGCCCTGGCGTTGCAGTTCGTTGGCGAATTCGACGATCAGGATGCCGTGCTTGCTGATGAGGCCCATCAGCGTGACCAGCCCCACCTCGGTATAGATGTTGAGCGTGGCGCCGCCGACGCCGAGGCTGATGAAGATGAGCGCGCCGGCGATCGACATCGGCACCGAGACCAGGATGATGATCGGGTCGCGGAAGCTTTCGAACAGCGCCGACAGCGCCAGGAAAATGATGATCAGCGCGAAGGCGAAGGTGAGGACGAAGCCCGAGGATTCCTGGACGTATTGCCGCATCTGCCCGCCGTAATCGACCGAATAGCCCTGCGGCAAGGTGCGTTGCGCCAGGCCGTCGAGATAGGCGAGCGCGTCGGCCTGCGCCACGCCGGGCGCCACCACGCCCTGGATGGTGGCGGCGTTCAATTGCTGGAAGTGGTTGAGGGATTCCGGGATGGTCTGGGTCTCGATCCGCGCCACGGTGGAGAGCGGGATCGTCATGCCGTTGGCGGTCTTGATGTAGTAGTCGAGGATCTGGCCGGTGTTGAGACGGTCGACCTGCCGCACCTGCGGGATAACCTTGTAGGAACGGCCGGCGAGATCGAAGTAATTGACATAGCCGCCGCCCAGCATCTCGGCGAGCGCGCCGCCGACGTCGCTCATCTTCAAGCCCAGCAGCGCCGTCTTGTCGCGGTCGATCACCACCGTCGCCTGCGGCTGGTCGATTTTGAGGTCGCTGTCGAGGAAGATGAACATGCCGCTCTTGATCGCATCGGCGAGGAATTGCCGCGACACGTCGTTGAGCCGCGCGAAGGGCTCGGTGGTGCCGATGACGAATTGCACCGGCAGGCCGAAGGCGCCGGGCAAGGGCGGCGGCTGGAACGCCGCCGCCCTGATGCCGGCGATCGAGTTCAATTTCTGCTGGAGATCGGGCTGGATCTGGTTGGAGGTGCGGCTACGCTCGTCCCACGGCTTGAAAACCAGACCCGCCAGCGACTGGCCGGGCGCGTCGATCTGGAAGACGTGGCCCATCTCGGGATATGTCGCGAACAGGTCGAAGACCTGGCGCGAATAGAGCAGCTTCTGCTGCAAGGTGGCATCGGGCGCCGGCGTCGAGGACACGATCACGACGCCCTGATCCTCGATGGGCGCCAGTTCGCTCTTCGCGCCGTGATAGAGGAAATAGATGCTGCCCAGCACGATGACGGCGAACACCGCGGTGACCGACAGGAAATTCAGGCTGTTATGCAGGAAGCGCTGGTAGCGCCCGCGCAGATTTTCGAAATTGCGGTCGATGAAGCCGCCGAAGCGCTCCTGCCAGCCGCGGTCGCCTTCGCGAAGCGGCGGACGCAGCAGCGTGGCGCACATCATCGGCGAGAGCGTCAGCGCCACCACGGCCGAAACGGTCACCGCGGCGACCAGGGTGAAGGCGAATTCGGTGAAGAGCGCGCCGGTCAAGCCGCCCTGGAAGCCGATCGGCACATAGACCGCGACCAGCACCACGGTCATGGCGATGATCGGCCCGCCCAATTCGCGCGCCGCCTGGATCGCGGCCGGCACCGGCTTCATGCCTTGCTCGAGATGCCGGTTGACGTTCTCGACGACAATAATCGCATCATCCACGACCAGCCCGATGGCCAGCACCAGCGCCAACAGCGTCAGCAGATTGATCGAGAACCCGAGCGCCAGCATGATGCTGAAGGCGCCGATCAGCGAAAGCGGGATGGCGATGGTCGGGATCGCGACCGAGCGCAAGCTGCCGAGGAACAGGAACACCACCAGGGTCACGATGAACAGCGCCTCGACCAAGGTCCGGATCACCTCGTGGATCGAGCTGTTGACGAATTCGGTTGAATCGTAAATCACCTGGCCGGTGAGGCCCTGCGGCAGCTGCGACTGGATGCCGGGAAGCTGCGCGCGCACGCCCTTGACGACGTCGAGCAGATTGGCGGTGGGCGCGACCTGGATGCCGATATAAACCGCCTTCTGTCCGTCGAACCCCACCTGGGATTCGTAATCGTCGCTGCCGAGCACGACATTGGCGACATCGCCCAGCCGCACCACGGCGCCGTTCGATTGCTTCAGCACCAGATTGCGGAACTCGTCGACGGTGTGCAGGTCGGTCGAGGCGGTGAGGCTGATCTGCACCATCTGGCCCTTGGTGGTGCCCAGGCCGGCGATGTAGTCGTTCTGATTGAGGGCCGTGGCCACGTCGCTCGCGGTGAGCCCATAGGCGGCGAGCTTCGATGGGTCGAGCCAGGCCCGGAGCGCGAAATTGCGCGCGCCCAGTATTTCGGCGGTCTGCACGCCCTCGACGGCTTGCAATTTCGGCTGCACCACGCGAGTCAGGTAATCGGTGATCTGGTTCGCCGCCAGCACGTCGCTCTTGAAGCCGATATACATGGCGTCGAAGGTCTGGCCGATCTTGATCGACTGCACCGGCTGTTGCGCGCCGGGCGGCAGCTGGTTCAACACCGAGGTAACCTTGGCGTTGATCTCGGTCACCGCCTTGTCGGGATCGTAGTTGAGCCGCAGATTGGCGGTGATGATGCTGACGCCGGTCTGGCTGGTCGAGGTCATGTAGTCGATGCCGTTGGCCTGGGCGATCGCGTTCTCCAAGGGCGTGGTGATGAATCCGGCGATGATGTCGGGATCGGCGCCGTAATATGTCGTCGAAACGGTGACCACCGCGTTCTGGGTGCGCGGATATTGCAGAATCGGCAACGTGCCGAGCGAGCGCAGTCCCAGCACCAGGATCAGCAGGCTGATGACCATCGCCAGCACCGGCCGCTTGATGAAAATGTCGGTGAAATTCATCGTGGGGCCGGCGCCTTATTGATCGGCCGGTTTCGGATTGGCGTCGTTCGACGGCTGCACCGAATTGTTGACGATAAGCAGCGAGCCGTTGTGCAGCTTGAGCTGGCCGGCGCTGACCACGGTGTCGCCGGCCTTGACGCCCTTGATCACCGCGACCTGGTCGCCGCGCGCCTGGCCGGTGGTGACGAAGGTTTGGCTGGCCACGAGCTGGTCCTGGCCGTTGGCGGCCTTGGCCTGCTCGACCAGGAACACCGTGCTGCCATAGGGATTGTAGGTGATCGCGGTCTGCGGCAGCGTGACATAGGGCTGCTTTTGTCCGACGGCGATGATGACCGAGGCATACATGCCCGGCAAAAGCTTGTGATCGGGATTGGCGAGCTGGGCGCGAACCGCGACGTTGAGGTTGGTGGCGTCGATCTTCGGATTGATGGCGGCGATCTTGCCTGCATACGTCACGCCCGGATAGGTGTCGACCGATGCCGTGACGTCCTGGCCCACCGCGATCTGGTTGAGCGCCTGCTGCGGCAGATAGAAATCGACGAAGATCGGATCGAGCGCCTGGAGCGTCACGATCGCCGTGCCGGCGTTGAGGTATTGGCCGATATCGACCGCGCGAATGCCGAGATGGCCGGCGAAGGGCGCCACCAGAGTCTTCTTCGCCACCACCGCCTGCTGCTCCGCCACCTGGGCTTGCGCGTTCTTCAAATTCGCGGCATCGGTGTCGAACTGCGACTGGGATATCGCGTTGATCTTGACCTGCTTCTGATCGCGATCGTAGGTGATCTGGGCGAGCGCGGCGGCGGCCTGGAGCGAATGCAGATGAGCCACGTCGTCGTCGTCGCGCAGCTGCATCAAGGTTTGGCCCGCCACCACATCGTCGCCCGAATTGAAATTCAGGCTGGCGACGACGCCCGAAACCTCGAGCGAGAGATCGGCGCCGTTGACCGCGCGCAAACTGCCGACCGCGTTGAGCTCCGGCTGCCAATCGGCGGTCGTCGCCTCGACGGTGGAGACGGTCTGCGGCGGATTGGAGAGCGTCGCCATGAAGCGGTTGATCATGACGGTGCGGAACGCCTCGAAGCCGAAGATCAGGAACAGCACCAGCCCGGCCGCGAGCAGCATGAGCGTCATGCGTCGCGCCGTGGGGTTGAGCGCGGCATAACGCCGCCGCACCGGCTGCCACGTGCGCGAGAGCCGTTCTTTCACACTCATGGCGATTTGTCCCGATTATGGCCGCCGGCATCGGCGACGGCGTCCTTGCGGTTCCACCAGCCGCCGCCCAGCGCCTGGAACAGCGCCGCGGTGTCGGCGTAACGGTTGGCCTGCGCCTGGACCAGCGCGATGCGCGTCTGCTGATAGGCGGTCTGGCTGTCGAGCAGAGCGGGATAGGAGATGGCGCCGAGCTTGAACTGGTCTCGCGCGAGAGCGAGGCTGTCCTCGGCCGCGCGTTCCGCCGCCAGCGACGCCTTGAGCGCCTCGGCGTCGGCCTGAAGCGCGCGCAAGGCATCGGCCACGTTCTGGAATGCCCC
>Ga0181526_10004639_pt1 | contig 10608 bp, 8 predicted proteins | sample PEATcosm2014_Bin_35_FD_119750 | JGI IMG/M metagenome (GOLD analysis project Ga0181526, IMG submission 119750) | Peatland microbial communities from MTU Mesocosm Facility, Houghton, MI, USA - PEATcosm2014_Bin06_30_metaG | ecosystem: Environmental > Terrestrial > Soil > Wetlands > Peat | place...
AACATCGACGAGATCTTCGGCAAAGATGGCGCATTCGAAGCGCTGCTTAAGATGAAAGAGCAGAAGGTTGTGCGCTATCTCGGCGTCACCGGGCACTACCGGCCCGATGTGTTGATGGAGTGCATCCACCGCTATCCCTTCGACACCATCCTGATGGCGATGAACGCCGCCGACCCGCATCACTACAGCTTCAATGAGCAGTTGCTTCCCCTCGCCGTGGAAAAGCAGATGGGCATCATCGGGATGAAGATTCCCGGCCGCGGCCGCATTCTGTCAACCTGGACGCCGCCATCGATCGAGGCGCAAAAGCACTCGTGGGAGGGCATGGCCATTCAGACCGACAAGCCCGGCACTTTGACCATGCGCGAGGCGATGTACTACACGCTCTCGAGGCCGGTGAGCACGGTGATCATCGGCTGCGACACGATCGCGCAGCTCGAGGAGAATGTCCAGTACGCGCGGGAGTTTACGCCGCTCAATGAGAAGCAGCAAACCGAGCTAGTCGCCCGAGCCGAGCCTTGCGCGAAGCCATCGTTGTTCTTCCGCTTTTACGACCGGCCGACCGACTAGAAGGGACGGCGCGTCGCATGCCGCCGGCCAGTTCCTCTATTGGCGAACGAGAATCGCGCTGCAGGGTGGACCGATGCTAAGGCCGGAGCTGATGCTCAGACCTAGCTTTGATCTGCACTTAGCTCGCTACATTCAAATACAGCCGGTAGTGCTCGTCTTCGATCGCGGTGAACGGTCGCATCGCGATCTGCCCCCTCGCTGTCTTCACTTGCCAGTCCGTCGATCCGCTGGCAAGCTGGCTCGCCGCAAGCAACTCGTTCCTCGACACGCTTGCGGGAATCTCGCCCACGGCAAAGAGCGCCAGCGGCCCATGCACGACGGCCATCAGGTTCGGATGTTGCGCATCGACGGATTCGAGCGCGTTCGGCATGTCGAATTCGAAGTCGATTCGGTCGCCTCTTTCCCAGGTCCGCTCGATTTTGGCGAACTTGCCCGGCTCCGGTCCAGAGATCGCACGCTTTCCGTTGATCGCGATCTCCGTCCTGGGACCGGACCACGCGGGGATGCGCAGGTATACCGGAAATGCGCTGGGAGCATTAACGTTCACTTCGATTTGCGTTGCCGGAGTATGAGGGTACCGCGTCGTCTGCGTCAAAACCACGCGCTCCGATCCACGCATCCATGTCGCGCGCGACGGGACAAAGAGATTCACATAGATCGCATCGGCATCGTGGAAGTAGGCGCTGATTCCGTAATCGGCCACAACCTGCGCGAACGTTCCCGTGCAGCAGTGCCACTTGTACGGGTGATAGACCTTCGATCCATCGTTGTTGTAGTCGGAATAGTAGAAACCATGGCCGTCTTCCTGAATGGGCTTCGCCCCGAGAATGCAGTTGTAGAGGACTCGCTCCATGCTGTCGCCGTAGCGGCTGTTGCCCGTTGTGCGCAATAGGTACCGCGTGATTTTGAAATGGGCATACGATCCGCACGGCGTCTCGAAGCTCGAATGGGTTTTCGTTAGGCTCTCACCGATGTCGCCGCTGCCCGGCTTGCGAAAACTCTCGTTCGGTCCCCAGCCGCCCGTGGCAAAGCTTTGCGCACGCACAAAGTCGAATCCGTTGATCGCGGCGCGCAAATGCTTTTCACTGCCCAGCACGAAATGCGCCTGCATGGCACTGCTCATCGCGTTGACATGGCTGTAGGCATGTTTGCCCGGCAGGACGTTTTCTCCGGCGGCCAACAGATTCCAGTACCAGTCGTCGGCCAGGAAACGAATCGCAAGATCGCGATAGCGATCGCCCGCGCCGCGCTGCCAGGCGAGAAAGGCATTCTCCGGGAGTGTGTATGGCTCGTCCCAGCAGAACGACTCGTCGCGATGTGGCCGAGCATACTGTTCGTCGCGCGACAATCCACGAGGCGGCAGGCGGTCCTTCACGGAATCCAACGCGGCATCGAGTGCACGAAATGCTTGCGGGGCGGCTGCAAACTCATGCGCGTCGATCATGCCGACCGAGATTTTGTCGTAGATGTAGGCCGGGAAGCGATTGTCGTCCCAGAAGTGCGCCGTGATCGCGGGGGCAAAGTCGCTGACGAGCCGGTGCACCTTCTCCTGCGTTGCCTTGTCCGCGGTTGCGGCAGAGTAGCGAGAAAGCGCTGAAAGATATTGCCCGAAGCTGTGTCCAGGGCAGAAGCCGTTGTTCGGCCGCGTATCGATATCGCTGAGCGGCGCCCAACCGTACCAGCCGCCCATGTCTTCACCCGGCGCCGGCAGGCCTGCACGCTGGCGATAAGGCTTGAGCAACGAGTCCTCGTTCAGCGAGCGATAGAAGGCGTGGTTCCGGTCGAACTGCGTCCGCATTGGCCCTTCGAGCAATGTGACTTCGCCATAGCCAAACTGTTGCAGCTTGGGCGCGATGGCAAGCGCGTTCGGGGCAGTCGATGCGGCTCCACGACGCTTCGCCATGACCGCAAGCGCCAGTGAAGCACCAGTCTTGAGAAATGATCTACGCGATTGGGCCATAGAACTCCGTCATGCTTCGGCAGGCACACACTAAATCAAGGAGCCTGTCGGAGGCAAACCCGCGTCTATTGCACGTGTGGCGTGAAGGATTGGACGCCCAGGCTAGCTCAGCTGGGTCATTTTCACAGGCGGCGTGTCGAAGTCGAGGGTGCCAAGTCCGCGAGTGGCCGCCATGCTGAGATAGGGCAGATGTTCGGGGTCGAGATTCCAGTAGGACTTGGCGACCCATGCATCGAGCGCGACAGGATCGGTTCCGGCAACGATCGTCTTCTTCAGGGCGACATCTTCAAGATTGCCGCCGGTCGGTCCATTACGCAGGAGAATCCGATAGCAATCCATGACGGTCAACGTGGGCAGCATGAAGTTGGCCAGATCGACAAGGCTCTGATGAATCTGCTGGTGCAGCCGGTTGCGCTGGCCGCCGAGAATGCCGTACCAGTTCTTCATGCCTAGTGTTGCGCCGGTGAGCTCATGGTGTTTCGCAATCGGCAGGTTGATGATCTTGTCGGCCTCGAGAAACGGCGTGTAGACCGGCCAGCTCTTGAGCACTACGCCGCCCAGATTGACTTCGCGAAACATGTCGGGATTGGGCAGGATCACTTCGGCGCCTTCGGCTCGCGCCGCGGCCTGGATGCCCGACCGCAGGAAGCAGCGCCGCGGCTCGTTGCAGCTGACGTCGGTGACAATGACGCGCTTAGCGCCCGCGGCCCAGCATTGCTTTACGACCTCCGCGACCAACTCCGGGTTAGTGTTTGCGGCCTGCTCGGGTGTGCGGTCCCAGGCAATGTTCGGCTTTACGACGACAACATCCTGCCTGGCGATGAATCGGCTGATCCCGCCGAGATTGGCGAGCGCCATCGCAGCCAGCGCGCGCGGCTCGCCTCTCATCGCAACTGAATCCGCAGCCATCGGATACTGCACGACCGTGAGCTTTGGCCATTGCGCATCCGCAGCCACACGGTGATCGCGCCGGGCCTGTTCGGCATGTGGAGGAGCTGGCCGCGAACTGCGCTCACTCAACCAGAACCCGACGCCTGCCGCACCCGCAGCAACGCTGCCGACGCGAAGCAACTGGACCATCGCTTCGCGCCGCGTCAGCGTCTCTGTTGGCGGTGCTGCCGAATGATTGCCGAGCTCGCCGGCCATACAACTACACCTCAACCAGGTTGATGCGTTTCGGATCGTTGGTCCCGAGGCGATGCGACGCATCCGCGGCGGTCGCAATATAGCGCGGCGGACGACCTGCTGCCTCGAATGTAGGCATGCCGACCTCAGCGCGTTTCCTCTCCAGGATTCCCCACGCCGTCTGATCGACAGCAACACGGTCCTCACCGACGATGAGCGCATTTGGGTACCACAGACGCTCGGGATGAAAACCCGGGCCGCCATCGTACACCGAAGACATGGCATCGCCGATGGTGAGCCTTATCTTTTCGCGGAAGACAGGAATCGCGTTCAGGTCAGCCACGGCTGGATTGCAATTGTCTGCATGGAGTGTGAAAGGCCGATCCACTACGCCATACATGTTCTTTAGGGCAAAGGTCACGCCCGCCATGCTGTGATCCTTCAGAATGGGGAGGTTAATGATCGTCGCGCACTCCCGCGTAAGGATCTTGGTGATGCGAATGCGCGCCACACCCCACGAAGACTCCTGTTCCTCGAAGCCGGCGACTTCGGATGAGTAGCAGCGAATCTTACCTGGATCGGTATTCACGGTCATGCCGCAGGCTTCGAGAAAGTGAGCATTCTGATCCCACACCAGGATGTTGCCGGCCTTCACTCCGGCCAGCTGCAGACGCTCGGCAACCGCCATAATGAGCGCGGTGTGCGTCGCAATTCCTTTGCTGCCGAGTCCATTCACCTTTAGTCCGATGACTTTGTCCTGCGCCAGGCCCATCGCAATCACGTGCTTCCACGCGTCTTTTGGGTCGCGCCCGGTATAGGTCGTCATTGCATGGTCAAGCAAATTGATCACGCGCTGCTCGTTTGGCTCCGAACCCTGACCATGCAGTGCTAGATCGCGGGCGATCACGACCTTTGACTTCGCAGAGCTGGCATCCTGATCCGCGCTTGCGCTCGACAACGACCCAGCCAGAGCAAATGCGCTCTGCGATCCAAGCAACACGGCTCCGGTCCCTTTTAAGAATTCACGACGGTTCTTCATCGCCTTCCCCTTCCGCCAGCCCCACAGGCTGCATTTGCGTTACAATCTTGCCTCCACGCCGTGCGCCAAAGCCATCAATGCCTGGCGCGCATCCGGAGTTGCTTCGTATGCAACAACGCGCACAACGTAGCGTCCTTTGCGGAAGCTCACGCTCTGCGCATATTGCAGGCCCTCATCGCCCAACTGAATCGTCTTCGCATCGCGCGTCAGACCCGTCTCAAGGATCTTGCGTGCTCCGTCGGGCCCGCTCATTGTGTGCACATCGATTACGGCTTCCAGGTTTCCGTTGTATGTGTAGTCCGAGGTCGAAGTCGATACGACGCCTGCCTGGATAAAGTGCTCGGCGTCGCCGTCGATGTACTGCCAGAGATCCTTGGCTGCAAATACACGCGTTGCGTCGGTCTTCTGCCATCCCGTAATCGCGCCCGACACCGGAAACGGGTCCTGCTGGGTCTTGTTGCATCCCAAACCTAGAACCAAAGCGGCCATCGCGACCGCAACAATTGACCTTTTCCAGATGCTGTAGTGCATCGGCGCGTTTCTCCTATCGGTTGAGCAGAATCTGGCTGCTGGGCGAGCGGCTTTCCCCGATGCTCGTCACGTAAACAGCAGGGCGATCCTGCAGCGGACATGCATACTCGCATGCCCCACACCCTACACAGCGGCTGGGATCGATGCGCGGTTGCTTCAACGTCTTTGTGTTGCCAGCCGAATCGATCGCCTCGGCTTCTTCCACATAAATGGCCTTGGGCGACACCGGACACCATTCTTCACACACGATGCATTCGGTGGCCTCGGCCCAAGGCAGGCAGCGTCCGCGATCGTAGAAAGCCGTACCGAGCCGAATGGGCTGACTCTGCGCCCCGACGCCCACAACCCAGCCCTTTTCTTTCGGCGTGATCTGCCAGATGGCGCCAGTCGGGCAGGCCTCAGAGCACAACACGCAGCTTGGTTCGCAGTAACCGATGCGCGGGACCAGCGTCGGCGTCCACAGCCCTGCGATGCCGGCCTGATCGAGTGTCGGATGCAATGAATTGTTGGGGCAGACTTTCATGCACTCGCCGCAGCGAATGCAACGCGAGAGAAACGCTTCTTCGTCCAACGAGCCCGGCGGCCGCAGGAGCAGGTCGTGGCGACTTTTGCCTAGCCCGGTGTTCGCCCGCATGAGGGGCACCACAGCTACACCCGCGGCCAAACCAGTGATGGTCTTACGCCGTCCAATGTCGGGCGATGCCACTTCGTGCTCGTTGCGGAAGAAGCGGAATTCGAGGCTGTTGTGTGGGCAGCTCCCGACACAGTTCATGCACATCAAGCACTCGGGTTTGCGCCACGGTGCGCCGCCGATCGGATCGTCGCCTCCCTGGCAGTGCAGCAGGCAGCGATTGCACTTGTCGCAACTGGCCGGGTCCTTGTGCAGGCCCAAAACCGACCAGCGCGAGACCGCTCCCAGCAACGCACCCAGCGGACAGATCGACCGGCACCAGAAGCGCGTGGTGCGCAGGCTCAGCGCAAGGATGATCACAAACAGAACGCCAAGGACCAGACCCTGCGAAAAGTGCGTCTGGCGAAAATCGAGCACCAAGGCCTGGAGGATGGTGTGCAGCGATTCGCCTGTCACTCGGATCGCGGCGACGTGGCTATGCTCGAGCGGCGTGAGCACGGCACGCACAGCGAAGTTGAATGCAGGAAGAATCGCAAGCCCGATCGAGCGAACCAGCAGGCTGAAGGGATCAAGCCAGCCGATGGCCATCGATCCGAATACTGAGGCGATCAGACCGGCAATCAGCACCACGTACTTCAACGTCTGCCAGCGCTTGTACCTGTTCGACTCGATGCGCTGCTTGCCGCGTTTCGACTCCGAAGGCATGTTGCCGACCCAGTGCTGCAGCGTGCCCATCGGACAGATCCAGCCGCAAAAGAAGCGGCCCAGAAACAATGTGGGCACGAGAATCACCAGGCACCACAACAGCCCGCGATAGAGAGCATGCCCAGCGAGAGCGTTGGTCAGTGCGATCAGCGGGTCCCACTCGAAGAACAGCCGCACTGGTGCGGGCATGTGAATGTCGCCGCTGCTGCTCGACGACGGCCGCAGGGACGAGAAGCCGAGCAACGCAAGAAAGAGGAGCAGAAAGAAGATCTGCGAGGCCCTGCGCATCGCCGGCAACGTCGAGTGAGCCACAACTCTCCTTCGCGCTGCAGCGATCGAACGCAACGCCTGGGGAAACACACCCTTCGCTTCACGCGTTCTCAAAGGACAGCAATTGCGCGGGGCGGTCCCTGTTCACGAACGATGATTCGCTTGGGAGAAGGCCACAAACAGTGATGGTGATCACTTTGAGCGGCTTCGAAGCTCAGAATTCAGCAGAAATCACCGACTCCAGGGCGAAATCGGCTTGATCGGACGCAGACTTACAGATGGTTGATCAGAGAGGCAATGCAGGCGGCGCCGAATCCGTTGTCGATGTTCACTACCGACACATTCGGCGCGCAGGTGTTCAGCATGCCCAGGAGGGCGGCGACCCCACCAAACGAAGCTCCATAGCCTACGCTCGTCGGCACAGCGATCACCGGTGCATTGACGAGTCCGGCTACCACGGTTGGCAGCGCGCCCTCCATGCCCGCACATACAATCAGCACGCGCGCTGTTTGCAGCGACTCCTTCTGCGCTAATAGCCGATGGATGCCGGCGACACCGACGTCGGCAATCACCTCGGTCGTGTTGCCCATCAGCCGCGTGGTCACGGCAGCTTCTTCGGCGACCGGAAGATCGCTGGTGCCGGCGCAGACCACGGCGATAGTTCCCACGCCTGGCTTCACTGGCGCCTGCGCGAGGGTAATGGCACGCGCTGCCTCGTGGAAGATTGCCGCAGGCTCGATGGCGGCCACGGCTTCAAATGCTTCCCTCGAGGCCCGCGTGGCCAGCACATTGCCACCTGCCTTGACCATTCGCTCGAAGATCGCCGCGACCTGTGCGGTTGTTTTGCCGGCAGCAAAGATTACCTCAGGCATGCCGGTGCGCAACGCGCGATGGTGATCGACTTTGGCAAAGCCGAGGTCTTCGAAGGGCAGGTCTTTCAGCCGATCGAGCGCGCTGTTCACACTCATCTGTCCTTCGCTCACTTCTTTGAGCAGCGCTTCGATCTGGAGCCGATTCATGAGTGCGTCTCCTTGTCGAAGGCGCGCATTGCCGCCTGCATTACTTGCTTTAGCGGTACGGAGTGCTTGCGGGCCAAGGCACGGCAATCTTCATATTCCGGCGCGGCGTTGGCCACTTCTCCGGAAGGCCAGCGAGCGATCTTGATGCGGACTGGGCCCCACGGCGTCTGCGCTTCGGCAAACTCACGTTTCAGCGAGGCCTTCTGTTCGAGCCGCCAGTGCAATCCTATGGTCGTCGTCTCGCGAAGAATCAGGTCGCGCAGCACGGGCACCAGATCGGGCTGGCAGAGAGCGGTCAACTGCGTGCCGGTGCGTCCCTTCTTCATCTGGACGCTGACGCGATACACGTCCCACGCGCCCGCTTCGAGCAGCAACTCGCTCACATAGGCAAGGAGCTGTGGCGTCGAGTCATCGATCACAGTCTCGACGATCGCCATCGGCTCGGTTGCAATCTCCCCGGCCGCTTCGCCCACCAGGAGGCGTACAAGGTTTGGCTGGCCGGGCGTATCGCGGCCGCCGGCGCCATAGCCGGACGCAGTCACGCGCATCGCCGGCAGTGACCCATACTGCACATCGAGCACGCGTAGAATTGCCGCGCCGGTCGGCGTCACGCGCTCCATCGGCGGGCCGGCTGCATAGATGGGCGCATCTTTGAGCAGCGCAAGTGTCGCGGGCGCAGGGACAGGTAGGATGCCATGCGCACATTGGACGGTGCCGCTGCCAACGTTGAGAGGCGAGGCGATCCAACGATCGATATTCAGCGCCGTGCATCCGGCGGCCGCGCAGACGATGTCGACGATGGTGTCGACGGCGCCCACTTCGTGGAAATGCACACGCTCGATCGGAATCTGATGAATCGCGGCTTCGGCTTCGCCTAACAATTGAAAAGCCCGGCTGGCCTGCTCCTTGACCGCATCGGACAGAGTGGCCGAACGAATGATGCCAAGGATCGCCGACAGCGACCGATGATGCTCGTGTGTGTGGGTGTGCTCGTGGGCATGCTCGTGCGTGTGCTCACCAATGACAGCGGGATCGTGTGAGTGCCCGTGCTCGCCGTCGTGGGTGTGCGGATGGGAATGCGTATGCGTGTGGCTGTGAGCGTGCGCCGAACTCGACTCTTGTTCGTGCTCCGCATGGGCATGCTGGTGCTGATGTGTGTTGTCGGCCCTATGGAAATGTGCATGATCCGTCGCCTCGGCATCGGTCACGACATCGACTTTGGTCCCACCGATGCCGCCACGGCTGACTTTGTGCAGCTCAAGCCGCGCTCCTACGTTGAGCGCAGCCGTGGTTTCGGCGAGCAGGTCGAAAGAGACGCCGGCATCGACGAGTGCGCCCAGCAGCATGTCGCCGCTGATGCCGGAGAAGCACTCCAGATATCCGATTCGCATGAGTCCTGGGTTACGCGCCGCGCCGCGCGAGAATCTCTGCGGGAAGAACGACGTTCATCGACCCCGAGCGGAATCCGGCGGCGTCGAGGGTGACATATTGAAAGCCGGCCTTGCGCAGCTCCGCCGTGATTGCGTCGAGCATCTCCATCGTGAGTGCGCGGGGCAGTTCAGTTCGGGCAATCTCGACCCGTGCCAGCGCGCCATGATGGCGCACGCGAAACTCGCGAAAGCCGAGTTGACGGAGGCTCTCTTCGCCACGCTCTACTTGTTCCAGCACCTCGCGCGTCACGGTGCGTCCATATTCAACGCGCGAACTCAGGCAGGGCGCTGCGGGGCGATCCCACAAAGTGTAGCCAACTGCTTTGGCCAATGCACGAATCTCCTGCTTCGTGAGTTGAGCGTCGGCCAACGGCGCCAACACCGCCTGGTCCTGCGCAGCGCGCTGTCCAGGTCGAAAGTCTCGCGTGTCGTCGGCGTTCATGCCATAGGCGATGTTCGCAAAGCCAAGCTTCGCGCCCAAAACCTTCATTCCTTCGAACAGTTCTGTCTTGCAGTGGAAGCAGCGGTTGGCATCGTTGCGCTGGTACTCGGGCTTATCGAGCTCGCCGGTCTCGATTACGCGGAGCGGCATGGCGATTGATTGGGCAAAGGCACGCGCCTGCTCCATGTCGCGCCGCGCCAAGCTGGGCGAATCGGCCAGCACAGCTAACATCCGGTCGCCGAGCACCCGATGTGCCGTTGCTGCAAGGAATGCCGAGTCCACGCCACCCGAATAGGCGACCATGACACTGCCCAGCGCGCGCAGGCGATCTTCGAGTATGTGCAACTTCAACTCGGCCTGGTCAAGCTCTGGAACCAACGTCGCCATGGGGCCGATTATAGCGGAACCCGTGTTGATCTGGCCTTCTATCGCCCTGTGGCGCAGCCTCCCTTGAAGTGCGGTGCGTTATACTCCGGTCGCAGCTAGAAATTGGAGATCCTCTTATGAACGTGCAAGGAATCAGCAGGCTCGCCGCGGTCGCGGCTCTCGCAGTTGCAGTCCTCCTATCCCCGCTTCTCACCCTGGCGCAAGGCGGCGACACCCTTCTCAAGCCAGCGGATACGCAAAAGCTCCTGCCCGCCGCCGTCTACTACAAGGCCCAGTCGGCGCCCACCCAGTTGCGCAACTCGGGCGGCGTCAAGTTCGCCGATGGCTACTATGTGCTCGCGACATTGGTCGACACCAGTGGCTACTCCAGTGACGTGGCATCGAAGTATCAGGCCTACTTCATCGCCGAAGTGCCGTTGAAGATCGGCGGCCAGAACCTTCCCGCAGGTGTGTATGGTGTAGGGTTTGTGCCCGGTGACAAGTTTGTCGTGACGGATGT
>Ga0181526_10004642_pt1 | contig 10602 bp, 10 predicted proteins | sample PEATcosm2014_Bin_35_FD_119750 | JGI IMG/M metagenome (GOLD analysis project Ga0181526, IMG submission 119750) | Peatland microbial communities from MTU Mesocosm Facility, Houghton, MI, USA - PEATcosm2014_Bin06_30_metaG | ecosystem: Environmental > Terrestrial > Soil > Wetlands > Peat | place...
ATTCCCTCGATGCCGTCGCGCATCTCCTCCCTCACGCCGTTGAAGTCCTCCATGGCGCCCACCATGACTAATCTCTGTTTTAGTCTTCGTCCCGAAAGTCAGTTGGATTGCATCGACGCTTCCACGTCCGCAGGTGCGCTTTTGCTGACGCTCCCTGCCAAGCTCATTTTGTAATGCAGCCGCAGGATGGTCAGCCCCACGAAGGTGATGGTGTGGTCTGTGCGAAGCACACCCTCTTCGTCGACGTATACGCGAAAGATTTCGTGTAAGGTCGTGAAGTTCCTCACCCGCCATGCATTCTTGCCAGCTTCCACGATTCGGTAAAATCCCGAACTCCCAAATGCGGCCCCAGTGGACACCAGCCCGAACGATCCATCCGCATACGAGCACGGCCGCAGGTACACGTTCGCACTCCCGCGACAGGGGAATGTTACCTTGACGCAAGTGTTGCCTTCGCCGGGAATCCGCGTCGTAGAATAAATTCCCGCGTAAATCACTTTTCCATTGGATTTAAAACGCCGCAGCCAGCCAGTGTAGACCAGCCGTCCCGATCCTGGCTCCCGCAATTGCAACACTTCGCTCGTCATCCCTTTCGCCACTTCGAGCGAGGAAATCGGAAAATTCAACTGGTTCATGCGCCGGCTGATAAACTCCACCAGCAGCCACAGGAAGAATCGTCCGGCCAGGTACACTTCGCTCCAAACTTCCAGATGATACAAAGCGGCATGCTCGTAGAAGTGGCGTATCTGGGGATGCACCTTGTCTGGATCGCAGGAAGGTCCTCGCAGCGCTTCGAAATTCGGAATCAACCCCGCATCGCGAGGCGTTCTCACTTCCAGATGTTCTATCTCTGCAATTCGCTCGTACACGCCGCTGCCGATGATCCCTGGCATCCCAGGGACACAACTCAGCCACGGGGCATCCTGTCTTTGAATTTTCTGCCCGGTAATGCGAACCAGCCATTCAATGCCGGTCTCCAGTGCCCACGCAAATGCGTTATGGATGCTCTGCCCGATTCCCCGGCGCTCCTGTTCGGGAAGGGAACTATCGTCACGATCTGACCTTGGATTTTCTGCAGCAGAACTCATTCTGCCCGCATTATCCCATCCCTTTGTTCCCGCGGGACTCTTCAGCTGCGCTTTGTGCTCCTACCGCTACTGACCCACGACCGGCAGCACAATACGCGAGGCGTGTTCCGCATCGTGGTGAATCGTAATCCGTCCTATCTGCGATTCGGCGGACACAATCTCCGACTTGCCTGTCTGCAAATTCCGCGAAAAATGCGGGTAGAACGCCCCCGTAATCTGTACGCGGATTCGGTGCCCCTTCAAAAATACATTACTGGTCAGCATGCGGTTCAGGTCCAGCCTGTAAATCTTTCCCGGCTCTGCAAGCTTAGGCTCAACCGTTTCTTCCCGGTAACTAGCCCGCAATTCGTCCAGTCCCGGGCTCATCAGATTGAATGCTGTCCCATCCGGCGCCACGTCCAGCAACTTCACCCACAAATCGAAGTCTGGCACATCCGCCGATACATACATCTCCGCCTGAATCGGCCCCGTGACCTCCACATCCTCTTTCATCGGTTCGCTATCAAATGCCAACACATCCCCTCTTCCACCCAGGGCGCGGTAATCATGCGCCCCATACTTCTCGTATGCGTCCGTAACTGGATGAGATGGGTCGGAAACAAAGGAACTCGCAGCGACATGTGACGTCCCCGGTTGCGCCCCGAGTGTCCCGAGCCTCGGTGGCCCTCCCGCAGCTCCCAAGTACAGTGATTCCGCTTTCGCCCGTTTCAGCGGCCACGACTCCTCATCTCTCCACTCGTTCCTCCCCATCACGAAGATCCTCACCGGCTTCTCACGCTCCACGCCGTTGTCCACATTTCGCAAGTAATGATCCATCCATCGCAAGATCAGCTCGTCGTAATCAATCGGCGCTGTTGGCCCGAAGTCCCGTTCTCCGCTCTTCCGCGTATCCTGCCCGCCATGCGTCCAAGGGCCGATCATCGTGTGCGTCCGTGGATCCGTCTCTCCCCTTCGCGCCTCCAATAATCCATTGAAGTTCGTCGTCGCTCCGTCGGGACCGTACGCTTCGTCATACCACCCCGAAAAATTGAGCACCGCGCAATGCACGCGGTCGTATCGATTTCGCAGCTCCGCCCAATTCCACCACGCATCCGCCGGTGGATGCGCCAACCATTGGTAGTAATACGGTGCCGCTTCCTTCAAGTCCGGCAATCCACTCAGAGGCAGGAATCCTTCGATCCGTCCGTGCTCTTTCTTCCAACTCGATTCAGCTTCCTCGTCCGTCTTTGGCCCCGCCAACCCCTTCCTTTTCCGTGCATCGGGCGCAATATTCAGCCAGATCCATTCGAGCCACGACCCATCAAACAGCCCGCCCGAATAGAAAAAATTCCGCGGCGTCGAAAAGGTCATCGCCGGAACCATCGCCTGCAAATGTGGCGGATTTTCCACCGCTGCCAGCCACTGCACCGCCCCCGGATACGACAGGCCAAACGTCCCCACGTTCCCATCTGACCACGGCTGTCGAGCTGCCCACTCGATGGTGTCGTACCCATCTTTTCCTTCATTCTGATAAGGCGTGAACTCGCCTTCCGACGCGTATCGCCCCCGCACGTCCTGGATCACCACCGCATAGCCGCGCTTCACTGCCTTCTCGAACGTAGACCAGTCCTTCTGCGCATCGCTCTTCCCATACGGTGTCCGGTACACCAGAGTAGGGAATCGTCCCTCCTCTTTCGGCAGCCAAACATCCGCGCGAAGCACGACTCCATCTCGCATCGTCACCGCCACATCTATTCGCCGTACTTCCTCCTCAGCGGCTTTGCCTTTTCCCGTCGCAGAAACTCCAACCCACGCAAAGGCAATCCCCACCGCCACCACGACTAAAACGATGCCAATCCGCTCTCCTCTTCTCATGCCGCGCATTCTATCCGAACCCGCTCCCATTCGCTTGTTGACCACCCGCTCTTCCTCCGTAACAATGTTCTGATTATGACTACCAATCTTTCAGACCAGCATCTGGCCGTTCTTGGCACCGGCAAACTCGGCAGCATCCTCCTTCGCGCTTATCTCAAGCAAGGGCTTTTCTCCCCCAAGCGCGTCACCGCCACTGTCCGCCATCAGGAAAAGGCCGCCACCATCGCCGTCGAACTCGGTGTCAATGGTTCCACCCATAATCGCAAGGCTGTTAAAGGTGCCGACATTGTCCTGCTCGCCGTGAAGCCACAGGTTGTCGGCGATGTTTTGAAAGAAATCAAGCCCGCCTTGGGGAAGCACACTCTCGTCATTTCCGTTGCCGCCTCCGTTCCCACCTCCTATATCGAGCAGCGGATCGGCCCCAAGGTTCCAGTCATCCGCGCCATGCCCAACACCTGTTCCGTTGTCGGCTGCGGCATGACCGGTATCTGCCGGGGTGCCCATGCTTCCGATGACCATCTCGAAATTGCCAAAGCCATGTTCGGTGCCGTCGGCCGCACCGTTGTCGTCGACGAGAAAAACATGGACGCGGTCACCGGTCTTTCCGCCAGCGGCCCCGCTTTTATCTATATCATCCTGGAATCTCTCGCTGAAGCTGGCGTAAAGGTCGGTCTGCCTCGGGATATCTCCACACTCCTCGCCGCTCAAACCATGAAAGGTGCCGCCAGCGTCGTACTCGAAACCGGTGACCACCCTGCTCTCCTCAAGGACTCTGTTACCACTCCCGCTGGCTGCACCATCGACGGCATCCTCGAACTCGAGGAAGGGAAGCTGCGCGTCACCCTTATCAAAGCCGTTGTAAAAGCCACGCAACGCGCCGGCGAACTCCTCTTCGAAAAATGATTGCTCACGATGCTCGTTGCCGTCCTGAGGCGGGCCTTTTGCTTCAAAACATCTCAACGGCATGCTCGCTCCGAATCACCCGTGACGCCGTGACGTCTCTCCTTGCGCCCTGACCCGTTTTGTGTGCTAGCATTCGCTCAGGACATTTCTGATGCCTGCCGCCTACATACCGATTTTGATCTTTGCCTTACTCGTTCTCTCTTTCCCGGTTCTGGCGCTTCTCTTCTTTAAGTTGATTCGCCCTGAATCGCGCGGTGGCCCGGCCAAGTTCCTGCCGTACGAATGCGGGGTTCCTGCCGAAAGCAACGCCCGCGGTCGCTACTCCGCCCGCTTCTATGTCGTGGCTATGCTCTTCGTCATCTTCGACGTGGAAACCATTTTTCTTTTTCCTTGGGCCATTCGTTACCGCTTCTGGCTGGCACAGCATATGGGCGCGTTTGCTCTCATCTCCATGTTTGTCTTCCTCGGTATTTTGCTAATCGGCTATGTCTGGCTGTACAAAAAGGGCGCTCTCGACTGGGCCTGACCTTTGCAGCCCGCCCGCGTCGGGGTTGCAGCACGCGCAACCCGGTCTAATTTCGCGCCTCAATCACACCAGCTGCTTCCACTCAGCGCAAAATTTACAACTGAAAACTAGTTTTTTCCTCTGTCTGTGCTCCGGCTCATTGACTGCTTGTACCTCCTATGTTAGAAACGCTGTGAACGATGGGAATAGCTCCCCAGGTTGCGGATGAGCCTATCCGCCTTGCAGGATGGCTTGTGCGTTCTCGCTCCTTCCTTGCGCACGTGGTTTTATTCGGCCATCCATAGTTGATCGAGTTAACGGCTTGCTGTTCCTATTTTTTTAGTCGTCGCATTGCATCTCAATGGTCCCAGGGTCCATGGCAGACGAGTCCAAGCCATCCCAAGAGCCCGAAAGTACTCAGGCGGAGCCGAAAGGCGCTTCTCCAGCGCCTGCGCCGAAAAGTGCCCCCACGCCCGCCGCTCCTCCAGCCCCGAAGCCGGGTGCGCCTTCGCCCAAGGCACCCGCTCCTCTGCAGATTCCTCTTGATAACGATCTTGTTCGCCGCTACCGCGCCCGCTTTGGCGCTGCCATCTTGGACGCTCTCGAAGATCGTAAACAGCACTATCTGGTTGTCGACTCGGCCCAACTGCCTGAAATCGCCCGTTACTCGCGCGAAGATGAAAAATTCGATCTCCTCGAGGATTACACCGCGGTGGATTGGCCCCGTCGCGACAAGCGTTTCGATCTCATCGCCATTCTCTACTCTTTCCCGAACAATATCCGCCTTCGCCTGAAAATTCCCATTGCGGCGAACGAGCATCCCTCCAGTCTCGTCGACATTTGGCCCACTTCCGACTGGCTCGAGCGCGAGATCTTCGACATGTTTGGCATCGAGTTCGCCGGACACCCCGGCCTGAAGCGCATCCTCCTTCCCGATGGCTGGCAGGGACATCCGCTTCAGAAGGATTACGACATCCTTCAGCAAGACACCGCATGGGTCCGGGAAAATCTCGGCATCGATAGCGGTCAGTAGGATTAGGAGACGTGGCAGACACCGTGGACCAAGACGCAACGCATAGCAACGACACGCTCCTCGGGGCCGACGAACTTATCCTCAACATGGGGCCGCAGCATCCGTCCACTCACGGAGTCTTGCGCGTTAAACTCAAGCTCGATGGTGAGCGCGTTCGCGGCGCCGAATGCGTCATCGGGTATCTCCATCGCGGCGTGGAGAAAATCGCCGAAAACCGAACTTATCAGCAATTTGCTCCCTACGTGGACCGCATGGATTATGTCGCGGCCATCAGCAACGGCCTCGGCTACTGTGAAGCTGTCGAAAAGCTCTTGAACGTCGAGGCCCCGATTCGCGCAAAAGTCATCCGCACCATTCTCACCGAACTCCAGCGTATTGCCAGTCATCTGGTCTGGCTCGGCACGCACGCCCTAGACATCGGCGCTCTCACGCCGCTCTTCTACTGTTTCCGCGAGCGCGAAGAGATCCTGAAAATCTTCGAGAAGTATTGTGGTGCGCGCCTCACTACGCACGCCTTCCGCATCGGTGGCCTTCAATACGAGGCCTACGACGACTTCGAAAAAGATGTCGAGCGTTTCTGCAAGGACTTCGAGCGCCGCATCCAGGAATACGTTGACCTCCTCACCGGCAACAGCATCTGGATCGGCCGCACCCGCAACGTCGGCGTCCTCAACGCCGCAGATTGCATCGCCCTCGGCGCCACGGGGCCTATCCTCCGCGCCGCTGGCGTGAAATGGGATCTCCGCAAAGCCCAGCCCTACGCTGCCTACGACCGCTATCAATTCGAAATTCCCACGGGCACCAATGGCGACACCTACGATCGCTACATGGTCCGCATGGAAGAGATGCGCCAGTCCCGCCTAATCTGTCTCCAGGCCATCGAAAACATTCCCGAAGGCCCCATCTTCGGCAAAGTGGGCAAAGTCATCAAACCTGCGCCGGGCGAAATCTATCATTCCATCGAGGCACCCAAGGGCATTCTCGGCTATTACGTCGTCAGCGATGGCACCGTTCAGCCCTATCGCGTCCGTATTCGGCCGCCCTCTTTCATCAATCTTCAGGCCCTCGACAAAATGATTCGCGGTCATCTCGTCGCGGATGTGGTCGCCGTCATCGGCACCCTGGATATCGTTCTCGGTGAGGTGGACCGCTAGCCCATGAGCCCAGCCACCCAAGCCGTCCTTCACTTTCTCCAGACCTGGTGGGTCGAACTTGTTTCCGGCGTTGTCATCGTAGCCGTCGTCCCCCTCATCGCCGGCTACGTCGTTCTTGTCGAGCGTAAACTCATGGCTGACATGCAAGCGCGTCTTGGTCCCATGCGCGTTGGCCCTCACGGCTTGCTGCAACCCATCGCCGATGCCGTCAAGCTGCTCATCAAGGAAGACATCGTCCCACAGGATGCCGACAGTTTCATTTTCTGGTTTGCACCCGTCATCTCCATGGTCGCCGCGCTGACTTCCATGGGCGCTCTGTACTTTGGCCCAGACTTCCGCGTCGCCCAGGACATCAATATCGGCATCCTCTTCGTCATCGGTGTCAGTTCTCTCGGCTTTCTCGGCATCATCCTCGGCGGTTGGGCCTCTAACAGCCATTACTCCATCATTGGAGCTATCCGCAGCACCGCCCAACTCGTCAGTTACGAAACCGCCGGCGGCCTTGCCATCATTTGTGCTTTGCTTCTTTCCGGCACTCTCAGAATCCATGCCATCGTCGATGCGCAGTCCGACCACCACGTCTGGTTCATTTTCCTCGCGCCCGTGGCCTTCTTCACTTACCTCGTTGCCTCCATCGCCGAGACCAATCGCGCTCCTTTTGATCTTCCTGAAGCTGAATCCGAACTCGTTGCCGGCTACATGACCGAATACAGCGGCTTTCGCTGGGCGCTCTACTTCCTCGGCGAATACGCCAACATGATTGTCGTCGCATCCGTCGCCACCACGCTCTTTCTCGGTGGCTGGCTCCGTCCCTTCCCGAATGTCCACTGGCTCAACTGGTTGGACCTTCTGCCCGCCCTGTTCATCGCCCTGGTCGGCATCTATTGCATTTACAGGGCAGGGAAGCAGCCTGTCAAAATTCAGGTATGGTTCATGTGGGCCGTGGCATTCGCTTGCTTTGCCGTCGCCCTGATCTTTCTTGTCCCCTGGATTTTCGCTTCCCTGAAATTCGCCATCCTGGGTCTCAACGGCGCTTTCTGGTTCCTCTTGAAAGTCTCCGCCTACATTTACGTTTTTATGTGGCTGCGCTTCACTTTGCCTCGCTATCGCTTCGATCAGCTCATGCATCTCGGCTGGTATATCTTGATTCCGCTAGCTATCGTCAATGTGTTCTCCGTGGGCGTAGCGCTTTTGCTCGAGGCCGAGTTCGGATGGAATCGCTGGCTCGCTCTTATCGTTACTACCGCTTTCACCTTGGCCATCGCCTTGTTCTTGGTCCGTTCGCACGATAAACGCGTCGCAGCCGCTTCCTCTGCTTCGGCTGCAACTTCGGATTCTTATGCTGGATAGCATCCTCTTCTACTTCTTCGGCGGCGTGGCTGTTCTCAGCGCCGCGCTGATGGTCACCCGTCGCAACGCGATGCACTCGGCCGTGTTCTTGATCACTACTCTTCTGGCCACCGCCGGCATTTTCCTTCAACTCCGTGCCGAGTTCCTCTTCATCGCCCAAATCATTCTCTACGTTGGCGGCATCATGGTGCTCTTTATCTTTGTCATCATGCTCGTCCGCCTCGATGCGCCCATCCACCAGATCCGTTTTCGCATGCAAAAGCTCGTTGCTGTGCTGGTCGCATTGGCACTCGGATTCGAAGTTACCGTGGTGCTTCTGCTCGCTCGAAAATTGCCAGGGGGCGGCTTGTTGATTCAAGGGAGTGCGCCTGCGGATAAGTTGCCTCCCAACTCCGAAGAACTGGCCAAAAGCCTCTTCAGCAATTACCTCTTGCCTTTCGAAATTGCCAGCGTGCTCTTGCTGGTGGCCATGGTGGGTGCTGTCGTCATGGCCAAGAACAGAAAAGGGACTGACGAATCATGATGTCCCCAGCCCATTACCTCTTCTTAAGCCTCGCGCTCTTCCTGATCGGTTGCATCGGTGTGGTTACTCGCCGAAACGTGATCGTCGTCTTGATGTCCATTGAACTTATCCTCAACGCCGTCAACATCAATCTCGTGCTCTTTTCGCGCATCTTCGGCGATGTTTCTGGACAGGTCTTCGCCCTCTTTATCATTGCGGATGCCGCCGCCGAAGCGGCTGTGGGCCTCGGCATCATCATCGCCTTCTTCCGCAACCGCGAGACCGTCCTCGCCGACGAAATGGACCTTCTCAAATGGTAGCGACAGCGACAACCCGCATCCGCATCTGCCTGCCTCCCCGGCTTCTCTTTAAGGGGTCGGAGCTTCAGCTCCGACATCTGAGCCTTGGCAAGACTTGGGCTTTAACCCCTGAGGAATCGACCTGCGGCTTTGGGGGAGGGAACCGCCCATGACCTCCTCCAACTATTTCCTCCAGCATCTCTGGCTCATCCCGCTCTTTCCCCTGATCACCGCCGCTCTCATGCTTTTCCTCGGCCGCCTCCTTCCCAAAAATGCGGTCAACTTCTTCTGCGTCGGCAGTGTTTTCCTTTCCTTCCTCCACGCCGCCGGTGCTGCCCTTGCGCTTTTGGCTCTTGATCCAGCCCATCGTGTCTTTCAGCAAATCCTCTTTGAATGGGTCAGCCCCGGCCCGATTCCTGCTGTCGGGGGTCTCGTCCCTTTCATCGCCGATTGGGGCTATCTCCTCGATCCGCTTTCCTGCGTCATGATTCTCGTTGTTACTGGCGTCGGTTTCCTGATCCACGTCTACTCCATCGGCTACATGGGCCATGAAGGTGGCTACTACCGTTTCTTCGGTTACATGAACCTCTTCATGTTTTCCATGCTCACCTTGGTCCTCGCCAACAACCTTCTTCTCCTCTTTGTGGGTTGGGAAGGTGTGGGCCTGTGCAGCTATCTCTTGATCGGTTTCTACTTCCTCAAGAAATCCGCTTCCGACGCAGGCAAAAAAGCGTTCATCGTCAATCGTATTGGCGACACCGGCTTCCTCTTAGGCATTTTCTATATCGCCACCACTTTCGGCACTATCCGCTTCACCTCGTACGGCCTTGCCGACCCCGTGGCTTTTGCGGGCATTAGCGAAACTCTTAAGGCCATGGCGGACTTCAATCGTCTTCCCGCTGTCGGGGTGCTTACGGCCATCGCCTTGCTCCTCTTCGTCGGCGCCACCGGCAAGTCGGCTCAGCTTCCTCTATATGTCTGGCTGCCTGACGCAATGGAGGGCCCCACGCCGGTCAGCGCCTTGATCCATGCCGCCACCATGGTCACCGCCGGTGTCTACATGGTCGTTCGAATGAACGCCATCTATCAGCTTGCTCCTTTGGCAATGGATGTCGTCGCTGTCGTCGGTGCGCTCACCGCCATTTTTGCCGCCTCGCTGGCCCTTGCGCAGACCGATATCAAAAAAGTTTTGGCCTATTCCACCATCAGCCAGCTCGGTTACATGTTCCTTGCCCTTGGTGTGGGCGCTTTTTCCGCCGGCATTTTCCATCTGATGACCCACGCTTTCTTCAAAGCCCTTCTCTTCCTCGGCGCAGGCAGTGTCATCCACTCCCTTTCCGGCGAGCAGGATCTCCGCAAGATGGGCGGCCTGTGGAACACTGTTCCCGCTACCTCCCGGCCTTTCCTCATTGCTACCTTGGCGATTGCAGGCATGCCCCCGCTCGCTGGCTTCTTCAGCAAAGACGAAATTCTGGGTAACACCTTCGCGCGTGCCGCCACTATGGACCGTTACCTCTTTCTCTGGATTGTCGGCGTCATTACCGCTGGCCTCACCGCGTTCTACATGTTCCGCTTACTCTTCCTGGCCTTCTTCGGTCTCTCGCGCCTCTCTCCCCAACTGGAGCATCACATTCACGAATCGCCTAAGACCATGACCGTCCCGCTCATGATCCTCGCGGCTCTCTCCATCGTCGGTGGCTGGTTTGCTCTCCCCACTCTCTGGGGCGAGGAAAGCTCATTCGAGAATTTCCTTGAACCTGTCGTTCGCGGCGTCATTCCGGAAACCACCGCCATAAAATTTGCTCATCACTCCTTGTTCGTGGAATGGCTGCTCATGGGCATTTCTGTGTCTATCGCCGGTTTCGGCATTTGGTTGGCCTACAAGTTCTATCTCGAGCATCCGGAGTTTCATTC
>Ga0181526_10004648_pt1 | contig 10593 bp, 7 predicted proteins | sample PEATcosm2014_Bin_35_FD_119750 | JGI IMG/M metagenome (GOLD analysis project Ga0181526, IMG submission 119750) | Peatland microbial communities from MTU Mesocosm Facility, Houghton, MI, USA - PEATcosm2014_Bin06_30_metaG | ecosystem: Environmental > Terrestrial > Soil > Wetlands > Peat | place...
ACACGGTTCACTTACCCCATCTACGAAGGCCGAGCAGTCTTGAGATTCCGGCCACATCCTCGCAGTTCTGCCTAACCTGCTGGGTTCGAGACGCTACGTCAAAAGCAAACATGCTGTTGGACATCCGAGTCAGTAGTCCGATGGCTTCATGAATTCTCTTCCGTCGCGGCGTCATGCCGAGGAGGAGCCAGAACCAGTACAATCGAATTGCCTGGCTTGTCTCCGCGAGTGAACTGCCTAGTTCTCGGATGCGATCGGCGGCGACCCAGTAGCGTTGTTGGCTCGCTTGGTCCGCGTTGCGGGGATCGATTGGATAGCTGTATTGGGCTTTCGCTGCGGGGTTGTACCGTTCGATTCAGAACCAGCATTTTGACGAGCCGTGGGAATTCGGGCGATGCCAAATAAATCGCGAGAAGCAGCAGTTGCAGAGAAAATGACTTGACCGGCACGTCGTAAAAGACATTCAGGGCGAAAACGTTCGTCATCACCGCGACCGCCAGTAGTGCCCCTGGTGACCTTAGCTTTGGGGTTATCAGCATGACGCCGGCGAGCGTTTCGAGAACACCACTGAATATCGTGTACGGCTTGGAAGTGGCCATAAACAACTACAACATTGAGAAGGGTGTCAGGTCACCAACGCTGCCGACCAGCCTGCTGGCCGTAAGCTCCCGAAATTGTAGCGGCACCACTTTATCGAGTCCATACACCATCATCGTTACCCCGAGACATACCCAGCAGCGCCAACACAGCACTCGTTCGCGGAAGAGTGGAGGGCTCCGACGTGGCGGTGGCATCGATCTCGAATGCCGGGCGAATTTGCCTGGCGCCCAGCGTTGCACGTTGCAGTGCGCGCAACGAGCGGCGCACTCCCGGCTGATGAGGGGCCCCTGATCTTGGCCCGCGTCTCGCATCGCCCATCCGCCCGCCGGCGGGCGCGGCGACGGACAATGGGAGGCTGGCGCCGGCGATAACGCCACATCTGCGCGCGCCGAGCGAACGGTGGCGTGTGCTCTGCCGCCTTGCCCGCGCCTGCCCAGCGGGGCGACGTGATTCTCCCTGAAATAGACCGCCTGTTACAAGATGATCCGCCGCTCGCCGAAATGTCCGCGTCTGTAAGCGTAGGCCGGCAACCTTCCTTACCGCCGTTTCAGCACGCTCGCTCCGGCGGCGGTCAACACGGAAGTGGCCAGGAAACCGTGATAGTCCAGACGTCGCGCTTTGGCACGGCAAGCTTAGCGCTTCACTGGGACGCGGCGGCGCAGATCGTCGAACCAGTCCGTGATGGTGACGAAGGTTGTGGTTCTCGCCTGCTCTAGTACCCGCTCGACCAGGAAACGCTTCGGGTCCGGTGTCACGCTGAACCACGCGCCCGAGGTGGTCTTGAATAGCGCCTGCGGGTGGCCTGCCCGGAATACCGGCCCGGGTTGGACGTCGACAGCCATCAACTGGTTGGTGCCCAGTTCCTTATAAAACAGCTCCCGCCCGTTACGGGACCACGCCGGGTCGCGCCCGCCCTGAGTCGAAATCTGAAACTTGCCGCCAGACCCGGGGAACGGCACGACATAGACCTCGGCTTTCCCGGATTCGTCGGAGTCATAAGCCAGCCATTTCCCATCCGGTGAGATTTTCGCATACCATTCGTAGAACGAGTCATAGAACGAGGTCTGGAGGAATCGCCGCGGCTTGCTTTCCCCACTGCCCCCAGGCAACGGCAGAATCGAGATGTGACCGGACTGTGTGTAAAGCAACGCTTTGCCGTCCGGCGTCCAGGACTGTGGCTGCATTGAGGTGATGCCGGACTCAGATGCCAGCAGCAACTCCGGCTGCCCACTCTTGTCCGCGGCAACCCGGTAAATCCCATATTTTTCCCCTTCGCGGTTAGACTCGAACGTCACCCACTTCCCGTCTGGCGTCCAGATGGGATAAAAGTTCGATCCCTCAAACGTCAGGCGCGACAGCGTGAGGCGCTCCAGATCGTAGATCCAGATGTTGGAATGGAAAGTTCCGGAAGTGCTCGCATTGTCCCAGATCGAGCCTGCCACGAGCTTTCCGTCGGGGGAGACTTCAAACGTCACCCATCCGTGCGGCGGCTCGGGGAGAGTCTGCGCGATACCTTTGCGGTCCGTCCACTCGAGTGTGGATGACTGGCTCGACTGTGTACCTCCGCGGAACACCAGCAGGGAGGAATCGGAGAAAGTGTAGTAGTCATAAGAGATACCTTCGATCACGGGCGTTTCCGAGCCGGTCACCGCCAGCCGCTCCAGGTCGAAGGGCACGGCGAAGAGCGTTCCCCCGCGCACATAGACCAGGTGGCCAGTGGGCACGTAGCGCCCTCCAGACCCCGCGTTCGCGAGAACGCGCGCTGCGCCGGTTTTAAGATCCAGCACGGCAATGCGCCACGCGCCGAGGGACAGCCCCGTTCTGATGTCAAACAGGATCGCCTGGCCGCCGGGAAGGAACCTCGGCGAGAAGTGGCCCGACTCGCCATTTTTCGTGTTGACCGTTGTCAGGGACTGGGGCGTGCCTCCCGCCGCCGGCACTCGCATCAGGCCTTTGGACGAGCCGAAGACAATCGTATCGTCCACGCCCCAGTTTAGGCCGAAAAAGTTTAGGCCGCCTACGCTCGGTGCATCGCAGCAGAGTGTGATCGACGTTCCACCGGTCACCAGGATCTTCTTGAGCTTGAACGGTGCAGGACCAGCCCAGTAGGCAATCCATCGTCCGTCAGGAGAGAATTCCGGAAAATACCCGGGTTCGGCGCCTGGAATTGGCCTCCCGTCCAATTGATCCATCATTCGTAGCGTGAGCTGGTGAGATTCTCCCGCATACGCCAGGCGCGTTCCGTCGTGGGACAAGGCGGGATAAAGAGCCAGACCCGGCAGGACCATTGAGGAGCGCGTGACGGTGCGCGGCTCCGGCGCGGGGACTCGCACCCATTCGACTCCCGCCGCCGCCACCGCCAGCGCGGCGATGGTCCAGGGAATCCAGCTCAGTTTTGATCGACGCGGCGGGTGGCCGGCATGGGATTCCGCCAGCCGGTCCTGGTCGCTATCGATATCGTTCCAGGCGTCGCCCATGTCGCGGAGGCGCTTCCGTGGATCGCGTTCCAGGCAACGCTGGAGCAAGCGGCGAACGCCAAAGGGCGTACCGGCGGGCAAGCGGTTCCAATCGAGATCCGCGCGGAGTACGCTCGCCAGCGTGTCGGAGATGGTTCCGCCTTCGAACGCCCGTGAGCCGGTGAGCAGTTCGTAGAAAACCACGCCGAAAGACCAGATGTCGGAACGCTTGTCGACGGGCGTGCCGCGCGCTTGTTCCGGGCTCATGTAGCCCGCGGTGCCGAGGATGACGCCAGCGCGCGTGGAATCAATGGTGAGGGTGGGCGAGTTGGCGCTATTGGCCGGGGACATGGGCTCGGCGGCCTTGGCCAAGCCGAAGTCGAGGATCTTAACCGTGCCGCCGGGGGTGACTTTGATATTAGCCGGCTTGAGGTCCCGATGAACGATGCCCTTTTCGTGTGCGGCTTCGAGGGCCTCGGCGACCTGCTTGGCGATCTTCAAGGCTTCTTCGAGAGGCAGGGGCCCGCGAGGCGCCTGCCCCTCCACCAGTTCCATGACGATAGCGTTTTGTTCGAAGCCGTAGATCTGGGCAATGTGGGGATGATTGAGCGACGCCAGGACCTGAGCTTCTCGCTGGAAGCGGGCCATGTAATCGGCGTCGTGGGCGAGAGCGGCGGAGAGAACTTTGAGGGCGACGTCGCGGTTGAGCTTGCTGTCGCGCGCTCGATACACCTCGCCCATACCGCCCGCACCGATAGGCGCAAGGATCTCATAGGGGCCGAGTTTTGTGCCTGGAGAGAGCGGCATGCCGGTGAACCAGTTCAGTTTAACCCATCCTGTATTGGATAGGTCCTGAATCACGGCGCATCCGTCCCCTAGTATATCGTTTCAATAAAACATAATCTGATGATTCTGTTTCCTGCTATGCTTAGGTATGGCAGGTAAATCTAGACGTTCCAGACTGGTTTTGTCCGATGAAGACCGGGCAGAATTGGAGCAGTTGTCGCGGTCACGCACGCTGCCGCATCGGGAGGCGCAACGCGCCGCCATCATCCTGGGGTATTACCAGGGAGAGAGTATCGCCATCAAAGCCTACCGCTTCCCCATCGAGGACCTCTACATCCCCCTGACCAGGTGAAGAACCGTCTAAAGAGCCCAGGCTGGGCCGCCATTTTCCGAACGCGAACTCCTTGGTAAATAATCTGTTTGGTTCGATTGTATCGGGCCGGATTCCGTGTCAGGAGGCTTGGATGACCCCTCGCGTAGCAACGACGCTGGCAGAGCGGCACACGGTTCGCCGTCAACCGCGATGGTGGGAGGGATCTGGAGATTGGCTACTCAACATCCTCGTGGCCGCCCTTCCGTTTTTCGTGAATAGTAGAGTGTGGTTTCTGACTGGCCCGATCGTTTCCACGTATCCTGCTGTGCGTGTTAACGATCTATGCTTTTTCGGGATCTTTCTTTCCAGCGCGCATTGTCATGAACCCGGCATTGGACGCGCACGCCATGCGCCCCGACGAGACTGCCCAGGCGCCTATTGAACTCGAACAGCGAATCCAGCATATTCAAGAAGCGATTCTCCCGCCCGTCATCACTAAAGGGAAGCCACCGGCTACCACCAAACTCGCTGATCGAATGTTCTTTTCGTTCGTTACGGGTTCCAGGGCAATTGGATCAAAGACGACGATCAATGGGGAGTGTGAGGCGTCGCGATCAACTACCACTTCATTCCCGAAGAACGCCCCGACGCGGTGGTCGACCAGGTGCTACGGATCACTGCCTTGTAACCGCCGTGCGCACGCGCCAGCCTCCTCAGTCCAATCTGACACGTTTTGACACGTTTTGAAGCTCGAAATCGGAGGCGCTGTTTTGGAACGCTACAGCGATGTATGAGGGAGAAGCCTCCACCAACACTGGCATGCTAATTGGTCCCGAGAACGCTTTCCGGCAGATGAAGAATCCCCATTTCCTGGGCTGGAGCCCCATGTATCACTGGACCGACTCCAAAATCCAGGTGCACGCCTTCTACTGCGTCTTGGCGCTCCTGCTGACTTCCTTGCTACAGCGGGAACTGGCCCGTCAGGGTGAGGAATTGAGCGTCAACCGCATTCTGGAAGAGTTGGGTGAAATTCAGGAGACCCTCATCGTTTACCCGCGCCGGCAGGGCCAGCGGCGGCACACGACTGCCACCTGTCTGACCCGCATGAGCCCGCTGCAGAGCCGGTTGTTTTCTCTGCTGGACCTGAAGCGTTACGCCTCTCCGTCGCGTTAGGTCATACACAACGCCTCCCCTCAAACATCTCAGCGGCCAGAGCTTACCCCTGTATCGCCCGCTATCTTGTAAACTACCGCTAGGAGTGCTCTTTTTTGTTTCGCATTTTCGTTTGCGGCCGGCGATTTTGCCGTGCAAGCGACGGCCGCGAATCCGTCATTTCCGCTTCGTCTCACAGCCCGCGGGGACTACTAAGGTGACATTGTTAATGGCGATCGCGCCTGGATCAATCGCACCGGTGAAGGTTGTCGTAGAAAACACCACCGTGCTGATCTCCGGTATGGAGTCCTCGATCCCGATGAAGACCGCGGAGTTGTTCGCGTCAGTGTCCTCTTTCCCGTTTACCGTGAAGGTGCCCAGGAGATTGCCGTCGAAGTCATACGCCGTGATCACCTCGGTGAACAAGAGCGTCTCGGGCGCGTTGTTGTACCCCATTTGCGCTCCGACGGCGGAAACGGGAGTGGCAAAGGCAATAGAGATGGAACCGGAAGGTACGAGCTGGCCTGTAGCGATGATCGGGGCGTTCGGCGCAAAGTTGCCATCCCAGGGGTCACCCTGCTTATCGGTTACCACGGAAGACCCGCCAAGGTTGCTGACAAGGACGCGCAGTCCGCCGTTGGTAGTAACGGGCGCCGGAGTGGGCACTACGGTGAGAGTTGGTCCTAGTTGAGCCCAGTTGATCAGATCGTTCCCGTCCATTGCCGCTCGGGATTTGACCAGCGTGACGCCGGCCTTGGCGGGCGCCACCACTACCGCGAGGATCGCTAACGCGAGAATACCGGCTTGTTTTGTTTGCGTGTTCATTGCATTTCTCCTTTGTTTCGATTGGGCCGGCCCGAGTGGCGCGACCATCTTCAAGGATTGTGCATTGTTTTCGAGGGCCGGTCACCACCTACGTAGGTAGTGTCGTGCGGTTACCGCAGGATTCCGCTCTGCAGTGCCTTGGCCACTGCCTCGCTGCGCGAGTGGGCGTGCAGTTTGTCGTAAATATGGCGCACATGGTAGGAGATGGTGTTCACGCTGACGTCCAGTTTCACCGCGGCGGTCTTATAATTCTCGCCGCGCACCATCAGATTCAAAATGCGCACTTCATGCGGAGTCAACCGATAATCCGCCTGGGGAGGCGGCTGCACGCGACGAAACAACTCCACTACGCGGCGGGCCACTTCCGGCGACATGGGCGAGCCTCCCGTGGCTGACTCTCGGATGGCTTCCAGCAGCCGGATGGCGGGCGTATTTTTCAGCAGGTAACCATTGGCGCCGGCGCACAGCGCCTCCAGGATGCGCTCGTCGTCGTCATACACCGTGAGCATCACCGGAGAAACCGCCGGCCAACGCTCGTGGATGCGGCGGATACCTTCGATGCCGTTCATACCGGGGAGCCCGATGTCGATCAGGGCCACGTGCGGAGGCTCGCCGCCAAGCTGGCCGAGCGCGGCTTCCATGGAACCGAACGATCCCGCGCATGCGAACCCCGGCGTGCCGCCGATGAGCGCGGTAAGGCTGTTGCGAATTTCCGGCTGGTCTTCCACCACCCAGACGCGGGTCACTGTTGCATCGACGACGTTGGTAGTCCCCGGCACCTAAGCCCTCGGTGCGAAATAGCATGAAGTGCGAGGCATCAGCACCACCTGCGTAGGTAGTGTCGTGCAGCGGGTTCTCGCCCTGCTGCTTTGCGGCGGGCTGCAACTCGGCGCCGAACAACTGATCACACGAATGTTCTCGACCTCGGATGGACTGCCGGGCAACACCCGGCTGGGGTCCATTATTCAGGATTCGCGCGGCTTCATCTGGATCGCCACCCTGCTGGGCGTCTCGCGATTCGACGGCCAGCAATTCCAAAACTTCACCGTGCGGGACGGCCTTGGGTTTCCGACGGTGAACCACGTCATCGAAACACGCAATAAAGAGGTCTGGGTGGCGACCAACGGCGGCGGAGTCGCGCGTTACGATCCGCATGGCCGGGCCGGCCGCCAATTTGTGACCTACCCGGTCGGATCCACGCCGGAATCCAACCGCGTGAATACTGTAAGGGAAGGCCCGGACGCCACGCTCTGGGCGGCCACGGACGGCGGCGTATACCATCTGGACCCGGGCAGCCGAGCGTTTCGCCTCGACTTTATTCCTCCGCCCAGGCCGGGATCGACGTCGATTCAGGAAGTCATCGATACGCACCCCGAAGCCGGGAACGTGCTCTGGATTGCCAGCAACTACCAAGGACTTTTCCGGCGGAATGCCGACGGCTCGATGGACCATTGGGCGGCGCGGGAAGGTATCCCGATCCAGCCCGGCAGGCTGTACCGCGATCGCGGCGACGCCCTCTGGCTGGTGACGACCGCCGGCGCATTGAAGATCGACGGTCATGCGCTGCCGGGCCACTCCCCGATTCTCGACAGGCTGGAGCCGGCCGCCGGAAATCGCGGCCACCTCATGGGGCACATGATTCAGGATGTCCGCGGCGACTACTGGATCACCGGCCAGGGCGGGTTGTTTCATTTCGACGGCCACGGGCTGCGGCTTCTGGGGCGGCGCGAGGGCGTACCAGGAGATTTCACATGGGGATTGACGGCGGACCGCGATGGCAACTTGTGGGTGGGCGTGGAGGGCGCCGGGGTCATGCGGATTGTCCGCGACCCCTTCACGGCCTGGGCGGTGCAGGACGGGTTGGCCAAACCCAGGGTGGTGGAAGTGTGCTCTCTCTCTCAAGGCGGTGTAGCGGCAGTCACCTGGGCCCAGTCCGGCCTTCGGATCCAGCGGTTTCAGGATCCGGTTTTTCACGATCTCACGCCGCCCATCCCGGTGCCGGGCCTGACTGAGTATCGTCCAGTCGTGGCAGACCATCTCGGCGAGTTGTGGGTGGTCACCAAAGACGGCGTCGAGCGCTTCCGGCAAGGGCGCCTTGTCCATCGTTACGGCCCGGCCGAAGGGTGGCCCGGCGGCGCCCAGGGCAGTCTCTATGAAACCCGATCGGGCGATATCTGGCTGGCTCGTTGGCAAGTCAATTCCTTCCTCGGGCGCTGGAGACGGGAATCGAACCGGTTGGAGACCCTGGCCGGCGTACCGGGTAGCCCGGTTGCGCAGGCCCCCTGGATACTGGCTGAGGGTGCGGATGGCGGTATCTGGGTGGCAAGCCTTTACGGGGGATTGTTTCGCTATCGCGACGGCGGTTTTGTGCCGGTGCCGTCGCCCTTTCCACAGTCCGTGAGATCCCAAATTTTCAGTCTGTACGTGGATGACGGCGGCCGTATCTGGGTCGGTTACACCAGGGGCGGGCTGGGCGTGGTGGAAAGTCCCAGCGAATCTCAGCCGCGCATTCGCCCGGTGGAATTGGGAGGCGGGCCGGTCGAAAGCACGATCATAAGCCTTACCAGCGACCGCCGAGGGCGATTGTACGTCGGATCGGCCACTGGACTCTGGGTGTACGACCCAAGTACGGGGCACTGCGCGTCATACGCCGGCGAGATACCCATCCTGAGCGGGCCGATCCGCTCGGCGGCGCGCGACCGGAACGGAGATCTTTGGTTCGGCACGGACCAGGGTTTAGTGCGCTTCTCCCCGCCCACGGAGACGCGCAGCCCCCGGCCTCGGGTCCGGCTTACGCAAGTGCAGCTTACCGACGGCCTCTACCCGATTTCCGGATGGGGCGAAGAGACAGTGAGCGCTCCGCGTTTTGCGGCCTTGCAGAATCGTATGGAATTCTCGTTCAGCGGCATCAGCGGCTTCGGACGGCTACGCTTCAGTTACCGGCTCGAACCGCAGGATCGCGAGTTCAGCGCCGCGACTCCGGAGCGCACGGTGATCTACCCGCGGTTGCCCCCGGGCCAGTATCGCTTCGCCGTGCAGGCGATCGATCCGGCGGGGAACACCAGCGCACGCGCAGCATCGTTCCGCTTCGAAATCGCGGCTCCGGTTTGGCAGCGCTGGTGGTTCCTGCTGTTATCGGCGCTGGGCTTGGCGGCTTCCATTTATGGCGTCTGGCGATTCCGGCTGAATCACTTGCTGGCGGTGGAACGCGTGCGCATGCGCATCGCCACGGATCTGCATGACGATATCGGCTCGGCGCTCTCGCAGATCGGCCTGTTGAGCGAAGCGGCGCAACGCCCGGCGGGGACCCATACCATGCCGGATGCGTTGGCGCGCATCGCCAGCGTTTCGCGGGAGACGGCCGCGTCAATGGCGGACATCGTCTGGACCATCAACCCGCAACGTGACTCGCTGGGGGATCTTTCGGTGCGCATACGGCGGTTCGCCAGCGAGTTATTCAGCGCGCGCGACATCGACTGCGTAGTAGTCACGCCGGAATCGGATGAGGACCTGAAACTAGGCATCGATACGCGCCGCCAACTGCTGCTGGTGGCGAAGGAAGCCATGCATAACGTCATCCGGCACGCCCACGGCACGCAGGTCTCCATCGAACTTCGGCAGGAGAACCGGTGGGTGGTTTTCCGGATCGGTGACAATGGCGCTGGATTCGACCCGCAAGCTCGCGCCGAAGGCCATGGCATCGCCAGCATGCGGTCGCGCGCCGAGGGGATGGGCGGCGAGTTCGTGATCGAATCGGGGAACGGCCAGGGTACCCGGCTGGAGGTCCGGATCCCGAGGCGAAGATAAGGGAACAAACTGAGTTGCAGAGATCTCCGAAACGATAGCTTCTAAGACTTCACGTCGCCCCGTCTTGATGTAAGGTGCACACGGCGGGGAAACCTCTGCTGTTCTTCGCCTACGTGATAACGCACCGGTACGAGCGGCGCGCAGCCTGAAACGTAGCCGTCCTCGCTTCAATCCTACCCAGGGAGAGCTGTGCCAACTCTCGCTGCCGACCAGGATTCGACCCCTTTCGAGGGCGCACATGGATTTCTAATGCTTCTCGCAACCGGCGGCTCGCACGGGCTTCATCCTGGTTCCACTCGTACCCTTTCAGGACCCCACACCTACTCGCTACCTCCTCCGCGAGGAGGTCCGCGATACGCCGTCCGTCGCCGCGCGCTGCGCGTAGCCCGATGCCCCGTTCCCCGCTGACCGCGCGCGACACGCCGCCCCCGCCCGGCGCCCGAACCCCTTCCGTGCACCACCCGCCGTCCCGCCGCTCGACGCGGCCCGTCGCGAGCGGCGCGGCGTCGGATAGGCGCGAAGGAGGGGCACGGCTGGCAGCGCCGCATGCGAGAATCGTCATTCATGCCCAACAGGGCATTCTACTGGATGACGCGACTCTTCATTCTCATTGGGGCGACACTGAGCTTTGGGCCAACGGCGGCGTTTGGGCAA
>Ga0181526_10004650_pt1 | contig 10591 bp, 10 predicted proteins | sample PEATcosm2014_Bin_35_FD_119750 | JGI IMG/M metagenome (GOLD analysis project Ga0181526, IMG submission 119750) | Peatland microbial communities from MTU Mesocosm Facility, Houghton, MI, USA - PEATcosm2014_Bin06_30_metaG | ecosystem: Environmental > Terrestrial > Soil > Wetlands > Peat | place...
CACCCAGATCGAGGGCGTGGTCGCCGCGCCTTACGCGATCGCGGCCAAGCGCGTCGACGTGGCGACGGTCGACAACGCGGTTCCCGTCGGCTCCTGGCGCTCCGTCGGCCATTCCATCACCGCCTTCGCCAAGGAGAGCTTCATCGACGAAATGGCGCATCAAGCCGGCGCCGACCCGATCGCCTTCCGCCTGGCGACGCTCGCCGGCGAGCCGCGCCTGACCGCGCTCTTGAAACTGGTGGCGGAGAAGGCAGGCTGGGGCGCGCCGCTCGGCGCGGGACGCGGACGCGGCGTCGCGCTGCACGTTTCGTTCCAGAGCGCGGTCGCCGAGGTGGTCGAAGTCTCGATCGGCGCGGGCGCCGCGCTGAAGGTCGAGCGCGTCGTCGCCGCCGTCGATTGCGGAACCATCGTCAATCCCGACGTCGTGCGCGCCGAGATCGAGGGCGCGATCGTCTTCGCGCTTTCGGCCGCCCTGTTCGGCAAGATCACCATTCGCGGCGGGCGGGTCGAGCAGCAGAACTTTCCCGACTACCCGGTCGTGCAAATGGCCGAGGCGCCGCGCATCGAGGTTCACCTGACGACGAGCGCCGAACCGCCCGGCGGCGTCGGCGAACCCGGCGTTCCGCCGCTCGCCCCGGCGCTCGCCAACGCGATCTTCGCCGCGACGGGAAAACGGCTGCGCTCGCTGCCGATCGTCGATCAGGGGTTTGCGGCGTGACGGGGATTTCGGGCGAGCGGCTCGCCAGGCCCTCACCCCAACCCCTCTCTCGGCTCAGCGGGAGAGGGGCTTTGCGGCGCAACGCCTTCTCCCGCTGAGCCGGGAGAACGCAGCGCGAAGCGCCGGATGAGGGCCGGCGCGACCCGCTGCGTGATTCAGTCAGAAACCGTACAACAGGGATTTCGGGCGAGGGGTGTAGCGGAGCGAACGCCAGGAAATCAATGGGTTGTTTGCATTCATAATATCGAGACTCGCGGTCCCGCAATATTACGAGACTTGCGGTTTTGAAACTGCGCGCTAGCGTTGCCGCATGAGCGAATCGCCGCCCCGTCCGCCCGGCCGTCCGCGCAGCGAGGCGAGCCGCGCCGCCCTTCTCGACGCCGCCTATTGGCTGGTCTTGCGGCGAGGCTACCCAGGCGTCACCGCCGCGGCGATCGCCCGGGCCGCGGGCGCGGGCAAGCAGACGCTCTATCGCTCCTGGCCGAGCAAGGGGCGGATCGTGCTCGAGGCGTTCCTCGCCAAGGAACGCGAGCGCCTCGACCGGCCGCGCGACGCGGCGATCCAGGCGGGCGACCTCGGCAAGTTCCTGGCCGCGCAATGCGCGAGTTCAAGACCGTTCGACGCGGCCTTGCGCTTTCTCGTCGCCGAGGCCCAGGCGGACGCCGATCTCCTCGCCGCGATCCGCGCCGGAGTGGTCGAGCCGCGCGCGGCGGCGCTGCGCGCGATCCTCGGCCGGCGCGTCGCCGACGCGGCGAGGATCGAGACGCTCGTCGAAGCGATCGACGGCGCGATCTGGCGCCGCCTGCTCCTCGGCGAGCCGCTCGACGAGGACTTCGCCCGCCGCCTCGCCGCGCTCGCTTCCTAGAGCCCGACGCATTCGGGCGCAATCGCCAAAGCGCTTCAGCGCCGTCTCGTCATTGCCGCGAAAGCGCGAATGAGGTCACGCCGGCGACGGCATGCGGCCAAGTCTGGACGCCCGCTTTCGAGGGTGCGACATCGGCGATGTTTCCAACCCGACGCGACGCGCCGCAAGTCGCGCAACGGCATTGACAAGGCGCCGACATTTTGGGAGGCTGAATGGCTAGCATGTTAGCGTGGGGGCGATCATGCCATTCGTCAACATCCGCATGGTCGAAGGCTTCTCCGACGAGGCCAAATCGCGCATCGCCGAAAAGGTGGCCAAAACCATCTCGGCCGAGACCGGCGTCGCTCTGCCGGCGATTTGGGTCGTCTTCGAAGACGTGCGCACCGAAGAATGGTTCGTCGGCGAGCGTTCGGTCGCCGAGATTCGGCGCCGTGCGCCCCCTTAGCGGGGATGCGCGGCGTAATATTGCGAACGCCCGGCCAAGAGGCGTCTAGGGGGCGAAACATCGGGAGGAAACATCATGAAAAGCAGAGTAGCAATCGCCGCATTGGCGCTGGCTTTGGCCGCCGCGGGCGGCGCGCAGGCCGACACATCCAAGAAGAAGATCGCCTTTTCCAACAATTACGCCGGAAATTCCTGGCGGCAGGCGATGCTGAAGAGCTACGACCTGGTGACCAAGAAGGCGGTCGCCGACAAGGTCGTGGCGGCCGCCGACGTCTTCACGACGGCAGATAAGGAAGTGCCGACGCAGGCCGCGCAGATCCAGAATCTCATCCTGCAAGGCTACGACGCCATCGTCATCAACGCCTCCTCGCCCGACGCCCTGAACGGCGCGATCAAGCAGGCTTGCGACGCCGGCATCGTCGTCGTTTCCTTCGACGGCATCGTCACCGAGCCTTGCGCCTGGCGCGTCGTCGTCGACTTCAAGGACTATGGCCTACAGGAAATCGAGCACATGGCCAAGCTCCAGCCGAAGGGCGGCAACCTGCTGGAAATCCGCGGCCTCGCCGGCACCTCGATCGACGACGCCATCCATGGCGGAATCGAGGAGGGCATGAAGACGCATCCGGAATTCAAGATTGTCTCGTCCGTCACAGGCGACTGGGACGAGACGACCGCGCAGAAGGCGGTCGCGACCGTGCTGCCTTCCCTGCAGCCGATCGTCGGCGTCGTCGATCAGGGCGGCGACGGCTACGGCGCCGCCCAGGCCTTCATTGCCGCCGGCAAACCTCTTCCGACCATCATGATGGGCAATCGCCAGGACGAATTGCAGTGGTGGAAGGAGCAGAAGGACAAGAACGGCTACGCGACCTGGTCCGGCACGATCGCGCCGGGCATCTCGACGCTCGCCTTCTGGGTGGCGCAGCAGGTGCTGGACGGCAACAAGGGCATCCCGCACGACCTCCGGGTGCCCTATCTCCAGGTCACCCAGGATACCCTCGACACGATACTGCCGACGATCCAGAAAGGCGGCGTCGCCAACCAGGAATACAGCCAGGCCGACGGGATCGCGGCGATCAAGGCGAATATGAAGTAGGCTCATCCGGCGAGACGAAACGCGTCGCGCGCTTAGGGACTGACAAACCATGGCGGGCGGCGGCGCTCCTCTTGTCGACTTCACCGGCGTGGAGAAATCCTACGGCGCCGTCCGGGCTCTGGACGGCGTCGATTTTTCTCTGTCCCAAGGCGAATGCGTCGGCATCGTCGGCCACAACGGCGCCGGCAAGTCGACGCTGATGCATATCCTGGTCGGCGGCGTCGCGCCCGATCGCGGCCGCATCGAAATCGGCGGCGAGGAGCAGCGCGCCTATTCCGCGACGCGCGCGAAATCGCTGGGCATCCGCTGCGTCTTTCAAGAGCTTTCGCTCTGCCCCAATCTGACGGTGGCGGAGAACGCGCGCGTCTTTCACCCGGCGATCCGCGGTTTTAATTGGCGCCGGCGCGCCGGCGCGTTGATCCTCGACAAGCTCGACGAGATATTCCCCGGTCACGGCGTCGGCGCGGCCGATCTGGTGCAGACGCTTTCGATCGGCCGCCGGCAGATGGTGGAGATCGCCCGCGCCTTCACCGTCTCGGATTCGCCGGCGCGGCTGGTCGTCCTCGATGAGCCGACCTCCTCGCTCGACGAGCACACCACCGAGCAGCTGCTCGCCTACATCCGTCGCTCGGTCGGCGCCGGCCTCGGCTGCACGCTGATTTCGCACATTCTCGACGAAGTGCTGAGAACCTGCGACCGCATCGCGGTGATGCGCGACGGCAAGGTCGTCGTGGCCGACGAGGCCGGAGCCTTCGACCGCGAGCGGCTGATCGGCGCGATGGGCGGGGTCGAGGCGCACGCGGCCCATGAGCCGACGGCCTCGCGCGCCGGCGCCGCGAGCGAAGCGCCGATCCGCGTGCGCATCCGCCCGGACCGACAGGCCGACGCCACCGAGCTGATCGCCCGCGAGGGCGAGATCATCGGCCTGGCCGGCCTCGCCGGCCACGGCCAGACCGACGCGCTGCTCGCCGCCTTCGACGCGGCGGGCCGTCGCCGCGCCGGCGCCGAGGTCGACGCGCCGGTGGCGCTCATCGCCGGCGACCGCCAGTCCGACGGCATTTTTCCGCAATGGTCGATCGCGCAGAACATCGGCGTGCGCTCGTTCGCGGCCTTTCGCTATGGCCCGTTGCTGTCGCCGCGGCGGGAGGCCGAATTCGCCAACGGCTGGCGCGAGCGCATCAAGATTCGCACCCCCGACGTCGCCGCCAACATTCTCTCGCTCTCCGGCGGCAACCAGCAGAAGGCGTTGTTCGCCCGCGCGCTCGGCTCGGACGCGCGGATCGTGCTGATGGACGATCCGATGCGCGGCGTCGATTACGGCACCAAGCTCGAAGTCTACGACCTCGTGCGCGAGGAGGCGCGCGGCGGGCGCACGTTCCTCTGGTACACAACCGAGACCGAGGAATTGAAGAATTGCGACCGGATCTACGTGTTCCGCGACGGGGCGATCGTCGCGCATCTGAGGCGCGACGAATTGACCGAGGGGCGCGTCATCCGGTCTTCGTTCGCCGGACCGCGCTGACATGCAAACCGCCGCCTCGCGCGCCCTCGCGACCCATCGCGCCGGCCCTTCCGCGAGCCGGCTGGAAGTCCGACGCGTCTTGCGCACGCTGCTGCCGGCCCTGTCGCTGATCCTGGTGCTGGCGGCGATCGCCTGGCTCAACCCTCGGGTGATCAGCTATTTCGGCTTCACCCTGATGCTCAACTACGCGGTGCCGATCGCGCTGGCGACGATCGCGCAGATGTTCGTGATGACGGGCAACGACATCGACCTGTCGATCGGCACCTACGTCGGCTTCGTCTGCTGCGTCGCCGCGACCTATCTCCACGATGCGCCGCTGTTGGGCGTGGCGGCGCTCGCCGGCTGCGTCGCGGTCTACGCGCTGATCGGCGCGCTGGTGCAATGGCGCAATCTGCCCTCGATCGTCGTCACGCTCGGCATGAGCTTCGTTTGGCAGGGCCTGGCGGTATTGCTGCTGCCCAAGCCCGGCGGCGCGGCGCCGGGTTGGCTCCAGGCGATCATGGGCTTCAAGCCGCCCTACGCGCCGTTGCCGATCCTCGCGGCGATCCTGATCGCGGCGATCGGCCATTTCGGGCTGATGCGCACGTCCTACGGCGCGATCCTGCGCGGGACCGGCGGCAACGCGACGGCGATCGGGCGGGCCGGCTGGTCGCTGCTCAACGCCAAGATGGCGCTGTTCGCGCTCGCCGGATTGTTCGGCGCGCTCGCCGGGCTCGCGCTGGTCGGCATCACCCGCTCGGCCGACGCCAACATCGGCAACGGCTACACCCTGCTGTCGATCGCCGGGGTGATCCTCGGCGGCGGCGAATTCGTCGGCGGCGTCGTCTCGCCGATCGGGGCGGTGGTCGGCGCGTTGACGCTGACGCTCGCCTCCACCCAGCTCCTGGGATTCCTGCGCATCCCGCCGGACTGGCAGGTCGCGGCCAACGGCGCGATTCTGATCATCGTGCTGGCGGCGCGCGCGCTCATCGGCCTGAAGGGAACGGAGCGATGAGCGCCGCGCTGGCAAGGCTGCGCCGGTGGCCGTGGATCTGGTCGTTCGTCGGCGCGGCGCTGGTCTGGCTCGGCGCGATCGAGTTCACCGGCGGCTACGGCGCCGGCGGCATGCTGACGGCCGCCTTGTCGCTCGCCGTGTTCACGGTGATCGTCGGCGTCGGCCAGATGTTCGTCATAACGCTCGGGCCGGGCAACATCGACCTTTCGCTGCCCGCCAACATCGGCCTCGCCAGCGCGGTGGCGATGAAGACGATGGGCGGCGAGGATTCCCTGGTTGCGCTCGGGCTCGCCGCCGCGCTCGGCTGCGGCCTCGCGGTCGGCGTCGTCAACTATGCGCTGATCCGGGCCCTGCGCATTCCCCCGATCATCGCGACGCTGTCGGCGAGCTTCGTCATCCAGTCGGTCGACATCAGCTACGGGCGCGGCCTGCAGATCAAGCCGCCGCCGGGCTTCGCCGACTTCACCAACATCCAGTTCGCCGGCGTGCCGCTGCTGGCGATCCTGGTCCTCGCCTTCGCGATCGCCGCCGGCGTCGTTTTGCATCGCACGGTCTACGGCCGCTCCGTGCTGGCGATCGGGCAGAACATCCGCGCCGCCAGGTTCGCCGGCGTCATGGTCGAGCCGATCCGCTTCGCCACCTACGCGCTCTGCGGCGTGCTGGGCGGCCTCGACGGCGCGCTGCTGGCCGGCTATTTCCGCGGCGCCAACGTCGACATCGGCAACGAATATCTGCTGGCCTCGATCGCCGTCGTGGTGATCGGCGGCACCTCGGTCGCCGGCGGCAAGGCCAACCTTCCCGGCGTCTGGGGCGCCGCCTTGTTTCTCGTGCTGCTGCAGACCATGCTCAACACCTTCGGCGTCAGCGCGGGGCTTCGCCTCGTGCTCACCGGCGCCGTCATCATCGGCGTCATCGTCGCCGCCGGGGGCGAGGCGCGCGGGCGTTAGCGCATGAACGGCTCGATGTGCGGCGTCGCGCGGGTCCGCAAGGCGTAAAGCGACGTGCTCGCCGCCAGGAACAGCGTGTGAAAATCCGCGCCGCCCCAGTGGAGATTTCCGACCACTTCCGGGACCGCGATCCGCCCTGCGAGCTCCCCGGAATCGGCGTAGATCCAGACGCCGCCGGGACCGGAGCACCAGACGTTGCCCTGCGCGTCGCATTTCATGCCGTCCGGCCGCCCCGCTTCTTGCGCCGAGGCCAGCCCTTCGGCGAAGGTCCGTCCGCGCCGCAGCGAGCCGTCGGCCGCGACTTCATAAACGCGGATCAGCGCGCGTTCCGTGTCGTTGACGTAGAGCCGCGTTTCGTCCGGCGAAAAGCACAGCCCGTTCGGCATCGCAAATTCGTCGCGGGGAACGACGAGCTGGAGGGCGCCGTCCGGGGCGAGGCGGAACACCCCCTGCCAACCCAGGGCGCGCGGGCGCTCGACGCCGAAGCCCGGCATGCGCCCGTACCAGGGATCGCTGAAATAGATCGAGCCGTCCGAGCGGACGCAGACGTCGTTCGGGCTGTTGAGCTCCTTGCCCTCGAAATGCGACGCCAGGACCTCGCGGCCGCCGCTCGGCGTCTCGCGAACGAGGCAGGAGGTCGCATGTTCGCAGACGATGAGATTCAATCCGGCGTCGTAGGTCATGCCGTTGCACTTGTTGGCCGGCCGCGCCGCCTCGCGGACGCCATGCTCCGCGTCCCAGCGCCGCCTGACGTCGCCGGGCATGTCGGAGAAAAGGAGATAGCGCCCGGTCGGGTGCCAGATCGGCCCTTCGGTGAACAGGAAGCCGTCGGCGAGCTTGCGGACGGCCTCGTCGGCGTCGACGAGCGTCTCGAATTTCGGCGCCATTTTGCGATACACTATGTTCGCTCCCCGGTCGGCCTTGCCTCTTCAAAGTCTAGCACCCGTCCGTGTCCCGGGAAATAAGGGAACGGCGCGGCGATCGGCCGGTTTGGCGTTTGACGTCGCGCGCCCCCCGCAGCGCCGCTTCCGCGAATCGGCGCGCTCGTCTAGCCTCGCGTTCGAGCAAGGTCTCGCATCGCATTCCATCGCTCGCATCTGCCGACCTTGCGCGAGCGGCAACGGGAGAGGCCTCACTGGAAACCGCGCTCTATCTGCCGGTCAAGCGGCATCTGGAAAGCCTCGGCTATTGCGTCAAAGGGGAAATCGGCGGCTGCGACCTCGTGGCCCTGGGCGAGGGCGAGAGCCCACTCGTCGTCATCGGCGAGATGAAGCTGACGTTCACCTTCGAGCTCATCCTGCAGGGCGTCGACCGGGCGGGGGTCGGCGACGAGGTCTGGCTCGCCGCGCGGCTTTCGCGTCGCGGCAAGGGGCGCGAGAGCGATCCGCGTTTTCGCAACTTGTGCCGGCGGCTCGGCTTCGGGCTTCTGGGCGTAGCGGCGAACGGCGAGGTCCACGTCCTCTCGAGCCCGTGCGCGCCGCCGCCGCGCCGCGATCCCCGCCGCAAGTCGCGCCTCGTCGAGGAACACCGGCGCCGGCGCGGCGATCCGAACGCGGGCGGCGGCTCGCGCCGCCCGATCATGACCGCCTATCGCCAGCAGGCGCTGCGCTTGGCGGCGGCGCTCGTCGCCGGCCCGTCGCGCCCGCGCGACCTCAAGACCCAAGCGCCCGACGCGGCAAAAATTCTCCTCGGCAACGTCTACGGCTGGTTCGACCGGCCGGGCCGCGGCCTCTATGCGCTGAACGAGGCGGGCAGGGCGGCGCTGCGGCAATGGCCGCAAGGCGAGTGACGCGGCCGCCGCAAGTCAGGTCTGCGTGCGTTCCCTCGCCTTGGCCTCGTTCCACAGCGTCTCCATTTCGGCGAGGCTGGCGGCGTCCGGCGCGCGGCCGTCGGCCGCCAGGCGCGTCTCAATATGGGCGAAGCGGCGCTCGAACTTGGCGTTGGCGGCGCGTAGCGCGCTTTCCGGATCGACCTCGAGATGGCGCGCCAGATTGGCGACGGCGAAAAGGAGATCGCCGATCTCGCCGGCGGCTTTCTCGACGTCGCGCGCGTCGATCTCGGCGTCGATTTCGTCCACTTCCTCGCGCAGCTTGGCGAGGACGGCGCGCGCGTCGTTCCAATCGAAGCCCACTTTGCCGGCCTTTTCCTGCAGCTTCAGCGCCCGCGTCAAGGCGGGCAGGGGGAGCGGCACGCCGGCCAGCGCGCTCGGGCGCTCCTCGGGCGCGAGCCCCGCGGCGGCGCGCGCCTCGGCGCGTTGCCGCTTCTCCTCGGCCTTGATGCGCCCCCACAGCGCCTTGACCTCGTCGGTGGAAAGGTCGCCGGCGTCGCCGAAGACATGGGGATGGCGGCGGATCAGCTTGGCGGTGATCGCTGCGACGACGCCGCCGAAGTCGAAGCGCCCGGCCTCTTCGGCCATGCGGGCGTGAAAGACCACCTGAAGCAGGAGGTCGCCGAGTTCGTCGCGCAGGTCGACAAAATCGCCGCGCTCGATCGCGTCGGCGACTTCATAGGCTTCTTCGAGGGTGAAGGGGGCGATGGTGGCGAAGGTCTGCTCGAGGTCCCAGGGGCAGCCGGTCACCGGCGCGCGCAGCGCCGCCATGATGTCGATCAGGCGCTGGATATCGCGCGAAGGCTGCATGGCGGGTGAATCTCATGAACGAACGGCGCCCCTTCCCCCCCTTGCGGGGGAAGGTGGCCCGACGAAGTCGGGCCGGATGAGGGGGCGAGCGAAGCGAGACGGTTTTGAACCGCGGCGCCGGAAGCCGTCTCGCTTCGCTCGACCCCCCTCATCCGGCGTCGCTGACACGACCCCACCTTCCCCCACGAGGGGGGAAGGGGCGCGCGCTTCATTGCCATTGACGCAGACGACGAAGGAGCCTCACAGCGAGATCGAAATCGCCTCGCGGCCCTTCGGCGTGTCGACGACGCGCATGTTCACGTGCTGGCCCTCGGCCAGATGGGAAATGCCCGCCGGCCCGAGGATGGAGATATGGACGAACACGTCCTTGCCGCCGTCGTCGCTGGCGACGAATCCGAAGCCTTTGGCGTCGTCGAACCATTTTACGGCGCCGCCGACGGCGACCGCGGTCGAGGGATCCGGGGCGACGCGGCGCGGACGCGGCGGCGAGTCGCTGAAGGCGCGCTGCGGGCGTTCGACGATGCCGGAGGCGTCGACCTCGACGACGCGCGTCACCTGCGCGCCCTTCGCGCCGGCGCCGACGGTCACCTTGAGTTTGGCGCCGGCCGGGACGGTTTCATGGCCGGAGGCGTGCAAGGCGTTGGCGTGCAGAAAAGCGTCGCCCTGGCCGTTCGCCAGCTCGACGAAGCCGTAACCCTTGTCCGCCTTGAACCATTTGACGACCGCGTCGACCGTCGGCCCGCTGACCGCCGCGGCGGGCGCGCCGCCGCCGAGCGCCGGGCCGCCGAACCCGCCCTCGGGAGCGCCGCCGAAGGAGCGCGACGAACGCGGCTTCGGCTCATAGGGCATCGGCCCGTCGTCGTCGAACCCGCGCTTGCGAGGCGCCCGAAAATCCTTACCCTTGCTCATGTGAAACTATTTCTCCGCCCGATAAAACCTCGAAGTCGTCTCCGCCTCTGTCGGAAACGGGTCCGCCGCGTCGCCGACTGCCGGCGAAACCTTGCTGCGACGCGTCGCGCGCGTCGAAAATCTTGGGGATCGATGTAGGGCGTCCGCCCCCGCGCACGTCGACAGCCCGCTCAAAGGCCGCATCCCTCGCCAAGGAAAAGCGAACCGCGCGTCCAAACGGCCTCGCGAACAGGCGATGACGGCCACGCCCGACATCGGGTCGGGAAAAAAACAAGACGTGTCGACTGCATCATCCAAGCCTGCCCGGCCGCATCGCATTGCGTCCAAGTGACCGCGCAGCGATATCCTACCTCATCTCCCATGAGTTCGCCAGACCATTCGCTGGGCGTTTGCGAGGTTTTGTCGGCGACGCCGACCCGGCGCCGGATTTCGCGGCGCGGTCGGGCGCGAGCGGAACGGCG
>Ga0181526_10004652_pt1 | contig 10586 bp, 10 predicted proteins | sample PEATcosm2014_Bin_35_FD_119750 | JGI IMG/M metagenome (GOLD analysis project Ga0181526, IMG submission 119750) | Peatland microbial communities from MTU Mesocosm Facility, Houghton, MI, USA - PEATcosm2014_Bin06_30_metaG | ecosystem: Environmental > Terrestrial > Soil > Wetlands > Peat | place...
AAGGCGGCTGCGGCCACGATTGGCCGCCCTCCGGTGCAACTGAACCACCTTTATTCTATAAGGGAGTATCTGTACGATGTAACAGTGCCGGAGTCTGCCTCGCCCGGAGTCCTCCGTTCTGATTTGAGAGTCCCGGCCACCTTGATGGGGCCTTTTTCTTGCTTTGTCGGCCTGCGTCGGACCTCAGGATCGGGGCGTTCGGCAAGATCTTCGCAACGAGTCCGCCGCCAGTCGGCTCGCGCTAATGCTAATCCAACTGGAAAGAGCCCCGTTGTCGTCCCGTTCGACTCCGCGGAAAGGCGCCTCAGCCCGGCTCGGCCGGAAGGGCCCGCCCCGCGCGCTCGGGACCTCCGGGCGCATGATTGCCTGGTACCGCGGCCGGCCAGCCCCCCGCCGGCCCGTCCGGTCATTAAGCACGCCTTCCGGCCCACGATCCGCTCGACCTGACGCAGGTGGCCATGCCGCGAAGCACCGCCTACGGCATGAAGACCCAAACCGCACGTTCGCCTACGCCTCCGCCAGCTACGAACCTGCCCGCCCTCTGGCTCACCTCCGCCACCTGATCGGCCGGCTCGTCTGGTTACGCCTGAACTGAAGGGCTAGCCGTGGACTGGCCCGTGAGTGCGCACCACATTGCTGCCGCCTTGTTTTCAATGCTTTCCAAAAAAGTACCTGAAAGCTGAAAGCCGAGAGCTGAAAGCTGAAAGCTGATCCCTGAACGCTCCCCCGCCCTTGACCCCCGCCCTTCCCTTAGTTATCCTAAACGGTAATCTGCTCTACCCAAGTTAAGGCATACCCACGTGCCATTCCCCATGGAGGAAGAATGAATCCGCAAGAAGTGTTGGAATACGCAAAGAACAACGATGCCCGGCAGTTGGACCTCCGCTTTACCGATATCCCGAGCCTGCAACACCACGTCTCCTACCCCATCACCGAGCTCAGCGAAAGCAGTTTCGAAGAAGGTTTCGGCATGGACGGCTCCAGTATCCGCGGTTGGGCAGCCATTAACGAAAGCGACATGCTGCTGATTCCGGATCCCACGACGGCGTTCATGGATCCGTTCGCTGAAACGGCCACGTTAGTGATGATCGGCGACGTGATCGACCCCATCACCAAACAGCACTACGAGCGCGATCCCCGCTGGATCGCCAAGAAAGCCGAACTGCACCTGAAGAACACCGGCGCCGGCGATACGGCGTTTTTCGGCGCCGAAGCCGAGTTTTTCATCTTCGACAACATCCGTTTCGATCAAAACCACCATTCCGGCTACTATTTCATCGACGCCGACGAAGGCCGCTGGAATTCGGGCCGCGAGAAGGACAACCTGGGCTACCGGCCGCGCTACAAAGAAGGCTACTTCCCCGTCCCGCCCACCGATCATTACCAGGATCTGCGCAGCGAGATGGTGCAGACCATGATCAAGTGCGGCCTGCGCATCGAATGCCATCACCACGAAGTGGCCACCGGCGGCCAGTGCGAGATCGATCAGCGCTTCGACACGCTGGTGAAATCCGCCGACAACATGATGTTGTACAAGTACATCATCCGCAATGTGGCCAACCAATACGGCAAGACCGTGACCTTCATGCCGAAGCCCTTGTTTGCCGACAACGGCAGCGGCATGCACACGCATCAGAGCATCTGGCGGGAAGGCAAGCCGCTGTTCGCCGGCGATTGCTACGCCGGCTTGAGCCAGTTGGCGCTGTGGTATATCGGCGGCCTGCTGAAGCACGCGCGCGCGCTTTCTGCCATCATCGCGCCCACCACCAACAGCTACAAGCGGCTAGTGCCGGGCTACGAAGCGCCGGTCAACCTGGCTTACTCGCGGCGCAACCGCTCGGCGGCCTGCCGCATTCCGATGTATTCCGCCAGTCCCAAAGCCAAGCGCGTCGAGTTCCGCCCGCCCGATCCGGCGGCCAATCCGTATCTGGCTTTCGCCGCCATGCTGATGGCCGGCCTCGACGGCGTCGCCAACAAGATGGATCCCGGCGAACCGCTGGACAAGGACATCTACGATCTGTCGCCGGAAGAGATGCGCAACGTTCCGTCCATGCCTGCCTCGCTCGACGAAGCCCTGAGTTGCCTGGAAGACGATCACGGCTTCCTGATGAAGGGCGACGTGTTCACCGAGGAATTGATCGAGACCTTTATCGACTACAAGCGCAAGAACGAAGCGGATGCCATCCGGTTGCGGCCGCATCCCTACGAGTTTGCGCTCTATTACGACGTGTAGTGGGGCGGGCTCGCAGCCCCGCTCTTCGTCTCAATCGTAGAAATTGCGGTCCCAAGCGTGCCGCCGGATCACCGCCAAGGTTTCCGGCGGCAGCGGTCCTTTATCGGACACTGCACAGTTGGCCTCCGCGTTTCGCAGGCTGCGCATCCCCGGAATCACCGTGGATACCGCCGGATGCGATAGGCAGAAGCGCAGCGCGATTTCGGGTAAGCTGGCGGCCTCCACGCCGAGATCCCGCAGCAGGCTCTCCACGTGTTCCCGCACTTGCTTTTTGCGGTCGCCCCGGAAGTAGCCCACGCGGAAGTCGCCCGGCGCGAAGCGCGTATTCTCGTCGATCTTGCCGGTCAGGCTGCCTTCATCCAGCGGTACGCGCGCGATCACGCCAATGTTGCGCGCCATCGCCAGCGGAAACAGACTGCGCTCGGGAGTTTGATCGAAAATGTTGTAGATCACCTGCACCGTATCGATCAGGCCAGTCTCGATGATTTCGAGCGCTGAATCCGGCTGATGGTCGTTAATGGAAATTCCCACCGCTCGCACTTTGCCGGAGCGCTTCAGCTCTTCCAGCGCGCGCCGCCACTCGTCGCGTGCGATCCACTCCGGATTCCACACGTGCAGTTGCAGCAGATCGATGGTTTCCACCCCCAGATGTTTGAGGCTGCGTTCCGTCGACCGCAGGATGTAATCGTATGGAAACACCTGTTCAATGCCGATGCCGGGGCGCGCCGGCCACAACTGGTTCTTCGGCGGAACCTTGGTGGCCACGTAGATCCGTCGGCCAGCGCCGGCCGACGCTTCGCGCACCACTTGCCCCACCAGTTGTTCACTGTGTCCCGCGCCATAGGCCAGCGCCGTATCGATGAAGTTCAAGCCCAGCTCGATGGCCCGGCGCAGCGCCGCCAGCGATTCGTCGTCGGTCCCGCCGAGCCACTGGGTTCCCCCAATGCCCCACGCGCCGTAGCCGATCTCGCCGATTTCGAAGTTGGTCCTGCCCAGCTTGCGATATTTCATGAAATCTCATTATAAGGATGAAACCCCAGGTGGCGCTAAACTAGTCGATAGAGGATATGCGGCGAGCCATCATCGCGTTGTTTGTGCTGGCCCTCGCGGCTTTCGCCGCCAACATAAAGCTCTACCTGAAGGATGGCGGCTTTCACTTGGTGCGTGAATACCAGGTACAGACGGATCGGGTGCGCTACTATAGCGTGGAGCGCAGCCAGTGGGAAGAAATCCCGCTCGACCTGGTCGACCTGAAGCGCACTGAATCCGAAGTGGCCGAGCGCCAGGCCCAAGTCTCCGAGGAGACCAAGGTAATCGCCGAAGAGGAGAAGGCCGTACACGAGGTCCGCGCTGAAGTCGCCAAAATCCCGCAAGACCCTGGCGTGTATTACGTGGAGGACAACAACGTCAAGCCCATCAAGGTGGCCGAATCGAAGGTGCACACGAACAAAGGCCGCACCGTCCTTCAGGTCCTCGCGCCGATTCCGGCGGTGACCGGAAAAGCCACTCTGGAACTGGACGGCTTGCATTCGCAGACGGTCCTCGGCAATCCCGAGCAGGAATTCTACATCCAGCTCTCGGCCGAGGAACGCTTTGGAATCGTCAAGCTCACGCCGGAGAAGGGCATCCGCGTCGTCGAAAAAATAACCACCGTTCCGGTAAGCAAGGAAATCATCGAAGAGCCTATCGAGGTGCAGGTCTTCCGCAAACAAATGACGCAGGACGGCCTATATAAGCTGTGGCCGATGAAGCCCATGGATCCCGGCGAGTACGCCGTGGTCCAGTACACGCCGGGTAAGACGAACATGCAGGTGTGGGACTTCGCGATCAAGCCTGCGGGCAAGAGTTAGGCGCGGCGCGCTTCCAACCTTGGAGTCTAGCGGCAGGAAAAGTCCGCCGTTCCTCTTGGCCCAACTATGCAAGGCGAAATCTGGCGCGCCGCACGGCTAGCGCCAACTCGGGGCGGTACTCCGCTCTACCGTTCCAGGCAAACGCCTGAAGTCCCGAATAACATCAAACTGCTGCGGAGCCTCTGAGATAAACAAGACGGCCAGCGGACGCTTGTAGATGTTGGCGAGGGTCCGGAGTTGGTTAATAGTGCGAACTTCGTCCCGCCCCCCAGTCCAGGAGCCGCTCAACGGAAAGGTTGGCTTTCTTGGCTGCGACCGGAGACTGGAAATGAGCGCTCTCGCGTGCCCAGACAAGCAGTTCGGGCTTGACAATCGCTCTGATCCGTTCGCCCATGCGTTTCGCCTTTACTCTGCTACTATACTACCCGCCACGAATCCCTTGGATTTCACTCCCGCTCCAGAATGCGGAAGATCTGGGCGCCATACTGCTCCGCCAACCGCGCCCCGATGCCCGGGATCTCCAGCAGCTCGCGAGTCGTCGCGGGCTTCTCCGCCGCGATGGCCTGCAGCGCCTTGTCGGACAGAATACGGAAAGCGGGCACCGCGCGGCGTTTGGCCTCGGCCAGACGCCAGTCGCGCAACGCCTTCTCCACCCCCGCATTGGCGGGTATAGCGGCTTTCTCCCGCCTGCGCGGCACTTTGTCCCGATGCGCGGTGCGCGCCTTCTTCCGGCGTTTCCCGCTCGCCTCGATTTCCAGCTTCATCTCGAACGGCGGCATCGCCGTAGCGTCCAGTTCCCGTCCGGCCGCGCTCAGGGCCGCCAGCCGGTAGTCCACCCGCCGCCCGTCCTGCTCAAACGAGGCTTCCGATATCTCCACCCATCCGGCGCGCGCCATGGCGCCCAGCAACTGCTCGAACCCGTCCCGATCGAGCGAATAGTCCGCGAACACTTCACTGTGCAGCCGCCCAGTAGCTTTCCGCCCGGACTTCTTCAGCCCGGCCACGATGCGCCCCGCGGCTTTCCGCTCGGCATCCGTCGCCGGCCGGAAACTTTGTGCAATCGACTGGTCCGGCGCGCAGAAATCGCAAATCCCGCAGCGCTGTTGGGCGTCCGCATAGTCGCCGAAATGGCGCACCAGCCCCAGCATGCGGCATTCGCTCGACTGCGTATACCGGATCATCAATTCGATCTGCGCCAGCTTGTGCTCAGCTTGTGCCACATACAACTCGCGCCAGACATCGGTACCGCGTTTCAAATTCTCCGCGGCGTCCACCACCGCGCCCCCGTGGATCCAGAGTTTCTCCAGCGCCTTGTCGAAAACGTCCGGGTCCATCCGCACCATGCTCTGGACCATCTCCTTCGGCCGCGCTTCATACGCCAGGCGCGCATAAATCAGCTCCAACACCGACACATCCGGATAATCGCGGTCGAAGAAGAAATCGTGGGTGTGGCGGTCGGCGTAGGCATGCATCAGGATCGCGCGCGACGGCGCGCCATCGCGGCCGGCGCGCCCGACTTCCTGGTAATAGGCCTCCAGCGACCCGGGCAGCGCGGTGTGGATCACGGTCCGGATATCGGGTTTGTCGATGCCCATGCCGAAGGCGATGGTGGCCACCACTACCTGCAATTCCCCCTTGAAGAAAGCGTCCTGCACCTTCTTGCGCAGAGCGGATTCCAGGCCGGCATGATACGCCGCCGCCGGAAAATCCTGTTTCAATTCGGCGGCGAAGCTGTCCGCCTCGCGCCGCGTGGGCACATACACGATGGCGGGACGGCGCGCGTCATCCTGCAGCAGTTCGCGCGCGAGATCGGCCCGCTCGCTGGGCGGCACTTCCACTATTTCGATGGCTATGTTGGCGCGCCGGAACCCGTGGATGAAACGGGTGGGCTCGCCCAGCCCCAATTGCTCGATGATATCGTTCTGCACCAGGGGCGTGGCCGTGGCGGTCATGGCGATCACCGGCGCCGGACGGAAATGCGGCAGGTGCTGGCCGATCATGCGGTAGTCGGGGCGGAAATCGTGGCCCCATTGCGAGATGCAATGCGCTTCGTCGATGGCCACCAGGTTCGGCTTGCGTTTGGCCAGCATGGCCGGAAAGCCGGGCACGCGCAGCCGCTCCGGCGCCACGAAAAGGAACTGCAGCTTGCCCTCCAGATAGTCGATGCAAGCCTGCCGCGAGGCTCCCCGGTCGCGTCCGGAGTGGATGCGCTCCACGGCGCAGTTCTGCGCCTTCAGCTTGGCCACCTGGTCTTCCATCAGCGCGATCAGCGGGCTGATGACCAACGTGGTGCCGCCGCGCGCCACGCCCGGAAGCTGGTAGCAGAGCGATTTCCCGGAGCCGGTGGGCATGACGAGCAGTACATCGCGGCCCGCGATCACAGCTTCGCAAACGGCTTCCTGGTTCGGCCTGAACGATTCGTACCCAAATACGCTATGCAGCAATTCCGTGGGGCTCGCGGCGCTCGCGGTGGCTGGTGGTTGGTGGGTGGTGGCTGGTGGTTGGTGGGTGGTGGCTGGTGGTTGGTGGGTGGTGGCTGGTGGTTGTGCCTTGCCCACCTTTTCCACGACTTCCCGCACATAATCTTCGATGCCGGCGATAAACGGTTCCAGCTTGGCTGTGCCGCGCTGAATGCGCTTGAGGTATGCCTCCCATTGGCCCGTCATGGCCGGACTTTTGACCTCAGGATGCACCACCTCGATCAGATGGATGCCCTTATCGGTCGACTGCAGCATCTTCCCTTCGCGCACGATATAGCCGCGCGTCAGCAGGACTTCGATGATGGACGCGCGCGTGGCGGGAGTGCCCAGGCCGGTCTCCTTCATGGCGTCCGACAATTCCTTCTCGTCGAGGGTCTTGCCTGCCGTTTCCATGGCTGTCAGCAGGGTGGCTTCGGTGAATCTTTTGGGCGGCCGGGTCTTCTTCTTGAGCGCCTCCACGTTCACCACGGCCTGCGACTGGCCTTGCGTCAATCCCGGCGGCAGCGTGGGCGTTTCCGGCGCGCGCTCCTGCCGGCGCACCGGGACCACATCGAGCGCCTTCCAGCCCACCTGCTGCACGGCAGTCCCGGTGGTGTGATAGTGGTCGGTCACGCCGGGGTTCGAGATAGCGGTGATCACGGTGGTCACCGCCCAGATGTGATCGCTGTGCCACGCGCTGAGCAGCCGCCGGCAGATCAAATCGTAGATCTTGCGTTCATCGGCCGAGAGATCGCCGGCACGCACCGTCGTCGGGATGATGGCGTGGTGGTCGGTCACCTTGGCATCGTCCACGAATCGGCGGCCCAGCGGACGCTCTCCGGTGCCCGGCGCCAGCAGCGCCTGGTAAGGCTGCTCGATGGCCCGCACTACCGCCGGCAAAGTGCGCGCCACATCCTGCGAAAGGTGGCGGCTATCGGTGCGCGGATAGCTGATCAGCTTGCGGCTTTCATAGAGCGCCTGTGCGGTTTCGAGCGTCTTCTGCGCGCTGAAGCCATACAGGCGATTGGCGTGCCGCTGCAGTTCCGTGAGATCGTACAGCGGCGGCGGCGCCATGCGCTGCGTTTCGGACTGGATGGACTCGATGTGCGCCGCGCCCGTATGCGCCCGCTCCACGATCCGGTCCGCCTCCGCGCCATCGGCGGCGAGACGCATGGCCATCTGGATGGAATCCTTAACCGGCTCGCGGAACCAGGTGCCCTGATACTTCTCGTCCGCGATGGGGGAAAACGTCGCCACCACCTCGATGTAATCTTCCGGCACGAAGGCGCGGATCGCCAGTTCCCGTTCCACCAGCATGGCCAGCGTGGGCGTCTGCACGCGGCCCACCGAGAGCTGGTCGTCCATGGCCAGGGTGTAGGCGCGCGAGAGATTCATGCCCACCAGCCAGTCGGCCCGGCTGCGCCCGCGCGCCGCGTCGGCCAGCGGATCGTATGCCGCGCCGTCCTTCAATTCGCCGAAGCCCTTGCGGATGGCGTCTTCGGTGAGCGAGGAAATCCAGAGGCGGCTGAACGGCTTCCGGCATCCGGCGGCCTCGTAGATGTAGCGAAAAATCAGTTCGCCTTCGCGGCCGGCGTCGGTGGCGCACACCAATCTCGCCACCTTCGGCGAGTTCAGGATCCTGCGTACCACCTCGAACTGCGGCTGCGTCTTTTCGTAGACTACCAGCGGCCATTCGCGGGGCAGCATGGGCAGGAGGTCGCGCCGCCATTGCTTCCACTCCGGCTGAATCTCGTGCGGCTGCGCGAGGGCGACCAGATGGCCGATGGCCCACGTGACCACGTAGCCGTTGCCGTGCAGGTATCCTTGCCCCTGTTTCGTGGCGCCCAGCACGCGCGCAATGTCGCGCGCCACCGAAGGCTTTTCCGCCAGGACGGCCACGCTGGAGCCTTCCGCATCCGGGCCGCTCATGTGCCGAGCGTAACATGCGGTGACCTCGGTGGGCGCTAAGCGAGGGACGGCGGGCAGGCGTCACATTGCGGAAGAATGTTCACCGGAACCTAAATAAGAACTGCTTGACTCATCTATCCAAGCCGGGATATCATGACGCAAATTCGATTTGCATCGGATTTGACGGGAAAAAGAGGACCATATGCGCGAAAAGGCCACTCGGCGCTGTGTGTCTCCGGCGCCCTGAAGCGTTACGTTAGACGGAGACGCCTCTTATGAGCACACGCGCATCGTGCCTGGCAACTGCGATTTTGGCCTTCGGACACTACGCGCCGCTGATGGCCCGGAGTTATACGTTCCAGGTGGTGGATTACTGCGACGGCTACACTGCGTTTCCAAGCGCCATCAACAACGAGGGCACCATCGTCGGGTCGGCCTTCAACGGGGGCATGGCGTACTCGCTCGCCTTTGTCTACAAGGGCGGCGCGTGCAACACGATAGACCTGGGAACCGCCGGCGCCTCCTTTCTTGTATCACGGACAACAACGAAATCCTCGGTCTTTATGGCGATCTGCAAGAACTATTTATATAATGGGGGAACGTTCACGGGGCTGCCTTCCTACCCTGGCGTAGTACTGCTGCCTGAGCGCGTCGACAGGCGTGCTAGCCGGGAACTACCTGATGCCGGGGGGTTCCGTCCAACAGTACGGCTTTCTATACGACAAAGGCACATTCACGCCCCTGCCATTCAGCGAGTATCACTACAATCCAACGATTCGCCGGAATGAACACGAAGGGAATTGGGGTTGGAACCATGAACGGTCTCAATCTGTTTGGATTCGTATACGTGGCGGGGAAGATGCAGTTGTTTCAGTATCCCGGCGCCACCTATACCACCTTCAATGGGATCAACGGCGATGATCTCATTGTTGGCACGTACTACGTGGAGGAGAGTGGGAAAAACAATACCTTCTCCTATAACGCCGACACAGGCGTATGGACGGATCTGAACTTTCCCTTCCCTTATGACGACGCCACTCCGGTGGGAATCACTAATTCCGGCGCGATCGCGGCCCAATATACGCCCTCCGGAGGATTGCTGATCGCAACTCCCAAGAACTAGGCACGGGAGAGTTTGAACATGGCCATGCTGATCAAGGGCGAGCGCGTTCCGGGCGAACTCGTTGACTCGTTGAGGAAGATTCGGCCGGTCGTTCTACACCGCTTCTTTTAACGGAGTACGCTACATGAACCTAAGGTCGCTTTGTCCAGTTGTGGTGATGCTAGCCGTCGCCGCCCACGTGCCCCTCGCGGGCCAGGACTACAAATTCCAGCCCATGTAGAAGCTTTTCTGAGCCTAATTTGTGGGAGTTGCGATGAGCAGCCCGGCGCCGGAGGGCGATAGCTGTGCCGCAATTACGCCGGAGTTGGTGATTCCGACCGGGACGACGGCGGCGTATTCGCCGGGGAAGTTCAAGTTGGTCCACCGGCGAACGCGGAAAAGGTGCCGGAGCGCCGCGCCGGAACCCGCGCCCCATCGATCACACGACCATCGACGCGGAGGTAAGCAGGGAGATCCGCCAGGGTATCTGCCGCAGCGGCGTCAATGAGCCGGCTCTGCGGCGGGCAGCGGAGCAGGGGTTTCGTCTCAGGCGGGCCATGGACGAATTCGCCTGCGATTTCGAGCGGCCCGCGACCGACGAAGTCATGCAATTCTACGACTCCTGCAAGTCGCAGTTCGGCGGAGTCGAAAAAGCCTCGGCCGCGCACATTTATCGTACACGTCAACCAGGGACGCAGCGAGACTGAAGCTGGCGCGCTCATCGAGAGGGCGGAAGCGGAATTGCAAAGGGGCGCCGCTTCGCGGAAGTCCAGATGGCTTCGGGCTCTATAACATCGGGGCTACGTCTGGGAATGGCGCAGGGACTATTTCGGCTGGGAGTGGCGGCAAGCCGAGACGCAGGGGACCTCCCGCAGTTTCCGGAAAACAAAATAAACAAACTTCTGGTATTGCATTCGAGTTCATCCTGCGGTAGTCTTTTAGAACCCCGGATGCTGCAGAATTCAGGTTTTTTTTGCCGATCGGCACTGACCGCTTGGTGTCTTCTGACGCCCCTCGCGGCGCAGGTCACGCCC
>Ga0181526_10004653_pt1 | contig 10586 bp, 6 predicted proteins | sample PEATcosm2014_Bin_35_FD_119750 | JGI IMG/M metagenome (GOLD analysis project Ga0181526, IMG submission 119750) | Peatland microbial communities from MTU Mesocosm Facility, Houghton, MI, USA - PEATcosm2014_Bin06_30_metaG | ecosystem: Environmental > Terrestrial > Soil > Wetlands > Peat | place...
AGACTTGAATCTGCCCGGAATCCGGCGTGGGCGGAGCTTGCACGACGCGCAGTTTATTGCGCCGCTCCTCCAGCACCACACTCAGGCGAATCAGAGGCAGGATCTGCCCGCGATACTGCGTCATCCACTGGCTGCCTGACATTTCCACTTGCGCCACGGGAAACTCCTCCAGGCGCGCCAGCGTGCTCAGAGGGATGGCCATGCGGGAATCTCCCGGTCCCGCGAACAGCAGGAAGGTTTGCTTTTCGACCGTGGTGGAGGAGTCTGTCACTTTTTCCGTTAACGAGCGGTCCCTGGTTTCCGTGACCACGCTGGCGCGCTGTGCCAAGCCCAGCACGTCCAAAATGAGCGCTACTTTGCCATCCCCCATGATGCTCGAGCCGGCGAAGGTCTTGACCGTCTTGAGTTGTTTGCGCAACGGCTTGACTACGATTTCTTCGGTATCGTTGATCTGGTCGACCACCAGCCCGAAACGTCGCTCATCGGCTTGAACCACCACGATGTTGACGGCGCCATCGCTTTTCGTAGCGGAACCTGGCGCGGCCAGTTTCAGTTCACGGCTGAGATACACGAGGGGCAGCAGACGGCCGCGCAGCCGATAAACGGGCGCGCCATGAACCAATTCGATGCCCTTGCTGACATGGTCGGCCTTGAGCCGCACCAGTTCGAGCAAGCTCACCTGGGGGATCGCGTAGCGATCGCCGCCGCAGGTTACGACTAGCGCCGGGATGATTGCCAAGGTCAACGGAATCTTTACCCGCACGGTTGTACCCCGGCCCAGGGACGACTGAACGTCTACCGTGCCGCCGATCTTCTCGACGTTGGTCTTGACCACGTCCATGCCCACGCCGCGGCCCGAGACGTTGGTCACCTTTTCCGCCGTGGAAAATCCGGGCAGGAAGATCAGATTGAAAATCTCCCGCTCCGGCATACGCGCCGACTGCTCGGCGGTAATCAGCCCGCGTTCGACCGCCTTCTTGCGAATGCGCTCGACATTCAGACCCGCGCCGTCGTCGCTGATCTCAATATTGACCTGTCCGCCTTCATGAAAGGCGCGCAGAATCAGACGGCCACTTCGATTCTTGCCCGCCCTCACGCGATCTTCGGGAAGTTCGATGCCATGGTCGACAGAATTGCGCACCAAGTGAGTGAGTGGATCCTTAATTGCCTCGATAATGGTTTTGTCCAGTTCTGTCTCCCGGCCCTCCATCTCGATGCCCACCTCCTTGCCGCAACCGAGCGCGACGTCGCGCACTGTTCGCGGGAACTGGCCCCAGATGTTCCCGATGGGCTGCATCCGTGTCTTCATGACTCCCGCCTGTAATTCAGTCGTGATCAGGTTCAGGCGTTGGGAGACAGCCAGAAAGCTCGTGTCCTTCATACGGTTGGCGAATTGCAGTATCTGGTTCCGGGCCAGCACCAGTTCCCCCACCAGATTCATGACTTTGTCGAGTAATCCAACATCCACCCGGACGGTGCTATCCGAGGCCGCCGCGTGGGCTCGCGAAGACTGGACGCGCAGTGCATCCACGATGTCGGCCGGCCTTACCGCGCCCTGCTCCACCAGAATCTCGCCCAAGCGGCGGGGATCGCCCTCCTTTTGCGTCTGGGCGGCGCGCTGGATCTCGTCCTGGGTAACTCCGGCCTGCTGCATCAGGATGTCGCCGATCGAGGACGGTGGTGCAGCGGCTTCGATCGCGGCGTCTGGCACAGGCGCGCTCCGGCTTTTGGCCGGCGATTCGGGCAACTGCTGCAGGCGGGTAAGAGTGGCGACCAGCTTCGTGTCGTCGCGCTCTCCTTCTGCCCCGCTTGCCTCGATACTGCCCAACATCTGCCGAACCACGTCTACCATGCTCAACAATGCGGTCGTGAGTTCCTGGTTGAGCGTAAGCTGGCCGTCCCGCAGGCGAGTCAGCAGGTTCTCTCCGACATGGGCCACCTTTTCCAATTTATTGAAACCCAGGAAACCGCAGGTACCTTTGATGGTATGAATGGTGCGAAACACGCTGGCCAGCGCGTCGCGATCCTGAGGGTTCTTCTCTAACCCCACCAATTCCCTATCCAGCCGGTCCAGATTCTCGTAACTCTCTACCAGAAAATCCTGGACGATGTCACTGTCACTCATCGCTGGCCTTTCCTTTCCAGTTTCGGGATTCCATGAGCGAGCAGGCTGCCTGTCGCTGCCTTGCATGTTCTGGAGTGGGCCTCGCGTGGCGAGCGACGACCAGATCACCAAGGATAATGTCCCTCTAGTGACCTATCGTCTGTTCAGCGATTTCCATTAGGGTCCCTTCGCCGCGAAAAAAATCGAACGCCTGACAACGAAAGCGCGCGGCAGAATTCAAGTGGTGACGGGAAGGGTCGCGTGACGCGTCAAAGCTCGAGAGCGAGAACTCGAAGAGAAGCAGGCAAGGCTCTTACTGGCCCGCAGGAAGGAAGTTTTTGCGCAAGGGGAGGACGGGCCTGGCGCAAATACCTCAAGCAATGGACAAAAAACAACACCGACGCCGGGCCCTTTTAAAAGGCACGGCGTCGGCGGTTCGCGACTCTAATTCCAAACCGAAGCAGTTTTGATACTGTCTCAGTTTCCTAAAACGGCGTAGCCGGGTACCGGATCGCCGCTCTGACCGACCTTCCACACTCCGCCGTCGCTGCAGTATGTGTCTGTTGGTGAGCAATAGCTTGCGATCTCGTGCGATCTCATGTCAGTGCTGTTGAAAGCCCAGCCACCGGCGAAAGTAGTTTGCTTTTTGCCAGTGGTAATGGCGATCCAATATTGCGTACCCGCCTTGACGGGAATGCCAGCCTTGTCGAAGCCTACGTCCGTTACGCAGCAAGATCCATAAGTAGGCTCACTCGAGATACTGAACGTCTTAATAGGATCTCCAGGCGAGTTATTGTTGTCAGCAAGGATCTGAATCTGAATTCCACCCGCGTCTGAGCCGCCAAATGTGCCAACCGAGGCTCTTACGCGGGTTACAGTGGCATCGGCTGTCGGTGTGAACGGAATGGCTTCCCAGAATTGAGTACTGAGAAAGTCCGACCCGCCGCCAGAGATGGTATTGCCAAAGCAGCAGAAGAACCTGCCATACTGGTAGATGCTGAGGTTGCCTGCAATTGTCGTCAGACCCGCGTCCGACATCGGGTCCTCCGGCGTGACCACGGCCGGCCCTTTCGTCGCGATCGCTTTTCTGCCGCCGTCGATTGTAACGAAGTTCTGCTTGGTTCCCAATGCCAGCGCGGTGACGGCGATGAGCGCCAACACGGCCAGGCAAAGTAGTACGCGTACGAGTGGTGACTTAACCATTTATCTCCTCCAGTTTTTGGTTGGTTCAGATCAGGCTACTTGAAACCCTGGGTCGGAATCCGTGGCGTTTGCACTGCCTCCTGCCGCAGTAAGTCCACTGGAATCCTCCCCGGTGTTGATGGTCGGCAAAAGTCCGGGTCCTACCCCGTGGCTGGAATCAGCTGCCCAACTTGCAGAAGACGGTAAAAGTTGACAGCTGAAAGCGGGAGAAATCTTACATACCCACGGGACCATGTCAAGGAGAATCCACGCCTCGCGCGGATTTCGGGTCATCAGCTGCAATTTTCTGCGCAGGGTGTGCAACACTTTTATGCATTGATGAACTACTGAGGAAGCAAAGTATTCGGTCAGAAACAAAAACGCCGGCGTCCTAAATCACGCGGACGCCGGCGGATTGAGTTGTCAGTTTCTTAGATCACAACGCGCAGTCGACACTTCGCTCGTAAACGAGCGATTAGTTGCTGCCTAGCACGGCAAACGCGTGCCCCGGTATAGATTGGCCGGCTACCCATACGTCATTGTCACTTCCGCACGAACCGCCCTTGTCATCTGAGCACCAGAAGGCGGTCAGTTCAGAATCCACCTGGTCGACGTCTTCGACGTTCCAAGCAGCGAACGTATTGGACGATTTCTTGCCCGTCTTCACGACGATCCAGTACTGCGTGTTGGCTGTGATTGAAATGCCAGTCGAATCCGACGCCGCCACGACAGCGCAGCAGCTTCCGAAGTTAGGCAAATTGGTCACGGCCCAAGTCTTAATAGCCGTGCCCGGTACGCCGCTGGCATCGTTATAGAGGCCAATCACCAGTCCGTTGAACCCTTCAACATAACCGACGGCTACCTTAACTTTGGTCACAGTGTGATTGGCGGTGGGAGTGAAAGCGCCTGCCTCCCAATACTCGGGTTCCCCTGATATGGCGGTCGGCCCAAAGATTGTGTTGCCCTCACAGCACCAATACGTGCCCTTGGGGTATGCGGTGCCGATACTGTCATAGATCTGCACCAGGCCCGCATCAGAGGATGGAGTTTCCGTGATCGACTTGGTCGGCTTCGTGGCAGTCACCGTTCTTCCGTCTTTGCTGAGTACAATTCCGTCTTTGCTGGCGGCAAAAGCGGTCAGGCTGGCGAGAGCCAGCACGGTCAACGTCAGTAACGTCTTCTTACACATTGTGTTTATCTCCTCCGTTTTGTTTAGTGGTTTTGATTGGCTGAGGTAAAACCGGAGCTCGGAACCCTGTCTCCACTGTGTTTCCTGCAACCGCAGGTCGGGTCCACTGATCCTCTCCGGCGCTGAACTTCAACGAACAGCTTGGCTGTGATAACGGGGGAATCGAATTTGCAAAAAACGCCATCTCCTCCCCGCAACAAAACCAACTCCGCAATCACGACAGATGTAAGACAAAACAACAGTGAAAAGTGGACGAATTTTTGCACTCAGCAATGTCAGTGTCAAGCAGAATCCTTTTCCAGAGCGGGATTTCAATCGGCAACTGCAAAACTCTGCGTACGACCCGCAAAAGTTTGCGACGCGGCTAGCCACTTTACTCGACACGGCGATTTCACCCGGTGAATGAGTCGATAAGGTCAGAACTTTTCCGCCATGCCTCAATGTTTCCGACTACTGACCGGTCGCAGAAGTAAACGTCTCCGGTGGATCGAAGAAGCAGCGTCGCCAGAAGGCTTGATCCGAGAGCGTTCCGGCTTTCCATTCCCGGAGCGCAAGCAACGTCGCTGCCGCCATTCCTCCATCTTCGGAATCGAAAATCACGACTACTCCAGCTGCGCTGGTTGGCGCTTGAGTTAGCTCGGCGTATTCCTTCTGGAACAAAGATTTTGCGAATTCCAACTTTACTTGCGAACTGGTGCTTGTTGCACTTCCGTTTGCGCGTTGCACCGTTACAATCTTCACGGTTTGTCCTCGAAGCGGATCCCAAGTCCCGGGGAAGGATGCGATCTCTTCGTTCTTGACCTGAAATGGTTCAGTACTCGGGGCGGCGGCCTGCGGATTTTCAACTTTCGTATCGGGAGTGAAACTTTCCGGCACTTCAAGCGCCGAGCGCCGAATCCATCCCCGGGAAAGGCCCGAGATTCGCACGTGAACCCAGTTCGCATTCAAATCGAGAATCTCAAATTCATCTTCTGCAGTAGCAAGAAACAAAACTTTGGCGCCTTCGACTGGACTCACCAGAACCGGGGTTTCCGATTTCTTAACCGCAACCAGATTCTTGGGGCGAGCCTGGTTGCGGAGAATCTCTTCTAATCCCTTCGCTTCTTTGGTGAGCTCTTCCATGTGTTTGTCAGCTACCGCCTTCTGCGTAGCCAGATCCGGGTCGGAACTATTTGCCGGTTTGAAGGGCGAAATCGCGGAGGCTGTGGGAAGCTTCGAACTCGCCGTCGGGGCTGCCGGCAGTGCATTACTCGGCATCGGCGCAGAGATCGCAGTCATTGGAGCGTCGGGAGCCTTAGATTGCGAGGGTGCCACCACAGTTCGCGAAGGGGTCGAGACCACTGGAGCGGCGGCGGCTGGCGAGCCGTGGAGCGCATCCGAAAGCCGATCCAGAAAATCGTTCTCCAATCGACCGTTGGAAGGCAGCACCTGGTATCCGGAATTCGACGAAGCAGGGTCTGCATACCACGCGGTAATTTTGGCGCTGACTCGCACCAGCGCTCCTCCACTGGACGTGGAACTGACTTGGATCTCGCACTGATAATAGCCACGCTGGAAGCGATCTAAGGGAAGGTCACCAGGACGCGTGAAGCCATCCAATACCGGCAGGCGACCAGAGGCCGAAGCCTGCAACTGCTTGACGACTTTCTCCACCACTACTTTCGACTGGGCAAACTTGCGCTCGTATGGGGCGATTTGAGCATCGTTGGGCTGGGCCAATGCGATTGGAATCGCAGCGCTGAACATGAGAAGAGTCGACACTACCCGCACATGGAGTGGCCTCACGGCAGCGGCTCCAGTTGGTCGCGGTGAATCCAACCGTGCTGCCCATCTTCAGTTTCAACCCCGTACCAATAGGGAGTGCCAACGACGATCACAACTTCAGTACCTGCATCGAGAGACTTCAAATTCGAAGCCGTGTGAAAGGGAGCGGACTTGAGTTGAGCGCCGGGAGCCTTAATGACGCGTTCCGCCTGGCGACGGAGATCCTCCACGTGCTTTTCCAGCGCCTGGACAGAGCTTTGGGCAGCGGCGAGGGCCACAGTTTCATCCTCTTCACTCTTGCGTTCGAGCGCCTGCCGGGCCAGTTCTTCCTGCCGGTGTTTTTCGCTCTGCTGGGCCTCAGTTTTCTGTAATTCGAGTGCGTCAACGTGATCCTGAATGTCTTTGAACTCGGCGCTTTCGACGCTGCCATCCGAAGCGTGCGAGGTACGGCGGAAGTCTTCAACGAAGACTGCGTCGATGCGCAAAATCGTTCGGTTTGGATCCCGGCTCTGCACCACATAGCGCACCGCAAGCGTCCCTTCGTCCCTGGTCTCCTCAAAATTCGCCGGCGCCAGCACCTGGGTGCGGACCTTGTAGAAGACGGTGCCGGGATCTTTCCATTCGGGGAACAACGACGAGGACCCGACGGCGTTGGCTTTCTCGATGTACTTGTCTTTGTTGTATTCGAAGCTGCCCTGGATGATTCCGTCATCGACAACGGTCTCGACTGCCTGCAGGACTTCACTCTCAGGAGCCGAAATTTCCGTCGAGAAACCCAGACCAAAATCCTCGTGCTTCTTACGCCCGCGTGCAGAAAGTGAAGCCACTACCGAGGCCAGCCCGACAACCAGCAACAGAGTCCGCGCAATCCTGCAACTATGGGCAGCAGAGCAGATTTCAATGAGTATGTATCTCTTGGCGCGAATGGAATTGCGAGTTCCCGCCCTGTTATCGATATTCCGCATGCACTCCAACTGCTGGCCCGGGCCCTGGATCTTTCGAAAATCGGCTGACACTACCTGCGATTCCAGTTTCTAGCTCTTACTCTTGACCGAGGTCGGCTGTCAACTTTTGGAATCTTATTTTCCACTCGTAAGCCGCTCTCGTGACAAATTGCTGACAATTTTTTTACAAAATATAGACGAAGTTATCACACTCGAACGAGACAGCAATGGTACTGTCACTCCGACGATTGGGCGTGAAGCTTACGGGTATGCACAGAATCACTATGCGCAGGGGGACGACCGCAGGTCGAGCCAAGCTCAGCTTATCCGAAACCCAGAACGGGAACGGAGCAAACCCGCGGCGAGCGCGCGATCGGGTCGCCAAGAAACAGGCGCTGATTCAGGCCGCGCTTGGACTGTTCGCGTCCAAGGGCTACGAGGTCACGACCACTCGTGAAATCGCCGCTGCGGCCGGCTGCGCGGAAGGCCTCATCCACCGCTATTTCAAGGGCAAAGCTGGCCTGCTCACAGCCATGATTGAAAATCGGATATCCAAAGAGGTGGTGGATTTCAGCCATCAACTGCGACCTGCCTCGAACTTCGCGGATGAATTTCTGCACTTGGTCGAACGCGAAGTCGAGCGCATGTGGGAGAGCCGCGATTTTCTCCGGGTATTCATTCCTCGCGCGATTGTTGATCCATCCGTGGGCAGTGTGATGAACAAGGCGCTCATCTCGGTGCGTGCCAAGGCGATCACAGCGCGATTGAAACAGTACGAATCTTGCGTTACATTGCCGCAAGACGCTATCGAGGCTTTTACGCAGGCGATCGGAATGCTCGGCCTTGTGTTTGGCTTTGTGCGCCCTGTATTGCTCGGGCACGATCGTCCCGGCGCGAAGAAAATGGCGGTCGCTGTGGCCAAGATTCTTGTAAGCAACCCTGCAATTTCCTCTGTCATCTGATCGGTTTTTCCGATTTTGGTGATTCGGTTTTCTTATTTTTTCTTGACACTGATCTAACGAACGTGATAATTAGTGCGTCCACGCGCACTTAACACGTAGTTGTCGCAGTTTGAATTAGACTTCGTGACAGAGGACCAGATGACCGCTCCTGCTGTACGTGTCTGTCTTGAGATGCCGCGGAGTCTGTGCGCTTCCTGTCGTGAGGCTTGCTCCAAAACCAACGCTTTCAGCGAAACTTTGAGAGATGACGTCTCGTCAATTGCGAGGGCACGCTCAATCGGGTGAGAGTGTGCTGTAAATGAATGCGCCAATAGTTTTGCCTTTGTGAATTCGCATTTAGGAGGGCTGGATGATCTCGTCCCGGAGAAGCCTTGCGGGTTGCCTACTGTCGTTGTTTCTTGTCCTCGGCTGCTTGCCCGATGCTCATGCGTTACCTGCCTTCGCCCGAAAATATGGGCTTCGCTGTTCGGCATGCCACGAATCCTGGCCGATGCTGAATTACTTTGGGCAGAAGTTTAAAGACAACGGCTATCAGCTGATGAATGATCGGGATGCTCCGATTTGGCAGAACCCCTCGTACTGGCCAGTGACCTTCCGCATCACCCCGATCTGGCACCGGTTCAGCACCGGCAAGGTTGCGGTCGACCAGGGAGGGGGGATGAACAATGGTGAGGCGAGAGTCGAAAGCTCGGGTTTCGACCTCAGCGGGCTCGACTTCCATACCGGCGGCACGCTCGAAAAAAATATCTCGTTCTACGTGCTGCCTTCTTCCGACAGCACCGCCAGTTTTCACTTTGAGACGGTCATGGGGCGCTTCGATAACCTATTCGGCAGCTCTTGGCTCAATGTGAAGTTGGGCAAGTTCGAACTCGACAACTTACTGTCCGAAAAGCGCATCCTGACTCTGACCGCCAATGGCGGGATTTATCAGACCTATCACTTCATTCCGCAGGGCGACAACAACATCTTCGGCCAGATTGGCGATAACCAGCTCGGCTTGGAGTATATGGGACACTCAGCAGACGATCGCACGCGCGTCTCTGCGGCGCTTCTCAGTTCAAGCGACGGAAACGTCGGCTTGATCACCGGCGCCAACTCCTATAGCGGATTCTTCACCGCGAGCCAGGCTTTTGACGCGGGCAAGCTGGGAGTTGAGCGCATCGGATTTTACGACATGATGGGCCTGGCCGCAGTCACGTACCGGACTTCTGCCGGAGTGCCCATTCCTGGCTCGGGAATCAACAATAAGGGATTTAATCGCATTGGCTTCGTCGGGCAGTTCTATCTCGGTCCTCACTTCGATCTCCAAGTGGTGACTCAACATGGCACGGATAACGCATGGTTCGGGCAGGGCTATGGCAATGCATCCGACCCGAACAATGGGACGGCAGCGAGTGACCTTCCGAACGCAACCCCGGGCACGGTTCTTCCAGCGACTGCGCGTGCGCCCAGTTGGAATGGCGCGACGTTCGAAGCCCACTACGTGTACAGTCCGCAGTTAATCTTCATAGGCCGGTTCGAGCTGGAGCGAATGTCGCAACAGGGCACTGTCGGGACTGCGTCAAATCTCGGAAACATTACCTCCTATACCATCGGCTATCGTTACAACCCGTTTATGACAAGCCGGGCGGGCTTCGCCTGGCACAACGAATACAACTGGCAGCACCAGGACGGGACCGGCCCGCAGCCCGGACAAAATTTGAACATAAGCGAATTGTTGATCGGCTTTGACTTCGACTTCTAGGAGAGGACCAGCAATGCGTACGAAATCGTTCTTACAGTGTTCGTTGTTGATGAGCGCGGTCGCTGTTCTGGCGCTTTCGCTGCCCGCCAGCTCTCAGGTCTCGACCGTTCAGCTGCAGGAGTGGCTGAATTTGCCGACGTCGACCAGCCACATTGGCAATATCACGGGAAACGCAAAGGCAGGAGCCCCACTTTATCGCAGGTACTGCGTCGGCTGCCACGGCGACCTCGGCGACGGCAACGGCGAGGTTGCCCAGTGGCTTGCACCTCCCATGTGGCCGAAGCCGCGTGATTTTCAGTTGGGGATATTCAAGTGTCGCTCCACACCCACCGGTACGTTGCCCACCGATGAAGACCTTTATGACACGATTGGCCGTGGGTTGGACCGCTCGGCTATGCCTATTTGGAACACGCTTACCAAAGATGAGCGCGCCGATCTCGTGGCATGGATCAAGCACTTCTCTCCCCGCTGGCAGAAAGAAAAGCCGGGAACGCCCATCCAGATTCCTTCCGAGCCGGAAGTGACGCCGGAGCGCGTCAAAGCGGGGCAAGAAGTTTTCGGAAGAGTGCAATGTTGGAAGTGTCATGGCGTTCAGGGCATGGCAAACGGTCCTTCCGCCTCGACGCTTACCGACGATCTTGGGGCGCCGATTTGGCCCTACAACTTCACTGACGGATCTCGGCCCAAGTGCGGCAAC
>Ga0181526_10004658_pt1 | contig 10579 bp, 11 predicted proteins | sample PEATcosm2014_Bin_35_FD_119750 | JGI IMG/M metagenome (GOLD analysis project Ga0181526, IMG submission 119750) | Peatland microbial communities from MTU Mesocosm Facility, Houghton, MI, USA - PEATcosm2014_Bin06_30_metaG | ecosystem: Environmental > Terrestrial > Soil > Wetlands > Peat | place...
CCATGGGGGCCGATCCCATCGTGGTGGCGACTTCCGTGATCAGCGCGCAGCAGGGAAGACCGATACACGGATTTCTGGTGCGCAAGGCCGAGAAGACTCACGGCACGGCACAGCGCATCGAGGGCTTTCGCCAGAAACCGGCGCGAGTGGTAATTGTCGATGACGTTTGCACCACGGGTGCATCGACCGTCCAGGCCATTGAGGCGGCACGGGAACACGGCTTCGACGTTGTTGGCGTGATGTGTCTGGTGGACCGCCAGGAGGCCGGCGGCCGCGCGAACGTCGAGAAGGCCGCGGCACCGGCGCCATTCGTTGCACTGTTCACCACCAGCGATGTTCGCACGGAACACATGAGCCGGCGTGAGAACATGAAATCGAGCGCGCCTCCGCGAAGTTGATTGAATCGAATCTCATGATCAAGACCCTGGAATGGACTGACGCTGGTGTGCGCTTCATCGATCAGACGAAGCTGCCCACCGAAGAGGCGTATGTCACCTGCAAGACCTACGAGGAAGTAGCCGACGCGATTCGCACGATGATCGTCCGTGGGGCTCCTGCCATCGGCGTGTCCGCGGCAATGGGCGTCGCCCTCGGTGTTCGCGACTCCAAAGCAAGAGACCGCGCCGAACTGAAGCAGGACCTCGATCGCATCTGTGACGTTTTGGGCTCGACCCGGCCGACAGCCGTGAATCTCTTCTGGGCCATTCGCCGGATGAAGGAAAAGTTCGACGCGGTCAGCGCACAGCCAATGCTGAATATCCAGCAAACTCTGATTACAGAAGCGCAACAGATGTTGGTGGAGGATATAGCTGCCAACGAAGCTATGGGCAAGCACGGAGCTGTTCTTCTTCCGGCAAGCGGCAGCGTCCTGACCCACTGCAATGCGGGCGCGTTGTGCGCTTGCGGCTACGGCACTGCGCTCGGCGTAATTCGCGCCGCCGTCGACTCAGGGAAAAAAATCCATGTATTTGCCGACGAGACCCGGCCGTTCCTGCAAGGCTCACGTCTGACAGCGTGGGAGTTGATGAAGGACGGCATTCCCACCACCGTAATCGCTGACAATATGGCAGGCGCTATCATGCGGCAGGGAAAGATCGCCGCCGTCATTGTGGGAGCGGACCGCATTGCCGCCAACGGTGACGTCGCCAACAAGATCGGCACCTACACTGTGGCAGTGCTGGCCAAGGAGCATGGCATTCCGTTCTACGTCGCCGCTCCCTTTTCGACAGTCGATCTGGACACTCCCGATGGCAGTCAAATTCCGATCGAGCAGCGCTCTTCCCAAGAAGTGACTCACATGGCAGGCAAGCAGATTGCTCCCGATGGCGTACTGGTGGAGAATCCGGCATTTGACGTGACACCGCACCAATACGTCTCGGCGATCATCACTGAGCGCGGAATTGTGCGGGAGCCCTATGCTGAGACCCTGCGCGCGTCGATGAGAGTCATTACGTAAACGCGGATTGCGTGGCTATTGCGGAGGAGGGTTCTGGTTGGCCGGATTCAGTTGCTGCTGATACTGCTGCTGTTGTTGTTGCTGTTGTTGCATCTGCTGCATCAACTGCTCGGGAGTCTTCGGTCCGTTCTGATCGCCATTTCCAAACTCCGCACCGGGATTGACCTGCCCTCCTGGCGGCATCATGGGATGGCGGAACCCACCCGGTGGCGGAGGCGGCTGGTCCGGGTTCTGATACTCATTCTCCGCGGTATCGGCGACGGGGGGGCTTTCGTCTACTTGCGACTCGTCCTCCTGAACCGGCTGGCGAGGAGTATTGCTCTGTGCTGTAATCGTTGCCCCACCTTGCCGGGGCGTCAGGATCACCTTCTGCACCGCACCCGGATTGCCTCCGGTCACGCCCAGGATGACATAGTCGAACTTCGATCCGTTCAGTAGCGTGTTCAGCACATCACGCGGCTGGCCCGGCCCCAGCTGCGCTACAACCCTCTCATTTCCCGCTCCGGCCGGGATGTCAATGGAAGCACCGGTCCGCGATTGCACAGCCCGCAGCACCTGCGACAACGTGGAATTCGTAGCATCGATCGTCAGCTGGCCGTTTTGAAAACTGACCCGGGGTGGCGTAGGAGTTGACTGCTCCAACGTGGGAGGCGGTGGAGGCGGCGTTGAGGGCGCTTCCGCTACAGGGGACGCCTTCTTGTGACGTGGAGGGGCGTTGGGTGAAAGTGCTGGCGCCGAAGGGTGAGACGATGTTGGTGCTTGCGGCATCGTTGCTTGGGGCGTTGGCGCCTGCGCGCTTGCTTGCGCGGTTGGCATCATTAGCCACGCCGCCGCGAGCACAGCACATCCCAAACTTTTCCCAAGGCGTAACATAGAGTATTAGACGGCGGCCCCTATCGATGGTTTCGCCGCTGGTTCTATTCTAAACCGCGATCGACTCACTTGTTCGACTCGATCGGCAAAATTCGTGGGAGCGGCTGAGTCCCTAAGCGGCTACGCTTGCGGCGAATCGGCATCTTAAGGATGCTGGCCGCCGGAAGCCGCTCCAACGTTCCGGGAGCGCGATGACTCGAATGCTTCACCTTCATCTTCAAATGCATCGCTTCCTTCTTCGACTTGTACTGTTGCTTTCAGCGGTGTTGGCGACTTCCCACGCCTTGCCTGGGCAGATTTGTTCTTCCGGTTCCGACTTGGACGCGACCACAAAGGGCGCCATCGACAATGCGGCGAAGCAGTACCTGGACATGTCCAAGAACGGCGACGTGGCCGGGATCAAGACGAACTCTATTCCTCAGATCACTGGGGATTTCGGCGCCATCGAGCAGGCCGTAGTTACCAACAAGACTTACCTGGCGGAGGGGCAGGCGACGATCTCGGGAACATACCTGCTGGATGCCTCGCAGGCCAAGGCGCCGCTGCCACGCGCCGAGTTTTACTGCGGTATTTATAACTCGCCGGACCGGCTCGCGTTCTTTATTCCCAACTTGCCGCCTGGCCGCTATGCGATTGTCATCCAGAAAGTTAACGGCAAGGACCCTATCACCTTGACGCTGGTTCTGGAGAACGTTGGGGCCGCGTGGAAACTGGCGGGATATTATCCGCGGCTGGATGAGATCGGCGGTCACGATGGCCAGTGGTATCTCACCAGGGCGCGTGAGTACAAGGCCAAAGGGCAGTCGCACAACGCCTGGTTCTATTATCTGACAGCGTGGGACTTGACCGCGCCGGTCGAGTTCATGAGTACGCCGCAGCTCGACAAGATTGCCGATGAGATGCAGAGCGCGCGTCCCAGCGACCTGCCCAGCGAGGCGTCTCCGCTGAGCCTTTCGGCCGGCGGCAAGGTGTACAAAGTGACGGAACTGTCAGCCGTCCCGGTAGACAATAATCTGGACCTGCGAGTTCGTTACGAAAATGCCCAGGCAGCAAATTCGGAAGCGGCCTTCCAGGACAATATGGCCGTGATCAAAGCTATCGTCGCCAAATATCCCGAACTGCGCGATGGATTCAATTCCGTGATCGCCCGCGCTGTGGACAGCAGCGGGCATGAGTACGGCTCTGTGCTGCCGATGAAGGATGTGAAATAGTCTGACTCTCGAACACCAATTATGCCGGTTTAGACTCGCGCCGCAAGGATCGGCTTGCTGTTTTCACGGTTGGATCGGCGGTAAGTAAGTAGCCATCCGGTATAAACCAGCCGTTTAAGTGCCAATTGCGAATGTGGACTTCAGGGCTATCGAGAGGATGGGACATCTCAAGAATTGGCTCTCCGCTGGGAATCGTAGAGATTCGATCGAGGGCGGCCAGACTGGCGCGGTCCAAGTATTCCAACAGCTTCGATGACAGATATTTAATGGCGGAACCCCGCCCTGATGAATCGATCCAGGGCGCGCTTACAACTAGCGTCCAACGACCAGTGAGCGAGGGCGTTGTCTGAGCCAGGATAGCCAAGGAAAAGTTGCCCTTCGCCTTGCTGACATCACGAAGCAATTCCCTGAGGCGCATTCTAGCCTTGCGACCTACCACCGCCTGGAAAGCCATTTTAAAACTCCATTTGGGTCATCTTTAATGCTTGCCAACACTTCTTGCGCCTTCTTCTTATCAGACGTTCCTTGCGGAAGGTACCGTTGCTCAGATTTCCACAATGTGGCGATGGACCAATTATTAAACAGCTCCGGGGCTTTCGTTGCGGTGATCTCTTGCGACAACCCGGCTAAGACCTTTAAATCGTCGAAATTGTGTGTCTTGAAGAGGCGACCAATGTCGCCGCTCTCGGGATAATTCTTCAGCTGGAGTAACTTGCATATTCTCGCCTTTAGGGCAAGCTCTACGACATAACCGCAGAGATATACAGCACCGTCATAGAGGCCGCTGGCATATAGTCGCTCTGCTTCTCTCAATCGCAACTTAGCGAGCTGCTGTAGTTGCTGTCTTGTCGCCAATTGATCTGCCTCGACCTGTTTTCAGACTGCAGGCATCGCGTCTGCAAGATTAGCACGATCATAAGCATGTCGGCGCTCTTTTAACGTAAACGGACTAGTCGAGTTCGAGCTGCATGTTCCAAACTTAGGTGCATTTCCATCCCTTTAAGTACGGGAAAAACTGCGCTTGGCAACGGCTCGGACCCTACAGCGGCTTGCCCGCTTTGGCCTTACGCATCTCGGTTTCAGTGCTGGCTACTCGTTCGAACCTGCACTCTCTTGGCATCTTGTCGAAGCGCAATCCTTGAAACACCGGAGCGCGCATCTTAACGCCGCCGCTTTGCCCTTCGTGGGTCCACTCGGTGAACTTGATTTCGGCCACCAACTCCGGCTTGACGTAATGCACCCGCCGGTCGCTCTCCACTTTACCGAAGAAAGGATTACGCACGGTTTCAAGTGCGTGCAGGCGCTTCCACATCTGGGCGTGAGTCTGTTCTGTAAAGCCACTGCCCGCCTGACCAACAGGAATCAGGCGGCCTTTGTCGTCGTACAATCCCAACACGATCGATCCAAAGTTATCGCGTGAGCCGCGGGGATCGGTGTAGCCGCCGATGACGCACTCCTGCCGCTTCACGATTTTGATCTTCAACCAATCGCGGCTGCGCTTTTGTTCATAACAACTGCGACGGCGCTTCGCGACTATGCCTTCCAATCCGCGTTGCGCCGCCGCTTCGAACAGGGCTGTACCGCGCCCGATGTAGTGATCGGAATAGCGGAAGACTTCGTTGGGGACAAGGATCGAGGCCAGCAAACGCTTGCGAGCTTCCAGGTCGGCCTGCATCAGGTCGTAACCATCCAGGTAAAGCAAATCGAAAGCGTAGTACACGACGGGAATGTCATCGCGGGTGCGGCGAATGCGGCGGCCACCTTCGCCGACTCCAGTGCGCTGCTGCATCAGGCTGAAGGACGGGCGGCCTTCGTCGTCGACCGCGACAATTTCGCCGTCGAGAATCGCGGTACGGGCCTTGATGTGGTCAACAATCTCGTGCAACTCAGGATAGGCTGCGGTCAGGTCGTTCTGATTGCGCGAGACCAGGCGCACCGAGTTGCCGTCGAGGAACGCTACCGCGCGATAGCCGTCCCACTTGATCTCGTAGAGCCAATCGTCATCGTCGAAAGGTTTGTCGGCGAGAGTCGCCAGCATGGGATGAATGGAGCGAGGCATCGGCGCTTTTCGGCCAATGCCCGCGGCGCCGGGAGCTACGCCTTCTTCTTCAGTAGTGCGGAGTTTTTTTTTACCACGCTGGAGGTCTTAGCCACAGCCCGCTTGGCCGTGTTCTTCGCCGCAACCGGGACTGCCTTGACGCCGGCAGATTTCTTCGCCGCCTTCGCTTTCTTAGCGTCGGCTTTGGCAATCGAATCCGCCAGCCAGTCGTTCTTGCTAGATCCTCCGCGGGTCGAAGCCTTGCGGCTGCTCTCCCATGCGGCCGAGCCTTCATCGCCCGCAATCTGCTTCATCGACCGCTTCGTCAACACGGAAAAGTCGTACTTGTCGATGTCATAGCCCGGCTGATCGTAGGCGTCACGATGCTTGATCAGCAGCCATTCCGTTCCCTTGCTGTCTGGGCGCCGTGACTTAATGTGGACCAACGCGAAGTCGCCCTTCAGCTTCTGCCCATTCAGACGGAACTTGAGGTCGCCCTTGCGCAGCATCTCGTGCGCGTCGCCCTGCGGCTCCCACGTGCCCACGTCCCACACCATCACTGTGCCCGCGCCGTAATTGCCAGCGGGAATGATGCCCTCGAAGTCGAAGTACGAAACCGGATGATCTTCAACCTGCATGGCCAATCGCTTGTCGGCGGGATCGAGCGACGGCCCCTTGGGGACGGCCCAGGATTTCAGCACGCCATCCATTTCCAGGCGGAAGTCATAATGCAGACGCGAGGCGCGGTGCTTTTGCACCACGAAGCGGCGCTGCCCGCCCTTCGCCAGCTTAGGCGGAGGCTCAGGGGTTTGCTTGAAGTCGCGCTTTCGCTTGTATTCCTCGAGGCCCATGAGCAGTTAGATGAACATAGAACACTGTGGTGCTGCAAGTTCCAGGCGGGAGAGACAGCGGTGCAGGGACTGAAAACGTCAAACCAAGGACCTGGTCCGATCAGGCGATGATGTTCTTTACTCTTCATGGCGGAGAACGCCACTGAGCTTCAACGCCGGATTGAGTTCACGGCGCGGGGGATCAAGACAATCGTCACCACTGAATGGGAAGACGAGGATCAGAGGAAATGAGCACTCACGTGGCCCTGGCAATTTTCTCGGGCGGGGGATATAGGGGTAACATGGCCCAACCGTTGCCAGGCTGCGCTTCAACCTGCCATGAAGATTCATGCAGCCAGAACTAACTGGTATTCCTCGTAGGCGCCTTTGAAGTCGGTCACATGGTGATCGCCCTCGAAGTGCCAGATCCGAGTCGCGACTTCGTCGATGACATCGTGGTCATGAGTCACCAGCAACACGGTCCCAGGATACTTTTGCAGCGCGATATTCAGCGCATTGATAGCTTCCAGGTCCAGGTGGTTGGTGGGCTCATCGAGAACTAGCACGTTTGGCTTTTGCAACATAAGTTTGCAGAATAGCAGCCGCGCGGCTTCGCCACCGGAAAGCACCTCGGTGCGCTTGTTGCCGTCGTCGCGGGCGAACAGCATCTGTCCCAGCAAGCCGCGGATTTCTTCGTTCGCAGCGCCCGGATCCCACCGATGCAGCCATTCGAACGCCGTCATTCCCTTTTCGATGAGCGCCCTGTGGTCCTGCGCGAAATATCCGACCGAGGCCTCGTGTCCCCAGATGACCTCTCCGTCACTCAAGAACGGGCCACTATATCCGCTGGTCTGGCGCAGCTCAGCTTCCGTAACGGTCGGCGAACTCGCCAGCAACGCATTCAGGAGCGTCGTTTTACCCGCGCCGTTTCGTCCCATCAACGCGATCTTCTCGCCGCGAGTCACACTGGCTGTGAAGCTGCGGATGACCTCGCTGTCGCCATACGATTTGTTTACGCCATCGAGTTCCAAAATGTGTTTGCCCGACGGACGCTTTTGTTCGAACTTGAGATAGGGGCGCTGTATGTTCGACTTCGCAAGCTCGTTGACCTGCAGACGTTCCACTTCTTTGCGCCTCGACTGCACCTGGCTGGAGCGAGTGCCGGCAGAGAACCGCGCGATGAAGTCGTTCAGTTGAGCGATCTTCTTTTCCCGCTGGGCATTCTGGCCTTCGATCTGCGAGCGAATCTGCGTCTTGGCCATTACCATCTCATCGTAGCTGCCGGTGTAGGTGATGATGGTTTCGTAATCTATGTCGGCAATGTGGGTGCAAACGCTGTTCAGAAAATGGCGGTCATGCGAGATGACGATTACAACTCCGTCATAGTTTCGCAAAAAACCTTGTAACCAATGGATTGAGTCCAGATCAAGGTGGTTCGTCGGTTCATCCAGCAGCAACGCCTGCGGATGCCCAAAGAGCGCCTGCGCCAACAGCACGCGGACCTTCTGCCCGCCCTGTAGCTCACTCATCGGACGCCGGTGCATTTCGTCGGCGATGTCCAGCCCTTGCAGCAGGAGCGCAGCGTCGGTCTCGGCGGAGTAGCCATCCTCTTCGCCGACGATGCCCTCCAATTCGCCCAGCCTCATGCCATCCTCGTTCGTGATCTCGGGCTTCTCATAGATGCGGTCGCGCTCTTCCATCGCCGCCCAAAGCCGCTTGTTGCCCATCATGACGGTATCGAGCACGCGATAGGCGTCGAAACCGAACTGGTCCTGGTGCAATACACCCAGCTTCCGCGGACGTACCACGGTACCCTTCTGCGGCGCTAACTCACCGGTCAACAGGTTCATGAAAGTGGACTTCCCCGCTCCGTTGGGGCCGGTAAGTCCGTAGCGCTTCCCGGGAGTAAATGCGGTGGACACTTCGTCGAACAGAACTTTAGCGCCGTAGCGCATAGATACATTACTAACTGAGATCATGATTTTTCTTCAGGGACTGCGGGAAAAATTGCCTGCAAGGAGGGTCGCAGCTTTCTATATAAGGATACCATGAGCGCGTGAAAACATGCCTGCGCGAACGATATTGCGATCCAGGATCTATCCCAATTCTCAAGCGCGGAGGGCAGGAAATCGAGCACGCTCACACCCTGTCAGCTTTCAAACCGTTACTCTCTGAGAACGGACCTCCTGGTAAGGCCAACACCGAAGCGCAATTCATGTCAGCGACACCCGACTTCGATCAACATCGCTCCTGGTCTCGACGACGCGGGTAATTTTAAGCCTCGTCTTACAATGAACTCATGTGCGGCCGATACCGGCTCTCCCGGCGGGCTGAGATTTTGGCCGGCCACTTGTATGCAGAGTACGAGGGCATGGACTGGGAGGCCCGCTATAACATCGCTCCAACCCAAACCGTGCCCGTCATCCGGCAAGATCCTCGGGAGCCAGTTCGCCGTGCTTCCGTGGGTCGGGTACAGGAATATCAAAGTGCTCGACCCGAACACTGGAGAGTCGAAGTGGAAGAAGCGGCGCGTCGGTGTGCTGGGTCCGAAGTCGAGAATGACCAAGCACCAGGCACACGATTCGCTCGACCTGACTATCGCGCAGAAGACCGCGGGTACAACTCAGCCGCGGGCGGAAAAGAGCATCGCCACTCTCGGCTGGTTCACCCGCAACCGCTACTTCGCGCTGCGCGAGGGCAGCACCTGGAAGAAGAAACAGCCCGCACTCGCAAGTCGGCCATCGAGACAATCGGGTGATACGTTCAAGCGCTGCGCCACCTGGCGAAGTTCGGCGACGTAGCTATGGAGCATATCGACAAGTTCATGTTCCAGACGCACCTCAACGACCTTGCCCGCACGCTTTCCGCAGGCCGTGGATGCGATCTACAGCGAGTTGACGGCGCGGCCGAAGTTGAAGGCAGTATCGTGAAATGAAGAAATTTGGTACGCTTTGGTACGGTGGGTGTTTTGGGTGATCCGCAAGTGATAGACCCGAAAGGCTTGGGCGCTTAACTCAGCGGTAGAGTGCCATCTTCACACGGTGGAAGTCACAGGTTCGAATCCTGTAGCGCCCACCATAAAACCAGCGGCTAGTGGTCAGTGGTTAGTTGTCCGGCTTGAACGCCAGACTTTCCTCGTCGCGCTCAGGATTTCGGCACTCGGCTTCTCTGCGATCACCGCTGCTAGTCACCTGAAATTCGAACCCTGTATTGCCGACCACCATGTGCGTTTCCCCTCGTTAGACTTAAAAGTATTCATGACCAAGGCGAAAGACCCACTCAAGCAAATGCGGCTTGGGTGGGGCACCCGGCCACGAAATCGGAACCGAGAAGTCAGACTGTTGGATGCCCCACGCAGCCGTGCTTCTTGACAGTGTTGTTCGGGTCGATGAGTGAAATGGCCTGTTGGCGACAGTTGAGCCAAGGGTAACTTATCCGAACGGGCGACTATTCTGTCTAGTGACGGGAAGCCCGAACTAAGCCGCCTCCCGTCACCCTTAGCTGTATCTCGCGCATGACGATCGTCAAAACTTCAACTTCTTATTTCGCCTGCACTAGCCCCGCAACAACGGCAGCAAGTTTATCGAGTTGCTCCGCCCAGCCCTCGAGTTGCCCGCTCTCGATTGCGTTCTGCATGGTTTCGTTTCCAATGAAAGTGAGTTTCGTCTGGCCGTTTCCAATATCCTCAAAAAGAATCACGTTGTGCGCATCGTCTATGGCCTCAAGCTCTACTCCCAGCTGCTCAGGCTCAATCTTGTTTCCCTTCGAATCGGAAAAGTACATGGATGAGACGATCTTCTCGTACGGAACAATCTCATAGTATTCACCACCGTTCCAGCCCTCCCACCCATCCGGCGTTCTCATGCTAAGGAGAAATTTTCCTCCCACGCGAAAATCTATCTCACAAAAGGGCGCAGTGAAACCCTTCGGCCCCCACCACTGCATCACATATTTCGGGTCGGTCCACGCCTTCCAAACCAATTCGCGTGGGGCATCAAAAACTCTCGTGATAACCATCGGCTCTGTCCCGTTAACCGTGTTTTGTGTCATCTCTGAGCTCCTCTTTCTTCATTTGATTCACAACCACTTCCAGCTTGTCGAAGCTCTCTTCCCAGAATCGGCGATAGCTAATCGCCCAGTCGCTGACTGTCTTTATCGCCTCCGGCCTAAG
>Ga0181526_10004659_pt1 | contig 10578 bp, 7 predicted proteins | sample PEATcosm2014_Bin_35_FD_119750 | JGI IMG/M metagenome (GOLD analysis project Ga0181526, IMG submission 119750) | Peatland microbial communities from MTU Mesocosm Facility, Houghton, MI, USA - PEATcosm2014_Bin06_30_metaG | ecosystem: Environmental > Terrestrial > Soil > Wetlands > Peat | place...
GCCGCCGTGATACCGACCGTGCACATCGATTCGCCGGCCGCAGGCGCGACAGTTTCGGGCGCGGTGACGGTCTCCGGCTGGGCGATCGACAACGATTCGGCGGTGGGAACGGCGATCGGCAGCGTCCATCTGTTGGTGGACGGAACAGTAGTGGGCACGGCGACATACGGCGCGAGCCGGCCGGACGTGTGCGCAGCTTATCCCGACCGGCCCGGTTGCCCTAATGTGGGGTACACCTATTCGTTGAACACGGCAACGCTGGCGTCCGGGTCTCACACCATCATGGTTACGGCCACGGATTCGGCCAGCCCTCCCGACACGGGCTCGGCAACGATCACCGTGCATAAGTAAAGCGCGAGATTGGTTGGGCGTGCCTGGCGCCAGGCAGTGGGAATCCGCCTCGGTTCTCCGGCGGTGGCGGCGCGACGGAGCCACGACGCAGGCGGATCGCCAATGTCCGGCGCGTCTCGAACGCGTGAAAGATTCTTGTGTTAGCCAAGTTTGTGCCCGTCTTGTGCGTGTTGACTGCACGGTTTTCAGCCCCTTGGCGATCAGCTCTCACGCTCCAGCCCAACCCTCAAATATGTTGAAATGAACCTTCGTGAAGAAAATCGGCTTGGTTTTGGCCTTGCTGTCAGGTTGTCGGCTGCCGGCGGCGGATCCTTCGGTACCTCCGGTTGCGCAAAAGTTCCTGGCGATGTTCCAGGAGCTTCGTGAAGCCAGAGCGCAGCGGGCCTCCACCCCCCGTTATGTCGCGTTTGCGTTATCCGACGGCGAGATCAACGACTATATGCGTTACGCTTTGCGTACTACGCCCCGGCCAGGTGTGGATTCGGTCACGATAAAGATCTTCCCGCAGAACTACGTTTCGACGTTCACGGTCGTCGATTTCGACGCCATCGAGCGCTGGAAGCCGGGCACAATCCCGACCCTGCTGCGACCCATACTGCAAGGCAAACAGTCGATCTGGGTAGACTACCGCTTCGCAGCCGCCAACTCGAGGATCACGTTCTCCGTGGAAAAGGCGTACTACGACAAGATTTGGCTGCCAGCGCTATTCGTGGGGAAAGTGATCCAGATCGTGGCCGCCCGCCAGCCGGAGCATTACGACACCAGTAAGCCGCTGCCACTGCCCTTCGGCCTCCGCCAGGCGTGGACCGAAAACCACATCGTGAAGGGCAATAACTGACAGATTGGAACCTAGCCGACCGGCGCTCACCCACTCCGCTTAACCGATCGCCTCTCCCACCCGCCACGACATTTCGACTGACAACGTATCCCGCCAATTATGTGCAGATGTGCCGGCAGCGGACGGACCGGCGCTGGCGCAGCTTGAATAACCAAGGGCTAGCGAAGCCACATTCAACCGCGGACGCGCACCTTTCGAGTTTTCGAGAATTGGGACTTGAAACAACCTGGCCAGCGCTGGCCCGTCTTGATCAGACTTGTCGATCAAACTTGTTTGTTTATGGCGCTCGAGGACTCCGCGATACAATAACGGATCTGCGCAGCCTACTGATCGCTCGGAGGAACCGATCCAGTGAATCTCGTCCGCTCCGCCCGTCAACTGCCGGCAGTGCTGTGGGCCTTGTTGTCCATCGGATTGTTAGCCCCGAGCGTGATCTGGATCGCCGAAGATCGCACCGTGTGGCCGTGGGATCAAGCGTGGTATGGGGAGGTCTCGGCGGATCTCTGGTTCTGGATGGGGCATTCCCTGCGGCGATGGGTTGGGGAGTTGGCGGATGGGCTCTCCATGAAGCCTCCAGGTGTAGTGTGGCTGGGGCAGTTCTTCGTCCCGTTGCGACACATCCTCGGATCGGTGGAACTCTCGCTGCTGGTCTCGATTCTGGCGACACAGTTCGTTCTACTGGCGATTCTGTTCCGCATCGGCCGTCGGCTGTGTTCGGGTTCCAGCTTGGCCGCCGTTGCCGGCGTCACGCTGGCGGCCGGCACGTCGCTGTTTGCCGGACTTTCCCATCAATTCTTCGTGGAACCACTACAAGCTGCCGCGGTGGCGTGGGTCTATTATGTGGCGATCGAGGCCCCGGGTTGGAGCAGCCTGCGCATTGCGGTGCAGCTTGCGTTGGCGATGGTGGTTGGTATTCTGGCGAAAGCCGATACACCGCTGTACTGCGTGCTGCCTTGCCTTTACACGGCAGGTCTGATCTGCCGTAAGAAAATGTCGCGGGCGGAGTTCTCTGCCTGCTGGAAGTCCCGCGCCTTTCGGGTCCAGGCCGTTCTTCTCGGATTGCTCACTCTCGCCACCGCTCTCTGGTATTACAGGAATATGAGAGCGGTGTGGCAGCACGTCCGCGATTCATCCTCGGATGCAGTCGCTCTCAACTATGGCAGTCGCGATTCCTGGCTGCATAAACTCGTCCAGTGGTGGGGCTCGCTAAACGACTCTTTTCTCTCGCCCTATCTGGGGTGGGTGTTCCTCGCCGTGCTGGCTGGAGCGGGCTTGTTTGGAATGCTGCGCCTACGCGAGCGCCGCGAGAAAGCGCACATTGAACCGGTTGCCATATCAAGTATGCTGCAAATCCTGCTGCTGCTCTCGGTGCTGTCCACAACCATCACTCTGGAACCCAGATTCCTTTACGCTATTCTGCCAAGTATCGCCATCGTGTTTATGCAACTCTGCGCCTTTCTGCCGGCAAGGTTTCTGGCCGCGGTGGCGGTGGCCTGTGGCGCTCAGTGGGTGGCCATCAACGCGGAGTCGCTGGCGATCATGGGCCGCCTCAGCCATCAATCCCAGTGGCTGGTCACGCCGGAGTTCGATCACTCCCACTATGACGACCTCACCCGGGTTGTGAGCCTGACTTCGAATGCGTCCGACCGGTACGACATCGTCGCGGTGGAAAGTCCGTGGATGAACGCCAACGCAGCCGCCTTTTTTGCCGCTAAGAATCGTCTGCGGACGGGCGTGCGGAGCTACTACACCTCGCTTGGCTATGCCGAATCCGACTTTGGGGCAGCCATACGGCGCATCGAGGAGTTTCGCCCGCGCTACGTCATCACGATTGCCGAGCCGTTTCAGGCCGGCTTGCCCGGCTTCCTGAATATCGTTTCGTTGCCGGTTTTGCGCGACCTGCGAAGCGACGATCGTTTCAGCCAGGTTCCTTTTACGAGTCGAAACGGTGTTCTGGTGTTCCGATTCAAGAATGGCTTCCCTGCGGGATCTGCGGCTGGGAGTGCGCCTTGACGAGCGCCGACGAGAGCGGCGGGCATGCCCCCCTGGTGACCATCGTCCTTCCGTGCGGGCCCGACACCGAAGCGGCTGAACTGTCGCTTCGCTCGATCCGCGCGCAGACCATTCAGTCGTTTGAGATCCTGGCCGTCAACACCGGATGTCCGGAGGCCTTTTTCGCCACGCTGACTGGCCAGGGGGGTGATGAGCGGATCGAGGCGGTCAGCGGCGGCACAGGCGTTGCCTGCGCCTGGAACGCCGCCGCCGCGCGGTCTTCTGCACGCTACATCTGCTTTCTCCAGCCTGGCGACAAAATCGAGGAAACCTACTTGGAGAAATGCCTTTTCTATCTCGAAGTGGCCTCCCTCGATGTTTGCGGGAGCTGGCAACTGCGAGGCGCCGGGCTGCACAGAACCGGGCCATTTTCCTTGCGCGCTCTGCTGGCCCGGAATGTCAGCGGATCAGCTGTGATCCGAAGAGAAACACTGATTCGGGCTGGCGGCTTCGACCAGACCATCGCAACGCCTCTTCTGGTCTGGGACCTCTGGATCCGGATGGCCGAGCACGGGGCGCGGGGCCACCTGTTCCGCGAACCGCTTGTCCGCAATTCGGAGGAGCCCGGCGATGAGCCGCACAACGCCGGATTCGTGAGCCACAAGTACAGCCATCTTCTGAGCGATGCCAGTCTGGTACAGCGGCTCGACGCCGTTCGAACCATGAAGCCGCCCCTGAAGAGCTACGCTGGCCTGTTGGAGGGCGCGCGCCAAGCGGATCCCCCCGGCATTGTCGTCGCCATGCCGTTTCTCGCCATGGGTGGGGCGGAGAGAGCCATGGCGGGAGTCTTCCGCGAACTCTCCCGCCGCGGGTATCGCGTTTTTCTGGTTACGACCGCAACCGCTCCGCAAGGCTGGGGCGACACCAGCCACTGGTTTCACGGCAATGTCGCCGGCCTCTATCACCTGCCACGATTCCTCGCCGCCAAGTTGCGGCCGGCTTTCTTTTCGTATTTGATTCAACGCCACTCGATCCAAGTGTTGCTGCAGGTGGGATCCGTAACCGTGTACGACTGGCTGCCGCGCTTGAAAGAGCTGTTTCGCGAACTCGCGGTGGTAGACCTGTTGTTCAATCCCGTGGGGCATGTGGATAGCTATTGGAGGAGCCGGAAGCTCATAGACCATATCGTCGTGGAGCATGAAGGCATGGCGGCGTGGCTGGTGGAACATGGGGAGCGAAGGTCCAGGATTTCCGTGATTCCAAACGCCGTCGATGTCGACCGCTTCGCTCCGCAGCCGCCGAAGGACTGGCGGACTGGAGAGCCGCGGCGGGAAGGGACCTTCGTGGTCGGGTTTTTCGGACGGCTGGCCGAAGAGAAAGCTCCCGATACGTTTGTGCGCATCGCCGCTCGCTTCAAGGGCCGCCCTGCTTTTCAGTTCTTGATTTGTGGGACAGGACCCATGGAAACCTCGCTCCGCTCTTTGTGCCAGGAATATGGACTGGAAGATACCGTCCATTTTCTGGGTTTCGTCAAAACCAGCGAGTACCTCCCTTGCTGCCATCTCACGATCACTTGCTCGCGGTTTGACGGTCGTCCTAACATCATTCTGGAGAGTCTGGCGATGGGCGTGCCGATTGTGGCGAGCCGCGTCGGCGGCATACCGGAGATGGCGCCCGAAGGCCATGGAACCAGGCTTTGCGAGCCGGATGACGTGGAGGAATTCTGCGACGCGATCGAACGCCTGGCGTCCGACGGGCCAGACTATCGGCGATTGGCCGCTGCCGGCCGGCGTTGGGCGGAAGGGCAATACTCGCTCGCGGGTGCCGCGGACCGGTATGCCAGCCTGTTTCACAGCCTGAGGGAGGCGCATCCCTGGCCCGCGAGGTCCGCCGAGGAAGAGGCCGCCCTCGCCACGGCGATGCTGCCCGCCAGCCGCCAGTATCAGCCGCTGCCAGGCGGCCCTCTGCGGGCCTGGTTCCGCATCCTCCGAAACGCCCTATCCTGGTCGAACTCGCCCGGCACCTTAAGGACTGTCTGGCTATACACAATGCTCCGGCGCGAGCGCACCACATCTCATGAGTTCGATGAGCTCTTCGATGCCGCCCATTATGCTCTCCACTACCCGGACGTAAAGGCCGCCGGAGTCTCACTGGCATGGCACTACCTTCTCATGGGCTTTCGAATTGGCTGCAACCCCTCTCCTGTGTTTGATACCGATTATTATCTCGGGACGTATCCCGATGTAGCGGCAACAGGCGTCAATCCGCTGGTTCACTATCTCAAATGGGGGCGCGCCGAGGGTCGCGGCTGTTTACCCGCTGAATACGTCTGGAGTCCCGCTGGCGACTCAGCACGGCCCCGGACCGCGCCGGGTGCGCCATCATGACATCTGGGGCGGATGGATCGATCTCCGTCGTCATTCCCACGAAGAATGCGGGGGCGGAATTCGGCGACACGCTGGCTGCCCTCCGCGGACAGCCGCGCCCGCTGGAAATCGTGGTCGTGGATTCCGGCTCGTCGGACGGGACGCTGGATTTGGCGCGCGAACACGGTGCGCACGTGGTTTCGGTCGCTCCCGAATCGTTCAACCACGGCGAGACCCGGAACTTCGGAATCCGGCAGACCCAGGGGCAGTTCTGCGTCATGCTGGTGCAGGACGCCGTGCCTCTGGGTGATTCCTGGCTGGAGGAAATGCTCTCTGCGTTTGCCGACGAGCGGGTCGTCGGTGTCACCGGGCGGCAGGTGGCGCGCCCCGATAGCGATCTCTTTGCCCGGTGGCAGTGCGATTACCGGGACCGCTTTCTGGGTCAGGCGACGCGGGTTCAGGAGTTGGAGAATTGGGAGCGGTTTGAAACTCTTGATTGTGACGAGCGGCGTCGCCTGACAGCCTTCGAAAACGTCTTTTCGGTTCTGCGCCGGGCTTTCTGGGAGCAGTACCCTTTCCGCGCCATGCCGTTTGCCGAAGATCTCGAATGGGGCGCGCGGGCGATTGCCGCCGGCCGGCGGCTGGTGTACGAGCCGTCGGCGTGCGTCATGCATTCTCACACCCGGCCCGCCGTCTACCATCTGCGCCGCAGTTATGTCGCGGGCCGGATCATACCCCGAATCCTTCGCCAGCCGCCGCTCGAAATCGGCGCTCGAAGCGACAAGCAGTTTCTCCGCCAGGTCGGACTTCTTTGCGGCGAAGTCCGCGCCATTCTTTCGGAACCCGGGAATTGGACCGAATTCTTCAGAACCTACGATGCTGCGCCGAGCCTGCTGGGATCCATATTGGCTGCCGCGCGTCGCACGGCGTCCCCGCCGAGCTGCCTTTCGAACGAAGTTCGAGAGAGTTTCTACCTGGTTCTCGAACAAATCCTGGGCCCTGATTTCACTTCGGCCGGACGCATAGCGTCAGGCTCCATTGCCGCCAAAGCCTTGGCCGAAGTGCTCGGCGGATACACGGCGGCGTATCATAACTGGTGCGAGGCGCAACACTGCCTCTCCGATGGCATGCGCCGCCTCGATGCGGCGCTGTCCAAGGGGGTGTGAGTGTCGAACCTGCCCGCCGGCGGCGGCAAGCCGGACGCGTTCAGGTCGCTCGACGAAGTCTGTCAGTTGCTCCAGACCCACCCCCGTTTTCGGGAATTGCCCGTGGTTCGGGTCGCGGGGAAGAGCCGGACCGGTTTGGCGATCGGCCGCTTCATCAAGAATATGCGGCTGCGGAGATTCGGCGCCGAGTTCGCCCGTTCGCTAACGCTCTGGCACTTCCAGATCCGCCAGGAGCAACCCCGCGTGCTGGCACTGGATCTGCGCTGGCATGCCGAGAACCTTGCCGCCGATTGGCATGTGTTTATTCACTTTGTGGACGCGAGCGGCGAAATCCGCTTTCAGGGCGACTACCCTTTAAAGGGCGTCATACTGGATCTCTTCGGATTTGCATACTCGCGCCGGCAGGTGGCGGTTCCCGCCGAAACTCCTGGCGGCAATTACCACGTTCGGCTAGGCGTATGGTCGCCTGGCGATGGCGGCCGCCTGGAACTGACACAATTCCGAGGGTGCCAACGAGATCCGGCCGACGGGTGGCGCGACGCGGTAATGGTAGGTACCGTGACCATATGATCCGCTGAATTCTGCCGCCGGCAACATTAAGTTTTGTCGGCGTTGGGTGTGGAGCGCAGCGACGATTCGGTGAACCTTTAGTACCATTGGTTGCAGGGCGGGAGCCAAGGGCTGGCGCCCCGAACCCGGCTTGTCGCCTACCGCGCGTGTATCCTACAAGTGATTGATTATAAATGTATTATTTAATCGTGAGGGCAGCCAGGCCAGACCTTTTCTTGCCAATCCTCGTCAAAAGTACTATACTGCTTTGAGCCCGGGTCCCTTTGGTTCTGCGAACAACTCCAAAAAAGAGCACACAAAAGTACTTGACGCCCGCTCCGGTTTTCGGCTAACCTACAAAAGCATCCCAGAGTGGATGTCAAGCTTGCATAGATATCTCTCATTGAAGAAAAAACGGAGGATTGTAATGCGAACGAGTTTTGGAATTGCGATATTGGTCGCACTTTTTGTGATGGCATCTGGAGCCTGGGCCGGCAACATTAACGTGGTTGACCCCGGATTCGAGACCAGCCCGTGTGCGTCGGGGACGGTTTGCCAACCCGCGAGTCCCTGGGTCACAACCGATGCTAGTCTCAATGCCGGTCAGTTGAACAACACCACTCAGTATGGTCCGGGTTACGGCGGCACTGAAGTGGCGTATGCTAATGCCGAATATTATCTGGACCAAGTTCTGACAACCGATCTGGCTGCGAACACGACGTATACACTGACCGTATTAGTCGGTGCGCGTTCTGGCGGAGCCCCCGTCGGGCCGGAGATTGAGCTGATTGCGGGTTCGACCGAGATTGGCCTTGCCACTGGTACGGCTCCTACTGCCGGGAATTGGTCGACTTACACGTTGGTCGTCAATTCGGCGCAACTCAGCAGCAGCTTGTACGGCGATCCGCTAGAGGTTTTCCTGGGTTCAAGCACGACTCAGACCGGTTTTGACAACGTAGGGCTCAATGGAGTCCCGAACGTGCCCGAGCCGGCGATGTTCGCGCTGGTGGGTGCAGGGCTGCTCGGTCTGGTGACCCGCCGCCGCTTCGCGAAGTAAGAGTTTCGTCGCAACGTTCCTCCGTTTCACACCATGGCCCGACCCCTGTGGGGGAGTCGGGCCATGTGTTTGTGTGCCCTCCATTTTCCGGTCTCTTTCCTGGCGCGAAGCATGAAACAATAGGCGATGCGCCGCTCCCTCGGCCCAAGCCATGAATGTCCGCAAAGCCGTCATCACCGCCGCCGGTGTTCACCAGCGCGCGCTGCCGTTGCAGGTGCTGATCGACCGCGACGGGATCGAAAAACCAATCCTTCGGATTCTGCTGGAAGAGGTATTTGCCGCGCCGATTGAGGAGGCGTGTCTGATCGTCGCCCCCGGCGATCGGGCTTCCTACGCGCGGGCGGCTGGCGACCTGGTTCAGCGGGTACAGTTTATCGAACAGCCGTCGCCCAGCGGTTACGCGCAAGCGGTATTCTGTGCCCGCCCATTCACCGGCAACGATCCGTTTCTCCACCTGGTCGGCGACCACGTCTATCTGGGCAACGCGCAGGGACGTCCGGCATGCCGTCTGGTAGCCCTGGCCGAACGGGAAGAATGCGTGGTTTCCTCCGTGCAGCCGACGCGCGAAAACCACATCGGCTACTTCGGTGTGGTGGGTGGCCAGCCCGTTTCCGGCCGGCCCGAGGTCTATCGCGTTGAAGTGGTCATGGAGAAGCCAACCCCAACCGAAGCCGAAGAGCACTTGATCGTTCCCGGGCTTCGCGCCGGGTATTACCTGTGTTTCTTCGGGATGCATGTTCTGACTGCCAGCGTGATGGACCTTCTCGAACATGGTTTGCGGGCCGATCGAAGCCGGGTCACGCTGTCCGGCGTACTGAATCAACTGGCGCGCCGCGAGCAGTATCTCGCGTTGGAAGAGCGCAATCGCAGGTATGACGTGGGGGACCGGTACGGCCTTCTGACCGCCCAGATGGCGCTGGCCTTGACCGGCCACGATCGCGAGCAAGTGCTTGCCAACCTGCTGGAGCTGTTGGCAACACGGGCAATGGAAGACCCGGCGGGCTCAAATCCACAATGAGCGAGCTGATCGGCATCATCACGGCCGCTTCCAGCGAGCGCAGGAACCGGCCGCTCGATGGCTTTTGCCAAGGGGCCAGCGCGGCGCAATTGATGGCGGAAGCCGCAGCGCTGGATCAGTTCCGCCGCGAAAGCGACAACCTGTACGAGCGGGTGAGGGCGCATTTTTTTCTGTACTCGATTCACCGTTTCCATCTGCCGTACAAAGCCGGCGTGCCGGCCGGGAAACCCGTGCCGCCTGAAGTGCTGGCGCACATTCTCCAGCGCCGTTTTCACGAAGCCATTGACGCGCTGCTGGCGCTCTCGTCCGCGGGCCCGACCGCCGCTCTGTCGAGCGCTCTGGCCGCGGCTTATCAGGGGCTCGCCTTCCAGACGCTGGCGGCCCAGGTTCGCCGCAGCGTGCGTGCCGTGCGCGGCAACCAGTGGATGTCCCGCATCGGACATCCGGCCGATTACCCGCTGGTTCTGCGGCCCGAACTGCTCCACCGTCCGGGCGGGCGCGGCGCGTTCCCGATCCTGCGCGAATCGACCCCGGTCCGCATGGACCTCAGCCACAGTGGCTGGAGCGATATCTTTTTCCTCGGCATGGATTACCCGGAAGGCGCGCGGGTTCTCAATGTCTCCATCGATCTGGCGCTGCGCGGCTCCCGCTCGCCGCGCCCGCAGCCGCCCATCGATGTATACCTCAGGGCGATCGACGAGCCGGTGCTTCGCCTGACCAGCGTGGACCTGCATGCCAGCTCCGACGTCACTTCCCTGGCCGAGGTTTTCGACTTCGCGCGCGATTACCTGGGGCTGCTCAAAGCCGGAGTCATCGCCGCCGGCATCGTTCCGCCAGGATTGGAAGGAGCGCGGCAGCCCCTCTCCGATGTTCTGGCTGCGTTGACTGGAGTGCCGGGCTACGGTCTGGAGATCGTCACCCACGTGAGGGGAATCCCTAAGGGCTCCCGCCTGGCGGTTTCGACCAACCTGCTGGCTTCCATCATCGCGGTTTCCATGCGCGCCACCGGCCAAGTGCGCACGCTCACGGGGACGCTCGAAGAGAATGAACGGCGCCTGGTGGCTGGACGCGCGATTCTGGGCGAGTGGCTCGGTGGTTCTGGCGGGGGCTGGCAGGATTCCGGCGGTGTCTGGCCGGGGATGAAAGTGATCCACGGGGTACTGGCTGAGGAACCCGACCCGGAATTCGGCATCAGCCGCGGTTGTCTGCTGCCGCGCCATCACGTCCTCACCAACGAAGAC
>Ga0181526_10004660_pt1 | contig 10578 bp, 9 predicted proteins | sample PEATcosm2014_Bin_35_FD_119750 | JGI IMG/M metagenome (GOLD analysis project Ga0181526, IMG submission 119750) | Peatland microbial communities from MTU Mesocosm Facility, Houghton, MI, USA - PEATcosm2014_Bin06_30_metaG | ecosystem: Environmental > Terrestrial > Soil > Wetlands > Peat | place...
CGGCGGCCGCCGTCAAAGCGGAATGGAAATCGGAACCACAGCCGTCCAGCAAAGAACTTTTCGAGTATCTGAAGAAAAATCAAGTTACCGGCGAAGAGCGGAATTCACGATACGAAACGGGAAATGTGGACAAGGCTTTCGCGTCATCCGAGCGGCGGCTAAATTCGACATTCAACATCGCCTACATTGCGCACGCTCCGCTTGAGCCGCGCGCTGCACTGGCGCAGTGGAACGGTGATCAACTGACGGTCTGGACGGGAACGCAGCGGCCCTTCGGCGTGCGCAGCGAACTTGCCACTGCCTTCCATCTGCCCGAACAGAAAGTGCGCGTGCTGATGCCGGATACAGGATCCGGCTATGGTGGAAAGCATACGGGCGAGGCTGCACTGGAAGCAGCGCGGCTGGCACGTGCGGCAAAGCGGCCTGTCAAGGTGGTATGGACTCGCGAAGAGGAGTTCACCTGGGCCTATTTTCGACCGGCGGGAGTGATTGATGTCAGCAGCGCCGTCGACGCCGACGGAAAAATCACGGCTTGGGAGTTTCATAACTACAATTCCGGGTCGGCGGGAATCCGGACTTATTACGAGGTTCCGAATCAGCGGATCGAGTTTCATCCCGCAAAGTCTCCTCTTCGGCAGGGCTCCTACCGGGCGCTGGCCGCAACCGCGAATCACTTTGCGCGCGAAGTGCACATGGACGAGATAGCGGCATCACTGAAGATGGACCCGCTCGAGTTTCGCCTGAAAAACTTGAAAGAAGACCGTCTGCGAGCGGTATTCGAAGAAGGAGGCAAACAATTCGGGTGGAATAAGCCGCGCGCCGCAAATCATGGACTTGGTGTAGGGGGCGGTTACGAGAAGCTGGGTTATATGGCCACGTTTGTCGAAGTTGTCCGGAAACCGGAAACCGGCGAGATCAGGATCGAGCGAGTGCTGACGGCGTTCGATTGTGGCGCGATCGTTAATCCGGACGGGCTGCGCAATCAACTGATTGGCGCGAACATTATGGGGATTGGCGGCGCCATTTTTGAGGCCATCGAGTTTGCGAACGGTCGCATCGTAAACAACATTTTTTCAAAGTACCGGGTGCCGCGGTTCCGCGACGTGCCCCCGATGGACGCGCTGTTGATTGATCGAAAGGATCAGCCATCCGTGGGGGCAGGCGAGGCTCCCATTCTCGGTATTGCTCCGGCAATTGCAAACGCCATCTTTGCGATGACCGGAATTGCGGTGCATGCGCTGCCGATGGCGCCACAACTCGTTTCTCATGGGTATCAGTTGTCCTGACCTCCTGGGGTGGAGCAGAACCAGCGTCGTACTTTGCTGCTAGTTGCGGTGGCGCACCTATCGGCACTCTCAAGGCGTACATCGAACAGCAAAAGACGCCTCTCTAGTCGTTAACCGGGTCTTATATCCCGCCGAAAGGGCGAGCTTTTACGCCCCCACGGATAAAAATGGACGGCAACGGACTCAGCCACCGCCCAGGTCTGTTACCTCGAGCTTTGGCTCGAGTATGACGTGCTCTACTTCCTGCGGTGAGGAGACTTCCGATTCAAAGTGTGCAGCAGCAGATTGGCACTCGGAGGAGCCTTCACCGCGCCTTTGAGAACGATGGCCTCCGCGTTAATTTCCTTGCCGTACAGCCGTTTGTTGGCATCGTTATCGGGGCGGAGCGTGGAACCCTCGAGCGAAATCCCGGCAAAGGCGCCGCGGGCGCGGGAATAGCTGAGAATTTCCGCGCGCATCGTCGCGTCCGTGTCGGCAGAAGCGGTGCGGCCTTTCGGTCCAGCGGCGGCGGAGGCGTCCGCGCCGAGTTTGACCTTACTGGTGAGAATTCCCTTTGCGCTGCGATCACTCATGAGCAATAAAACGAAGTCTGTCGCTTCGCCGCCGATTTGGAGACCGAAGCTTCCACCTTCCAGTGCCATCATGGTCGGTGCGCCCCAGGGGCCTTCAAAATTGGCGCCGCTTCGACAGGTCATCACGCCCCGCCCATAGCTGGCGCCGACGATAAAGGCCGCTTTGAGGACGGAGGGCAGGACCACAACACAATACGCCTTGTTCAGAATATCCTGAGGAATATCGTCCGGAACATTCAGGATCTCTGTCATGACTTGGCCCGCATTTTGCACGCGATCTACTTCCTTGACATCATCCGCTGCAAACAAACTGGAACTCGTAAAGGCCAGAAAGGGCACAGCGAGCAGCGAAATCCAGATTTTTTTCATACCATAAGCTCCTTGAGGATATTTGTGTGCCGGGACCCGACTCTATCAGGTCGATTCGGCGGGCGGGTAAACGCGCAGGGATTATAGGTCAGACGTGTTTGCAAAGGACAGAGGAAAAAGTGGACGGGGGTTCCGTTACCGTGTCGAGGGAATTGAAGTATGCGAAGAGGAGAATGAAAGAAAGGGAAAGTCGGACTGAAAGAGTCGCGTATCAGCTGATGAACTTCTCAGCGCTGGCTGTCAATTTTGTTGACACTTTTCCTATTTGCTGCAACGATTGGGTATCCTTTCGAGTTTCCACACTGACAACTTCAACCATTAGGGCACTCCTCTCCGTTTTCTCGAACCGTTCCCGGTTGTCAGGCTTTTCCAAGAAGTCCGGACTGGAATGATTTTGAAATCATGGCTTGGCGACCTACTTTTGACGAAGGTGTGGTATGAAGCAGTTCTCGGGCTTCGAGACGAATTGCAAAGTCCCTGTGCAGGCTCACCCTTTGAAGTATCTGGTAACCCACACGCCAGTTGCGTATGCTAGTGGCTCGCATGGCAAATCCGGCTCCGCAGTTGCCGCACAGTATCCACCGCAGCTTAATCGCTTTGTCAGAGCACGTCTTTTTTGGCAGGCGGCGGGACTCGGGAAACGGGTGCCTGCCGAAATTCATTGAGGGAGAGAAAAATGGAAAAGACCATGAACAACGTTGGAGCAATGACACTGGCCGCGGCCCTGCTGGCGGGCATCTGCCTGTTTGGTTCGCCGGCAAAAGCCGACACAGCCACCGCCGAGGCGACGTATAAGGCCAAGTGTGCGATGTGCCACGGAGCGGATGGCAAGGGCAAAGCGTCCATGGCCAACAGCGACCTCACAACCGCAGACGTGCAGAAGAAGAGCGACGCGGATCTGGGCGGGACGATCACGAATGGAAAGCCGCCGAAAATGCCGGCATCGAAGTCGTTGACGCCCGATCAGGTGAAGGACCTGGTTGCGTACGTCCGTTCGCTGAAGAAGTAACGGGGAGGAATCGCTCCAAACGAAATCTGGCACGAAGCGCAGATGCTCCTACGCGCTTCGTGCAAGGAAAAACAAACAAGGAGGAAGTGATGAAGAAGGTTTTGTCAGGGATCGCATTAGTTGGAATGCTGTGCATGCTAGGCTCCCTCTCTCGCGCTCAGGATGCTGCCAGCGGCGAGAAGACTTACAAGGCCAAGTGCGCTGCTTGCCACGGCGCGGACGCCGCCGGTAAGCCAGCGATGAAGTCGCCCTCGATCAAGGGTAAGACTGCCGATGAGATCCAAAAAGAGATCTCGACTTCGCCAAAGCACGCCAGCTTGAAGAGCCTGACTGCGGACGATGTGAAGGGACTCGCCGCTTATCTGGCGACTCTGAAGTAGCTGCCTCCAGCATCCACAGATAAGTTCGCCGGTGAGCCTGGACCGCCAGGCGCACAACCAGGCAGTTCCATCGCGGGTCCCGGGATATCCTTCGCTGGGGCTCGTGTACCTGCACGTGGCAGGGGACCCTTTTCCAACTGAGAAGGCGAGGACATTCGGTCAATGAGTCCGCAAAATACAGTGAGAGACTGGGCCAGGCCGATCTACTACCTGAGCCAGAACACACTCAGCCTCATCGGCGTGGTCTTGACCACCAGCAGCGCCATAACCCTGATAGGGTTTTGGATTTACGATTTCATGCTCCCGGGTCCTCCGCATCCGTATGTCGGGATCCTCATATTCCTGCTCCTTCCCGGAATCTTTGTTCTCGGCTTAGTCTTGATGCCCATCGGAATCTTCGTCCGGCGGCGAACATTGCGGGCTGCCGGGGAACTGCCCTCGATTTATCCAGCGATTGATCTGAAGGCGCCCATGGTGCGCAATGGCCTGGTGTTCGTGGGTATGGCCACGGTGCTGAACATCATGATTTTCGGATTTGCTTCGTACCGTGGCGTGTCGTACATGGACACCACCACGTTCTGCGGGCAGACGTGCCACACGGTGATGGCGCCGGAGTTCAGCGCGTATCAGAACTCTCCGCATTCGCGCGTGGAATGTGTGGAATGCCATATTGGTCCCGGAGCCGGGTGGTTCGTAAAGTCCAAGTTATCGGGATTGCGCCAGGTTTTCGCAGTCACCTTCAAAACCTACTCGCGGCCGATTCCCTCGCCGGTAAAGTACCTGCGGCCCGCAAGAGAAACCTGCGAGCAATGCCACTGGCCGGCGCGATTCTCCGGAGACAAGTTCCTGGTGAAAACGAGTTACACAGAAGACGAGAAGAACACGCCTCTGACCACAGTACTGTTGCTGAAAGTGGGTGGGCGGACATACCAAGGTTCGGTAGGCATCCATGGACGCCATCTGGATGCGGGTTCGCGTATCCACTATATCTCCATCGATGAAGGGCGCCAGATCATTCCGGTGGTCTACTACACGGACGATAAAGGAAAGACCATGGAATATGTGTCCACGGACATTAAGGCCACCAAGGAGCAGTTGGAAAAAGGCGAAAAGCGTGCAATGGATTGCATCGATTGTCACAATCGGCCGACGCACGCGTTTGAACTGCCGGAAAGCGCGGTGAATCTGAAGATGGAGCGGGGCTCGATCAGCCCGGATTTGCCGTATGTGCGGAAAAAAGCGGTGGAGTTGCTGAAGGTAGACTATCCCGACAGGGATACCGCAAAAGCAAAAATCATCGAAGGCATCATCAGTTACTACCGCACGACATATCCGGAGGTTTACAACACCAAGCGTGCTTTGGTTGAGCAAGCGGCCAGCACTGTGGCGGACATTTACCTGCGTAACATTTTTCCAGACATGAAAGTGACCTGGGGCGTCCATCCCAACAATCTTGGACACACCGATTTTCCCGGCTGCTTCCGCTGCCACGACGGATCCCACACCAGCGCGGACGGCCAGACGATTACTAACGATTGCACCGCATGTCACAACCTCTTGGCGGTGCAAGAGGAAAACCCGAAAGTGCTTACGGAACTTGAGATGCAGTAAGCATTGCAGAAAGCCGAACATGGCTGAAACCAAAGTTGTGCAAAGGAAGTGGTGTGCTGGTCTGGGAATCTGCGTCGCGACACTCCTCGCAACAGGTTTCTCCCTTCGGATGTCGGAATATCCGGTACGCGCCTCACGCCTGGCAAGCGATCAGCCTGGCGCCGAATGTCTTGCATGCCACGGCGAAAAGGGAATGAGCACCACACGTGGCGGCAAAACGGTCTCGCTGTACGTGGACGCGAAGAAATTTTCAGGGTCCGTGCATGGCAGTCTGGGATGCACGGGTTGCCACGCGCAGTTGGAAGGAAAAGAACTGCCGCACGACGTGCCCGTGGGGCGAGTTGAGTGCGGGACATGCCACCCCACGGAGCATGACCAACATGCCCGGTCGCTTCACGGGAGGGCGGTCGCGCAGGGCGACCCCCTAGCGCCACGCTGTGTAAATTGTCATGGGAACCACGACATTTTGCCGATTAAGGACCCGCGGTCGGCAGTGGCGCCGCTGAAGGTGCCTTTCGTTTGCGGCCAGTGCCATCGCGAAGGGACTCCAGTTCAACGCAACCGGCCCATTCCCCAGAGTAATATTTTGGAAAACTACTCCGAGAGCATCCACGGAGAGGCGCTGCTGAAGAAGGGGCTGTCAGTGGCCCCCACGTGCGCCACTTGCCATACCCCGCATTTGATCTTGCCGCATACCGACCCCGCTTCCTCGATCGCACGGCGGAACATCGCCGCCACCTGCACGAAATGTCACTCGCAAATCGAAGCGGTGCACCGGAAGATCATTCGAGGAGAGTTGTGGGAAAAAGAAGCAAATGTCCTGCCCGCGTGCGTGGATTGCCATCAGCCACATAAGATCCGAAACGTGTTTTATACCCAAGGTATGGCCGATGCGGATTGCATGCATTGCCACGCAGACGAGAAGTTGCGCCGGGCGCGTGACGGGAAATCTTTGTTTGTAAACCTAGACGAGCTCAGCCACTCGAGCCACCAAACCAACTCGCGCAACCAAAAGGTGGCCTGCAGTCAGTGCCATTCCGAGGTAAATGCATCGCGCGTGCGTCCCTGCGAGACCATCACCCACAGCGTGGACTGCGCCTCTTGCCACGATGAAATCGGAAAGCAATACCTAGGCAGCACTCACGGGCAACTCACCAGCAAAAATGATCCGAACGCGCCGACTTGCAAGGAATGCCACGGGACACATGGCGTGCTCGGGAAGCAGAACCCGCAGTCCCCAACTTTTGCGACGAACGTTCCCGGACTTTGCGCGCGATGCCACCGCGAGGGCCAAAAGGCCGCACTGCGTTATACCGGTACACAGCACGAAATCATCGCTAACTACACCGAGAGTATTCACGGAAAAGGATTATTGAAGAGCGGCCTGACCGTGACGGCGACATGCACCAGTTGCCACACCGCCCACCGGGTACTGCCGCGCTCCAATCCTGAGTCCACGGTCAATCCCGCCAATGTGCCCGCCACGTGCGGTCAGTGTCATCATGGCATCGAGGAGCAGTTTGAGAACAGCATTCATGCCAGGCGCGTGAGCGGGTCCGCCAAGGAACTCCCCGTTTGCAATGACTGCCACACCGCTCATTCCATCCGCCGCACGGATGAGGACCAATTCCGGCTGGACATCATGGAAAAGTGCGGCCGGTGTCACGAGGCACTCGCTAAGGCCTATTTCGACACCTATCACGGGAAGGTCTCGCGTTTGGGCTACGCGAAAACGGCAAAGTGTTATGACTGCCACGGAGCTCACGACGTGCTAGCCGTGACAGATCCGCGCTCACACCTCAGCCGGGCAAACGTGGCGGCTACGTGCCAAAAATGCCATGCGGGCGCGACGCGACGCTTCGCTGGATACTTAACCCACGCTACGCACCACGACCCGCGCAAATATCCATTGCTGTTCTACACCTTCTGGGGTATGACCGCGCTGCTCTTGGGAACATTCGTGGTCGGGGGCGTTCACACTCTGCTCTGGCTGCCCCGCGCTTTGCAAATGCGCCGGGAGCTGCGTGCCGCCGAAGCAGAATCCAGGGCAACGGCTGAAAAATCCGCGAACGAGGAGAAGAGCGATGGCTGAGGGCGGAGTTGCGGAACGCCAGTTCATCCGGTTCACACGGCTGCAGCGCATCTTGCACATCTGCATGATCGTGAGCTTTATGAGCCTGGCGCTGACAGGGTTAACCCTGAAGTTTTCTTACACGAAATGGGCAGCGGTACTTTCTCATCTGTTCGGGGGATTCGAAACTGCGGGGTACATTCACCGGTCTGCTGCCGTCATGATGTTCGGAGTTTTCATTACCCATCTGGTGGACCTGTACCGGCTAAAAAATCGGCAGCACGGAACGTGGCGCGCACTGCTTTTTGGACCGAGCAGCATGCTTCCCAGCCGAAGGGACCTGACCGAATTTGTGGGCACGCTGAAGTGGTTTGTTGGCAAGGGCGAGCGGCCCGCTTATGGCCGCTGGACGTACTGGGAAAAATTCGACTATTTCGCGGTGTTTTGGGGGATTGCGGTGATCGGTTCGACCGGACTGACGCTGTGGTTTCCCGTGTTTTTCACGCGGTTTTTGCCGGGGTGGTTCCTCAATGTCACCACCATCATACACAGCGACGAGGCATTGCTCGCCACGGGTTTCATCTTTACCGTGCATTTCTTCAACACGCACTTGCGGCCTGAAAAGTTCCCCATGGACATCACGGTATTCACAGGGCGGATGCCACTGAAAGAATTGAAGAGGGACAAGCCCAGAGAGTACGAAGCGCTGGTCGCCGACGGGAAGCTGGAGGAAAAAATGGAAGAAGCTTACCCGCCGATCGTCATCCGCGCGGTTCGAGCCTTCGGCTGGGCAGCGCTGGCGGTGGGGTTCAGCATTGTGCTTTGGATTATCTACGCGATGTTGTTCGCGTACCGCTAAAAATAAAATGCGGTTGAGATGCGGGGAAGGGTGGAGAAATGGGTAAGACGTTGTTTGCCCTGATCTTACTAATATTAGCGTTGCCGGCCGCGGCGGCTGACCAGGATTGTCTGGCGTGTCACGGCACGGCGGGGATGAAGTCCGACAAGGGCCAGGACATCTACATCAATCCAACGAGACATGCGGCCAGCGCACATGCGATTCTCGGTTGTCAAGAATGTCATACCAGCATCAAGGAATTCCCCCATCCTGCCAAGGTGGCCAAAGTGCAGTGCGTGACGTGCCACGAGCAGGAAGCCAAGAGTTTTGCCACGAGTGCGCATTCGATCTTAGGGGAATCGGCATGCGCGACGTGTCACGGGAACGTGCATGAGCTGACCAGCGCCGAGACACTTGCGCCGGCGAAATGCACGGAATGCCACGCGGACGAGGTCAAGAAGTTGACGGCCAGCATCCACGGCCAGGCAGCGAAGAACGGCGACCCCGATGCCCCCAAATGCGTTTCTTGCCACGGCAGCATTCACGCCGTGAAAGCTTCAAGCGAGCCAGATTCCACGATCGCGCGGAAAAATTTGGCGGATACTTGCGCCAAGTGCCATAGCGATGCGGGTTTTTTGTCAGGCCATAAGATTCCTATCGCTCATCCGGTCGAGTCTTACAAACAAAGTGTTCACGGCCGCGCGGTGGCTGCGGGGAGTGAAAAAGCGGCGGACTGCAACAGTTGTCACGGAAATCACAACATCTATCCCGCACGCGATGAACGGTCGCGGGTAAATCACTGGAAAGTGCCAGAAACCTGTGGGCAGTGCCACAAGGAAATCGCTCGGCAGTTCAACGAGAGTGTTCATGGGGTCGCGGTTAAGGCCGGGGTGCGGGACGCGCCGGTTTGCACCGACTGCCACGGTGAACACCTGATCATGGACCCAAGTAATCCGACCTCACCGTTAAACGCCGCGAATATCTCCGCGGAAACTTGCGGACGTTGTCATGGCGATCCCCGCCTGGCACTGCGTTACAATTTGCCAGCCGATCGCCTGCCTTCCTACGCCGGCAGCTATCACGGTCTTGCGCTCGAAGGTGGCAAACTGACCGCGGCCAATTGCGCTTCGTGCCATGGGGTGCACGACATTCTGCCTTCGAATGATCCCCGGTCAACCGTAAATGTCGCCAACCTTCCGAATACCTGTGGGCAATGCCACAAAGGTGCAAAAGACGCGCGCTACGCCATCGGCCCCGTTCACGTGCAGACGGGCACAGGCCCGAATCATCCTGTAGTGAGATGGATACGCTGGATGTACCTGGTGCTGATCCCATTCACACTGGGTTTCATGCTGCTGCACAATTTGTTGGATCTACTGAACAAATTAATCCGGAGGAGGCCGCGCCACGAAAGCAACGAGGTCGTGCTGCGCATGAATCTGTGGTTCCGCGTGGCGCACTGGGGCATCATGGCGAGCTTCCCGACGCTGGTGGTAACCGGCTTTGCGCTGAAGTTTCCGGATAGCTGGTGGGCGAAGCCCTTGTTGATGTGGGAATCGAATGCGGGAGTGCGCGGCGGATTGCATCGCACCGCAGCCATAGTCATGATTGCGGCGACGGTGTTCCATTTCGTCCATCTCGCGATGAACAGACACGACCGCTCCTTCTTGCGGGCTATGATTCCGACGATCAAAGACGCCACGGACATGGTGGACGTCTTCCTTTACAACTTGGGACTGAGCAAGAAGGAACCGAAATTCGCAAAATTTAACTATGCGGAGAAAATGGAATACTGGGCGTTTATGTGGGGCACCATGGTGATGGCGCTTTCCGGATTCCTTCTGTGGTTCAACAATTTCGTATTGCGCCACTTCCCGAAGTGGATTACGGACGCTGCCACGGCCGTGCACTGGTACGAAGCCCTGCTGGCAACATTCTCAATCCTGATCTGGCACTTCTACCTGGTGATTTTCGATCCGGCCGTGTATCCGATGGACACCGCGTGGCTGGATGGAAAAATTCCCGCCGACCACTACCGGCACACAAGGCCGGCGTATTACCGCGAGTTGGTGAGAAAGGGTCTCGTCGAAACTCCTGAAGCGTCCGATGACTCCGGACCTGCTCCCGAACCGGCGCCCGGCGACGATTAAAATTCGCGTGCTGCACGGCGGCTTTCCCTTCCGGCTCGCGCAGCTATGTGAAAGCGGTGAAGCACTGGATCACGCAAGCGTTCCATTCAGGTGTGGTAGTGTTTGCTTGGGAGCTTGCTTACGTCATGCCGATTCACACGATCATTGAACCATTTCGAATCAAGAGTGTTGAACCAATCCGCAACACAACTCGCGCCGAGCGGCAGAAGCTGATTGAAGATGCCGGCTACAATCTTTTTCTCGTGCCATCAGAAGCGATTCTGATCGACCTGCTCACCGATTCGGGCACGTC
>Ga0181526_10004661_pt1 | contig 10578 bp, 10 predicted proteins | sample PEATcosm2014_Bin_35_FD_119750 | JGI IMG/M metagenome (GOLD analysis project Ga0181526, IMG submission 119750) | Peatland microbial communities from MTU Mesocosm Facility, Houghton, MI, USA - PEATcosm2014_Bin06_30_metaG | ecosystem: Environmental > Terrestrial > Soil > Wetlands > Peat | place...
AGGCCCGCTCGGCGTCGATGGCGTCACCGGTCATGGCGAGCTCGAGCGCCACGGCCATGGGCAGCCGCTTGGGCATCCGGATCAACCCGCCGGCGCCGGCGATCAGCCCGCGCTTGGCCTCGGGGATCCCGAAGGTGGCGTGGTCGGCCGCCACCACGAGATCGCAGGAGAGCATGATCTCGAAGCCGCCCGCCAGAGCGGAGCCGTTCACCGCGGCGATGAGCGGCTTGGGGAAGTCGCGCTGGGTGAGGCCGCCGAAGCCGCCGCTCGCGCCCATGATGTCGCCGCCCTCGCCGCTGCTGAAGGCCTTGAGGTCCATGCCGGCGCTGAACGCCTTGTCGCCGCTCCCGGTGATGACGACCACCCAGCAGTCGGGGTCCTCGGCCAACTCGTCCATGGCGGCGGCCATGGCCCGGCTGACGCCGCCGTTGATGGCGTTGCGGGCCTCGGGCCGGTTGATGGTGAGGATCTCCACGTTGCCGCGGCGTTCCCGCAGCACTTCGTCAGCCATGGTGCTCCCTTCGCTGGTGCCCCCGCCGTCGGTCGGCGCCCGTGCGCCGCCGAGGCTACCGGCGCCGGTCAGGGGAGGGGAATCTCGGGCGGGCCGTCGCTCTCGGGAGCCGGACGTGTCGTCAGGCGCGAGTCGAGGGCCGCCGCCTCGAGCTGCACCCGCCTGGTGTAGAGCGCGGTGAAGGCGAAGAGGCCGCCGATGACGCTGGCCGTGATGAAGGGCGAGATGGCGAGGAACGTCCCCGTGGGCACGACGTCGGCGAGGGTCAGGCGGCACGACGCCTCGACGATGAGGCCGATGCCCCACACCACCGAGAGGACACGGAACGTGTGGCGCCCGACCGGCAGCTCGTGCAGCCGGTCGAAGGCGGACACCTTGTCGGGGTCGTTCCCGGCGGAGAGGTAGCGGCCCACGTAGAACAGCGCGGGGCGGTCGTGGGTGAAGAGGGTGACGATGCACGCGACGCCGAAGAGAGCGGTGAAGAAGGCGTCCCGGACCTTCAGCACGTACGCGTTGCCGCCCAGGAGCGTCGAGCTGACGACGCCGACGACGAAGCCGAGGAGCACCACGGCGCCGACGACGTCGACCGTGCGCCGGCGGATGCCCTGCAGGAGGATCCAGGCCACCGAGAACCCGCCGGCGACGATGAGGGCCGTGGCGTCGGCGCCGACGTGGGGGCGGACCACGAAGTAGACGCCGATCGGCACGGCGGCGCCGAAGACCAGGCTGGGCAGGTGCTCGCGGAGGGAGGGGATCCCGGGTTGCCACGCCAGGCCGGGCGGCGGGGGCGCCTCGCCGCCGCCCCCCGGTGCCTCGGGCTCCATCGACCAAGCGTACCGCCGCCCGTTCTGCGATCTGCCGCGTAGGATCGTCGGGTGACGTTCGTGGCCCACGTCGTGGAATTCCTCCTCATCGCCGGGCTCGTGGCCGCGCTCGGGCTCGCCGCGGCCTTCCTGGTGGCGCGCAGCTATGTGCGCCGGCACTGGCGCCTGGTGAGGGGTCACGTGGCGACGCGCGGCGTCCTGGCCACGTTCGCCGTGCTGTCGGCGGGCCGGGAGCGCTACGGGACGCGGGCCACGCCGGAGGAGCTCAGCCGGGGCACGGCGGCCCGGGTGCGCCGCCGCATGTGGGTCGCGGTCGAGGATGCCGAGGTCGCCGTCGCCCACGCCGAGTCCTGTGACGCCCCGGTGGCCGAGCTGCCGTCGGTGTGCCGCTCCCTGCGCTCGGTGGCCGGGGAGCTCGATGGGCTGCTGCGTCTCGAGCACCGCTTGCCGCGCGGCACGGAACGGGCCGACGCGGTTCGGCACCAGGTGGCCGAGGTGATCGGGGCGGCGAGGGACGTCCAGGCGGCCGCGCTGCGGGCGGGGAGCGACGCCACCGAGCCGCAGGTGCGCTCCATGGTGCGCCAGGCGCGCGACGAGGTCGACATCGTGTCGGCCGCACTGTCGCGCATGCGTTCGATCGCGCAGCCCCGTTGAGGTCGCCGTCGGGATGAACCTGCTCGGCGAGGGCTTCGCCGCCGGCGTGGCGACGTCGGGCTACCAGATCGAGGGCGGCTTCAACGGCGAGGGGGAGCCCCACAACAACTGGTCCGGCTGGGAGGCCACCGGCCGGGCGGCGCGCTCGGGCCTGGCGTGCGACTTCTGGCGGCGTCCCGCCGAGGCGCTGGACCGGGCCGCCGCCATCGGCTGCAACGCGTTCCGGCTCTCGGTGGAGTGGGCCCGCCTGGAGCCCCGTCCCGGGGCGTTCGACGACGTCGCGCTGGAGCGCTACGCCGAGATCCTCGCCATGTGCGCGGCGCGGGGCCTCGAGCCCATGGTGACGCTGCACCACTTCACCCACCCGTGGTGGTTGGGCGAGGAGTTCTGGCTGCGCCCGGGTTCCCCCGACGTCTTCGCCCGCCACGTCGCCCGCGTCGTCCCGGCGCTCGCCCCCCATTGCCACCGTTGGGTGACGGTCAACGAGCCGAACATCGTGATGCTCATGGGCTGGATCGAGGGCGCCTGCCCGCCCGGCCGGCGCATGGCGCTCTCCGACGCATTCTGCGTCCTCGACAACCTGCTCACCGCCCACGTGCTGGCCGCCGACGCCGTGACGGGCGTGCAGCGCCACGCCGAGGTGACCCTCAACACCAGCTCGTCGTCGGTCTACGAGCTCGACCGGATGCTGCTCGACCTGCTCTCTCTGCGCGAGGCCGGTGTCGACCCGAGCGACGTCGACCGCTACGTGGACGAGCGCCGGGCGGTCCACGACGCCGCGTTCCCGCCGCGACACGCCGGTGAGGCGGCCCTGCGCCGGTTCTTCGCCGCCGTGACGCCCTACGGCTCGGAGCATGCGCCCGGGTGGGGCGCCACCTGGGCGCGCCTGCGCGGCGTCACGCGCCGCGCCGCGCCACGCCGCGCGGTGGCAGCGGCGCATGCGTCGTCGCGGCCCCGCGCCCTCGACGCCGTCGGCTTCGACTGGTACGACCCCGTGGCCAGCCACGCCATCCGGGTCCCGGGGCGGCGCCGGGCCGACGGGGGGCGCGACTGGTCCTTCGGGCGGGCGCTCTGGGACACCGAATCGCATCCCGCCGGCCTGCGGTCCTGGTGTGCCACCGAGTCCGCCCTGCGTCCCGGCCTCCCGCTGTGGGTGGTGGAGAACGGCATGGCGACCCAGGTGCGCGACGGGCGGCCCAGGCCCCGGGAGGACGGCATGGACCGACCCCGCTACGTGCGCGAGCACCTGGGGGCCGTGGCCGACGCGGTGGCCGCCGGGGTGCCCGTGCGCGCCTACCTCCACTGGTCGCTGGTCGACAACTACGAGTGGGGCACCTACGAGCCGCGTCTCGGCCTCTTCGGCCTGGACCGCAGCGATCCGACGACGGTGCGCTGGATGGACACCGACGCCCAGGGGGACGACGCCGCCGGGGAGTTCGCCCGGGTGCTCGCCGGACTGCGCGCCGGGGACCGCTCGGTCCTCGACCCTCCGGCCTGATCGGGTCGGTCAGCCGACCGCGTCGCTCCCGGGTGCGGCGGGCTCCGAGGGCCCCTCGATCTCGCGCTTCTCCCTGCGGCGGTGGCGCACCACGAGCAGCACGATGACGACGGCGATGAGGGCCAGCAGGATGTCGGACGCGATCCCGGTCGCCTTCTCGACCCGCTCCCCCACGAAGTAGCCGAGGAGGACGTAGAGGAACCCCCAACAGATGCCGCCCAGCGCATTGGCGGGCAGGAAGATGCGGTAGCGCATCTTGGACATGCCGGCCAGCCCCGGGACGACGGCGCGCAGGAAGGCGGAGAAGCGGCCCACGAACACGGCGAGTGCACCGCGGCGGCTCAGCTGGTCCAGCGCCGTGTCGACACCCTTCTGGCGCTTGCGCAGGGGCCCGACCCGCAAGAGCTGGCTGCCCCAGCGATCACCGATGGCGTAGCCCGCCGAGTCGCCCACGATGGCGCACGCGACCACGACGGCGAGGATGCCGCCCAGGCTCACGCCGCCCTTGGAGGCCAGCACGCCGCCCAGGATCGCCGCCGTCTCACCCGGGAACACGAAGCCGAGCATCACCGAGTCCTCGGCGAAGACGAGCACGCCGATCAGCAGGTAGGCCTGCCATCCGTGCAGGGAGAGCAGCGGCTCGAGCAGACGGCTGATCACGGGGCGCCCTCGGCCGGGTCCGGGCGGGCTGCGCCGGGGGCCGCCCGCACGGCGATGCTCAGTTGACGGCGCGCAGGGTGAACTCGCGTGGGGTGAGCTGGCGCCAGCGGCTCTCCGACCCGGCGACGAACTCGCGGCCCGGGGCGAGGTGGGTCAGGATGTCGGTCTGGCCCTGGGGGCGGGCCAGCATCCAGCTGTGGCCCCCGGGCACCCACAGCACGGGCGCGCGGGCCACCGAGGCGAACTCCAGCGCGGTGTGGCCGGGCGTGATGCGGTCGAAGCAGCCCCATTCGTTGAGGATGGGGATCTGCTGGGCCACCAGGTGGCGCACCTCGCTCCGCTGGTCGACCGACATGAGCATGCTGCCCACGGGCATGGTCTGGGTCATGGTGCGGATGTTCTGTCGCATGTCGGGCAGCACGGCGCGCACCGTCGAGTACATGCGGCCGATGAAGAGGTCGGGCAGGTCGAGGAAGACGGCGGCGATCATGTCCACCATCGGCGCGACGTCGGGGACCATCGGCGCCAGCAGGGTCGAGATGAGACCGTGGCGCTCCTTCCAGGCGGGGGTGCTCACGCCGTCGCGGTAGATCACCCCGAGGGTGCGGCGCGGATGGTCGTGGGCGAACTGCACCGCCACGGCACCACCCATGGAGTGGCCGAGCAGGACCGCCGGCCCGGCGTCGACCTTGTGCATGATCGCCATGATCTGGTTGGCGAGGCTCTCCAGGGAGACGTCCTGCCACTCGAGCGGGTCGCTCCCGCCGAAGCCGGGCAGGCTCGGGTTGATGACCCGCCAGCCCAGCTGCTCGGCCAGCCGGGCGCTCTCGCGCCAGTACATGCCGCCCCCGGCGAAATAGCCGTGGATGTTGACGGCCCAGATGGGCGGGGACCCCGGGCCGTCGGGCCCGTAGGCGTCGACGTTGTCCGACACGGCGAAGCGGAGGCGCCGGCCCTCCACCATCATCGAGCTGGGGACCATCCGGATGGTCGGGGTCTTGCGGATCTTGCGGGCGAACTGGTCGCGCACCACCCCGAGCCCGTGGGCGGCGTGACCGGCGTCGACGAGCTGAACGGGTGAGGGGCCGTCGGACGGCGCCACGATGGCGCCGGCGATCTGCAGGGCGTCTTCGGGTTGCGGCGTCTCCTTCGACTCCTTCGACCTGAAAAACCGAACCGCCATGCGACACTCCAGTCCGGCGCCCACGTGGCGCTCCGCTCACCTAACCCCGGAAACCACCCGGGGCCTCGAACCCACGGTATCCGACGCCGGCCGCAGCCCTGGCAACACCCCGTGTCCGGCAACGCACGTGCACCGGGTCGTCGGGGCTGCGACGATGGGTGGATGCGCGCTGACATCGTGATCCGGGGAGGCACCGTGGTGGACGGGACGGGGGCGGTCGGCGAGCCCGCGGACGTCGCCGTGACCGGCGGCCGGATCACCGGCGTCGGGACGGGCCTCGAGGGGCGACGAGTGCTCGACGCGGAGGGCCAGGTCGTCGCCCCGGGCTTCATCGACATCCACACCCACTACGACGCCCAGGTGTTCTGGGACCCCGACCTGACGCCGTCCTCCTCGCACGGCGTGACGACCGTGGTCGCGGGCAACTGCGGGTTCTCCATCGCCCCCATCCGCCCGGACGGCGTGGCACTGCTGGCGCGCACGCTCCAGCACGTCGAGGACATGAGCTTCGACACCCTCGCCGCCGGAGTGCCCTGGGGCGAGTTCGAGACGTTCCCGCAGTACCTGGACGCGGTGGCCGCACGCGGGACTGCGCTCAATTACGCGTGCTACGTCGGCCACACGGCCGTGCGGCTCTACGTCATGGGTGAGGACGCGTACGAGCGCGCCGCGACCGACGACGAGGTCGCCCTCATGCAGGCGGTGGTGGCCGATGCCATGGCCGGCGGCGCCGCGGGCTTCGCGTCGAGCGCCTCGCCGACACACAACGGCGATCGCGGCCGGCCGGTGCCGTCGCGGGTGGCCGACCTGGCCGAGTTGCGTGCCCTGCTCGAGCCGGTGAAGCAGAGCGGCCGCGGCGTGGTGGCGCTGCTCCCCGGTGGGGTGTTCTCGAACCAGGAGGTGTTCCGGCTCCAGCGCGAGGTGGGGCGCCCGTTCACCTGGACCGCTCTGCTCACGGTGAAGGGCTACCCGTACCACGAGAAGGTGATCGCCGAGCACGACGCCGCCTGGGCCGAGGGCGTGCAGGTCTGGCCCCAGGTGTCGTGCCGCCCGCTGGTGTTCCAGATGAACCTCTCCGAGCCCTTCACGCTCAACATGCGCCCCACGTTCGCCGCGCTCATGGGCAAGTCGAAGGCCGAGCGCCTGGCCGCCTACCGCGACCCGGCCTGGCGAGCGTCGGCCTGGGAGGACGTCAGCGGGAAGGCCGGCGGCTTCCCGCTCAACTGGGCGTCCATCTCGGTGGCCGAGTCTCGCTCGCACCCCGAGCTGGCCGACCACCCGGTGGCGGTCCTGGCCGAGGAGCGGGGCTGTACCCCGCTCGACGTCATGCTCGACGTCTCGCTCGACGACGACCTCGAGTCACGCTTCTGGTCGGTGCTGGCCAACGACGATCCCGACGCCATCGCGTGGTTGCTGCCGCGGGACAACGTGCTGCTCGGCCTGGCCGACTCGGGCGCCCACGTGTCGCAGCTCTGCGACGCCTGCTTCTCGACCGATCTGCTGGGGAACTGGGTGCGCGACCGGGGCGTGATGCCGCTGGAGCGGGCGATCCACAAGCTGACCGGCGAGCCCGCCGGCGTCTACGGCCTGTCGGATCGGGGGACGGTCGAGGTGGGCAAGGCGGCCGATCTGTGCGTCTTCGACCCCGCGACGGTCGCGCCGGGCCCGCTGCGCCGGGTGCGCGACTTCCCGGCCGACGGCGAGCGCCTCACCGCCGACGCGCCGGTCGGCATGACGCACACGCTGGTGAACGGGGTGCCCATCCGGGTCGACGGCGCGCGGGCCGAGGAGGGCTTTGCCGCCCGCCCGGGGGTCGTGCTGCGCGGCTGAGAGCGCCCTGGAGGCGACCGCTCAGGTGACGTCACGGCGGAACGTGGTGAAGTAGCCGAGGGTGAGCGGGACCAGTCCCCACAGCAGCATGACCAGGCCGCCCTGCCACCAGGTCAAGAGCTGCAGCGCGTTGCGCCCGCCCCCGCCCCCGAAGCCCCGGGCGATGTCGCCCGCCAACGCGGCGCCCGCCGCGTTGGGCAGCCAGTTCAGGTTGTAGTGGAAGATGGCCTTGGCCAGCGCCACCAGCAGCGCCTCGAGGATGAGCGTCCCCCCGATGGTGAGCAGGATGGCCGCCACCTGGTTCTTCACGAGGGTGCCGAAGCCGAGGCCGAACAGCCCCAGCAGGACGGCCGAGAGGAGGAGCCCGGGGACCACGGCGCCCACCTGGTCGGTCACCTGGGAGGTCACCCCGCCGAGGGCGGCGTTCCAGGGCAGCGCGACGGCGGCGACGGCGACCAGGGTGAGCAGCGCGATGAAGATGGACCACAGGGCGGTGACGCTCACCTTGGCCGCCAGCACCCGAGTGCGCACGGGCGTGAGCACGAGCGTCGTGGTGATGGTCTTGTGGCGGTACTCGCCGGTGACGCAGAGCACCCCGGCGATCGGAGCCAGGATCTCAATGGCGAAGTACCCCGCCCCGAGCAGCTCGCGCCGCTGGCGCAGCGTCTGGACGAAGTAGAAGGTGTGGCCCGGGAACCCGCCGGCGCCGGCGAGCACGCCGAGGATCACGAGGACGGTGAGGGGGAGGGCCAGGCCGAAGGTGACCCACACCCCGGGCATCGACCGCATCTTGACCAGCTCGGCCCGGATGGCGTTGATCATGCGTGCGCCGCCACGTCGCCGAAGCCGAGGCCGGCGGTGAGGGAGAGGAAGACCGACTCGAGGTCGGCGCCCTCCTGGGTCAGCTCGTAGAGGATGATCTGCTTCGACGCCAGGAGCGGCCCGACCTGCTCGGGCGTGACGCCGTCCATCGCCACCTCGTCGTGGCCGAGGCGGCGGAACGCGACATGGGCCTCGGTCAGCACGGCGCAGAGCCGGTCCGCCTCGGGCGTGCGGGCCCGCATCACCACGCCGGTCAGGTTGGAGGTGATCTGCTCGAGCGTGCCCTGCGCCTTGAGCTGGCCGAAGGACACGATGACGGCGTCGTCGATGGTCTGGGCCATCTCGGAGAGCAGGTGGGAGGACACCAGCACGGTGCGGCCCTCGCCGGCCAGGTAGCGCATGAAGTCGCGCAGCCACGCGATGCCCTGGGGGTCGAGGCCGTTGGAGGGCTCGTCGAGGATGAGGACGTCGGGATCGCCGATGAGCGCGGTGGCCAGTTCGAGCCGCTGGCGCATACCCATGGAGAAGCCGCCCACCTTGCGCTTGGCGTCTCCCGTGAGGCCGACCAGCTCGAGCACCTCGTCCGCCCGCGCGTCGTCGTGGCCGCCGGCCCGGGCCGCCATGAGCAGGTGGGTCCGGGCCCGGCGCGCCGGGTGGAAGCTGGTCGCCTCGAGCACGGCGCCCACGGTGCTCGACGGGTTGTCGAGGTCCCAGTAGTTGCGCCCCCCGATGGTGGCGGTGCCGGCAGAGGGGTGGACCAGGCCGAGCAGCATGCGCAGGGTCGTCGTCTTGCCCGAGCCGTTGGGGCCCAAGAACCCGGTCACCCGCCCCGGCGCGACGGTGAACGAGAGGTCGTCGACGGCGAGGACGGGTCCGAAGTGCTTGGAGAGGCCGCTGATCTCAATGGGCAGGCCGCGGGTGGTGGCGCCGGCGGTCATCGGGGCGACGTTAGCCCGGGCGCCCCGATGGGTCCGGTCGGTTCAGGCCGGGGCGCGGCGCTCGACCAGCTCGTCGGGGAGGAGCAACCGGACCGACACCGCCAGCTCGTCGTAGACCCTGGCCATGGTGGACCAGCCGTTGATCCATCCGACCAGCGCGGAGTACCAGACATGGCCGATCATCCGGGCCCTGTCCGACATGTCGGGGATGTCGGGCTCGCCCATCGCACGCGAGATGATCCCCTCCATCAGCAGCGTGATCTGCTGCTGGCAGCCGACGGCGCCCGGGTCGGGCGAGGACAGGGACGTGAACACCGCGGCGACCAGCTTGGGCTGGCGGCCCATGGCGCGCAGGGCGCGGTCGAGGACCTCGAGGACGCGGTCGGCGGGGTGCGCCCCCCGGGGCGGGTGCTGGCCGATCCGCGCGTCGAGCATCTCGACCCAGTGCACGAGCGTGGCCGCCAGGAGGTGGTCCTTGCTGGTGAAGTAGCGGTACACCGTGCCCATGGCGACGTCGGCGCGGGCGGCCACGTCCCGCATCTGCACCGCCTCGTACCCGCCCTCGAGCCCGAGGGCCATGGCGGCATCGATCACGCGCTGACGCCGAGCCTGCTGCGCGCGGGTGAGCGGGCGGGCCACCGTCTGCTGCATCCCGACAGCGTATCCGCACCGCCACCTGGGTCTTCGGGAACGGGGCCACTACGCTGGCGTCGCATGCCAGGACGGAGTCCCGGGCCGGAGGCGGCCATCGTCGCCCTGAGTGCGTACACCGAGCAGGTGGCCACGACCGACGGGCGGGTGCCCGGCGAGCGCGGGCGCCAGACGCGCCAGCGGCTGCTCGATGCCACGGTGGAGCTCCTCACGACCACCTCGTGGCGGTCGGTGAAGGTCACCGACATCGCACGGCAGGCGAGCACGTCGCCGGCGACCTTCTACCAGTACTTCGGCAACGTGGAGCAGGCCATCGTTGTGTTGGCCGAGGGGATGGTCGACCAAGCCGCCCAGTTGGCCGACCTGGTCGGGGGGGACTGGTCGGAAGAGGCGGGCTGGGACACCGCGCTGGCGGTCACCGAGGGGTTCCTCGACTACTGGGAGGACAACCGCGCCGTCTTCCGCGTGGTCGACCTGGCGACCGAAGAGGGCGACGCGCAGCTCCGCGGCATCAGGGTGCGGGCACTCAACGCCGTGACCGTGGCCCTGGCCCAGGTCATCGCGAGCGCGTCGCCGTCGCCCGAGGGAGGCCCGGGGGTGGCCACGTCCTCGCCCGCGGGCGCCGACCCGATGGCCGTGGCCGGGACGCTGGTGGCCATGTTCGCCAGCGTGTCGGCGCACCGCTACGGCTTCGAGTTCTGGGGCATCAGGACCCGCAATCTCATCGACACCCAGGCCCGCATGCTGCACTGGGCCGTCACGGGTCGGTCGGCGCCCCCGGCCGCGATCCCGCCGCGTGAGACGACGAGGCCGCGTACCGGGCCGGTGCTGGGCGGTGCCGCGGTGCGGCGGCGTGGCGGCGTTACTTGAGCGCCAGAGGGTTGAGGGGCGAGCCGAGCCCCTCGGTCAGCGGCAGCGGCGTGGCGTCGAGCAGGAACGTGTAGCGGCCGTCCGCTGCGCAGTCCTCGGCCAGCGCGTCGAGCACCCAGTTCTGCCCCTGGGTCATG
>Ga0181526_10004663_pt1 | contig 10573 bp, 6 predicted proteins | sample PEATcosm2014_Bin_35_FD_119750 | JGI IMG/M metagenome (GOLD analysis project Ga0181526, IMG submission 119750) | Peatland microbial communities from MTU Mesocosm Facility, Houghton, MI, USA - PEATcosm2014_Bin06_30_metaG | ecosystem: Environmental > Terrestrial > Soil > Wetlands > Peat | place...
CGCCATTCTCGGGCTTTGCGTCACCGCTCAGCAGGTCAATTTTCCTCCCTAGATTACCCGTCACGTTAAGATCTAAAGTCGATGCAGAATACATATGAAAATGAATATACACAAGTATATATACACCCAACTATATACTATGCATTGCATACCACATAGTGTACTGGAATTGGTTTCAGCAAACACCACGTTCGGTGGATGGCTAGTAGAATAAACGTCATTTTACTCCCAGACATCAGACAAGGTGGAAGATTCACTGATGTGCAGTCTACAGTGCTGACAATGAATTTCCGGCAAGCGATTGAATCACACGCAAAATCCATCTGTACCAATATTGTATTGTTAACTGTCATACATTCATCCTACATCATAAGCAGCTGCAGCAGATGTGGACAACGTGTATCATATTTATAACACCAAGTAAACAAATTGTGGCTCAAGTCCGTGCAACGGTAGTTCTTACTATCGCGCACTAATGACTTTCGCAAAGTTACGATGATTTCAACAGCGAGTATCAAGAAGCAGGCGGTCGACCATTCTACTTTAACTGTCGTGACTGCCGAATGTCATACTGTGCTCGGGATTTAATTTGAGCGATTGTTCTTCTTTTGAGAATCGGAAAATTCGCCATTGCAGCTTTGATAGCTGCTTCACCCGGTGCCACTCCAGACTTGTAGTTCGCTGTGAAGCTGGCAGGCAGGGCGCGGAGCTCGTCCTCAGTCCACGGCACTCGCGTACCTGCACAATAAAAACACTCAGAAATTTCACACATTGTTGTTCGGATTATGACATTATGACAATTATCATTAGTAAAACATGAACATATCAACACAATATCGATGTTGACATGAATATGTTGATTCGTCCACGAGTGAACTGGATGAACACATTTTACATGATTAATTCACTGACGCGTTCAAGATAAGCGATTAGAAAAATGAATGAAGGAAATCGGTAATAAAGACAACTGTGCATGAACAATGTTGTTTTGAGTATCCGCTTAAATGCCGCTAATGATGGTGACTGCCAAACGTGTGGCGGCGGATTGTTCCAGAAACGTGAGGCTGCAACGGGGAAGGTACGAGCACCAACAGTTGACAATCCTGCTGAAGGGACGAGCAAAACAAAACGACCGTTGAGGCGGATGTTGTCGACCTTCTATGCCGTCATGCGATGAGGCTCGTTCGCTAGGTGTGGCGGCGCTATATCGTGAACACAGCGAAAAATGTGTCACCAGTCAGCATGCCGCTGATTCGTGCCGGCACACGTAGCCAGTGAATTTTCCGAAGTAGCGGTGTCGCGTGATCAGTCTTTCTCGCTGAATACACCAGCCGTGCGGCAGCATGTAATATACATCGCAACTGGTTGAGGCATCTACGTGGCAGTCCAGCATGTGTTGCCTTGCCATAGTCTAGTTTTGTCATAACCAATGATGTTATGAGCGACGTGACACAAGGTCTGGTAACCGATCTGCGAATGCTTCTTATCTGTCGAAGAACGGCAAAACAACTGGACACGGTCTTCGAAACATGTTTCTTCATCATAACATAACCCGATAAGAGTTGAACTCTATGTCATTCATCTGCTCAGTTCTGCTCCGGACTGAGGCATCGTCCTGTATTCTGACAGGACGATGCCTAAGTCAAGAACAGAACTGACCAGATGAATGACGTAGAGGTCAACTCTTATGGGGTTATGTTAGGTTATCGCATGTTCGGACTTCATCGAAATATAGGAAACTGGACTAGAATATCCACACCAGTCAGCAAATACTGTAGCTACACATTAGACATGACTGTTTCCAGAATACCATGTAAGTTTTGTTGCAACAAGACGACATGCAGAACAACACCGAGTGTTGTCACTAATGACCGCGTTGTTGATGTGACGTCAAACGATCAATCAATCAATCAATCAATCAAGTCTGAAACAAATCGGGTGCCTCCGGCACAATTAGCATTATTTGAAAACGCGTTTTTCTTGCGGTCCGCTGGCGTATACTACCGACCAATATTTCGACCTATCTGGCATCTGACAAAATGAGTTATGGTTGTTATTAGTCCACAAGAAGAAAACTTGTCGCATCCTTAGCACTAGGAATACCGGTACGTTGACTGTCAATAGCCGTTAGTATAACTAACAATATGGCGACGTTGTAAGTGCACGTCCGTTCAACGTAGCACGTTAGCCTACCTGGACGTCGACGTTTGCGTGGTGCTAAGTTGTCGCCAGCCAGTGCTTCGTTGTCATTCTGATCTTCGTCGCTGCTGTAGATTACTGAAACACAGCGGCGGTCTTAGTTTAGCCTATGCATCACACGTGCACCCCACGACATTAAGTCAGCTGACATTCTCAGCGAATACTCACTCGTTGTTTGCGACGTACGATCTGACAGGAAGGGCATATTACAATAGGGGCAATACAGTTCACTCCAATTACCGGCATAATAATGTCGGACTATAATGTAAAAATTACTCACATGACCGTGTACAATGTACAGTATTGGGCAGCCATTCGATAATCTGTCTTATGTGATCGTGGAACATTTACTGCGCGATGGACATGCTATTAGCTAAATTGAACAATTTCAAACGACGGTGAATCAATCGATTTCCTTTGGTCTAGGCTAATTAATAATGGAAAGCATTTACCTGCGTTTCGTTTGCGTTTGTCGGCCGGGTTCCTGTGATGACGGATCTTGGCGCCAGTAGTCGTCGCTACGTCGGCGACGAGACCAAACGCTGGAGTGCGATAGGCGGACTCGTCAGCTTCAATAGGCAAGGGAGCCAGATCGACATTTGATGTCGGATTGCGAGCCTCGGCCGTCCGTTGCGGTATGTCTGCCAATTGTACTATCAAAACAGACGTGATCGCAGTTTATTAGCATCTACTACACATAGTAAGCATGCGACAGTTAACGAATGGTGCCTGGGTTATGTGTGCGATAATGTATGTTTGTCAAACCTTCCGCTGAGAACGTCGAGCATGCCGAACTACGAAGCTGAAATCTCGGAACTTGTCAGACTATACCACCCACAAACACATGTCCGTATGACGTCCCACGCACTAGAGCAGAAATCGGCAAACGTCCATTCTCGAACGTGACACCATACATGCAGATGGATCGACTTGGCGAACTTCGGCAATGCGGCGAAACGGTTCCTTTCAAACGACAACTATACACATTTTTAACTTATTTCCATCACATTACATGTCTTATATTTTGGTATCGCGCGTTGCGTCTCTGGACATTGAAGAGAAAAGCGTGACGTGCACCAACATCATCATTATCATAATAAGGTCTGATAATGATGATGATGCTAACTGCCGTCATAACTGGACGACATTATTACGCCAGCAGAGTTCCACTGTAACATAGTTTATAGTAGCAAACGACAATCAAGAGTAATCCATAGAAATGTTACGTATTAAACACAACTTGCGACACAGCAAAAGTTAGTTAGTTAAAAGCGTATAGCAGTTAATGATACTTCATCTAACCGCTACGGGAAATCACATGTCAATGGGATCACACAGTGTTACCTGCCACCCGACAGAGGCAATCATTCCCGACATAACCCCAGCCGAAGCTGGTACTCGATTTATCTACCACTGAAGGATGAAAGGCTGAGTTGACCTGAGCAATGTGAGTGAATTCATTGCCCAAAGAAATTACGTGCCGAAAAAGTGGCGTCGCCCGGACTCGAACCTGGAACCTCCAGATCACGAGTCGAGAGCTATACCAACTAGGCCAACACGTATCACAAAAATGGTAAATACCATTATTTTGTTAACATTCCATAAGTCGACGAATGACCGTCGAATCGTGGGAGCGAGACAATTTGAGTGATTAACTTCATTTAATAGATTTAATATACTTTTGGACTTTAAAATGTTTCACTTGGGTACAGGTTGGCGATGCGTTTTCATTGGTCTCGTTCATAAAATAATGGCCTAGCCACATCTCGAGATTCAAGATACATGAATGAAATATATGATTGCAAACCAACAAACAGGAGTGGGCATGTATCTCTTTATTAGCGTTCCGGGATATATTACGATACAGTTGCCAATTGCTAAACTTACATTTGGTCGGCGTGTACGCACATAGCGTTTATGGCAAGCGTAGGATCAATTCGCTGACTAACCAGCAACCACAACACTCCATTCACTTACTTGTGTTTGACGAGCCACGACTTTCGCCCTTGTTTTGACTGCGACTAGTAGACGCCACGGCTGACAACTGATCCGGCATGTCATTCTCTTCTTCGTCTCTGTCGTCATCCAACGGCAGCAAGTCTGTAATTAAATGGACAATGTTGATGTAGACTTATGATTGGCCGCGGTAAAGATCGGAGGCGCGCCGGTAGTGGCTCAGTCCTATATTTGCAGAAGAATCGACCTCAATCGCCCAAGAATCGTACGTGAATTACGCTGTGATTATGGGAGCGTATACTCAATTAAGACCTTTGTGGATTTTGCGTTCTGATCAAAAGTTGACAACTTGGCAGGTGCGTCGACGTTGCGCCTGAATTCCATGTCAGTGTAAAACGCAGCCGACAGGTACTTTGCCGCCGCACAACTCCAGCACACGCGCCAATTCCCGGTCAACTGAAAGATCCACGCGCTGCTGTACTAAAACTCAATCTATTGCAGAATATAGGACTAAATATTGCTCAATCAACGACTGATATTGCAGCGAGCACAAGAATATTATGAATGTCTGACCGACCAGGAAGGCGTCAAATTCTCTATGTTGCTGAGGTGTGTAAATGTCTGTCAACGTTGCTTGCTCACCTGTCATAAGTATGTCGTCCAGCGTCTTTCCGCGGTAGGCCGATATAGTCCCGTCATCAACGGCCATCAGGAGTCGACTTACTTTTGCCAGTTCGATAGTGTGATCCTGTAGACGGTAAACCGTCTCGTGGATATTGAGTTCGTGGCCCATGTGATTTGCCAGCCACTGTAATTCGCCCCGAGTCAACGCTGCAATCTGCATCGAGAGTAGCATGTACGAGTTGGTCACACAGTGTACGCAGTTCTACGTCGGCAATTTTTCCCCGCACCGAGAGGTGCATGGTACAGAGGACTTTATATGCCGGCCAGTGCTAGTGGCAGTTCCTGTCATCCACCATTCTCGCGTCCGCATGACCCTGCCCCTACCCTGCCCCTGCGGTGCTGCGACGACGACAATGCATCTGTGCGGGCCGTCGGCTGCACGGGCCGGTCCGGGCCGGTCCACCCGTCGGCCCGGCTCGTTCGGTCCGGGAATATAGTGGTGACATTAAACTTTGCAACAATGATTTTAGCGGGTAAGCAGGAAGGCATTCGCTGGCCCTGACCCCGAAGTGTGTGTCAAGCGAAGCGCTCTTGTTGCAGTTATAAATGTGTCCTTTGCAGAAAACATAAGGTTAATTCAGCGTAAGCGTACGGAAGCGAACGACAATCAATGCGCTGGCATTAGTCTTCAGTCTGCGAACTATCAATAGTCTTATATAAGACATCAATGTGTCAACTAACTAGTCGAACGCACGCTATCAATATAAACATTTTGTTTCGCACCTGTTCCGCTACGAGTTTTCATGAATTAGCCAAATGCAAGCGCGGCAATAAACGGTATAAATTAATGTATACATACCTGTGACACAGTGGCAACATATTTGCGCAATCTTGTGCTGTGGACCAGGTCGGGATGCTGCAGGCATGCTTGTTTGGAAACGTCTTCCATTACTTTCCAACCACTGAAATAACCATTGTGTGAAGGTGTGGCAAAGAAATAGACATTTGTCGACGGAATGTGGCAGGCTTGTCTGGTATCAGCCAACACACACATCGCTCTCACCACATCCGGTGTCAATATCAGCGGTACTCGGCGACCACCAAAGCCCTTTCCCTTCAAGTGCACCATATCCATTCTGAAGATAGAACAATCGGAGGTCCAAGTACAGTTCGTCAATCGCGTGAGTTGATTCATGGTATTGTGCGAAATGACTAAGACCATCATTAGTTCGCGACAAGCGTAAGTTATTAGTCTCATCTATTGCCTAATTATGTTGTGGCCAACCGTGTCAGCGATGTGTGCGCACACTACTTTCAAGATGCTCGGCAGGTGGCGTGTAAGCAAGCTGTAAAGCTAATGTAGCAAACGATACATAAAAGTCGTAAAGATACGTAGCTAACGAAATCATGATGCGTTGGCTTTTTACCTGCGTAACAGCTCTCGTTCGACTGGACACAAACTGTCGACTAGTTGATCATTTGCCGTCTGCGCCCAGTTTGGTCGATCTGTAAAGGAACTTAGGAGTAGTTTGGCTGTTTCGCCGCTTCTTCTCTTGTTGAAAATAACGACGCGAGAGTAGACGACTTCGGCCAGTGATCGCCATGTCCTGTACTCTGCGTTGGCAATAAGTTCGCTTGTCAGTTTCGATATCGATTGTTCCTGGTACGTTTTCAGCTTCAGTAAGTCTGATGTAACAGGCATTAACTCTGGATTATTATATTTGCGTTGTTTCAAAGTTGCCAACGATGCTGAAGCTATACGGCTTGTCCATTCAACTTTATGCAAAGCCACGAAAGCATCGGCGTCGTGTAACATCTGCGCATCATCATTTCGGTAGGCCGCCCCTCGTTTGATTTCAGCACATTTCGCCAGTGAATGACCAAGTTTCAGCCCAAGGCTTGGGAGTCCAAAGACTGGTTGGCCGGATTCATTGTCACTCAATCCACATAGTCTCTCTGCCGCCTCCATTACCGCATCAAACTGTTGACCGGTGAGGCATTTGTCAAGCGAAGTAGTTTCATCTGGGTGTTCTCGCCTTATTTCTAGCAGCAGACGAGCAAGTTGCCGCATGCGCTGCGATATGTCGTGAAAACGTTCGCGACCAAGCTTCCGATGAAGTGCCTCGCCGTACTTTAGTATCATTGGATCTGCTCGTACAGTACGACTAACGTCGTCAATCCGCATGCTATCAAGGACTTCTTCTCGAAACTTCTGTCTAGACGTAGAGTCAGCCTGGCGCGAACCGGCGAGTAACATTCGCGACAGTCCGACAACTCTCTTCCGTGCAACCTTACTGTTTACGTCTGAATTCAAATTGACGTGTTCTGGTTTTTTAAACTTGCAAGCTTCCGAATGCCTTCCGAGTTCTCCAGACACGAACAGTTCCAAGCAATGGACGCACGGCAGATAGTCGTTGATACTGCATCGTGCCGGCGACCTGCGAGCGACAATAATCATCCCGACACCGGCGTCCAATGTGCGAACATTGTGATTAAAATTGCCCCTGTTTGTGAGCCGAGCAAACTCTAAATCCTGCTCTGACTTTGACGGCAAACCAACAATAATTGCGACTTCTGGTTCCTTCTGGTGAACAGCCATTAAATGTCGTTTCATTTTGTTCTTGAACAGTTTCTCGCAGAAGAAGCAAGCCAATTGCTTGTCGTATATACGCCGACCGTCATCCTTCTTCGATAGCTCAGCAACGAATAGGCCACTGCTACGCCCTCTTTCGTTATGAGCTCGATGAGCGCCACAGTTTAAGATTGATGACGCAGTTACTGTTTCGTTCGCCTGCAGTTCTGGAGTCGTACTGGATGACGGATTGGCACTCGATGTCTGATGGATGATGTTGGTTATGAGAGAAGTCAGCTCGTTCAAACCCATCGTCGTATAAATGCCTTGATTGATATTGAACACGTCAGCAGATGGCGTCGTTGAAGCATCGCCTGCTAGCAAATCGCTAGTCTGAGATTCCGCGATATTTCTGTCTTTACCGCATTCAGTAAGCAGCACCGGTTTAGATTGTAATGGCGCTGGTCGTGCGTCTTCGCGTATTCTGCCTGCACCGTCCATTTCGGACTTGACTATCGACAACATCTGGGTGATATTTTCTGAAACATCTTGTTCATTCAGTCGACTTGGGTCGCGATGTACGTAGGTGAATGCACTTTGCGTGCAGTGTACACCTTCAGTTTCAGAATGGAAGGACGACAGGTACCTGTCATCGCCGTCAAGATATCGCGAGATGTCGTCGATTGTGGCAGCAGACGGACCACTAACGACATTCGTACTTGAACGTTGAATCGGCTCGGATATTGTAATCGTTGTGTTCATAGCGGTCGGCCATCGCATGGCGCATGAAGACAAATGGTAGCCGTGTGATATTTCTTCACCATTCATATGCACTGCGGTTCTTGGAAACGACGGTGCCGAATCTGGACCTGCTTGCTTCCCAAGTACTTGATTCAGCTCAGTATTCATCATGTTTGATTCGATCTGTTTCGTACTGGAACTCACGCTCTGATTCATCACTGCAATCCTCGCGAACTTTAGACTGTTTTGAATTCGCAATTTCCAGTGACATCAGTCGTTCTGTAACAGACGGAATGGAAAAGTTTGGTTACGAGATTTCGAAATGGCAAGCTTAATCGATAGCAGGACTCTACGACGCAACTTGTTCACGGGCAATTTCCCTGCTGTGTTCTCTTTTAGGCTACCTATAGGCCTACAAAGGGATATTTTATGCCGCTTAAAATGTTTTAACGTGTATGGCGGTGGTGCCTGCGAAATGTGTTACCCTTTGTGGTTGAACGCCATTTCGACATACTTATCTAGCGACGATATCGGAAGTCGATCGCCGTCGACTATGCAATGCTTATTGTCAAAATATGACTAGTATAATCGGCAGCAGTCGTCATTCCAATAATCGGAATACAAACGAGCCGACCAACCTGTGCAACCTTCTACAAAGCGGCTCAACCGCCGCCGACAACAAACATGACTGAAATCGCGATAGGCATCGATAAAGTTTCAGCAACCGGAAAGACAACATGGAAATAACAATCAAACCATATACGGAGCTTTTAATATACGTTGTTCGGGTCCACATGTGACATATATTTGCATGAGTGCTAAAAACACAGCGAAAAGGTCGACAGAATGCGATTTCGGCATACGTGGTGTAAGTGATGACGCACGTTTTGGTCTATAAGCGACGTATTTGACTTATTTGCTGTCATCGTGCATCTAAATCGCCCCCAATGTAATGTGCAGCGCGTGTTTTAATAGTTTAACATACCTTGTGCCGGTAAATAGTCGAGGTAGTAGAAATCAAACACTATCAAACTTCCGAACGATATGTCAAGTTGGAAACCGGAAACCATGGTAGCGTATGATGACGCCATATGTGACGTTACACTTTATCTAGACGCTCAAATGTCAATACTTCCGCTGTCGACTCGGTTTGGCGGTCGCCATCTTGAATCACCGTCTTCCGGTTATATCAGGCAGTATCCTTAATAGTGCCACTGAATTGCTGGACCACGAAAATGTCAGAGCAGCCGTTGGAATTTCATTGCCATCTTACCTAGAAGCTGAGATATGCGTATTTCCGTTTTAGGCGCCATGTTGAATTGTTCACTGGTCGGAAGCAGTAAGTTCCATTACCTCAGACATCCCAATCGTGTTACCGATTGTTTCGCACATTATTTTGGCCATTAGATTGTACCAGATAACTTCAATTTAGCCCTTGTTAAACGGGTGTACCTATTTTTACATGAATTCCGCCATCTTGGCCACCATCTTGAAAAACTGAGCAAGATTCGAAGACGATTTATAAACCGTTGATGCTCGGTTGTCACGAGCTTTCCAGCGCTATATAACTTGCCAGGATTTTTGAACCCGTTCATAAGTTAGACGGGGCTGATGCGGCAAATCTGGATCGAAAATCAACAATCCGTCGTCGATAGTTCGGACCAATCGCTGCGCAGCATTCTTCGCGCGCTGCAGATACAAGTCACCTGGTGGGGGAAATTGTCGCACGGATTTTGCGCAAAGTTTGATCGAAAATACATTTCTGGGGCTAGATCAAGCCGCTGTAATACCCAGATAGTTTAATTCCTTTCTAAAAAGAGAGGATTCTGGCAACAACAAAAGTTTCAACGGCACTGCCACCAGGGTAGCCCGGTGACAGTCTCTTAACTATGCCATGTTTCAGGCAGGAAAAGAACATTGACGAAAAACAGAAAGAGCGAAATAATCAATTGAACAACGATTGTCTTTTAAAAAATCTACCAATTCGCAACAGTCACACGACAGGTAGCGTTACGTGTGACGACGAACTACTCATTAACGACTAGGCCTAATCTAAACAAGATGTACGAAAAACAGAATAAAGGGGAAAACGGGGGCACTCTGGAGGCATGGAGGCTTGACGTGACGGGGAGTACAACATTAAAAAGAAACGAGCAACTATTGCCGATGCAAACAAGTAGAAAACAAATCACATGATATTATCAGTTACGAGGCGACTGCGCTCGGTAGCACAGTCAAAAGTTTTCGGCGTCTTTTACGCCGCCTCTTTTTAGTCGGCAGAGTCTCATCGATGGGTCTTTTAAACCCGGACTGTACCGCGGCGGGCGAGGCCTCGATCGGCATATGCGTTTCACCCCCCGCCATTCTCGGGCTTTGCGTCACCGCTCAGCAGGTCAATTTTCCTCCCTAGATTACCCGTCACGTTAAGATCTAAAGTCGATGCAGAATACATATGAAAATGAATATACACAAGTATATATA